>Ga0196964_10000187_pt1 | contig 44152 bp, 79 predicted proteins | sample S1_10metaG_FD_148615 | JGI IMG/M metagenome (GOLD analysis project Ga0196964, IMG submission 148615) | Soil microbial communities from Anza Borrego desert, Southern California, United States - S1_10 | ecosystem: Environmental > Terrestrial > Soil > Desert | place: USA: California | collected...
GCGCGCCTGCACGCGCACGAGAGCGCACCACCGACCTCCGCTCGCCAGAACATCGCGCCGCTGTTGCGGCCAAGAAACCGGACCGCGCCGAGACGCCCGAGGCGCGCCCGCAGGCGGGAGAGGAGCGAGCCACCGCTCCCGCCGACCATATCACCGAATCGGAGGCAGGGCCGCCTATCCGCGAGGACGGCGAGCGGCCCGGCGATAGGAGCGATGCTCCGGGGGCTAATCCTTCCCCTTGCACAGTCGCCGCCCCGCCTAGCCTCTCTGCCTCCGATACCCCGTCCACCGCGCCGGCCGCGCCGCTCGCACCGTCCTCTCCCGGCGAGCCTGAGCGCACCTCCCCCAGGCCGGACGCGGTGGGCACTGCTCAGACTGCGGCTGACGAGGCACTACGGCCCGAGCGGCAGCAGGTTGCGCGGTCACGCGATGGTCACAGCGCAATGGCCGAGTACCTCGCCGACGCGGCTGCGAACTACACCGAGGCCGTGGGCGCCATCCGCGCCGGCATCGTGGAGCGGGGCGAGGCGAGGTTGCAGACGCCGCACGGCGCTGAACTCTGCATCGGTCCCGGCTGCCCAGCATGCGCAGCGATTGCGCCCTTCAAGCAGCCGTCCACCGACGACCTCGCGCGGCCCGCGTTCCTGAAGCACGGCACGCCGGAGAACAAGATGGCGAGGGGCGGGCGATGAGTGGCTTCATCGTCGAGATCGACGTGCCCCCGTCGTTGAACAACGCCTACGGCAACCGCGCCAAAGGCGGCCGATACCTCAAGAAGTCCGCACGCATCTGGAAAGTGGCGGCGTGCATGGTCATCAAAATGAATGTCGCCTCGGCGCGCGCAATCACGGGCGCCTACGAGGTCGACCTGTTCCTGCCGGCCAAGATGCGCGGCGACGCCGACAATCGCATCAAGCTCGCCCTCGACGCCCTCGTGATGTCTGGCCGCGTGCCCGACGACTGCAAGGCAACGAAGGTCACGGCGAGCAAGTGCGAGAGCGTCGATCCGGGGGTCGCGATCCTGCATGTGAGGGCAGCAGAGGGCGCCGGCTGGCGCAAGGTGGCGGCGTGAGGATCACCGACCCCGATCAGCTCGCCGCACACGACGCCTTGCTGGCTGACGTAAACAAGGCCGTGAAGTCTGCCGGCGTGACACAGCTCGCGCTAGCGGAAGCGTTGGACATATCCCCTCAGTTCGTCTGCGACCTGCTGGGCGGCAGGCGCAAGCTGTCACCTGGGAAAGTGAATGCCATCGGCAAGGCCGTCGGCGTGCATCCGGTTCGCTGGCGGCAGTGGCAAGCGCTTGGAGCGCGGGCGGCTGGCTGGAACATCGCGACACGCAAGGCGCATCCGACATGACCCGCCTCACCATCGCCGAGCGCCGCGTGCTGGAGGCCAAGGCCGCGTATGACAGCGCGCCGCCGGGGCGCAAATGGCTGTGGCTGGTCCGCCTCCGCGACGCACGCACGGCTGCGCTCAGAGGCGCGCGGCGGCGCAAGGTCGGGGGTGCGCGCGCGGCAGGGAGGGGGAGCAGGTGACCCGCGTCGAGACCATAGGCGCCGCGACGCTGTATTTGGCGGACAGCCGAGAGGTGGTCGCAGGCTTGCGTGGCGTGAGCGTGACGGTCACTGATCCGCAGTACGGCGTGAAACTCGGCGAGCGCACGGGAACGTCGCGCTACCTCAATGAGCCTTACAGCGCCACCGAGGATTCGCCTGAGTACGTGCGCAACGTGTGCGTGCCCATTGTGCAGGCCTGCCTGACCCTGGCGCCGCGCTTGGCCATGACGCCCGGCAACAAGTGCATGTGGATGTACCCTGAGCCTGCCGACGTGGGCATCTGGTACAACCCTGCGTCGACGAACAGAGGGAAGTGGGGCTTCTCGTTCGCCAACGCCTTCATCTTCTACTATGGCCGCGACCCTCACAACGTTGGGCGCGGGATGCGCCCCAACTCGCTATCCGGCGCCTGTGATTCCGTCGATGACATAGACCACCCTTGCCCAAAGCCTCTGCTGTTCACGCGCTGGCTTGTCGAGCGCGCGAGCCTCGCCGGCGAGATCGTACTCGACCCGTTCATGGGCAGCGGCACGACTGGCGTTGCCGCCGTCACCATGGGCCGCCGCTTCATCGGCATCGAGATCGAGCCTCGCTACTTCGAGATCGCGTGCAGGCGCATCGAGGAAGCGCAGCGCCAGCGCGATCTATTCATCGAGCCCGCCGCATGAGCGCCGCCGCCCAAAGCCTGATCCTCGCGCTCGCGGTGGCGACGCTGATCCTGCTCGTGACCGGAGGGAAGATATGACGCTGCAAGACGAGTTCGGAATCGTCACGCGCAATCGCGAGATGCGGGCGCTGTATGGCGACAGGCGCGGGCATGGGGTGGCCAAGCATGTGCCGACGCTGCCGCCTGTGGCCGCTCCAGCGCCGCCGCCCGAGCCGAAGCGGCCGGCAGCCGTGAACAGGGCGCCCGTCGTGCCGCGCGTCATCAGCGATGAGACGATGCGACGTGCCGCCAATCTTGAGATCCTTACCGTCAGCCTCGGCGTGAGCCTTGCCGAAACGAGCGCGCGACTGGGTGAGATCGAGACGATGCTGGCGGAGGCAGCGGCGGAGCGCGTTGTCGAGATTCGCCACATCATCCGCGTCGTCTCGGTGCTGTCCGGCATTTCAATCGCCGAGCTGATGTCCGAGCGCCGCGCACGCCACATAGCCCGGCCGCGTCAGGTAATCATGTACCTCGCGAAGATTCACCTTGGCTTATCCCTGCCCAAGATCGGCCGCGCCATCGGCAATCGCGACCACACCACCGTCATGCACGCGCACCGCAAGATCGACCGGCTGCTGAGGGTCGGCGACCCCGAGCTGCAGGCGTTCGTCGAGCGCTGCGAGCTGGTGCTGGAGCGCAAGCGAAACGGGGTGGTCAATGCGGAACATTCCGGGGCCGCGCTACTTTTGTCCCCGTAATTGTGGGGATTTTTAGAACAACGGGAAGAACGGACTAGCACAGTTATTCAGAGGGCCTAGAATTGAGTAGTGGCCTTCCCGTCGAACGGACATCCCCTCTAATCAACAAGGCAATCTGTACTTGAGCTACGACGCCCTCCGATGGGCCTTCGCCCTCCACATGACGGACGCCAGCGCCAAGGCGGTGCTGATCGCGCTTGCCGATCATGCTGACGATGAAGGGCGTTGCTGGCCGGCTGCCGAGCGGCTTTGCCAGTTCACGGCGCTCGCCGATCGGACGGTACGTGGCGCGCTTCAGCGGCTCGCCGACATGGGCGCGATCACCCTCCAAGAGCGCAAAGGCAAGTCGCCGATGTGTTCGCTCAGGCGTGAGTGGGAGGGTCAACCCCGGCAGGAGTTGCCGGACGATGAAGGCGGCAACCCCGGCAGGAAATGCCGCACACGTCGGCAGCATCTGCCGGACTCGGGAGAAGGGGGAGCGGCAGCATCTGCCGGACCGCCCCGGCAGGATTTGCCGGACACCCCGGCAGCTAATGCCGCAACCCCGGCAGCATCTGCCGACGAACCACCAAGAACCACCAAGAACCATCCAGTTGAACCACCATCAGGCGAGACGCGAAATGCACCACGACGAGAGGCCGCCGGAACGAGGCTTGACCCCGCTTGGCTCCCGGATGCCGATGATCGGGCGTACGCCGAGGAGCGCGGCCTCAACCCCGATGTCGTCGGCGAGGAGTTCCGAAACTTCTGGGTCGGCGTTCCCGGCGCCCGCGGCCGCAAGCTCGACTGGAAGGCAACGTTCCGAAACCGCTGCATCCAGCTTGCCGGCACTGCGCGACCAAGATCGGCAAGCCATCACCCAGGCGGCAACGGAGCGGGCCTCGCGCGAGGCGGTGATGGGATTGCTGGTGCGGCTCAGCGGGTCATGCAACGGCGTGGCCTGGTCGGCGCGTGAGGGCTATGGTGCCGACGGCCAGTTCCAGAGCGAGATCGTCGCGGTGAGCGGCCTGCCTGCGGATGTCGATCGGTTGACGGCGATGCGCGACGCCTTGGCGCCCATCTGCGCGCCGGCAAAGGCGGATCCAAGGCATGAGCGGATGATCGTCAGCGAGTTGGCCCGTACCCTGGCTGTCACTGTCGGGCGCGAGCGCAAGGGCGTTGACGAAGACGTGGCGCTCGACACGATGACTGATGAGCTGGCGCGCTTCCCGGTCGATTGCGTCGTGCGCGCGCTGGGCAGCTGGCGCAGGAACGACAAGTGGCGCCCTTCGTTGGCAGAACTGCTGACCGATATTCGCTGGCGTGCCGCGCCGCGGATGGCGGCCATGGAGTCAGTCGAGAAGGCGCTGCAGCCCGCGCGCCAGAGCGCGGCGTAGGGAGGATTGAACGATGGGCGAAGTGGCGATGATCTTGATCGTGGTGTTTAACGGCACATTGGCGGGGAGCGTTTCATCAACGCAGATGGCATCCCAAGCCGTCTGCAAGGCGGCGATTGAGCAGGTGACGAAGGAGGCCAAGGATCGCGGCCATCGCGTGACGGGTGTCTGCGTTCGGGTGCGCCAATGACCGACGATCGGCCCGCAGCCCACCCCGCGCGGCCCGTGACGGAGGCGGCCATGGGGATGACCGCTGAGCAGGAGCAACTCATCTGTGACATTGAGGATATGTTGGACGATGTATGGTGTCGCTCGTACGACCATCTCAGGGAGGATCAGCTCCGCTACATCTTCCGCACCCTGAGCTATCTGCAAAGCGTCGGAAATCTGCTGCCATCCCATAGCGGGCGGCAGACGTGGGGAGTTGGCCCTGCTCGCCAAGATCCGACGACTGTGAGGCCGCGATGACGCCCACGAAGAGCGCCATGTCGGCGTATCTGCTGCGACTCGCCGTCTGTATGCGGGCGGCAATTGTCATTGAGGAGAGGAAACCGCAGCCGGAGAATACCAGGCCTGTCGGATTAATCGGCGTTGGGGATGGAGATGTGGAAATGCTGAGGCAGATCGCCGCCGCGCTCGGCGAGGAGGGGACGTGATGACGGCGAGAGAGGATGCCGCGCATCGACGCGCGGTGTGGCGCATCCGCTTGGCGATGGCGCTGCATGTTGTCGGGCTCGCGCTGCTGTTCGGCGGCATGTGCGCGATGGTCATGCTGGCGGACCGCGCATGACGACGGCGAGAGACGTGATCGCTGAGGAGCTTTACGCGCTCGGCGTGCCCGACGAGGGACTTGATCCGCCGCTAAAGGCTGCGCAGCAGGTCCTCGCCGCGCTCGACGCCGCCGGCTGGGTGGTGGTGCCGAGGGGCGCCGAAGCTGAGGCGTTCTGGGATTGGCTCACGCTGAACCGCGGCGATGCCCGCGACCAGGAGCGATGGGACATGCTCGGCAAGCTGCGGGATGATCTGGAGCGCGCGTTCCCGCAGCTGGCAGGACGTAGCGCCATGGTCGGCGCGGCGGTGGGGTGAGGCTGGACTTATGACATAGGTTCACATAAAGTCGCAGTCGATGACTGCGGCGACTGTCTACGCCATAGCTTGGGATTCGGAGGGGCCGACGAAGATCGGTATCGCTAGGTCGCCACTTAATCGCCTCATCAGCCTCCAGACTGCGTGCCCATTTAAGCTCAAGATATTTGCGGCGTATGTCTTTGATTATGAAGGCCCTTTCGCTACTCAACACAACGCGGTTAGGGTCGAGCGGCGCTGCCACGAGGTCAATTCATCTTCGCGCCTTGAGGGAGAGTGGTTCCGCCTGTCGGTGTCAGACGCGGTGGCCTCGATCTTGGGGGTGGCTGCGGAACTGGGGATTTCCACGCCTCCAGCGTGGGCCGAGAAATGACCTGTTGTCATAAGTGAATTTTAGGAATAGATTGGACGCCATTCGTTCCGCATTAGACGGAATATGGCGAACAAGAACCCGTCCCCCTCGACGCGGTTTCGCCCCGGTAACCCTGGGGGCCGAGGATCGCGAGAAGCCCGCGAGCGCATCAGCACCGCGTTCCTGCGCGCGCTCGCCGACGACTTCGAGGCCAATGGTGTCGACGCCATCGTTCGCCTGCGCAAGGAGGACGTTGCCAGCTACGTCAAGGTCGCCGCAGCGCTACAGCCGAAGGAAGTCCAGCACCGCCACATGCTTGAGGGCGTCGAGGACGCCGAGCTTGCGGGCGTCATTGACGAGCTGAAAGCGGTTGTCGCCGCTCGCGCCGGAGCGGTGCATTGAGCGCGCTGGCGGTTCTCGACCGTGCCGGCGTCGATCCCACTGCCCTGTTGAAGGCCCTTGAGGGCGAGCAAGCCCGTCGCCGCGCCGAGAACCGCCTCCGCGACTACCGACCCTACGCCAAGCAACGCGCGTTCCACGCCGCCAGCGGCCCGTACCGCGAGCGCCTGCTGATGGCGGGTAACCAGCTCGGCAAGACGCTGGCCGGCGGCTTCGAGTCCGCCATGCACCTGACCGGCCGCTACCCCGACTGGTGGGAGGGCCGGCGCTTCGACACGCCCGTTCGCATGTGGGCATCGGGCGTGACCCGCGAGGGCGTGCGCGACGGCGCGCAGCGCGTGTTGCTCGGCAGGCCGGGCGAGCTGGGCACCGGCACGATTCCCAAGGCCGCGATCATCGGCACGCCGCTCAGCGCGCAGGGCGTGCCCGATGGCATCGCGTCGGCCAAGATCGAGCACGTCAGCGGCGGCGTCTCGCATCTGGCCTTCAAGAGCTACGACCAGGGCCGCGAGAAGTGGCAAGCCGAGACGCTGGAAATCGTCTGGTTTGACGAGGAGCCGCCCGAGGACATCTACACCGAGGGCCTGACGCGCACCAACGCGGCGCAGGGCGGCATGGTCTACATGACCTTCACGCCGCTGCTCGGCATGTCGCGCGTGGTCAAGCGGTTCCTGAGCGAACCGTCGCCGGATCGCAGCGTGACCACGATGACGATCGAGGACGCCGAGCACTACACACCCGAGCAGCGCCAGCGGATCATCGACAGCTATCCACCGCATGAGCGCGAGGCGCGGACCAAGGGCGTGCCGATGCTGGGCGGCGGCCTGGTCTACCCCGTGCCCGAGTCGCTGATCGCCATCGACCCGATCATCATCCCCAAGGTGTGGAAGCGCATCGTCGGTCTGGACATCGGCTGGGACCATCCGACCGCCGCGGTGTGGCTCGCGTGGGACGCCGACACTGACACGGTGTACGTGACCGATTGCTACCGCGTCCGTCAGGGCACGGTGAGCACGCACGCCAGCGCTATCAGGGCGCGCGGCCTAGAGATCCCGGTCGCGTGGCCGCACGACGGCTTGCAGCACGACAAGGGCAGCGGCGACCAGATCGCCGCGCTGTACCGCAAGGAAGGCGTCGCGATGCTGCCCGAGCGCGCGACCTTCGGCGACGGCACCAACGGCGTCGAGGCCGGCGTGATGGACATCCTCGGCCGCATGGAAACCGGCCGCTTCAAGGTGTTCCGCCACCTCAACGACTGGTGGGAGGAGTTCAGGCTCTACCACCGTGACGAAGGCAAGATCGTCAAGGAAGGCGACGACCTGATGAGCGCCACGCGCTACGGCGTGATGATGCTGCGGCATGCCAAGAGCGGCGAGACGCACGCCGCGCGCAAGCCCCGCCCCGGCGGCGGCTGGATGGCGGCGTGATGAAGCTCCCCAAGCGCTACCACTCCCCGAAAGCCGGCCAATGGGTGCAGCCCATTCAGAAGGGCTATCGGATGCAGTGTTGCGACTGCGGCCTCGTGCATCGCATGGAGTTCCGCGTGGCTGGCAATGCCAGCGGCTACCGGCAGTGGGTGCAGTTCCGCGTTTGGCGTGACGAGCGCGAGACCAGGCGCAGGCGCAAGGCGAGGGGCGCCTAATGGCCCGCCGCCCCCGCGCCGAAGTCACGCCGCCCGCCACGCCCCGCCAGCCGCGCCGCTACCGCGCGCAGGCAACCGACGCCATCGACCAGAACGCTTCGCGCGCCGTCGTGCCGTACCAGGCGAAGGACGAGGAGGGCGGCAAGGACGATCCGCACGCGCGCGCCATGCGCGAGTTCGAGGAGGTCTGGAGCGCCGAGGAGAGCAACCGCGACGCGGCGGTCGAGGACCAGCAGTTCTACCTTGGGCACGAAAGCGGCGGCGACCAGTGGACGGCGCAGGCGCGCAAGGAGCGCGTCGATGCCGGCCGGCCGTGCCTGGAACTCAACGCGCTGCCGGCCACGGTGCGCCAGCTCACCGGCGACATTCGCCGCGACACGCCGGAGATCAAGGTTCTGCAAGCCGGCGGTGCGGCCACGAAGGAGATCGCCGAGATCAGGGGCGGCATCATCCGCCACATCCAGTCCGTCAGCGACGCCAAGGCGGCGTACGTCTCGGGCGCCGAGGGCGCGGCCATCTGCGGACAAGGCGGCTGGCGCGTCGTGGTGCAGTACAGCAACGACGACGGCTTTGAGCAGGACATCCGCATTCAGCGCATCGCCGATCCGCTGGCGATCATGATGGATCCGTACTGCCGCGAGGCCGACCGCAGCGACGCGCGGTACTGCTTCGTGGTCGAGGACGTGCCCATTGCCGAGTTCAAGCGCCGCTATCCCGACGCCAGCGCCGCGCCGCTCGACAAGCCGCTGTCCTCACCGATCGGCGGCTGGGTGACGGGCGACACGATCCGCATCGCGGAGTACTGGTGCCGCAAGCCGGTGAAGAAGACGCTGGCGCTGCTGGAAGACGGCAGCGTGTGGGACATGGCGAAGGGCACGCCACCGCAGGCGATCAAGCGCAAGCGCGAGGTCGATAGCCACGAAGTCGTCATGTACGAGATCAGCGGGCACGAGATTCTGAGCGGCCCGCATGCCTGGGCCGGCAAGTACATCCCGATCGCGTTCGTGGCCGGCGACGAGGTGACGGTCAGTGGCGTGACGTACCGGCAGGGCATGGTGCGCGCCGCCAAGGACGCGCAGCGCATGTACAACTACACGCGCTCCGCCGCCGCCGAGGCCATCGCGTTGCAGCCCAAGGCGCCGTGGCTGGTCACGCCGGGCATGATCGCGGGCTACGAAGACGTGTGGGACGCGGTGGGCCGCGAGAACCTGCCGTGGCTGCCGTACATCCCGGACCCGAACGCGCCCGAGCTGATGCCCAAGCGCATGGAGCCGGCGCTTGCACAGCAGGGCTTCGACACGCAGGCCGCCATCGCCGCGGAGGACATCAAGCGCGTCACCGGCATCTACGACGCGAGCCTGGGCGCCAAGAGCAACGAGACTTCGGGCGTGGCGATCAACGCGCGGCAGCGCGAGGGCGACACGACCACGTACCTCTACGTCGATAACCTCGCGCGTGCGATCCGGCTGACGGGGAAGATCCTCAACGATCTGATCCCGAAAATCTACGACAGCGAGCGCATCGTCCGCACGCTGGGCGAGGACGGCACCGAGGCACTGACCAAGATCAACGCCGCGACCGATGACGACGACGCGCCGATGGTCAACGGCAAGCTGTTCAACGACCTGAGCGCGGGCGAATACGACGTGGTGGTGACCACCGGCCCGAGCTTCGCGACCCGTCGCGCCGAGGCTGCGGCCCACATGATCGAGCTGGTGAAGGCCGCGCCGCAGGTGATGGCGGTGGGCGGCGATCTGCTGGTCAAGAACCTGGACTTCCCGGGTGCGGACGAGATCGCCGAGCGCCTCAAGCGCGCGCTGCCGCCGGGCCTTGCGGGCGATGACGGCGCGCCGCCGCCGCAGCTTGGGCCGGACGGCCAGCCCGTGCCGCCGCCCGAGCAGCCCGCGCCCGAGCCGATCAATCCGAAGGACATCGCCGACGCCGAACTGGCCATGGCGAAGGCCGAGGGCCAGAAAATCGAGAACGCCAAGGCCAAGATCGAGCTGGGCGTGATGATCGACCAGATGGAGGCGGCCGGCCTGCAACCCGCCGCTGGCCCCGAGATGGCGCCCGAGCCTGAGCCTGCGCCCGAACCCGAACCCGAGATGCTGCCGCCGCCGCCCGCGCAGGACGACGACGGCATGCCGCCGATGATCGAAATCGGCGCGATCGACCCTGCGCAGCTCACCAGCGTACCCGGCACCGGGCCGGCACCCCCGGGCTAATCCGCTCCGAAAGGAACGCACCGTGTCTGAAGAGACCCCCTCCAACAACACGCCGGACAATGCGCCGGCCCCCACCGGCTCGCAGCCCGGCAATGCTGCGCCCCCGGCCGACACTGGCGTTCCGGCCACGCCACCCGCTGCTGATGCCAGCGCGGAGACCGACCAGCAGGGCGAAGGCGAGGGCGATCAGCCCAAGCCCAAGCACCGCGGCGGCTTCCAGAAGCGCATCGGAGAACTGACGGCGAAGAACCGTGAGTTGGAGCGACGGCTTGCCGAGGTCAGCGCCCCCAAGGGTGCGGGCCAGGGCGACGCCGACGCGCCCAAGCGCGAGAACTTCGCCAGCTACGAGGACTACATCGAGGCTCGGGCGGCACACACCGCCAAGCAGACCTTCGCCGACTTGGAGCGCGCACGCGCCGAGAAGGCGGTTGCCGATGCCCGCGATGAACGCCTCTCGACCTTTGGCGCGGAGATGAGCAGCGACGCCGCCGCCGACCCGACCTTTCAGAAGGCGTGGGCGACGGTGACGGCGCAGGGCTTCCCGGTATCGGAAGCCATGTTCGAGTTCGTGTCGGAGTCCGACGATCCCCATTCGGTGATCGAGTGGCTGGCAGAGAACCGCGCCGAGGCCGCCAAGCTCTATCACGCCTCTCCCGCTCAGGTCGCACGAGCGCTGGCGCGCGTCGAGGCCAAGCAGGCCGCGGCCCCGCCGGCACGAACCCCACAAGCGCCCCCGCCGCCGCCGACCCTCAACGGGCGGTCAACCCCTCGCGTCGATCTGGTGAAGCTCGCCGGCAACAAGAATGCCGGCGACTACATCGCCAAGCGCCGTGCGGAGATGGCGAAGGCGTCCTGACAAGGACTTAACGGCCAATGGTTGCCAATACGCTACTCACGAACGACGTGATCCTGTCCGAGGCGCTGATGCACCTCGACAACGAACTGGTGCTCGCGCAGCTCTGCAATCGCGACTACCAGGCTGAGTTCGACGGGCCGCAGAAGCCCGGCGACACCATCCGCATCCGCCGCCCTGTGCGCGGCACGGTGCGAACCGGCGCGACCCGCGTCGTGCAGGACGTGGTCGAGGGCCGCACCACCATGACGGTGGCGACCCAGATCGGCGCCGACCTCGACTTCTCCAGCGTGGACATGACGCTGAAGGTCGAGGACTTCAGCGAGCGCTACATCAAGCCGCAGATGATCTCTCTGGCGAACCAGATCGACCTCGCGCTGCATACCGAGCTGGTCAGCAACGTGTGGAACTGGGTCGGCACGCCGGGCCAGACCATCAACAGCTTCAACGACTTCGCCGCCGGCCCGCTGCGCCTCGACCTCGGCTCCGTGCCGCAGTCCGAGCGCGCCGCCATCCTGTCGCCGACCGACCACTGGGCGCTGCTGGGCAGCAACACGGCGCTGTACATCAGCGACGTGGCGAAGACCGCCCTGCAGAAGGCCAAGCTGGGCCACTACGGCGGCTGCGATGTGTACATGTCGCAGAACGTCAAGACGCACACGGTCGGCTCCTGGTCGGCCGGCTCGCCGATCGCCGAGATCGACAACGGCACGCTCAGCACCGACTACGCGACCGCCAAGGACTCGTGGGAGATGACGATCCACATCGACGGCCTGACCGCGAACACCGGCACGCTGGCGGTGGGCGACGTGTTCACCATCGAGAACGTCTACGCGGTGAACGTCATCACCGGCGCGACCCTGCCGCATCTGCAGCAGTTCGTCGTCAAGCAGGCGGTGACCGCCGATGGCACTGGCGACGCCGACGTGGTCATCAGCCCCCCGATCATCACCTCTGGTCCGTACAAGACCTGCAACGCCGCCGCAGTCGACGGCGCCAACATCGTGCCCATGGGCACGGTGAGCACCGGCTACGCGCAGAACATCGTGATGCACAAGGACGCGATCACGCTCGCGGTGCCGCCGCTCTACACGCCGAAGGGCGCCGGCGCCGGCTCGGTGACGAGCAAGACCTACAAGGGCATCACCATGCGCCTGATCGAGGGCTACGACTTCAACAACGACCTCGCCGGCTGGCGTTTCGATCTGCTGTACGGCGTCAAGGCCACCCAGCCCAACCTCGCCACGCGCTTGAGCGGCGCGTCGTAGTCCTTCGCAGCAACTCGCGGGGCTGCGGCCCCGCACCCTTTCGACAGGAGACTTTCAATGGCTGCTGTTCACCTCACCCGAGGCAATAGCGACGGCTCGTATGTGGGCCAGTCGGCAACCGACAAGGTCGGATTCTTCGGTGTCACGCCGGCCGTCCAGCCCAGCGGCTCGACGCAGGCGGCGGTGACCGTGTCGACCATCACCACGGCGGCGACCACCACATCGCCGTGGGGCTTCGCCACCTCGACGCAGGCCGACAACCTTGCGGCCAGCACCCGCAACGCGGTGACGCTGGTCAACCAGCTCCGCGCCGACCTGGTCACGCTGGGCATCATCAAGGGCGCGGCGTGAGCCTCGTCCCACATAGTGTGGACCCGGCGCGGCGCCTTTGGGTGGCCGTGCCGGCGTACACCGGCGAGATCTGTGCAGGCACGGCGCAGGCGATCTACTACGCCGGTCTGCACGCGCTGGCGGACGGGCTGTTCGTCTCGCTCGATATCCTCGCCGGCTGTTGCTACCTCGACTTGGCGCGCAACACGCTGGTCGATCGCTTTATGGCGAGCGACGCCACCGATCTGTTGTTCATCGACGCAGACCTGACGTTCCCGGCGGAAGCCATCGCGCAGATCGCGGCAGTGACCAAGCCGGTGGTCTGCGGCGTGTACCCCAAGAAGGGCGAGAACCAGGAATGGCCCGCCGAGCTGCCGGCTGGCGAGAACTGGTCCGATGCCGAGGGCTGTCTTGAGCTGACGCATGCGCCGACCGGCTTCCTGCGCATTCATCGCAGCGTCTTCGAAGCGATGGCGCCGCATGTGCCGGTGCACGGCAAGCCGGACAAGAGCGGGCCGATGCCGGCGTATTTCCAGTGTGTTGCGCGCGACGGCATGTATTGGGGCGAGGATTACGAGTTCTGCAATCGCTGGCGCGCACTGGGCGGGAAGCTCTACTGCCTGCCGGAGATTCCCTTCGAGCACATCGGCCAGCGCCACTGGAAGGGCCGTTTCGGCGATTACCTGCGCGGCCGGCCGCTGCCGGCGCAGGAGGCCGCATGACGAGCTTCCCGCGCTTCGGCCCCAACGGCGCCTTCGCCTTCTTCAGCGATGAGCGCGACGTGCCGCTCGGCTGGCAGAAGACGCCGGAAGACGCGCGCCGGATGCAGACGCTCGCGCCGCCGGTGATGACGATGGCGCCGCCGCCGGTCGACGCGGACGCCATCTGCCGCCCGCGCAAGGGGCGCCGCAAATGAACGTCCAGAACTTCGACATCCACTCCGGCGAGAACCGCACGCTCTCCATGGCGGCGCGCGACTCCGCCAACGCGGTTGCGAGCCTGACCAGCAAGACGGTGACGTGGCGCGTGTCGGAACTCGACGGCGTGCATCCGATCTTCAGCAAGACCGGCAGCGTCGTCAGCGCCAGCGCCGGCACGTTCACGGTGGCGATCACGCCCACCGACACGGCGGACCTTGCGGGCGACTACAAGCACCAGGCGATCACCACGGACGGCAGCGGCAACATTGCCGTGGTCGTGACCGGCCGCCTGCGCATCCGTCCCGATATCGAGGCGACCTGATGGCGAGCCAGACGGCACAGGACGTGATCACCGGCGCGCTGCGGCGGCTCAACCTCATTTCCGAGGTCGAGACGATGAGCGCGGCGCAGGCGTCAGCCGGCCTGATCTCGCTCAACGAGATGATGCACGGCTTCAACCGCAAGGGCATTGCCTACGCGCACGCCGATCTCGGCCTGACCGATACGGTCAACATGCCCGATGACCTGATCGACAGCCTCAAATGGGTTCTGGCGCGCAAGCTCGCCGACGACGGCTATGGCGCGGTGCTGTCGATGCAGCAGATGGCGCAGATGGTGGCGGCGTTCAACACGCTGCAATCGGCGTACTTCATGGTCCGCCGCTCGCCGGTCGATAGCGCGATTCGCGCGCGCGGCTCCGGCGGCTTCAACTTCACGCGGGGCAACTGATGGCGCGCACCGCCATAGCCCTCCAGGCTCCGGCCGGCCGCTCGCTTCAGCTCAGCGGCGAGCTTCTGGTGAACCTGTACGCCGAGAAGGCGCCGCCGGGCGCGCGCGTCGAGATCGTCCTGCATGGCGCGCCGGGGCTCAAGCCGTTCGCGTCCGGCATGGGCAGCGGCCCGATCCGCGCCGTGCGCGAGGCGCTGGGCTACGTCTGGGTGCTGTCGAGCGGCACCGTGTACCGCGTCGATCTCGACACCGGCACGCCAACCGCGGCGCTGGGCCTGACGGTCGATCAGAGCGGCCCGGCGATGATGACCGACGACGGCCAGTCGCTCACGATCCAGGCCAATATCAGCGCCTACAACGTGACGGCAGGCGCCGCGACGCAGACCCTCACGCTGAGCGGCGTGGCCGTCAACGGCGAGACCGTCACCATCGGCTCGACCGTGTACACGTGGCGCACGGCCATCACCGCGGCGGCCAACGACGTGCTGCTGACCGGCGTTGCCAGTACCGATATCGACAACCTGATCAGCGCGATCAACCGCACCGGCGCCGCCGGCACGGCCTACAGCGAGGCGACCACGGCTCACGCGACCGTGTCTGCCGCTGCCGGCGCGGGCGACACGATGGTCATCACCGCGCGCGCTTCGGGCACGGACGGCAACGCGGTCCCGGTGTCGGAGACCATGACCAACGGTTCATGGGGCGGCACGACTCTGGCCGGCGGCAGCGACTGGACCGTCGCGGCGATCACCGACCCGGATTTCCAGGGCGCGTCGGCGGTCGATACGCTGGACAGCTACACGATCTTCACCAAGCCGGATTCGGGCCAGTGGTACATCAGCGACCTGCTGGCGGCCACGACGCTGGACGCGCTGGACTTCGCCACCGCCGAGGGCTCGCCGGACAAGCTGCGCCGGGTGTTCGTCGATCACCGCGAGGCCATTGCGTTCGGTGAGAAGACGATCGAGGTATACGCGCACACGGGCGGCGCCGACTTCCCGTTCTCCCGCATCGACGGCGCCTTTATCGAGCGCGGCTGCATCGCGCCGGCCAGCGTCGCCAAGATGGACAACTCGGTGTTCTGGATCGCCGATGACCGCATGGTCTACCGGATGCAGGGCTACACGCCCGCGCGCATCAGCACGCCAGAGGTCGAGGAAGTGCTGCGCGAGGCGGCGGACATCGCCGACGCCGAGGGTTGGACCTACACGCTGGCCGGCCACCACGTCTACGTCTTCACCCTGCCGACCAGCGGTATCACGCTCTGCTACGACGCGCAGACCGGGTTCTGGCACCAGCGCCGCAGCGGCACAGCCGAGACGGGCCGCTGGCGCGCGCAGTGGGGCTGCCTGACCAGCACGGGCAAGATGCTGGTGGGCGATTCCGAGGGCGGCAACCTCTTCGAGCTGGACCTCGACACCTACGACGAGAACGGCTCTGCCCGCCGCTGGGTCGCCCGCACGCCCGGCCTGTATGCCGAGGGCGCGCGCGCCAGCATGGATTTACTGGAGCTGGAATGCGAACTGGGCGTCGGCCTGTCCTCCGGGCAGGGCAGCGCGCCCGTGGTGATGCTGCGCACCAGCGACGACGGCGGCAAGACGTGGTCGCCCGAGCGGCAGGCCAGCGTCGGCGCCCTGGGCGATGCGACCAAGCGCGCGCTGTGGCGGCGCAACGGCTCGTATCGGCACCGCATCATCGAGATCAGCGGCAGCGATCCGGTCAAGACGACGCTGTTTGGCCTGCGCCACGTCAGCCGAATGGGGGTGGCGGCATGATCATCTCGCCGCGCGCCAACATCGCCATCGTCGCGCCCACAACGGGCGTGATGGCGCATCACTTCCAGCGCGTCATGCAGGGCTTGTGCGATGCGGCCAACGGCCTGTTCGCCGGCACCGTATCGGGCGCGCTTTTCGAGGTCGGCAGCATCCCGGCCGGCGCCTCGCTGCTGCGCATCAACTTCGACCTGACGTTCACCAGCGACGGCGCGAGCCTGTACCTGGTGGGCCGTACCGGCGCGGCCGCAGACGTGACGGCCAACTCCTGGTCCAAACCCTACAACGACGACGCCGCCACCTTCATCAGCCTGACCGACACCAGCGACGCGCAAGTCGTGCTGGCGCAGGCGGTGCAGGCCGATGCCAGCACCGGCGGCGTGCACGGCGAGGTGGTGATCAGCAACATCCGAAGCGCGGGCTACAAGCGCGTCGGCGGCTGGGTGACGCATTTCGACGGCAGCCGCGAGCGCGCGAACCTGATCGCCGGCCGGATCGACACGACCTCGCCGCTCACCGGCTTCTCGCTCGCGCCCTCGGCGGGGACCATCTCCGGCTATGTCCGGGTGGAGGCGCCATGATCCGCGACGCGCGCCCCGACGACATGCCGGCGCTGCTGGATATGGGCGCGGCCTTCCACGCCGAATCCGCGTGGGCGTCGTCGCTGGCGCCGTTCGATCCGCGCACCTTCGGCGCCACGTGCGAGACGCTGGCCGGCGGGCGCGGCCTGCTGATCGCCGAGGAGGGCGGCCAGCCGGTCGGCATGATCGGCGGCTCCGTCGTGCCGCTGTACTTCAACGCCGCCGTGCCGGTCGCGCAGGAGGTGTTCTGGTACGCCGCGCCCCAGCATCGCCGGGGCATCGGCATGGCGCTGCTCGACGCCCTGGGCGAGCGCGTGGCGTCCGCCAAGGCGCGGGCGCTGATCGTGGCGGCGCTGGAAAGCCTGCGCGGCGAGGCCGTGGGCGCACTCCTGGGGCGCAAGGGCTTCGTTCCCGCAGAGCGCATGTACGCGAGGATCCTGCCATGATCGGCTCCATCGTCGGCGGCATCATGGGCAAGATGGGCGGCGATGCCGCTGCCGAGTCGGCCGACCGGGCCGGCGAGCGCGCGGCCGCGCTGACGCGCGAGGGAACGGAACTCGCCCGCCGCGACATCTCACCCTTCCGCTACGCCGGACGCGCCGCCATCGACCAGGCCATTCAGGCGCTTGGCCTTGGCCGGCTGTACACGCGCGAGGACGGCTTTGACGACGTGACGCACGCCAACTGGCAGGCGGATCAGGCCGGCGCGCTGTCCAAGTTCAAGACCGATCCGGGATACGAGTTCCGCCGCAGCGAGGGCGAGAAGGCGATCAACCGCAGCATGGCGGCGCGCGGCGGCGTGCTGAGCGGCGCGGCGGTCAAGGCCGGCCAGCGCTTCGCCGACAACCTCGCCGAGCAGGAATTCAAGAACTACTTCGACCGCCTGCTGAACGTGGCCACAGGCGGCACGTCGGCGGCCGGGGCCAGCGGCAGCGCCGCCGTGTCGGGCGCCAATGCGGGCGCCAGCGCCATCACGCAATCGGGCATCGCGGCCGGGCAGGCGCGCAAGAGCGGGTACGAGTCGCTCGGCTCGGGCATCGCCAGCGGCTTCAACAACACGCTCGCCGCCGCCCTGTACGGCAAGAACAAGGGGTGGATCTGATGGCCGTCCAGTTCCCCAATCTCGCCAGCACCATCGCCGCTATCGAAGGCATCCGGCAGGGCGACGAGCGCACGGCGATCTACCGTGACCAGATCGCCCAGCAGAACCGCGCGCTCGACCTCAAGGACAACCGGGCGAAGGCCAAGGAGCTGGCTGACTGGACGCTGCGCACCGGCATGGCGATCCTGAGCGCGCCGCCCGCGCAGCGTGCCGCGCTGTACGCCGCCGCCCGCGCCGAGGCTGAGTCGCTTGGCTACGACACCAGCCGCCTGCCGGCGCAATACGACGCGGCCACCGAGGGCTTCATCAAGTTCAACGTGGACAAGGCGCGGCCGCTGGCGTCGTTCTTCAAGACGCAGGGCGCCGGTGCCGGTGGCGGTGGTGCGCCGGCCGATAGCGGCTGGACCAATCCTGGGCTGGCTCCTGCGCGCGTGTCTGCTGCGCCGCAGCCTGCCGTTCCGCCGACAGCGGTTGCGGCCACGCCGCAAGCCCCGCCAGCGCCTCAGCCGCAGGTGGCGGGCGCAGGGCCTATCCCCATGGCGATGCCTCCCAGCGCGCCCCAGATCGCGCCGGGAGCGACGCCGACGCAGATGGCTGGCACGCCGCCCCCCGACGACGCGGGCGATGGCGAGTATGTCGAGGCCGGGCGAGTCGGCACCGGCCGCTGGATCGGGCTCGATCCCGGCGACACGATCAAGATCGACCGCAAGGGCGAGCCGATCGACAAGGCGGGCATGCTGTTCGTGCGCAAGGCGGACGGCCGGCTGATGATGTTCGACCCCAAGGCGCGCAAGACCTTCACCACGGTCGACGCCGGCAATCGCTATGAGCTGATCGACAACGAGACGGGGCAGCCGACCGGCCGCACGATCGACAAGGGCCTGTCGCCGGCAGACCAGCCGGGGAGCATGGGCGTTGGTCCCGCCCAGCCCGACGCCGCCATTGCGGCGCTGCGGGGCTTCCAGCCTCCTCCGGGCTGGGGGGTCGCGACGCGCGGCGGCCGGCCGTTGGTGTCGGATGGCATCGTCATGTTGACGCGACCCGACGACAATACGGCGGTGGCTTTCGTGCCGCTGCCGCAGCGCGGCGCTCCGGGCCAGACCGCCCGCTGGGACGACGTGCGCGACGACAAGGGCCGCCTTGTCGGCCAGCGCCGCATCGACACGAACGAGTACAAACCGATCGACCGCAATGCCGGCGGCAGCGGCCGACCGCTGACACAGGGCCATATCGACAGCCTCGGCGGTGCCGGCAGCGCCGCACAGGAGTTCGTTGGCCTGCGCGACACATTCGACGACTCGTTCGGCGGCCTGCCCTTCGCCGGCAACCTCGACAACTGGATCAAGCGCAACGTGCCGGACAGCATCGGCGGCGCCGACCCCAAGGGGCAGGCCGACTGGTGGCAGCGCTACCAGGAGCAGAAGAATCTCGTGCGCAATCGGCTGTTCGGCTCGGCCCTGACCGCGACCGAGAAGGCCGAGTTCGACAAGGCCAACATCGACCCGGGCATGAAGGCCGACAAGATCAGGACAAATCTCGCGCGGCAGGCCGATGCGGCCATGCGTGCGGCGGCCAAGATGGCGCGCGCTCTTGAGGCGTCGGGTTACAACCGCGAGGCCATCGAAGCGGCCATCGGCATTCCGCTGGACTCCCTGCCATCGCCGACCGCGAAGCCCGCTGCCGACACGCCGAAGCAGCCGCCCGGCGCGCCGCCGGCCAATCCGGGCACTGCGCCGACCAAGGGCGCCGACAAGCCGACGCTGAAGTACAACCCCGCGACCGGGAGGCTTGAGTAATGGCCGACCCGATCATCGTCGAGTCCACGGACGGCCAGCGGTTCGAGTTCCCGGCCGGGACTGACCGGCTGACGATGAAGCGCGCGATTGACGAGCACTATCGCTCGACCGCCGTAGGGCAGGGCGGCGCGCCGGTGCTGCCGCGCGACTCGACCAAGACGCCGGACAAGTGGTCGCCACAGGCGGTGATGCAGGACCGCTTTGGACCGAGCCCCATTCCGGGCGCTGATCGGCTGCGCACTCAAGGCGTCAAGGGCGTGGCCGATGCAATCGACTTCGCCGATATGGTCAACCCGATCGCAGTCCCAGTCAAAGCGATCGGCCGTCTCATTGCGCCCGAGTTCGTCAACTCGCTGTCTGGCGGCCAGATCATTCGCCGGTCGGTGTTCGACAAGGCGCGCGTGGTGCCCGAAACGGACGCGACCAGTCCCGAGGGCAAGATCTTCGATGCTGCGGTGCGGGCGGCTGCCGGATCGGCCGTGTTTCCCGGCAGCTTCGTGCGCAATGCAGTGCCGGCCCTTGTCGGCGGCGGCATGTCAGAGGCAGCGGGGCAGGCGACTGCGGGAACGAACTGGGAAACCCCGGTGCGCGTCGCTGCGGGCCTGGTCGGCGGCGTCGGCGCTGCTGGCGTTCAGGCTGCCGGGGGCGCGGCAATCCAGGGCGCCAAGAATCTGCGCGGTGCGCCGGCTGCGGTTGATGACACCGCAGCTCGGATCGCCGGCCGCGCGCTGGAACGCGACAAGCTCACGCCGCAGCAGATGCTTGAGCGCATGAAGAACCTCGGCGATGACGCCATGCCCGTGGATGCCGGCGGAGAGAACCTCAAGGGCGCGCTGCGCGGCAGCATCGCGGCCCCCGGGCAGGCTCGCACGACTGTCGCCAACGTGTTCGCCGACAGGGCGGAGAAGGAAGGCGCGCGCGTCGGCGCCACCATCGACCGCAACGTGTCGCCCAAGGGGCTGACGCAGACGGTTGATGACATCAGCAGAGGACAAGCCAAGGCGTCAGGCGCCGCCTATGAGGCAGCCGGCATTCCGCGTGACCCGAAGGCCTTTGCGCAGGCGCCTCAGCTCCAGGGCGACGCGATCAAGGCGCTGATCACCGATAGTGCCGACGTGCAGGCCGCCATCGCCGCTGCTCGCCGGTTGCCGGACTACAAGAACCTGCCCGACACGTCGATGGTCTTGCTTGACAAGGCCTACAAGCACATCGGCGGCATGGAGCGGGAGGCGGTTCGCGCCGGCAACGGCGCACGGGCATACGATCTCGGCAACCTCCGCAAATCGCTTGCCGAGGCGATCGACGCTGAAAACCCGAAGTACGGCGACGCGCTCAGGGCCTTCTCGGAGCCCGCCGCGCTCAAGGATGCAGCCGAGCTGGGCGCCAAGCTGTTCGGCAGCAACGCGCGGCCCGACGCGGTGCGCGCCCAGTTCGCCGCCCTGCCGGACGACGCCAAGGATGCGTTCCTTGTCGGCGTCGCCGAACATCTGCGCAAGACAGCCGGCACTCGTGACGCCTCGGGGGTTGCCGGCCGCGTAGTGCCCGGTCCCGATGCGCGCGAGCGGCTTGCGGCGGTCCTCGGCAAGGAGCAAGCCGACGCGCTGTTCGCCGATCTCGCCCGCGAAAAGACGTTCACGCGCACCGCGCGCGACGTGGGCATCGGCAGCCGCACGACGCCCATGGGGCTTGAGGCGCAGGACAATGCGGCGCAGGCCGCTGGCGCCATCGCGGACGTGGCGCGCGGACGCTTCGTCAACGCCCTGTCCCGCGCGACCGGCCGGCTCACCGAGGGCCGCACCGAGCGCGTCAACGCCCGAGTCGCCGAAATCCTTACTTCCATGAAACCGGAGGAGCAGACGGCGTTCATCAATGCGCTGGAACAGACGATGGCGCGCCAGCGCCTACGGGCGCCGAGCAATGCGTTCCGGGCCGGTGCCGGTGCGCCGCTTCCCGATTCCTCGCGCGAACGAAAGTAGGTGCGAGATGCCGACGCTCCCCAGCCACGCCAGCGCGACGCCAAAGCCGAAGTACACCAGCCAGACGGGCTGCCCCTCCATGTGCTTGGGCACCGGGTGCGGCATGAACGAGACCGGGATGAAGCACCCGATGCAGAACAGCAGGACTTGCCAGACGTACATCATGGCCGACCAGCCTAGCAGGAGCGCCGCCCGATGACCATGGTCCTTCCGCTCGGCTGGCAGGTGCTCGACGCCAACGGCAACCCGTACAGCGGCGCCAAGGCGTACACCTACACCACCGGCACCAGCACGCCGCAGACGACGTACAGCAACGCCGCGCTCAGCACGCCGCATGCCAATCCGGTGGTCGCCGACGCCGCCGGCCGCTTCCCGGCGGTCTACGGCCCGACCTCGGCTGACTACAAGGTCGTCCTGAAGACCTCCGCCGACGTGGAGATCGCCACCTACGACCCGGTGCAGATGACGGGCGCGGTCGCCAATCTCTCGGTCGATACGGCGCAGATCGCCAACGACGCGGTCACGAACGCCAAGCTCGCCAACATGGCGGTCAACACGGTCAAGGGGCGCAAGACCTCCGGCACGGGCGACCCGGAGGATCTGACGGTTGCCGAGCTGGGGCAATACCTCGGGCTGTGGGTGCCGCTAACCACCGGCGGGTCAGAGGCGGTGTCTGCCGCTGCAAGCTACATCAAGGACGGCATCCCGTCGTGGGTGAACTTCCTCCGGGTGGCGATGGACCTGTTCCCGGTGAGCGATGGCGTCGCGCTGAACATCCTGCTGCGCAAGGCGAGCGGGACCGACATCACCGGGTCGTATGCCTACCAGAGCCTGGTGGGCGCCGACACGTCGGCATCTGCCGCAACGGCGACGGGGCAGACCGCCATCTCAACATTCGGCTCTGTCCAGAACGACGCCAACACCGGCGGTGTGAAAGCGATCCTTGAAGTCGCGCATATCCAGAGCAGCCGATACAAGCGGGTCACGCTGCGCACCATCGGCAACGACGGAACGCTACTCTACGTGCTGAATCACTCCTATCAGGTCAACGACACCGCAGCGATCACGGGCATCAAGATCAGTTTCGGAAGCGGCAACATCAGCGAAGGCCGCGTTCGCGTGGAGGGCTGCGTATGAGGGTCTACAAGAACGGCCGGTACGTTGAGCTGTCGGCTGAAGAAGAGGCGGCGCACGTCGCGCTCCAAGAGCAGATCGCGGCCGAACAGGCGGCGCGGGTGCCGGCCGCCGTCACGCCCCTGCAGATGCGCCGCGCGCTCAGGGCCGCCGATCTCATGGTTCAGGTCGAGGCGCTGGTCGAGCAGCTCGACGATGAGGCGCGCGAGGCGTGGGAGTACGCAGTCGTCATCCACCGCAATGACCCGCTGATCACCAGCGCGGCGGAGCAACTCGACCTCACCAGCGCGCAGGTCGATGACCTGTTCCGCGCCGCCGCGCAGATGTAGGAGGCAAGCCATGGAAATCGCTCGCTACGACGACACCCCGCCGACCCGCACGGACGGCAAGCTGACGCGGCCACAGGTCGATATCAAGGGCCGCACCATCGTCACGGGCGATGCAACGGCGACGGCCATCCCCGTCACCTCGACCCCCGCCACGGTCGGCGCCGGCACGGCCGCGGCTGCCGCCCGCGTGACGCTGGCGAGCAACGATCCGCTTGTCGAGAACGTCGCGAATGTCACTGACGAAGCCGCCGAAGCGTTAAAGTTTCTCGCGGTCGATGAAACCGGCGCGGCGATCGACACCTCGTCTCCGGCACAGGTGACGCCAGGCGCGCCGATCGACGCATGGTCCTATGCGGCGCCAACCGGCGGTATCGACAACACCAGTACCGCCGTGACGGTTAAGACGGCGGCAGGTTCTGGTGTGCGCAACTACGTCACCGGCTTGGACATCTCGCACGCCACGCTGGGCGCGGCCACGGAGTTCGCGATCCGAGACGGCGCGGGGGGCACGGTCCTCTGGCGAACCCTGCTGCACACGACAGCGATGCCGATCGACACCATCAAGTTCGATCCGCCGCTCGTGGGCACGGCCAATACGCTGCTTGAGATCGTCACGCTGACGGCGGTGACGGGCGATGTGCTGGTCAACGTGCGGGGCTTCTCGCGGTGAACTTCGCAACCCTCTCCCTGAAGCTACGGCGCCTTGGTCGGGGCTCGCTGGCGCAAAGCCTCATCGCGGACTTTGCCAACGGCATTTATCGCCTTGGCGCGACCACCGGCACGACGCCTGCCGTCATCAGCCTGACCGTCACGCGCGACGGCGCGCTCAGTTATTATAACGGTGTCGGCGTCCTGTCCTATTCGGGCAGTAACGAGGGGCCGGTCGACTATGAGCCGGTGACGCTTGGCTGCAAGGGGCTCTTGCTGGCGCCAGAGGCAACCAACCTGTGGGCCGGCTCGGCCGACCTAAGCGTGATGACCTCGATCCGCTCATCGCAGTCGGCAAATGCCGGAGTAGCCCCTGACGGTACGACAACCGCCGACAGGCTTGCAGAGGATTCAACCGCCAACGACTCACACTTCGTGCGGCGCACGATCAGTTTCACGGCGGGGTCCGTCTATCAGTTCACGACGGTGCTCGACGCGGATGGCCGGAATTGGGCGCGGCTGGAGCTGCCCTCTGCGGCCTTTGGCGCATCGCGGAACGCCTTTTTCGATCTGGCTAACGGCGTCGTCGGCACGAAGACGGCATCCGTCACTGCAGGGATCATTGCGTTGCCGAGCGGTCGCTTCCGCTGCTGGATTCGAGCAACCGCCACGGCCACAGCCTCGGGTTTCGTCACCATCGCGCTGGGTGAAGCGGACAACGACATCAGCTACAGCGGCGACGGCACGTCTGGCGTGCTCGTCTGGGGAACGGAACTCAAGATCGGCACGACGCTCGATCCGTACATTCCGACCGCTGGCGCCACCGCATCGCGCCCCGCCGCGACGATCGCGGTGCCCGGCAGCGGCTGGCTGGCGGCCAGCGCGGGGACGCTCGTGGTTGCCGGCCAGAGCGTCGGGCCTGGTGGCGATGGTGTTGCTCGTGTTCTGTTCGGTTTCAGCAACACTGCGTCGCCCAGCGCCGATGACTGTGTCTACGTCGAGCAGGATGCGACGATTCCGGGCAAGATTAACGCGGTGCTGGTCAGTGGTGGCGACATCGCGGCATCACTCTCGGTCAGCGGGTTGACGCTGACGGCGCCCTTCCGATGCGGCCTGACTTGGGGAGCGCACGGCTTCAACTTCGCCGTCAATGGTGTGACTGGAACGCCCGAGGTCGGAGTCCTCTCTTTGCCGTCCGGCGTTGACAGGTTGGTTATTGGTGGCGCGCCGGAGGCACCAACCACGCGCAACTTCAATGGCTGGATCAACCGGATCGACGGCTACCGGCAGAACATGGCGCCCGCTGCGTTGCTGGAAGCGGCGTCGCCGCCGGAAGGCGCGCCCGAGTTGCCGGTGACCGGCAGCGTGGTAGAGGTCTTCTTCGCCTCCGGGCAGAGCAACGCCGTTCGTGGGCTCGTCCCGCCGCTGGCTGGGCCGAACTACCCCTATGCTCGGCTCTACATGCCGGCGTCCGAATACGACGAAATCTGGACCGGACAGTTCAGCGACAGCAACATCCTGCCGTTCGACCCGAACAGCGTGACCGGGCTTGAGCAGCTTGTCGGCACGAGCTTCGGCACGACGCAGCTTGAGGGCTTCGTCACACGCTACGCGGCGGACAATCCTGACAATTACGTATGCGGTTTCGTGTCGGCCGAGGGCGGGGCCGACGTTGAGGCCCTCGCCGAAGGCGGCTCAACGGGCTGCTTTGAGAAGTCGATCGCCATGACGGATCGGCTGGTCGAAATCGCGGCAAACTACGGCTCGACGATCAAGGTATTGGGCCTCGACTGGAACCAAGGCGAGGCCAATTCGGCGACCGCGACGCTCGGCGATGATCTCGAAACCATGATCTACGAGCCCTACAACACGCAGATCAAGGCGATCACCGGCCAGGCGGAAGACATCATTCTGACGTGCGTGCAGCCCAGCAGCTTCGGCAACTCGTCGAGTGGCGTTCGGAGCCTTCTCGACAAGGCGCTGGAGGACGGCAACATCGTGCTCATCGGGCCGACCTACTGGCAGCCATGGAACCCTGCCGACTGGGTGCATCACACCGACTACGGCGTGTACTACATGGGCGAGCTTGCCCGACTTGCCTACCAGCGCAAGCTCGACACTGGCTCATCCCTGCCGACCCACGTCGTCAGCGCTACGATGAGCGATGGCGGCACGACGATCACGATGACGTGGAACCGCAATGTCGAGGTCGTCGAGGATGACGATGTGGTGGCGGTCGATCCGCGCACCTTCGACGGCTTGCAGGCGCGCACCGGCTCGTCGGGGAGCGCTGACTACCGCACGATCCTGAGCCACACGATCGACGGTGATACATCAACCATCGTCATCGACAGCCCGTTCTCGGGTGACGATCCGCAAATCCTGATTGGCATGGTGGGGCACGGCGGCGATCCGCGCGCCGAGGCGACGATCCCGCGCACGACGATCCGCTCCGTCACGCCGCTGGGCTATTCGGCTCTGGACGGCAAGGCGCTGCACGAGTGGGCGTGCCATCAGCAGGTGTTTGTGGAAGTGACATGATCCGCCGCCTCATCCTCCGCTGGCTGTTCCCGCCGCGCCCGCTGCTGGTGTGGAGCCCGTACGCCGAGGCGTGGGTGACGGCCGATGAGCGGCGCGAGGAGATTGAGGAGATGCAGGGACCATGACCCCCGAGGAACGCGACCGCCTCGCGCAGATGGAGGCCGCCTGATGGACCCGACGCCGATTGCCAACAACCTGTGGGTGCAGTACGGGGCGCTGGGCTTCCTGGTGCTGATCCTGACGCTCGCGGTGGCGGCCCTGTGGAAGCGCAACAACGCGCTGGCCGATAGCGTTACAACGGCGCTGGTCAACAACACGGCGGCGCTGACGGCGCTCCGGGAAGGCTTGCGCCATGACTGAATCGCTGCTCACCCGCATCTGGCGGCAGCTCTGGAATCCGCCGCCGCCGAGGTGTGTCCAGATTGCGGCGGACGCTCAGGCGGACGCTACGTCGCGGCTGGTGAAGAAGATCGAGCGCGAGGCGAGGCGGGGGCGGTCACTGTCCATCGGCATTGATCGCGACCTGTCAGGGCGCCACGGCAGCGGGCACGCCGCCGACTAGCCCCCGCGCGGGCTTGGGCATGCCGGTAATCGCCAGCGCGAGGGCCATGGCGAGCAGGGCGGCTATGAGCGATTCCGGTACTTGCACGGCGCCTGACCGTAGCATTTTCCCGCCCTGATTGCATGCGGCGTGTAACCGGCGTCTGGCGCTTTTGCCGGTGAGGTGCTACACTTTTCGAAGCATGCCCGTCTGCGCCCTCCTGCTGCTCCTGATCCTGACGACGCCCGCCGTCGCGCACGATCCCTATTCCGATTGGAAGCTGCCGAGCGGGGCAAGCTGCTGCTCGAATCAGGACTGCCGGCCGGTGCGCGCCTACCGCGACCCCGACGACGGATGGTGGCGCGCCCAGGTAAACGGCCAGTGGCGGCCGGTGCCGCCGAGCGTGATCCTCGACCGCGTGGCGCCTGACGGCGGCTCGCACATCTGCATCAACCCGATGGGCATCATCCTGTGCTTCGTCGGCGGCGTACCAAAGAGCTGATCATGGACCTCACCCCCGTCATCCTCGCCGCCTGCATGCCGCGCGCCTCGCGCGACGCCTGCCTTGCGTGGGCGCCGGGCCTCGACGCGGCGGCCAAGGAATTCGGGCTCACCGACCCTGACGAGCTGGCGGCGTGGCTGGCGTCGATCGCCAACGAAACCAGCCTCATGCGCTTGGAAGAGATCAGCTACTTCAGCACGCCCAACGAGCGCATCGCCTACATTTTCGGCGGCGCGGTGCCGGAGTCGGAAATCCAGCAATGGAAGGAGGAGGGCCGCGCCGGCTTCGACCGCAAGTTCTTCGGCCGCTACTACGGCGTCATTCTCGCCGACGCGCTGGGCAACGAGAAGCCGGAGGACGGCTACACCTATCGCGGCCTCGGTCCCGGTCAGATCACCGGCCTGCGCAACGTGCGGTTCGTGAGCAAGGGGACCGGCGTCGATTTCGTGTCGCGGCCCGAGCGGCTGAAAGACCCGGTTGATGGCTCGCGCGCCTTCGCCTTCTTCTTCAAGGCCACAGGCACGGCAGCTAAGGCGGCGGACGGCTCGCAAGCGGGTTTCCTGCGCGCGATGAAGGCGATGAACAGCGGCTTGCGCGATGAGGTGTTTCTGACGCACCACCTGATGCGCTGGAAGGAGGTCCGCAAGGGGCTGGGCCTGACGGGCGCGGGAATCGGCCTCGACGCGGTGCAGCGCGCGCTCAACCAGCATCCTACGGGGCTGCCGCAGCTCGACCCTGACGGCCTCATGGGGCCGAAGACGCACGCGCGCCTGCGCGAGTTCCAGCAGAGCCACGGCCTGCCGCAGAGCGGGGAACCGGACGCCGACACGCTCGCGGCGCTGGGGCTGACGAAGGTGGCCGCGTGATGACTATCGACCCGTGGCCACACACTCACCCCGGCGCCATTGGGCCGTGCATCGTCCCCGACTGTCCGTGGTGCCTGCCTTCGGCGGCATGGCCGACGATGCCGGGCTACGAGCTTCGTTGGCCGTATCCGCTGCCACCGGCTGTCCCGCCGGGCGCCCCGCCGTGGGTCTACAACGGCTTCAAGACGAAGCCCCGCATCCGCGTGAAGGCCTGCCGCGAGGTAGTCGCATGATCGGCCTCGGCACCAAGATCGCAGGCGGCGTCGCCATAGCCGCCGTCGCAGTGAGCATTGGCCTTGGCCTGCTGTACCGCGCCGAGGTCCGCGAAAGCGCCGTCCTGCGCAGCGCCAACAAGACGAACACCGAGACGATAGCCCGGCTGGAGGCTGACGCCGCGATCGCCGAAGCCGTCGCCATCGTCGACGCGCAGGCGCGGCGCGAGCTGGAGAATGAGACCGATGCCCTCAAGAAAGCCGCCGCTGACGCGCCCGATGGTGATTGCCCTGGCCTTCGCGCTCTTATCGAGCGTCGCCGCCTGCAGCGACCCAGTGACGGAAACCCGCCTCGTTGACCGCAAGCCGCCGCCGACGCTGATGGTCCCATGCGCGCGCGAGCCGGCGCCGCCTGAGGCGCTGGGCAAGACGGCTGCGGAGGACTGGGTTGCCGACGTGATCGCGGCGGGCGAGGACTGCCGGCGTAAGGCAGACGACCTTCAGAAGCACCACCGCGCCCCGCCCAGGTAGCGCGGGGGCCGTCACGGGGTGGCTACCGTACGATCTTGGCCGCGCGTAGCGCCTTCTCGACCTCGTTCGCTCGGCTGTTGACGATGCGCTGGTCGGGGCCTTCCGCGACTAGCTCAAAGATGGCCGTGTTCCAAATCGCACCCCAAGCGTCGGCGATGCGCTTACGGTCTTCACCTGACAGCATCATGGCGCCAGCATCACTGAAGGTCACGCCCGGCTCTGCGCCCGCGTTTTTCAGCCAAGCGTCAATCTCCGGCGAGGCGTTGAGCAGCCAGTCCACTTCGGCGTGTCGGTAGAGATGGCTTTCGCGCGACTGCACGTCCTCGATCTTGCTGATGGCGCGCCTCGCCAGATTGAGAAGGCGCCCCGCCTGTTTGATCAGATCATCGCTCATCTCCCACCCCTCTTTGCCGCCCGCCATTCCTCGGGCCGCATGAACGGCCCCGCCCACATCCCGCGCCCGGCTGCGCGCGCCCGCGCCTCATGCGCGACGTAGCGGTCAGTATACCTGATGAAGGCGAGCGCCAACCCGCTTTCGACCAGCCAGCCGTTGATCTCGACGCCGCCCACGCTGCAAATCCCCAACAGGCGCCCATAGCGATCGGTCACGCCGCCGTCCGGCTGCACCACGCCCTCGCACGTCACGGGGCGCCCGTCGATGAACCGGCGCAGCTCGGCGGCGGCCACGCGACCGCAGGGCCAGGGGCGGGGCGGCTCGCGGCGGTGGCAGTGCTGCGTCATCTCGGGAGCGTCGAGCCCCTCTAGGCGCACCATTTGGCCGGCGACGACGATGCTATCGCCGTCGATCACCCGCGCCGGCCCGCTGACCTGCGCGCCGGCCGGGGCGGCGAGGAGGGTGAGGAGGAGCAGGGCGGGGCGCATGGATAGGCTTACGCGGCGGCGTCTTCATCTATCCCCGGGTCTTCGTCATCGCCCGGCGGATCATTCTTGTCGAGGCACGCCTGACACCACTCGCCGCACCACGCAAAGCTATAGGCGCCCATCGCGCCGCAGTCCTCGCAGCGCAGATTTGGATAGAACGGCACCGTCTTGCCCATGGTTAAGCCTTCCTCTGCCAGTGGTCGTAGTCCAGCCCGTCAATCAGCTTCCCGCGCCAGAGGCGATAGATGGCGGCAGAAACGCTTTGGAATCGGCGCCCTATCGCGTTCGCTACGGCGGGGATACCGACGTATCCCTCAAAGGGAATCTGCTCAAGAACCTCGCGTTCGAAGTCCGTGCAATCGTCAATCGACGTGGGCGGCTTTCTGTATGTCATTGGATTCCCGGGGCGGCGATGACGTGCCGGCGAAGTAGCTTGGCCATGCGCGCAATTTGCGCGCTGTTCCCGGAACGTCTCAGGTTTTCCATAGATTCAGCGACGACCAAAGTCGTGTTATTTCCGCCGCTTAGCATATGCCCTCTTCCTTGACATGGTAGGGGTCACAGGTTCAATCCCTGTCGCGCCCACCACGCTTTTGTGGTCGGTTGCCAGCATATCATTTGCGCGCGATTTGCGCACTCTATTGTGGGCAACTGCGTCCGCCGCCTCGCGCAGATCGGCCGCCATGTGCTTGCCATAGACGCGCTGAAGCGTGCGCAAGCTGGTGGCCGTCATGCCCTCGACCATCCAAGGGGAGACGACGCGCAGCGCCCACGTGACGGCGGTGTGCTTGAAGACGTGCGGCGTGACCCAGGGCAGCCCCGCCGCCTTGGCGACAGTGCGAAACGCGCGCTTGATGCTGCCGACCGGCTTGCCGTGCCGACTGATGACGTTCGTCCCGCGCGCCTTGGCCTTGCGCCTGCGGAGCGTCGAGACCAGCTTGGCGGGCAACGCGGTCACGGCGCGCCGCTTGCGGCGATGCACGACGCCAGGCAGCCGGAAGTCAACGACGCCGGTAGACAGATCCACCCTATCCCATGTGAGCTGCAGGATCGCTTGGCGTCGCGCCCCGGTGTAGACGGCGAGTCGGATGAACAGCGCCACATGCGGGTGTTCGTGACGAGCGGCGCGGAGCAGCGCGGCGACTTGCTCGCGAGTCAGCGCATCGGCGCGCGGAGGCGGCTCAGGCTCGGCGGGCACGAACGGCGCCGACTTCAACTCCTGCCGCTTGACCGCATCCTTGAGCGCGGCGCGCAGCACGGCGCGGCGACGGTTGATCGAGGAAGGCGACAAGCCTTTGTCGATGCAGCGCTGGCGGTAAAGATCGTGACTGGCGGTGTTAATGCCCGCGACCGAAGCCTTGCCGTAGAAGTCCTTGAGGTCGGCAATGGCGATGCGGGCCTGATGTGCGCTCGGCAGCGCAGAGCCGTGCCGCGTGTAGTAGCGATCCAGCGCATGGGCCACGATGACATCTGATGCGTCGCGCTCTTGCGGCTTGCTGGCCTCTAGGATGAACGTTGCAAGCGCGATCTCAGCTTTGCCGCGTTCCGCTGTGCCCGTAGTAACACGGCGCGATCTTCGTCCTTCGCTCCAAACGATGTACCACCGTCGATTGTCGGGGTGCCGCCAGAGTTTGAAGCTGGGCATAGGATCGCGGTCCTGTAGGCGTTGATCTGCGACATAGGATAGAACACGCGACGACGCACACGCACGCATCCGAGGCGGCCGTCTTCCCGCTCGGCACGGACCGTCGCTGGCGAGACGCGCAGCTCGCGCGCCGTCTCCCGCTCTGTCAGCCAGGGGTCTCGGTTATCGTTCACCACATCCCCCACGTCTGCCGCCCGCGCCGCGCGTCACGGCTTGAGCCTGTGCCCGAGCGCGATGGCGGCCGATTTGGCGCGCTCCTTCGCTTCGGCGAACGACTCGTAGTGGCCGGCGACGGGGAGATGGCCGCCCGACTCGCCGATGGTCAGTCCGATGGCCCAGTAACCTGTGAGAGGACGGTAAAGGCGCCAGCGAACGATCGTTGTGTCGCCGCCTGAGCTGTCGAAGTACGTGTCCGCCACGTACTCGCCAATGCGTCGCTGCCATTTCATCTCAAGCATCCTTCCCCCCTCTCCACAGCAGCGGCAACGGCCGCGCGGGCTACATTGCGCCAGTGCTGCCGAAGGCCCGGCCGCAGGCTGTCGAATGTGTCTTCGCCGTGATCGGTCGCGTAGGCTGCGGCCGCCACCCGCTCGATCACCGCATCGCTGGTCATATGCGCGACCACGGCGCGGGCGCACCAGTGCGGCTCTGTGCAGGCGTAGGGGATTTGACCGCGGAGCCACTGGTCCATCGCGTCGCCGAGCACCTTCTCCAGCGCCGGCAGCTTCAGGTCATCAGGCGTTTGCATCGTCATCGCCCGCCCCCTGCCGCAGCGCGGGCACGAAGGGCGACGGCGAAACGGGCGCGAGCCTCGGCGTCGGGACCGGAGGCTGCCCCGATGTGCTCAACGTCGCTGTCAAAGCACCACATTCTGGCGACAATCTCCCCATTGCCCTGCGAGTCTACGTCGCAGAACCATTCTTGAGGGCGCAGCATGTCCGCCGCGTCGAGGTGAGCGCCGACATCCATGAACTTGTCAAAGGAGTAGAGCGAGTAATACGCCTCTCCACCGGCCGCATCGAATGCCTCACGCCATAGCTCGCGACTCACCGGCTCCCGCTCAACCCGGTCCGCCAGCGCCAGTAGCTCATTCATTGGTCGTCTCCGATGATAGCGCGAAGTTCGTCCATCGACACACCGTTGAACCAAGCTGCGATGTGGTTGTGATGCATGACGGGGGTTGGCGGATAATTCAGCAACGTCCTCGCCGCGATCACCGCGCGGAGGGCGGCGGCCGTTGCCTCACAGTCCGAGGCCATCACGTTGCGCGCGGATGCCTCGTTGCTGAGTGGCAGGAACGTAGCGGCTTCGTCTCGATATCGCCTGGCGGCGTTCTCCATCCTTGCCGCCAACTCCCGCAGCCTCTCCGTCGTCGGCAGAGGCGCAGGCGGGGTGGGGTGGGTGGTCATGGGGTCAGTGAAAGTCAACACAGCCTCCATCGGCCGCAAGCTCGAACGCCCTACGCCACCTGCGATACATCTCCGCTTCGTAGCCTTGGGCGCCGCCGATGATGTGCTCTTGATGCTCGGCGAAGTCCTTGGCGAGCTTGGCACAGACGACTGGGCCGATGATCCCCTCGCAATCGGAGAAGTTGATCAGCTCGACAAAAGGTCCGACCGTGACTCGGCCATCCCAAATGTCACTAGGCGCCCCGTGCCCCGCCGCTTCGCAGAGCCATTCGCGCCAGCGATTGTATCGGCTGTATGGGCCACACGGCAGGTCAAGATGCTCGGCGGCAGTGTAGATGCCGGCGACTAGCGGGATGGTGCGGCCAGGCCAATGTTCTTCGGTCCCGTCCAGCGTTTCCTTGCGAAGCCGGATGTAGTTTTTCCACTCCACCGGATCGCCATCGTCATCAACCGCCGCATCCGGCGCGAGCGTCAACCCGCGATAAGCTCTGACATCGAGTCCCATGTTCATTCCTTCCTGAGGAAAGCCTCGAACTCGCGCAACGCCTCGACCTGATGCGGCTCCAGCCGATCAAGCGCGCGCTGCAATTGCTCGCCGATGTCCGGGATCAGCTTGCGCATCGCTGACGCCAGCGCCCGCACCGCCTCGTCCCCGGCGCGGGCCTGCGAGGCGAGGGCGGTGTTATGTGCGTCGACGATCGCCTGCGCGTAACCCTCGGGCAGAGCGCTCACGGCAACAACAAACGTCGGACCGTCCGGTCTGCCGTGCCACTGATGATCGGTCGACGGTCGCGGCGGCGTGTTGATGATGAACAGGCCGTCGTTCATAGAGCCGAGATACCAGCGGCCTTCGTTGGTGAGCGTCACGCTCGCCGGGGTTTCAGGCATGGGGCTTCTCCAACGCCATCTTGATAGACGGATGGTCAGCACCAGGAAGTCGGCTCGCGATCCTCATCAGCGCTGCCTCGGCATCGGCGAGGCGAAACGGCGCGTTGAAGGCTTTGCGAGCCTCGCGCCATTCGATGAGGGCCGCCGCCACATCGGGCTGCATCCGAAAGCGCTCGACGAACGTCATGTGCTGTTGCTGATCAGCCATCACTCCCCTCCGTCGCTGGGCGGCGCTGGCAGCGGGCGCCAGTGGGTGGGCTTCACCTCAAACCCGCCGCCGAACCAAGCTCCTTTGCCGCCGTTCTCGTTTGGCTCCCACCAAATCACTTCTATGCAACCAAGGGGGGTTGCGCCTTCCTCGGGACAGTAGCCCAACAAATAAACTCCGCGTACGAACTTGCCGCCCGGTACATCTTCACTCGTACTCTTCGGCGCGCTCTCCATCGTCCGCCACCCCTGCGCGGCGGGCGTTAGCTGGCCGGCGCGGTCTATTTCCTCGACGATCAGCGCAGTCAGCTCCTCGCCTGTTACCAGCAGCATGTCCGGCTGATCCTCAGGACTATTGCGATCATCGAAGTCGAGGATTCGTTGGAGTACGCGAGACGCCACCAACCCCCGCGCGTCGGCGGGCTGGGCGGCGGGGCGCTCGATCCGGCGCTCGTCGATTTCATCCCAATGACGATCTTGGAAGACCGTTCTAACGCCTGACACCCTCCATCCGAACTCATTTGGATACGCGTCAGTTGTCGGCAGCCATTGAGCTACCAACCACGCCTCACCATCGAAGACGTGATAGTAGCCGGGCGCACGAGGCAACAGCGGCTCGCGCTCTGCCGGCGGCTCGCGATTCGTGTCGTCGGTCATGTCGGCGCTCCTGGCAGGCGCATCCAGTGGGTCGGCGCCTCGGCATAGTTCCAGTCGTCACCGAAGCGCCCGCCGGCCGCTTCGAAGTAGGTCGGCTCCTCCCAATGCTTTCCACCGTGATAGACGACGACATGCCAACTACCGCCGACGACCTCGTCGGTGAGGTTGTAGTCGTCATCGAGCTTGACGTGCGGATACCACGCGAGGATCGGCTCGTGCTTCGGCACGCGCTCGTCAATCGGGCAAGGCTCGCGCTCTGCTGGCGGAGACGGGCGGGCGGGGGTCACTTCACCTGCTCCTTGCGCAGATCGACCGCGTCCATCACGCGCTGCCACGCTTCGGGATCCTGCTCGCGGAGCTGCGCCAGGTTCTCCGCGTGCGTGACCTTGACGTACTGGTCGATGCCCTTGCGGTCCTTGAAGCGCCGGAGCTGGTTGACGAACGCTTCCTCGAACAGGGACACGTCGAGCGGCGGGCGCTTGGGCTGCGGCGGGGTGTCAATCGGCAAAGTGGGAGCCTCTGGCGCAGGCGTCGCGGGTTGTGAGGCAGCAGGCGCCTCGCCAGAGGCATCGGCCGGGGGCGTCGCGGCCGACTCGGTTGTCGGGGTTGCCGCCGCGTCAGGCTTCGGCGTGCTGGCGATTGCCGCCGCTGCCGCTTCGCTGGTCACGGTCGGAAATTCTTCGTCGGCGGAGATCTCGCGGCGGGCAATCGAGCCGTAGATCACCTTGAGTTGCGCCATGTCGACCGGCGTCCACAGTGACACCTTGGAGCCGACGCGCGCTTCCAGCCGGGCCACGGAAATGCCGAGCTGCGCGTACGCCTCCAGCATGGCCTTCTTCTTCTCGGCCGGCGACACGTCGGCGTCGGACACCAGCGTCTTGTTGCAAACGTCCTTGGCCTCCTCGGTGAACCACGGCGGCAGCACGCGAAAGATCATCTCGCGCAGCCGGCGCGCGCCCATGTTGGCGTTGTTCTCGTAGATATCGCGCATGTCGGTGAGCGGCACCGGGCCATCCTTCTTGTCGCGCATGTGCGGCACGATGAAGGTGGTTTCCGACTGAGAGTTGGTCTGCAAGTCCCAGGCGTAGGCCATCATCTCGGATTGCCCCGCCTCATCGTCCCGCGACATTTCCTTGAGGCCGTACTTCACGTTTCCCCAGCACCGCGCGAGGTCCACCGCCAGATGGATCGACGGGCCGGTGACGGCGGTGCCGCCGCGCGAGTAGCGGAAGAAGGCGCGCTCCGCGAGGCCGGGCTGAGCGCACGACGCCTGCATGGCAAGGCGGCACATGCCTTCGTTGCGCGGCACTTGCTGGGCGACGATCACCATGGCCTTGACCTCGGCGACGGCGCGCGACTGCTCGACCTTCGTCGCCTCCGAGCGGGCGACGTTGCTCTGCGGCAGCTTGGCAATGGCGGCGCTGGCCTTGACTGCGGTGTTCATCCGTAAATCTCCTGTTGCAGACGCTCGATGGATTGCAGGGTGCCGCCGGGCACGGGAACCTCGTGCACGTCGCCGGCATAGGTCGGCCACACGCCGCGCTCCGCGCATTCGGCCCAGCGGCGCAGCGACTTGCGCACGATCAGCTCACCCTCAAGGGCTAGCTGCTCCGGTAGCGTGTAGTGTTCGATGATCGGCCAGCGCTTCGCCTTTTCGATCACCAGGAACACGTAGGGGCGCGGGTCGGCCTGCAGGGACTTCAGGACAAGGTCGGTCATCGCCTGCGAGACCATGTAGCCGTACTTGCGTGCGTCGCTTGCCCAGAACACCGTCTTGGCGCTGGCAGCAGTCTTGATGTTGACCGCCAGATTGCCGCGCATGGCGTCCGGCCGCGACTTGATCGCCAGCCCGGTTTCCGTGTCCTTGGCGAGTAGCGTCACCTCGGCGTCGCATTCGGCGAGCGCGGCCATTGCGGTTGCGTCGGCCTTGATCGCGGCAGCCCAGAAGCGCGCGGCGATCCAGTCGGCCTCGGTGACGATCTCAAGGCCGGCGTCTTCCTGCTCGCGCTGCCACGCCTTGCCCTCGGTCGTGTTGAACCTCATCCCCTCGGGCTTCATCGCGAAGCGCTCGGCGGCGACGTTCTCGCCCTCCAGTATCAGCGTGTGTGCAAGGCTGCCGATGGACAGCGCCTCCGACTCGCGGCCCGGCTCGCGATCCGGGCAAATCGGATGCCGCACATAGGCGTAGCGCGGGCAGAACTTCTCCATGTTCCAGCAATCGGAAGCGCCGACCGCCTCGCATTCGAGATACTGCTCCATCGGGACGTGGTGATAGATCCCCGCCGCGCCGATCACGAGTGAACCGTCAGGCATGGAACATCACCACGAACGCAGCGACGATGAAGATGATCGAGAAGACCATGCCGACGATGACCCAGACGGCTTCGTCTTGGCGGCCCTTCTCGCACTTGGCGCCAGCGTTGAAGGCGCTGATCAGCGAGAAGAAGGTGAGAAAAATAGAAACTGCGGTCAGCATTGCGCCGCCCCTCCATCCCCGCTCCCCGCCTCGGCGCCGGCCTGGATCGCCGCGGCGTCGGCGCGGGCGGCGCGCAACGCCCGCCGCAGCTCGGGATGCAGGCGCCGCAGGAACAGCAGCCCCGTCTCGCGCGTGTGCTGCGGGCCGTCGCTCAGCGCCATGCCCACAGCGTCGCGGAAGTGCCGGCGCCAGAAGGGCAGGGGATAGATGGTGGCGGTCATTGCCGCTTCTCCTCAGCCTCGGCGAGCAGATCGAGGATCGCCTCGTATGCCGTAGCGCCGTAGCCCTGCGGATCGCTCGGCTCACCGCTGTAGCTGTCGAACGTGGCGCAGTAGTCGAACTGGCGCAGCGGGATCGGCTTGGCCCAGTACTCGACGGTGATGCGGTCGGCGGTCATGGCGCGGCCGGCGCCGGCTTCTCGACCGTCTCCCAGTAGGAGCGGAAGTTGCGCAGAAAGTACTCGCGCCGCAGCTCGATATCGGCGATCTCGCGGCGCTTCGTCTCGATCTCCTTGTCGAGCACCTGCAGGATGCGCTCCTTGTCGAGGTCGAGGCTGTCGTCGTCGATGGCCTTGACGATCTCGGTTTCCTTGGTCTGCGCGTTGAAGTGCAGGAACTTGATCTCGGCCTTCTGCCAGTCCTTGCTGACGTAGGCGACGATCACAGTCGGCAGGTTCTTGAACGGCTCGAAGCCGATCACGACGCCTGCGTGCACCTGGTAGTCGCTGTAGGTCTTGACCAGCACCTTGACGCGGTCGCCAACGCGCAGCTCATCGACGCGCTTGGCGTGCCGCAGGTCGATCTCCAGCTTGACGCCGTTGACCTCGATAACCGTCTTGCCTTCGCTCATGTCCATTCTCCTTGGTTGAACTTGCTACTCCGCCGCCAGCGCCAAGGCCGCAGCCATGCGCGCCGCGTCGTACTTGGCGTTCCAGTCAACATCGAGTTGCCGCGCCAGCGCCCGCAGCTCCGCGCCGATGGCGTAGCCCGCCTCGTGCGCCATCTGCCCCAGCGCCTCGCAGTCCGCTCGGATCGTGTCGTGAAGTGCATCGGCCACGCTCTTGCGCGAGGCGTCAAAAGCCTGCTCGGCGCCGAAGTCGCCAGCGCGGTCCATCAGCGTCAGGAGCGTGAGCGCGGCGCGCGCGACGTCCGCCTGACGACGGCAGGCGTCGTGCAGAGCGTCGGCGGTTGCGAAATCGGTGCGGTCCATCCTCACTCCTCCCCGCTCTGCGCGCCGGCCGCTGCGGCGAGCGCGGCGCGGGCTTCGATCATCGCGTCGGCGGCTTCGTAGGCGCGCGCCACTATTTCGTGGACGCCATCGAGGTATTGGAGCTTGGTCAGCCACTCGGGTTTGCTGGCGATCAAACCCTGCATCGCCTGCCCCGCGAACCAGTCGCGCAGGGACATGCCGGGCCGCGTGCCCGTGTCGCCTGAGTCGTGATGCGGAAACGCCGGCCCGCCGTCCTCGCGCTTGGGCATGTCAGGCTCCCTCGATGGCGGTTTCGATAGCCGCGTAGATCGCGGGCATCTTCGACGTGAGCGTGAACTGGCCGGCGCGCTGCATCTGCTCGGCGATACCGAAGCGGATGTAGGCGAGGCTCGGGCTGTCATCGCCGGGCATGGCGTAGCAGGCGCGCGTCAGGCGCTCTTGCGTGGCCGCCGCCTCGTTGTAATCGCCGCGCGTCCACTTGGTGCGGCCAGCCTTGCGCATCCGGTTGGCGGTACTGACCGACCCGGATCGGGCGGCGCCGGAAACCTCTGTCTGATCGCCTCGAACCAGCGCAGGGTGTTAGCCTGCGGCGACCATGCCGGCCACGTCACCGAAGTTGGATCAAGGCCTTGCAGTTTCGCGATCTCGGCATGCGCCGAAACGAGGTCGCGCTCGACCTGATCCATGATGGCGTGAAGGACTGCGCGTTCGTCGTCAGAAACTACGTGCGCCATCTATGCCTCCGAATATGCCTGGATCAGGTGGATGAAGATCGCCACGTAGGCGCCCATGCACGACCGCTCGCGGCCGATGGTCCATTCGCCCGACGCGAGGTCCGTCACCTTCCAGCACCACCAAGGCGACCGGCGGACGTGCCACCAGGTGACCGTGAACTTCGCCATCCCATCCTCCCTAAATCGCCCGCTCGATCTCGGCGGCGAGCGCGCGGGCCTCGGGTGCGACCGCTTCCCCGTCCGTCCGCAGGTACTCGCGACACCGCCGCAGAAGGTCGGCCATCGTCGGCACGCGCTCGGCGGCATCGCAGACGATGACCACCGCCCCGGCCGTCTCGGACGCGCCCGACCAAGTTGCGGCGATGCCCCGGAGGCGGGCGATTGCGGCGGTTAGTTCGGTGGCGTCCATGGGGAGGATATAAGCACGACTTATAGGAGGGTGCAAGTGATACTTATAGGGCGCGAGAAAATGTTGCCGCCTACAATCCCTTGCTCACAGGGGGCGGAAATGCGGCTGATTTTGATTGCACTGGCGGTGCTGGCGCTTGTCGGACCGGCTGAGGCTAGGGGCGGGAGTCACTCGACTCGGGGCTACGTCACCAAAAAGGGCACCTATGTAGCGCCTTACCGCGCGACAAATCCAAACCAGACGCAACGGGACAATTTCAGTACCAAGGGGAACGTCAACCCGTACACTGGCAAGGCCGGCACGCGCACCCCGCGCTACTGATGCGCCGCCTGCTTTTGATGGCATTCGCTGCTGTGGCAGCTTGCGGCCCTAGCCCGGAGCCGAGGCCGATATATATGCCGCCGCCCCTGCCGCCCCCGCCGAACTTCGCTGCGCTATCGAACAAGTTGGCGCCGCAGATGACAGAGGCGGATGTTCAGGCGGTCATGGGCGGGCCGCCACGCTCAACAGACTTGACCACCTGTGGCGCCGCGGTAGGAACGCCGTTCCGCTGCAAGAGCTGGACCTATGGCAACGCCCTAATCATTTTCTTCGGCGCCGATCAGCGCGGCACTTGGCGAGTGCTGGGCTGGGGCAATCTTTAGCCGTCGCCCTGTTTCGCCCACACGATGCGCCAGACGCCCGCAATGGCGCCGCTGGCGATCGGATGCCCTCTGAAGTCAATGATCTGAGCTGAGCGGCCCGCGCCGGCCAGCACCTTGCCGGCCACCGTCTCGCCGGTTCTCAGCCGCACCAGGCACCGGCGGCCGATGTGCCGCCGCCAATCCTGGTCTAGCTCTTTCGGGTGATAGAGCACGTCGCCGTCTGAGTAGGCGGGCTCAAGTTCGTCACCCTTCACCCGTGTCGCTTCCAACGACCCAGGTGTCATTCCCCCGAGATATCCCATAGGCAGCTCTTCGGCTTTTTCAATGGGGTCATGTTCATTGAAATTTTGTCGCCGTCCACTGCGAATCTCGCCTGTAATGAAGATTAATGGTTCACTCTGCGGATCGTCCTTCATGGGGCCCGTTCCCTTTATCAACCATTCCGTGCGCACGCCCGTCAAAATCGCCAACTCTATCAATCGCTCCGTCGCCGGCTTGGTCTTCTTGGGCTTCGTCCATTGGTTTACCGCGCTGGCTGATATGCCAAAGTGACGCGCCACCTTCGATTGATCGAGATGTGACTCATCAATTGCGCGTTGGATGCGTTCTGCGAGCGTCGGCATGGCGAGGGTATACAAGCCACGCTTATAGGACGCGCTAGAAGTATCACTTGCAGATGGGTGTAAGTCTGACTTATACTCACCGGCCATGAGCCCCAAACAAGCCCTGAAAGCGGTCAAGGATCACTTCGGTTCCGGCTCCGAGCTGGCGCGGAAGCTCGCCATCAGCCCGGCGGCGGTCAATCAGTGGCGGTGCGTGCCGATCAAGCGGGTGAAGCAGATCGAGCGCCTGAGCGGCGGCACGTTCTCCCGCTACGACCTTCGCCCTGACGTATTCGAGCGCGAGGCGGCCTGAGCGATGCGCGCGGGGGATGACGGATCGCTGTTCACCTGCGGGGGCGCGTAGGCGATGGAAGGCACGCTGCTCCAAGCCACTTGGTATGCGGTGCAGTGCGAGCGGATGCGCGGCGGCTTGCAGCCGCAGCCGTGTGCGGTGTGCGGGTGCGAAAAGGCAGTGGCGCACCATGAGGACTACACCAAGCCGCTGGATGTGACGTGGCTATGCCGCACTCATCACCAACTGCGGCATAGCGAGATCAACCTCGCGCTATTCGGCCGGAAGCAGGTCGGCTTCCCCTACGCTTGGGTATTCGAGTTTGGCCTTGAGCCGTGCCGGAAGTTGGCCGAGCGGCGCGACATCAGGTTCGCCCCCGATCAGGTCGACTTCTTGAAGGCCGCCGCATGACGCCGGCCCGCTCACCGATCTCCCCCTGGCGCGGTGACAGCACAGCCGCGCCCACCTTCGGCGCGCGTGCGTTGCGCCGTCTTTATTGCCGCGACGATCTCGGCTGCGACGGTTCCGACCGCGCGCCAGTTGTCGCTCGTGATTCCTCCCTCGCGCTCAGCGGTGTGACCGCCAAGTCGTTGCTGAGCTGCGAGGCTGTGACCGCTGCACATGGTCAACACCATGGAGCAGCCCTTGTCCCCTTTCCGACAGAAGCCGTGCCGAAAGCGACACGACAACCCCATGCGTAGTGCGGGAATCATCGACGACGCACGCGAGATCATCGGCATGGCTGCCGGTCCTCGCGGCTGGAACGACACGCGCGAGACGTGGCTTTCCCGCGCCGCGCGCCGGCTCGGCATGTCCTACGCCCGCGTGCGCAAGGTCTGGTATCGGCGCGTCGATGACCTGTGGGCTTCGGAGTGGCTGAGGCTGCAAGAAAAAGCGGAGGAAATCCGCCACCAACTACAAGAAATCGAGGCTGCGAATGCTCGGCTACATCAAGCGCTCAATGATCGCGCGCTTCGCCCAGTGGAGGGCGCGGGCGCTGAACCGGAAGGCGGAACGGCTGGCGCAGCGGGCGCACAAGGCGGCGATCGACGCGAAATGCTGGCTGGACCTGGAGAAGCGAGCGCGCGGGCCGGCGCCGCTTCGACTCTTCGACTGGGCAAAGTGGGGGAATGACTGATGCCGACGTACATCGTCCGCGCTGGCGATAACGGCCCCGTCAAGATCGGCTGGGCTGACGACGTCGCCGCGCGAGTCGCGGATCTTCAGACCGGCCACTACGAAACCCTCCGCGTCATTCGCGAGGTTGATACGTGGTGGAACTCTGAGCCGCAATTCCACGAGCGCTTTAAGGACCGGCGGCTGCGTGGCGAGTGGTTCACCTTTGACCCCGAGATGCTGACGTTCATTCCGCGCGAGGCGAAATCAAAACGAGAGCGCCTTCTGGTCAAGGTCGAACGCAGCGAGAGCTTGGAGGAGGCGCGCAGCCTTCTGGAGGTAATCGCTGGTCCGCGCGATTGGAATGAGAAGCGTCACGAGATTCACCGGCGCCTCTCTGAGCTTACCGGCCTTTCGTATGCGCGCATTCGTGCGCTGTTTTATGGCGACGCCAAGCGCATCGACATTCACGAACTTGAGGCCTTACGCCAAAAGGCGGCGGTTGTGCGCAGCCTTCCGACAATCAGAGGCGCAGCGGCCGACCTCGACGAAGAACACGCCGCTGTTCGATCCGGACGCGACACCTGAGCAACGCGCCCGAAATCAGGACGGGCAATAGGAGGAAGACAATGGCTGAAGTTCTGTATGGCATCACGAAAGACGACGTGTCCGACTCGGCCGCCGCGCTGATCGACATCAACTTCAACGTCGCCGGTCGCGCCGACATCACCGAGATCAAGACGCTCGCCGCGCGGCTCGTCACGCTGATGGAGCCGTATCAGGCCAAGCGCGATGCGTCGGGCCGGCTGGCGTCCATCGCCATCACCGATATCGAGAAGGCCGCCATGGTCATGGTCAAGGCCGTGACGAGGCCGCAGACGTGAGCGCCGCCGGTCACGCGCCGATCGAGGCGAAGCACGTCGAGACGATGAACGACCTCGCGCGCTTCCTCGACGAGCGGTTCAACGGTCCGTTACGCGGCAAGCATCGGCCCTACGGCTTCGTGTTGTTGGTGTTCGACTACGGCGAGCCGAAGGACGGTCGGATGAACTACATCAGCAACGGCGCCGACCGCGGCGACATCGTGGTCGCGCTCAAGGAGCTGATCGCGAACTTCGAGGGCCGCGTGCAGGCGGCCGGCCACGCATGAACGGCACCTCCGGGCCGCACATGCCCCGCCCGCGCCCCTGGCGCTGGCTGGCCGCGAGCGCGCGCGATGTGGCGGCGTGCGTGGGCATCGTCGCGGCTATCGAGCTGGTGTTGAGGGTGACGTGAGCGAGGGAGGGGAGTCGTGATGCGGCACATCGGCAACGTCATGTCGCACGGGCTGGGCGCAGCCACGAAGATCGACGAGGCGCTATCTCTGGCAACCAACACCGAATGCCGACGCGTGCTGCTGAGCGCCCTGCATAGCGTCCTGATCATTGTCGAGGAAGCGCGACAAGCGATGGACGAGGACATCCCGCGCGCGATGAGCGCGATCGACGAAGCGCAGGCGCGCGCCAATGGCTGACGACCTCCACAGCTTCGCCCGTCGCATCGACGCGCTCGACGAGATCATCGACAACGCCAACGCCGACAAGGCCCAGGTGTACCGCGAGGCGAAGAAGGCGTTGCGCGAGGACTTGCCCGCCTTCCGTGAGGCGATGTCCCAGCGCCGCAAGCGCGACAAGAACCCTGCCGCTTACAACGCTCTGAAGGGTCGTGCCGCCGAACTGCTCGACGCGCTTGACAACGGCGTCGTTTTGGAGCACGCGCGCGCGCCTGCACGCGCACGAGAGCGCACCACCGACCTCCGCTCGCCAGAACATCGCGCCGCTGTTGCGGCCAAGAAACCGGACCGCGCCGAGACGCCCGAGGCGCGCCCGCAGGCGGGAGAGGAGCGCGCCACCGCTCCCGCCGACCCTATCACGGAGTCCACCGCGCCGGCCGCGCCGCTCGCACCGTCCTCTCCCGGCGAGCCTGAGCGCACCTCCCCCAGGCCGGACGCGGTGGACACTGCTCAGACTACGGCTGACGAGGCACTACGGCCCGAGCGGCAGCAGGTTGCGCGGCCACAGGATGGTCACAGGGCAATGGCCGAGTACCTCGCCGACGCTGCCGCCAACTACACCGAGGCCGTGGGCGCCATCCGCGCCGGCATCGTGGAGCGCGGCGAGGCGAGGTTGCATCCGCAGATGACGCCGGCCGAAGCCGAAGCGCAGCGGCGCAGCTTCGCTTACGGCAACGCCGCGCTCAGCAATCCGACGATCACGCGCGAGATGGTGGACAAGGCGGCCGACGACCTCGCGCCGCCCGCGTTCCT
>Ga0196964_10000188_pt1 | contig 44132 bp, 59 predicted proteins | sample S1_10metaG_FD_148615 | JGI IMG/M metagenome (GOLD analysis project Ga0196964, IMG submission 148615) | Soil microbial communities from Anza Borrego desert, Southern California, United States - S1_10 | ecosystem: Environmental > Terrestrial > Soil > Desert | place: USA: California | collected...
GTGGGCACCATCTCGGATGCGACTGCGGCGGCACGCGAGACGGGCTGCACTCGTGTCGCACGTTCGTACAAGCCATCGAGAGCGGACGCGCCGCGCTCGCGGCCTGGAGGACCGGAGGAAGATGAAAAGCCCCGCAGAAGCGTTGACGCTGCTGCTCGTGATCGGCACGTTCGGCCTGGGCTGCATCGTCGGGTACGTGGGATCGCTCCTCGCACGCCTGCTGCGGAAGTGGCTCGCTAGGCCGTAGCGCCCATGCTCCCGCCCTTGGGCTTCTTGTTCCCGAGCTTCCGGATCCGCTCCGGCTCGGCTTGACGCTTCGGCGCCGGCTTCGCAGGGCTGGGCCGCACGAGACGCGAGAGATCGACCGTACGGCGGTTCTTGATGTCGCTCATCCTGCGAAGCTCCTGCGGATGTATCCGCTCGACGTGGACGTGCCCTCGGCCTTGACGCCGCGGTTGGCACCGGGCAGAGCCTGAGTGAGACGGCCGGGGACGTGGCGCAGCAGGCTGCGCTTGCGCGCCGCTCCCGAGCCGATGAGCAGCGGGTTGTCCTCCGCCCCGAGAGCCGCCGCGAGAGCGGCGAGCGTCTCGGGGTCGGGCTCGGGGGTCACGCCGGTGCCCGGCTGACGCACGGGCGGAGGCATTCCGGGGAACGGGTCGCCGCCCCCACCGATCCCGCCGCCTCCCGGGGCGCGCTGCGAGCGCGAGCCGTGGAAGCCCGGCGGGACGCCGTTGATCGTGATGTCGCGGTCGGGGTTGCCGGAGATCGAGGCGCCTTGCTGCTGGATCAGCAGGAGCTGGAGCAGCTCCCACAGGCTCATCCCGTCTTCCTGCGGGAGCTGATCGAGAGGGCTAGCGAGGGCCAGCGGGTTGATCCCGCCCGGGCCCATCATCGCGGGCAGGCTCCCGACGCCACCGGCATTCGCGCCGCGCGCTCCGCCGCTACGAGTTGCTCTCATGGGATCTCTCCAGGGTGATCGAGGCTGGCAGGCCGGCGATGCAGAGGACGGTTGCGGGGGCGAAGTCGGTGAGGCGGGCCTTGATGACGTGGACGCCGTAGGGCTCCAGCTCGCGCTGGCAGGCACGGGTGAGGCGGCGGCGGATGGAAGGGCGGCCGAGACGCAGTGCGTCGTACGTGCTCGAAGTGACGACCCGCTCGATGGCTGCGGTAGCGACGTCGTCGATCGCGGAGAACGCGTTCTCCTTCTCGGCCAGGAATGCAACCACGTCCGTGACCTCGTACTCACACAGCCCGGAGGCCAGGACGGGGACGTTGTCGAGGGTGACGAGCTTCTGCTCGGTCAGGTTCAACACCTGCCCGACCACGGAGGTCTTCTCCACCGGCGTGACGATCGGCCAGTAGATGTGCAGCCCTCCAGGACCGAGAGGTACGGAGGTCTTCCCGCAGGGGTACTTGACCGCAGCCTCTGAGGGTTTCAGGACGAGGAGGCGGGGTGCCCAGGAGGCTAGCCACTGGATGGCTTCGCCAAGCAGGCCAAGGATGTTGACCATGCTTGAACACTCCTAGAATCCACCTGGACCCTGCTAGAAACCTGTTGTCTACCTGTCTAGCTCTCCCCGTCCTCTCCCATCCTGTCCATCAAAGCTCGACGAGGTAGGAATAGACTTCCGAGTAGGCCACTCCCCAGGCTGCCCCGTGGCTCCCAGCGAAGCGGGAACCTGCCTGCCAGGAGAGCACGTGGGCCAGCTCGTGGATCCAGGTCGCGACCTGGAGGTCTTGGTCGAGGTCGGGGTCGATGCGGACGATGAAGTTCCCGCAGCCATCGGACTCGGTCTCCCCCAGGCGGCTGACGTGGTCGAGGTCGACGAGGTAGAGTTGCACCGTGACGCCCGGGCGCAGGAGCGGGGCGCTGCGGGCGAGCGCGTCGTTGAGCGCGCTGTGCTCGCGGCTGACCGGGACCGGATTCGAGACTCGGGCGTGCGGGGTCGCGCAGGAGGCGAGGAGAGCGAGGCAGAGGGTTGAGATCAGGCGGAGCACCGGGTAGCCTCCTGGGCGTGACGCACTTCGTATCAGCCGCGTGCCGGGGCGAGCACTGTGTGATGTGCAACGCACCTGCTACGCACAAGGCGGGCGAAGAGATCCTTTCCGACGATCCGATGCCGGTCCGACACAACTTGACGGTCTACCTCTGCTGCCGGCACTTCGCGTGGATCTTCGCGCCAGCATCGGAATGCGCGTTCAAGGAGGCAGGTCGAGATGGATCCGGAGACGGTGGAGCGGGTGAAGGAGCTGGTACGGGAAGCGAACCACTGGAAAGCGGCACATGACAATATGGTCATGCGCAACGCGCTTCTGCGGCAGCGGCCGGACCTTCCCATAGAGCGAATACAGGCGTACGAGCGGGTTACACGCGAGCTGGACAGGTTGCAGGGGATCGAGAACGCGCTGCTGGACTATCTGGCTGCCCTAGCGCGCGACGAGAAGGAAGCTATCCGGAACACGTGGGCACACGTGGTGCGCTTGATTGTGGGCCAGCGAAGCGAGGATGCGCATGGAACCCGACGTTCGTAACGTGGTCGACCATCAGCCGCCGCCGCTACTGGATTGGCCGTGTGCGCGGTGCAAGGCCGTGTTCAAGACGATCCTCGCGCGCGACTTCCACTCCTACCGCGAGCACGGCACCGAGCCCGGTCAGACCATCACCGAAACGTCCGATTCTGAGCAAGCCAGCTCGGCAGCCGCGCCGGCTGAGACTTCAAGCGAGACGCCGAAGCAATGAACTTCCGGATGCCCTCGTCGGACTGGCGCAACAGGCGGTCGCGCATGGCCTTGTCGACCTCGCGGCCCATCTGATCCGTCCAATACTTGACGCCGATGGCGAGCACGTCGACGCGGTCGTCGAAGCGCAGCGAGCCGCGGTCCCGCGTCAGCCGGCTCATCTGGTAGAAGAGCTGATAGGCGAGCTGATGCTCCGCGCTGACACCCTGCCGCACGCGCTGATCCGCCTGGATGACCTTGGGGTCGACGACCAGCCGGTGCTGCGACATGACCGGCTCTAGCGTGTCGATGATCCGCGCTTCCTTCTGCGTGTAGTGCTTGACCTCTTCGACAACGCAGGGGTAGATCCGCTGCAAGTGCGGCTTGAGCAGCTCGGAGAACATGCCGTCGCCGAAGTTGGTCTCGACGACGATCTTGTTGACCTTGTGGTGCTTGGCGCGCTCGGCGAGCATCTCCAGCGTCGCGGGCTCGTAGCCACCGACGACGCCGCTCAGCTCGGGCAGGAAGAGCTGGCCGTTGAGCATCTTGAGGATGCAGTAGCCAGTCTCGTTCGTGCCGCGGCCCGAGGGGTCGATCGCGAGCACGGAGCCCTGATACGGGACCATCGCGCCCACGCGCGCGAGCGGGCGGTAGAAGCGGTCGCCGTTGAAGCCGACGCAGGGCAGGTCGCGCATCTCCAGCTCGGGCGAGCGGCCCCACACGATCTTTTCCGGCGCGACGTCGGGGTGGACGTCCATGATCGCGAGGTCGGAGAGCTTGAGCGGGTAGCGGTCCTGATCGCTCAGGCGCGTGTCCAGCATGAACTGGAGCGCAAAGCCGGCGCGTCCGTACGACGCCTCCCGCTCCATGAGGTCGAACTCGTTGAACCGCTTGGGGTCGGTCGGCTTGCCGCTGAGCGAGGCGTCCTTGCCCAGGTGCGTACGGATGATCGGCGCGAGCGCGGTGCCGTACACGCCAGCCTGCTCCGGGGTCGGGTAGCGGGCGGGCCAGATCCGCCGCTCGTAGCCGCGCTCGGCGAGCAGGTTGTAGATCGACTGCTCGGTCTGCGGCGTGCCCAGGAAGGTGACGATCCCGCCCGGCTTGATGATCGCGTCGCACTCCTTGATCGACTCCTGGAGCTTCTCGCGCATCAGGGTCGTCGCCGAGTTGTTCGTGACCTCGACGTCGTCGCAGATGATGTCGCTGGCGCGGGAGCCGGTGATCTGGCTGTTGATCCCCAGGCTCTTCACGCTAGGCGCATGGCTCACGGGGGCCGGCGCGACGTCGAACGAAATCTTCGAGTTGCGCTGATGGTCCAGCGGGCGCAGGTGCTGGAAGATGTCGATCTCTTGAATGAGGCGCAGGGCAAAGGTCGAGAAGTCGTCCGCGCGCTGCTTCGAGGCCGACAGGATCAGGAACTGCCGAGTCGGGTCCTTGCGCAGGCAGTCGACGGTGTAGGTCGACGCGATCCAGCTCTTGCCCACGCCACGGAACGCCTCGATGACGCGACGTCGGGGTCCGTGTTGGAACCAGTGCGCAAGGTCGTACTGGATGTCGGTCGGCGGAGGGAGGCCGAGCTTCTTCCAGACGTAGCAGAGCACGTTCCGAAAGTCGTCGAGCTGATCGACTGTTGACAAGCGGTGCTCCCTAGTTTGGAATGAACGCGGCGGGGATGTTCCCGACTATGCAAGGAGAGTCAGGTGGCCCGAGTACAGAGAAGAAGAGTCGTGACCCGAGGAGGAGTGATGGACATCGCGGCACCCGCGCGCACGAAGCACGTTGCCAATGGGCGTGTGCCTACGGAGCTTCCTACGGCGAAGACGCATGTGGATGCGCCGCCGAAGAAGCGTGGGCGCGGTCCCAACCGGCCCAAGGAAGTGCAGCTCGCTGAGCTGGAGGCCAAGATCGCGGCCATCAAGGCGCAGATCGCGGCTGAGTCGCGGCCGACGTCAGAGGCAGAGAAGGACGGGCTGCGGATCGCGGCACTGCTGCGCAAGGCGATGGCAAAGGCGGAGGCCGATCAGGCATCTGATTTCCGCCATGTGCTGCACGCGTCCTACAATTCGCTGCATGCGTACTTCATCCGCGAGAACATCCCGCTGCCGAAGGCGCGCGCGCCGAAGGGGAAGATGTCCAACGCGGCCAAGGCGCTGCTCAGCGCCGCGCATGCGGAGCAGGGTACGTAGATGGCCGAGATCGCCACGCTCGGCTACAACCGGGCCGATCTGAGCTTCCACGTCTCACCCCTCCCCCACTGCCGGGAGTGCGGGCTGAGCATGATCGGCCCGGCGACGCTGGAGTTTCATGCGTCCTTCGTCGCCATCATCGGGCGACACCCGCTCGTTGAGGAGTTGGTGAATGCCAACGCACAAGAGCGGTACGCCGCGGCGTACTCGCAAGACGGCGCTGCGATCGTCAAGGCCGTGGGGGAGTACACGAAGGGCCTCGTCGACGAGTTCGCGCGGAGGCACGGACTGACCTACAGGCCGATCCTCTAGCCGTCCTGGGCATCGCGGAGCGGCGGCTCTTCCGGAACGAAGGGCAGCCGCTCCGTGAGCTGATAGATGGGCGTGCCCTTCGCCGGCTTGGCGGTGATGTCGTTGTCGCGCAGGAGGGCCCGCGCTACGCCCAGGTCCGCCGCGGTGGCCTCGCCGGATTCGATCTTGCGGAGAAGCTCGCGCACGGTCTTGTCGTGGAGCTGAGCGAGCAGGTCGTCACTCGATGAGCCAAGCATCGACGGTGCCTCCCCCGTTCTGAGCCGCCGAGACGATGCGCATCTGTGGGAAGAGCTGGACGACCTCAGCGTAGGTCAGCCCCCCGTTGGGGTCGGTGTCGAAGTCGGCATCGACGAAGCTCGTCAGCGTGAACCAGCCGCAGAGCGAGCTGGCGCGGCCTTGGACGAGCAGGCCAGTGCCCCAGCCCACCGTATCCGCGCTGCGCTTCGCCTGGACAATGCCGGTTTCGTCCTTGCTCCGCTGGCAGTGAACGACTTCGCTGTTGGTAGTGCCGTCCGGCGCGGCCGTCAGCATTCGGGTCGTTTTCGACATGGGGTCACTCCACGAGCCAGCAGTTGAGGGACGGGGTCGTTCCGCCCACGGCGATGACGTCGATCCGCATCTGCGGGAAGAGCGCCACGATCGCGGCCCCGACGCCGGCCACGAGTTCCACGTCCGTGATTTCGTCGACCACGTACATGGGCGCGTTACTGTCGGCGCGGCCCATCAGGCGGACCGTACAGGTGTTCGAGCCTCCGCCCGTGAGCTGGACTACGAACAGGCCGGCCTCGTCCTTGCGGCGCGAGCAGTGGACGATCGCGCTGTTGCCGGCGACGGCCTGATTGACGATGAGATGAGTCTGCTGGGCCATTAGTCACTCCACGAGCCACGCGTTGGCATTGCCCGACGTGACCTCGGACGCGTTTGCCCGCATCTGCGGGAACAGAGGAACGGCCACGGCCGCGGTGCCGCCGACGAGGTCCCCCTCGTTCAGCGTGGCGATCGTGTACCACGGTGCGTTCTCGTCGGCCCGACCCTCGCAGCGAATGGTCGCGTCGGGCGTGCCGCCGGTGATGCGGATTTGGAAGATTCCCGTCTCGTCCGCGTTGCGCTGCGGGTGGACAATGGAACTCTGCCCGGCCACGGACTGGCCGTTCAAAAGGCGATGCGAGCGAGCCATTAGACCCCCAGCAGTTTGAATCCGTAGGCTGCCACCACGCCGATGGCCGCGGCGGCGCCGAGAACCCAGGAGCGATACCGCTCCAGTGCGGCGACACGCTCGGTGATGCCTTCGACCTTCTGTTCCAGCCCGCCGATCCGGAAAATGAGCGCGTCGAGCTTGCCTTCCAAGCGGCCGACCGCGATGAGCAGCGTTTCCTCGGATTCCATCAGGCGAGCCTCCGAATCACTGCGTAGCACCCACCCGCAAACGAGCCGTTGCTCTGATTGGTAGGGATGACGACCCCGACTCCGACTGCGGCGTTGTTGCGCATGCGAAGGGCGACGCGCTGTCCGGCCGTGACGGTCAAGACGATCGCGCCCTGGATCGTCATCTTCGCATTGACATCGAGCGTGACGCCCGGACCGTCGTTCAAGTGAACCACCGTGCCAGTGTCGTTCGTGACAGCCCAGCGCGGATTGGCTTGATCGGTCGGGTCGCTGTTCGACCACAGAATGTGAAACTCAAGCGAGTAGGTACCGGCCACATCGAACTGGAAGTAGTTACCGCCGCCAGTGCTGATGAGTCCCGACTGATTGTGGGACGACATCAAGATCGGGCCGTAGCGCCCGATCGTGCCGCTGGAGTCGGTCAACCACGTGCCACTCGTGTTGTCCGGGAGCGCCGAGCCGTTGAAGCGGTAGTACCCGACGTTGTTGAAGAGGGCCTCGACGGTGTCCACGCGGGTGTCGAGCGACACGTCGGCCGCTTGCAGTGCGGTGATCGCCGGGTTGGCCGACAGGTCGATGAGCTGCCCACTCGCCGCGGGGTAGCCGGACGCGCCCATCGCCGGCACGTTTCCGTTCGCAACGCCGACCGTCTTGAGCGCGGCGTCGCCCAGGCCAAGATGCGTCCGCATCTGCGAAGGCGTACGGACGGCCCACGCGCCGCCAGTGACGGCGAGGCCGGAGTCGTTGTCTGCCCCGGAGACGGACGGCAGGTTGCCGGAACTGATGACGGCCGCGTCGAGATCCTGCTTGCGGACGGCGTCCGCGGCGAGCGTGGGGGCGCCCAGGTTCTTGATCTTGAGGCCCTCGGCGTCCCACACGCCCGAGCCGTCGGTCGCGAGGGGCAGAGCAGTGTCCGCCCCGTCGAACGCTTCCTGAACGATGTACAGAAGCTGGAGGTCGGCCGTGTCCATGTTGGACTCGGTCACAACCGACCCCGATGCCCAATCGACTAGCCGGTCCGCGGCCGTCTTCGGGGTCTCCCGGTTGATGTAGATTTGGTCGCCGTTCACGATCGTCGGGTTGATGATCGTGAGCTGCGTGCCGGCGCCGTTGATCGTGTAGTCGGTCGTGATCGTCTTCTGAACGCCGTTGACCTTGAGCTTGACGTGGGCTTGCGCAAGGAACGGGAACGGGATCGTGTAAATCTGAGTCCCCGCCACGCCCACATAGGTGACATTTGCGAGAGCCATCTATAGAACCTCGTGCCGGGGACTCAGGGACAGATCACTCGTTGACGTTCGCGACCTTCTCGAACATGATGGTCGACTTCGCCTTGCAGTTGCCGGTCGTGGCGGCCGTGCCGAGCGCGGCGCGGACGACGACGTACTTGGCGACGGAGAACGTCAGCAGGATGTCGATCGGGATGCGCGCCTGATTGACGACCTCGCCGGAAGCGGTGCCAAGCAGCGTGACGGGGTGCGCCTCGTAGTGGAGCGTGGTCGAACCCGAGCTGACCTCGTCGGTGAGCGCGGCCTTGACGATGGCGGCGGTCGACGCGTGCGTGTTCGTCAGAATGATGAACCCGCGGACGCGCCACGTGCCCGGCCCGACGAGCACGCCCTTGTTGGTCGCGGCGTCGAGCGTCAGCGCGCCCTTCGTGTTGTGCGCGGACGCGGCGAACGAGGCGGCGGGCGTGATCTTGTTGCCGGCCGCCTGATACCACGTGCCCGCCGTATCGACGACGAGCGCCTGATCCGTCAGACGCAGCTCCGCGGTGACAGGCCACATCGGGGCCTGCGTGTTCTTCTCCAGATGCTTCATGCTCTACTCCGTCAGTTGTCGGGGGTCTTTGCCCAAGGCCAGTTGCCGCTTCGTGCGGTAGAACTGACGGTCGAGGGCGGCCAGCTCGGGGAATTCCCGCAAGAGCTGGCGCCACGCCGCCCTGCGGTAGTCTTGAACGATCCCGCTCACGATCGGGATTCGGGGGCTGTCGAACTCGGGCGTGCTGACCGGCGAGAGCTTCTGATACTCCGCCGAGCGAATCGTCTTGCGCAGTGCCGCCTTGAGCGTCTTGCCGCCGATCTTGACTTCGCCGTGCAGCTCGCCCCAACGGTCGTATGCGGTTTGCCCGCTGGGCGAGCGCATCGCGCTGAGGTCGATCCCGTTCTGGATGGCCTTCGGCGGAGTGAAGCCGTGGCCGAGAGTGCCAAGCTCCTTCGCGACCTCCGTGTCGTTGACGCTGCGGTACGCGACCGGCATCAGGAAGTCCGCGAAGTAGCCGACCGTGTCCGCGCCCAGCGCGCGCACGCGGTTGATGGGCTCGCCCAGCACGTTGCGCATGGGCGGAAGGTTGTCGCTCAGGCCCGGCACGCGGGACATGGCGGCATCCAGCAGGGAGCGAACCTCGCGCGTCGACTCGTCCCCCGCGGGCAGCGTGAGCTGCGACACGGCGCTCGGCACGAAGGAGGCCGCGTACCGTTGCAGGATCTTCGGGACCTTGGCGCCGGGGTCCTCAAGCGCTTCGACGATGTTCCCCAGGCCGGTGAGGTAGCTCTTGTTGGTGAAGTTGTTCGCGAAGGCGACGACGACCGCGTTGGCAAGGCTCTCCGCCGTGCTCTGATCCTCGGCCGAAGCGTTGCGCGCGTACTCGCCGATGTCCGCGAACGTGCCGAGCAGCGTCGCGAACGGGTCGATCCGGGCGTAGCTGATGTAGCCCGTGTCCGTCTTGAACGAGTACGGCATCCAGCCGGCTTGCTCCAGGATCTTGCGCTGCTCGGGATCCTTCGGGCCGCGGCCCGTGATCTGCCCGTTGGTCGCAAGGTGGAAGCCCCAGGCGGCCATACTGACCCCGGCCGAGATCCGGCCGAGCGCGTCGGCCTTGCGGCGCGGATCGTTGCCGAGCGCGTCGAGCACGAGGCGGCGCTTCGAGCTTTCGAGCACCTTGGCCGCGTCCCCGAAGGTGATCGCGTGCAGGGCCTGGACCGCGCCGATCGCGTCGACCCGCTGGCCGGTGAACTTCGCGATGTTGATCGGCGTGCGGACGAAAGGCATCACGAGGCGCAGGAAGGGGTGCGCGTTGACCGCGTTCTGCACCGTGGCGCTGATCGTTCCCGGCGTGAGGGCGCGCGTGAACGTGACCTCCTCGGCGTGGTCGAGCGCGAACTTCGAGAGCGCGCTCAGCGTCGGATCGTGATTCTTCTTGACGTACTCGCGCGCGAAGTCGCGGATCTTCGGCGGGCTCTTGATGCCCTTCTTGGTCGCCTCGTCCAGGCCGCGCTTGTAGAGCTGTTGGCTGCTGTACGCCTGCCCCTGGTAGATCAGCTTGTCCATCTGATCCGCCACGTAGCCGGGGACGCTGTCAGGCGGGATGCCCTTGCGGACCGCCTCGCGCATGAGCTTCGAGCGCGCGCTCGCGCGGTAGTTCATCTGCTTGATGAACTCGTCCGTGCCGCTCAGGATGTGCGCCGGCAGGCGGACGATGCGCCCGGTGAAGTCGATCGCGCGGCCCGTCGTGCTGTCCGCATCGACATTGAACGTGCGCGCCTGGATCGCACGCGTGTCGCGGGCCGGGACGTCCCCGACACGGGCGAACGGGTCGAGCAGGTTCTCATTGCTCTTGATGGCGATGGCCGCCATCCGCAGCGCCTCGGGCGCCGCCGTGATGAGCCCGGTCAGCTCGTGCGCGGCGTCCGCGAAGACCTCGGCGTACGCCTTGCTCGCGGCACGGTCTCCGCGAGCGCCAGCAAGCGCGTGCTGGAGCCCGGCCCCGAACATCGACTCCAGCGGCCGGTAGATCGACGTCATCACGCCGCCCAGGCCGTTGACAACCATCGTCTTCGAGCCGCTGAGGATCGCGTTGATCCAGTATTCGTTGACGACGTTGAAGAAGCGGCGCGAGCTGCTCGCCATCGCGATCTTCGTGGCCGCCGCGGCACCCTCCGTCCCGCCCTTCGAGAGCGCGAGCTTGAGCTGCCCCGCGAGCTTCACGAGCGCGTCCGCGCCGCCAGCGTTCTGGATCTCGCGCGCGATCGTCTCCTGCGCGTCGTCGAGCAGGTCCGCGGTCGAGACCATCTGCCGCGTCTCGATGCGGTTCGCGCCCAGGCCCCGGCCTTGTTCCGCCAGGAGGCCCTTCACGCCCGCGACGAGGTCCGCGTACGTCTCGGCCATCTCCTTGACTTCGAGCAGCGCCGCGTTGGCGGGCTGGCCGGCGATCTGCGGTTTGAGCGCCTCGTCGAGCTTGCCAGCCAGAGCGTCGCCATAGCCGAGCATGAGGGACTTCATCGCCCGGATCTCGGCGTTGATCCGCGGCAGGCTTGCGTTCAGCGCGCCGACCCGGCGTTGAACCGTGCGCATCAGGGACTGGCCGTCCCCGCCCGCGTGGACGATGTCGCGCAGGGCCTTCCAGGACGCGTCGTCGAGCTGCTCGAAGGTCTGCGCTTGGAGGTTCTCGACGCCTTCCTCCATCGTCTCTTTGAAGAGATCCTCGTAGGTGCGGATCAGCTCCATCGCCCGCTCGGGGCCCTTGAAACGCGAGAGGTTGAGCTTGGCCTTGGTGAGGGCCAGCTCCAGCTTTTCGCTCTTCGAGAGCTTGCGCGGGTTGAGCGCGGCCGTGCTGGCGTCGTTGGGAACGCCCGAAGCGTCCTCCATGCGCGCCATGCGATCGTCGAGCTGCGCCTTGATCTTGCCGATGTCCTCGTCTTCGAGGCCCAGGTGGCGGAGCAGGGACTCCTGCTTGGGGACACGGCGGACGTCGCCGACCGCGGGGACCTCGATATCGCCGATTCGCAGTCCGAGCCCCTCGTTGCCGAGCAGCTCCATCTCGGCCAAGGGGTCGCCCTGGCCTTCGAGCTCGCGCATGCTGCGCTTGCCGCTCTCGAACTCTTCGGTGAGCTGGATCTCCTTCTCGACGGCCGAGAAGACCTCGGAGGGATCGACCGCCTCGCCGCGCGCCGCACGCTCCAAGGCGTCGTCGAGCTGCTTGGGCGGCACGGCCGCATCCATCGCGGCCTGGACTTCTTCGGGGCCCGCACCCGCGGCCCGCGCAGCACGGCCAGCCTTGAGCGCCTTGACGCCCAGCAGGACCGCGTCGGTGAAGAGGCCGAGGCCGATGCCCTCGACGGCCGCCTTCGCGCGGCCGAACAGCTCCGGGTCGCTGTCGTCGGCCGCGAGGAACTCCGTAATCGGGTTCGCGAGGGCCGGGTACTCGTTCAGGATGTTCGAGAGCCGGGCCTCGTGCCCGTCGAACACGGCGAAGTCCGCCGCCGCACCAGCGACCGCGGCCCGCGTGCCGGCGAGCGCGCGCGCCTTGCCGACCTGCCCGGCAGCGCGCAGCGCCTGCTCGGCCTTGGTCGTAAGGTTGATCGTGCGCCCGACGCGTCCGGCCTTTCCGAGCCAGCCGACGACGGGCAGGAAGCCGGCGCCGAAGTTGACGACGCTCTCGACGATGCCGCCAACCGCGGTCTTGCTCTCGCCGAAGAGGCGCTTGTTGTAGTCCGGCAGCGCGCCGCCGACGAGCGTGTCGCCTAGTCCGTAGAGGTCTTGGGCGGCCCCTTCAAGACCGCGGACAGGAGCGAGAGCGACATCGCCGAGTGCCGAGAGGAAGCCGCCGCCTTCTTGTCCTTGCTGGGCTTCCTGATCTTCTCCGAAAGGGGAAGCGGGCCGACCTTGCCCAGCGGATGCTTGATCTTCATTCTTGCTCCCGATGAAAAGATCCCGTCTTCGTTCGGCCTTGAGTTGCTCGAAATCGAAGTTAGGCATCCGTCCTCACACGGGCGATGGCGTCGAGCTGATGCTTGACAAATTCGCGTTCCTGATCCGGGTTCTCCGCGTCGATTCCAATACGGGCCAGGATTGCCTTCCACTTGGCAGGCTCACGCTGCGCCATGAAATTGAGCTGCGTCTCGGACTCGAACACCGGCGTGGTGTACGGATTGAACTTGACGCCCTTGATCGGAACCTTCTTCGGGGTGATGAGTTCGCGCAGGCGGGCGGCCTCCTTGTGGTAGGAGGAGCTGAGGCCGCCTAGCTCGATCGCGTTCTGATACCACTTGAGTTCGCGCTCGGCCTTCTCGCGCACGGACGCGGGGCGTTCGACGGTGATTTCGTCGGCGAGCAGGAACTCCGGCTTCATGCCGACCATCGAGTACATCGCTGCGACGGCCTCGCCTTGTTCCTTCGGGCTGAGGTTGGCGTCGCTCAGGATGCGCCCGGTCTCGATGGCGGCCTTGTTGACGACCTCGTCGCGCGGGACCTTGCCGAAGCGCGACAGCGTCCAGTGGCCAGAGACGTGGTCCGCGTACATCTCATAGAACGACGGCGAGACGTGCGGGTTGCGCGGCAGGAACGTGGAGTTCTTCGTGACTCCCTGCCCGCTGCGGAGCGCCTTGGCGAACGCGTCCGAGTTGTCGCGGTCGAGGTTGCGTTCCTGCTGGCCCTCGATCGCCTTGAGCGGCTCCTCGCCCTTGCTGACGCGCTTGGCCGCGTCCTTGATCTCGCTGCCGGCCGCGGACTGCATCTCCTTGTCCAGCTCGCTGAGGATGCCGCGCCAGCGGTGCGGGAGCTGCGCCGGGGGCGTGTTGGGCAGGACTTCGTCGAGGCGGTTGTTGGCCGCCGTGTAGAACTTGTCCGTCAGCAGGCTGCGCAGGGAATCGGCGTCGAAGCCCTCCAGACCCGAGTTCGCCACGGCGCGGTCGATGCTGTCGAGCACCCGGCGCGACTCCGGCGCCTCGAAGAGATCCTTACGGCTCTGCGCCTCGTCGTTCATGGCGCGAGCGGCGGCCACCTGCTCCGCGGTCAGATCGCCCTGGTACGCGGCGATGAGGTCGTCGGCCGGCAGGCGCTGGCGGTTGAGCTTCGCAAGCTCGGAGTCGAACTGCGTCTGCTTGGCGCGGATCTCCGTCTCGCGCAGGCGCATCGCCTCCATGACCTTCTGCCCGCGCTCGCGGACGAAGGCGCGGCGCGCAGCGTTTGCGTTCGGCTGGCCGCGCGTGGCGCGGACGACCTCCTCAACCTCCTCGTCGAACTGCTGCACGAGGCTGTCGTAGAATTCGTCGTGCTTGGCCTGCACTTCCGCCGGGAAGCCTTGCAGCCGGCGGCCCTGAGCGATGCGCGAGCGGTAGTCCTGGTAGATGGTCGTCTGCTCCATTTCCGGAGCGATGTCTTCGGCCTCCCGGATCTTCTCCAGGTAGGTCGCGTAGTCGCGGCCGGAGATGGCCGTCGCGTCGTCGTAGAGGGCGGCGTCCAGCATCGCGCGGGCGCCCTTCGTATCGCGGCGCGCGAGCATGACGTCGACCGCGTCGGTAACGGAGCGGTCGCTGCTCTTCGTATTCTGGAGCGTGTTCTTGTAGTCGCGCAGCCACTCCGCCGCGACCCCGCCGTACTCGCCGAACTCGGTGTCGCCCGCGATCTTCTCGCGCAGGAGGTCGTACGCGCGTTCGACGCTCCCCCCCTTCTCGTGCTCCTCCAACAGGACCGGCAGCAGCTCGCGCTGCGCCTTGTCGATCGCGGCCTGCTTCTTCCGGTCCCGCCCGCGGTACTCCTCGTCCTCGTCCTGGTCCTTCTGGCGCTCGTACTGGCGCTTGAGCTCCTTGAGGCGCAGGCTCGCGCTCGCGTCCTCGCCGAGCTTCACGCCGCCGATCTGGAGTTCTTCTGCGTCCTCGATCAGGCGGATGGCGGTCTCCGCGTCCCCGCCCGCGCGCTTGTCCGCGGCCTGCGCGAACGCGGCCTCGAAGGCTTCCAGCGCGAGCCCGCGCGGGTCGCTGACGTTCTTCGCGTGGACTTCCTTGGAGATGAACTCCGTGAGCTGCGCGCGGTCCTCGTCCGTCACCTGGGCGAGGTTGGTCCACGCCCCGATCCGCTGCGTCATGTCGTTGCGCAGCAGCGTGCGGTGGCGCTCCCGAACGGCCGAGGTCCGCTCCGCCGCCACCTTGCCGGTGAACTCGTCGTCGATCTGCTGCCGCAGCTCGGCCGCCGTCTGCGCGCCGTAGTGGTTGCGCAGCGCGACGTTGCCGGCGAGCTTCTCGAACTCCTCCGCCATGATGGCCTGCGGGTCGGCCGGCTCGGCGGGGAGGCCGTTCTCACCGTCCACGATCGTGGTCGCCTCGGCCATCCGGGCGAAGACCGCGTCGCGATAAGCGCCCATGACGGTGCGCGCGCTCGCCTGCGAGAACCCGATCTGGAAGAGCGGCGAGGCGGCCTCGTCGAGCTTGCCCTCGGCGATCAGCTTCTGGAACGCGGCCTGCGTGGACTTGCGCGCCTCTTCCGGCGTCTTCGCCGCGAGCTGCGCCTCGTTCACTTCCTTGACGAGGTCGGGGTTGTTCGTAGCGAACTGGATCCCCTTCTCGATCTTGCGCTCGCGCTCCCCGGCGGCCATCTCCTGCTGCAAGCCGCGCAGCGACTCGCTCAGCGGCGAGAAGTCGACAAGGGCTTGGAGTTCGGGACCGGCGAGGTTCGGGCGGTAGTACGTATCGACGGGGGCGGCGACCGGCGCCAGCTCGGCCGGCCGGCGCAGATCCCCAACCTGTTGACGCGGCATGCCCTACCTCTCAGTCGAACTCGAAGGACTTGGACTGCTTGTTGTACGAGGTCGCGTCGTCGAAGCCCTGGAGGGCCGAGCCGCCAATCCCGAGCAGCAGGCCGAACAGGTTGGGCTTCTGCGCAGGCACGGCGAGCGTCGACACGATCCGGCCGTAGGTCTGCGACTGGATCGCTTCGCCCTCACGCTCGAACTGCGCCTCGTTCAGGCGCTGGCCGTGCAGGACGCTGGATTGGTACTCCAGCTCCTGCCGCGAGAAGTCGGAGAGCAGTGCGTCCACGGAGCCCCCGCCGACGCCCGCCTCGCCGGCCGCCACGCGCGCCGCGCCACGCGCCATGACAGCGTCCCGCGCGACTTCGTTGATGGCCTGGGCCGCCTTGGCGCGTTCTTCCTGCCGGCGCTGTGCCAGGGCCGCGTACGCAGCGAGGCCGCTCTTCGTGGCCTGCTCCGTGTTGAGCGAGTGGATCTGCTCCTGCCACTTGTTGGTCGCCTTGGCGTTAGCCTTCTGCTGCATGAAGCCGAAGACTTGGCCCCCGGCCTGTAGCCCCGCGGAGGCCACAGTCATCGACACCGGGTCACACATGCGGAACGAGCCTCACGAAGGTGTAGAAAGGCAGCCGATACGCGCCAACCTGCTCCTCGGCGATGAACGTGAACCCCAGCCACTTGAGCCAGCGGATGTGAACCTCGTTGCGGGCGTCCACCCGGTTGGTGAGGAAGTCGTAGCCCTCGCTCAGGCGGTCCAGCCAGTCGCGGGAGTGACGCAGGAACGGGCGCGAGAACATCTGCATGTCCTCCGTCCCGAGCAGCCAGACCACGCCGACATCGAGCCCCATCTCCTTGGTCGGGACCGTCCCGAAGATGGCAGCGGGCGTGCCCTTGTGGAGCACGGTCAAGCAGGGCTTGCTGTGCGCGACACCGGCGAGCAGCGCGTCGACCGGGGTGTGCCCATTGGCGTCGACCTCCAGGCGGTCGGCGTAGCGCATGCCCCGCGCCACGGGCCCGACGTCGTCCCACTCGGTGGGCCGCACGGTCAGCCCTGCGTGCGGGTACTCCTTGAGGTATAGGTTGCTTCCCATTCGAGGCTCAGGAGGTTGCTCGGGAGGGGCGAGTCGTTCTGGACTTCGACCGTCACTTGGTCAGCCTTGCTCATCACGCCGAACGAGAACTCGCCGGACTCGATCGGAAGCTCGCCCAGGACGTACTGCTGCGAGCCGAGCACCTGCCCACTGAACTCGTGCGTGTAGGTGTCGCGGTAGCGCGGGCTGACGAGCACCTTGAAGTAGCTGGAGCGGTCGTAGACGAGCAGCCCGCGACGGATCTGCAAGCGCCCGGAGGCCACGATGCGGCTGCCGTTGCCGGACGACGCCCGCAAGGTCGGCTCGCTGAACCGGAACTTCTTCGTGTACTTCTCGCCGATCCAGAGCGCGGTCGTGCGGTGATCGCCGAAGACGGTCAGCTTGTGAGAGCCCGAGACGGCCGTGTCCGTGGCGAGCACGGTGAGGTTGGCCCCGCCGTTGTTCGGCGCGGTGCAGCGGGTCACAACCTGCATGGTCGCGCCGGCCGCGATGTCGTACGGGAGGGTAAACGTGGTCTTGTTGTTGACCCCGTCGTAGACAATCGCCGTGGCCTGCGCGTTCGTGATGCGCCGGTCCAGGTACGTGAGATAGCCGGCGTTCGTGTCCACGAGGCCGGACCCGATCTCCATCTTCTCCAGGAACAGGCCCTGCGCCCGCTGGATGACGAGATAGAGGACGTTCTCGATGAACGCGACGCCCTGGACCCCGGAGCCGCTACCGAAGGTGTAGGTCGACCACGCGCTTTGCACCTTCTGCTGGCCGGCCCAATAGAACTTGTAGATGTAGAGCGTGGTCCGGTCGCCCTTGGCGAGCACGCAGAGCACGTCTTCCAGCGTCGTGGCCGTCAGCTCGGCGACCTCGCCCAGGATGTACTTCGGCACGGGCGAGGTCAGATCGTCCGTGTCGAACGCGGCGCGCGAGTCGAGCGGGACGATCTCCCGCACGCCCGAGTAGGAGCCGCGCTTGTAGGCGAAGAAGACGCCCCGGCCGCTCGGCACTGGACGCGGGAGCGCGAAGTTCTCGAACTCCAGGACCGGGACGATGGAGACCGACTTCGGCGTCAGCGTCGGCTCGCCCGTGAGGACGAATTGCGTCCGGTCGCTGAACAGAAGCAGGCGCTCGTCGAAGGGGATAGCGGAGTTGAGCACGGCCACGCTCGTGTGCGCGGCGGCCGAGTCGATCGGGTCCGAGTCGACGACGGCGACGAGCGTGGTCCGCCAGAAGTTGAAGTACCGCCCGGCCTCGCTGAGGATGACGTTCTCGCCAGAGAGCACGCCGAGGCGGTTCTTGAAGAAGAAGATATCCCGGATGGTGTCGCCGACGAAGCTCAGGTTGGGAACGAGCGTCGAGTCGCCGATCGCCTTGTCCGTCCACGCGACCGGGCCCCACTCGAAATACTTCTGGCTCGGGGTCCCGGTCACGGTGCCGGCGAGGTCGTCCGTCTTGCGGACGAGCTGATGCGGCATCGTCGTGGCGTTGTACTTGTACGGCTGGCTGTAGTCGATCGATTCCTGCCAGTACCCGTCGCCGAAGGACGCCGCCGTGTTGGCGACGAACTTGAGGATGTAGTCGTCCTCGTTCTCGGCCGTCTCGCCGCGGACGCGGACCTTGTAGCCGTCCTGGCACACGAGCGGAAGGTCGGTCGGCTGCTTGACGCTGTGATTGATCGCGACGAGCGCATCGGTCGCGCCGGAGGTCGCCTCCATCGTGTCGATCGCGGTGGCGCCGGTGACGCGGACGACGGCCCCGGTGCGGGTCGCGGTCCAGTCCGCGTGCGCGTCGATCTCGCGGCGGAACCACTCGGCAATCGCCTCGGTGTCGATCGACTCCAGGACGGGGAAGGACTCATAGGTCCCGTTCGTCGCGGTCGCGGTCACGGTGACGAGGGCGGCCTCGGTCAGCATGCCGATCTCGATCTTGACCTTCTGCTCGGAGCCGTAGCACTCCACGTTCGCCCCGGCGCTCATCGCGATGCGGAGCTTGCCGGCGATCGTGGCGGCGGGGTCCCCGACTGCACCGGTGACGCTGTACGTGCCGTGCGAAGCGGTCGCGCCAGCGGTACCGACCGTGACCGTCCACTGCTGCCCGACCGTGCCGGGCGACGTGATGTTCAGCACCCACATATCGGTGTTGAACTCGGTCGGGTCGCCGTTGTAGTTGGTGCCCGTCCAGGTGTGGACGCGGAAGGTCTGCGCGCTACCGCCGGACTTCTTGAGGGTGATGTTGTACGGGGTGTCGTACTCGCCCGCGCGAACGAAGACGAAGGCGTGCGCGGCCGACGTGTCCGCCGCGGTCGTGGCCGCGTCCATGAGGACCGTCTTCGTGCGATTGGCCACGAACGTGTAGTCGGCAACCGTCAGCGCGCGGTAGTTCTCAGGAGCCCCGGAGAGGTAGGAGAAGTCCGGGGTGTAGAGCGGGGCAGTGGGGCCCTTGACCGGGATCGAGACCCCGGCCGTGTCGAAGACCTTGACGTCTCCCGCGCGCAGGACGACGAGGTACCGCTCCGCTGAGTCGCGGTTGATCGGGTGGATCTTCGCGTCGCCCGCCGAGCCGTTGATGATCTTCGCGACGTGCTGCGTCGGGTGGCGCTTGACGAGCCCGTCGACCACGGAGGAGAACGCGTTCTCTTGCAGCTCGCCCTGCGAGGGCAGGCGCAGCGCCTCCGGCTGCTGGCTCACGCCCTGGATCAGGCTCGGAACCGGGATCGAGACGAGCGCCATCAGCTACTCCGCGGACGGGGGTAGACGCGGTCCAGCACGTGCGGGAGGTTGTCCAGGTACGTGTAGTCGCCCGTCAGCCCCTCGTGCCGGCGGAGGTCCGCCAAGGCGAGCTGCTCGTCCCGCAGGTTGTACTGATGATGCTCACGCGCCCCGAGCACGCGGTCCTGAAAGACGCGCGCGGCGCGGGCGGTGATGTACTTGCGCGCAGCCTCGGGGAGGTCGGTGAAGGCGAGTAGGTAGACGACGTCGCACTTGACCTGCGCGGTGAAGGTGTAGGAGTGCTCGACGAGGTCGTAGAGCTTCGACCCGCGCTGCGTGATGTCCTTCGTCGGGGCGTTCGCGCGCGTGACGTCGATGCGGATGATGTTGGTCGGGACCTCGATCTCGTTGCTGACGTTTGGGGTCAGAACGACGTCGAACTCGGTGTTGAAGTGCCAGCCGACCGACTGCACCTGCTTGTCGACCTCGTCGAGAATCGCAATGGCCATCGCGACGTCCGCGGTGGCGTTGCCCGTGATGGAGCTGACCGGCGCCTCGCCGATGGCCGAGAGCATCGTGTTGACGGCTTCCAGCTTCGTCGTGGCGAGAATGGTCATGGCTCCTCCGTGTACGAAAAGGCGGGGGCCTCCCAGCGGCGATTGCCAGGAGGCCCCCGGATTCGGCTGGGCTAATTCAGCCGAAGGGACATCACGCGACCTTGAGTTCGATCGCGCACTCGGGACGCAGGATCCCGTGGCCCATCGCGTACTTCGCGACCATCAGGTGGCCCTGCATCTCGATCTTGTACTCGGACTCCATCGCGAGGTCCATCAGCTTGACGGTACCGATCGCCGACTTGTGGAAGACGACGCCAGCCGTGTTCGTGAAGTCCCCGTGGTACGTGTTGCTGTTGCTCGGGCCCGTCTCGGCGGCGATGTTCGTGCTCGGCAGGTTGTTGCTCTTGACGATCTGGATACCAGCCGCCTTGAACACCGTACCGTCCGCGAAGATACCGTTGCCGTCGTTGCCGAAGTCGCGGTTCAGGAGATCCTGTTCCTTGACGAGGTTGTAGTACATCGCCGGGGTGACGACGACGTAGCGATCGTTCTCCGGGACGTCCTGCTCGTCGAGCTTCTGCGCGGCCGAGAAGATGGCCGCGAGGAGATCGGCGCCTGACGTGCGAAGGTTCGCGTTCGTGATCGAAGCGCCGTCGAAGCCGGTCTGTCCGGCAACGGTGATGGTCTTCGTCGCGCGCGCGGCCAGGATCGCGACCTGGAGCACGGTCTTGTCGAACTTCTTGGCGAGCGCCCGGCCCAGCTCTTCCGTGTAGATGGAGCGGACGTCGTAGTGGTTGACCATCTCGTCCCAGCGCGAGATCATCGTGCTCGCCAGCAGCGTGTTGTCCACGCCGATGACGCGCTCGGCGTGCGCGATCTGGCTCAGGTACCCGCTCGCGGCGATCGTGATGTCGTCGCCGATCGCGTGGTACTTGGCCGTCGCCTTGCCGGTAGCCGGGAACTGAGCCGACTTGCCGTGTTGAATGGTCCGCATCAGGTGCAGATCCTTCGCGACGGAGGCGGTCTCGAACATGGTCAGAACTTCACCAGCGAACTTCTTGAGGAAGAGCGTGGTGTCGTTCGCGTAGGAACCTCCCGTGTTCTGGGATTGGCCCAGACGAGAGAACGTGGTTTCGGCGGCCATTGCGTGGCCTCCTTGTGGAAAGGGGTTGCGTGTCGGGTCTGCCGACCGACGCGAACCGCTCAGACCACACGCTGAGTAACCGCGAGTTGTCCGCCGTAGCGGGCTCGGCTCAGCATTGCGTCGAGACGATTAGCTCGTCGTGCGCTGTGCGGGACTACCCGCGCAGTGGATCGTGGGGGGTGGGCGCGACAGCTTGGACAAGCTGCACACGCGTCTTGTTGCGGCGGCGATTCAGTTCGTACATGCCGGCCGCGGTGCTGAGAATGGAGAAGGCTCCGGCCACAGCCGCGCCCTTCCAGTCGCCTTCTTCGAGCCGATCGGCAACGGCTTGACGTTGCGCAAGCGGTTTGTCGATCGCCTCGACCATTGCCAAATCGACGTTGGCGATCTCGGACTCGGTGAGGACGCCGTCGCTGCGCGCTTCGCTCCAGGTGGACGAGAGGCGCTCCGCGGCCCCGGTGCTCGCGCAGCCGGCGGCGAAGAATGACAGGCCAAGGCAGAGGAATCGCGCGTGCATGGGGCCCTCAGAAGATGTTCGAGCTGGCGAGCCGGGCTTCGACGTCGGCGCGGAACGCGGGGTCGGTCTTGTAGCGGGGGTTCTTCATGTCCGCGATCATCTCGGCCTTGCTGCGGTACGGCGCGGTGCCGCTGCTGCTCGCGGGCTGACCCTGGATGAGCCGCGGCGCGGAGCCGCGTTGGCGCGTGTACTGCGCGTGCAGGCCCTGCACGGCGAGCAGCGCGGTGTTGAGGTCGCCCGACTCGACGGTGCGGTTGTAGGCGAGCGCCTGCTCGCGGGTGAGGCCGGTGGCGGCCCACTCCATCATCGCGGTGTACTCGTCCTGCCCGCCGACGACCTCGAAGACGGTCGCGAGCTTCTGCGACGCGCTCGCGCGCAGGCCCTCGACGTACTGATCGACGAGCTGCCGGGGGAAGCCCTTGCCTTCGAGCAGCTTGTAGGACTCGTCGGTGAGCGCGCCCTGCTGCGCCAGCTCGGTGTTGAAGCGGGTCAGCTCGTCGTCCGTGAGCGAGCCGGGCGTGGTCGGCTGTTCGACCGGCGGCTGCTCGGTGGCGCCCTCCGCGGGCTTCTCCGGCGCGCGCTGACCGAACTTGGACTCCAGCGCCTGATAGGCTGCCGCGAGGTCTTCCGGGCTCTTGAACTTCTCCGGCAGCCAGCCGGGGCGCTGCGCCTCCGGGGCCGGCTGACCCCCCTGGGCGGGCACGGGCGGCGCGTTCTGGTCGGTCGGAGGAGTCGTGATCTGGACCTGTTGGAAACCGCTCAAGCGTTACGCTCCCTGTTCGGGTTGGGCGGCGGCCTGCTGCATCATGCTGCCGGCCTGCCGCGTGACTTCGGGCCCGAGCGTCTCGACGAGCTGCATCTGCTGCTGCTGCGCACGCGCGGACTGGACCTCCTCCTCGCTGCGGAGGAGATCCTTGACGTTGACCCCGGCCGCCACGAAGACGCGCCGGACGCCCTCGCCGGTGTTCAGGTACTCCAGGGCGCCCTGGCCGAAGAGCTGTTGCGCCGCCGCGGCAGCGGTCGACAGGCGGGTCAGCTCGTGACCGCGGCCGAGCGCGTCGATCCCGGTGAGGATCGCGGGGCTGACGGACTTCGGCAGGGCCTGGATCTTCTTCGCCTTCTGGAGCTGCGCGAGCAGGCGGCGCACGAGCGGGAGTTGGAAGTCCTGGCTCAGGACGGAGTACACGCCGCCGAGCGTGTCCTCCAGCTCCTGCGCCATGTAGCGGATCTCCTCCGCAGTGACGCGCTCGGCTTGACGCTGGATCGCGGTGTTGAGCAGGAACGCGAACTCAAGCCGCCCCTCGATCTTCGACATCGTCTCGTAGGCGATGCGGAAATCGGCGTGCTTCTCCAGTGCCAGCACGTGGACGTCGTCCCTGTTGCCGATCGCGAAGCCGCAGTTGGGCTTGGTCGCAAGGTCGCGCTCCTGCGTGAACCCGTTCGGCGCGAGCAGGAAGAGCACGCGCGCGGCGGCGGCCGAGCCCTCGACGATCGCTTGGCTCAGGCCCTCCAGAGACTGGAGGTCGCCGTAATACTCCTCGACGTGCCCGCGGCCGTACGCCTCGCCCGCGACGTGCGAGAAGCGCAGCGGGATGTAGGGCATCGACTCGGTCGTGTACGTGCCCTCGCTGCCCGGCACCGTCTTGCCGGCGATCTCCTGGCGGACCTTGGAGCGGTCGGGGCCGGTGCGGCACACGTGCGTGAAGACGTCCACGGTGCGCTCGCGGCTCTCGGGCATGTCCCGGATCAGCGCCTGCACGGCGGCCGGGAGCATCACCGGGGAGACGCACTCCTTCGTGACGATCGTTTCCACGTTCCCCATCGGGTCGCGGTCGACGACGTAGTTCGAGAGCGGGAAGAAGCGCATCCCGCCCTCGTCGGGCAGGTAGGCGAGACCGTTGCCGGTGACGACGGCATGCTTGAGGCACTCGAAGACGCGGGGCCGCATGGCCGACGTCTCGAACTCCGACATCACGCTGCGCTCAACGGAGCTGAGCGACGCCTCGACCTCGCTCTGCGCGGTGCCGACCTGCGCAATCTGTGCGAGCATCTGCTCGGCGACGACGAGCCGGAAGAACGGGGTGTTCGGGGGAAAGAGCGAGAGCAGGAGCTTCGACGCGAGGTTGTTGACGCCGCGGGCGCCGACGCCCTGGAACGGCGTGGCGAAGCGCGTATGCGCGCCCTCCCCCTCGAACGGCACGAGACTCGGAATCGTGAGCTGAGCCGCATCGCGAGCGCGGTCCAGGAAGGGCTTCCGCTTGGTCTCTAGCTCGGTGTAGAGACTCCGGGCGCTCTTCGTGGTCATGCAGTCCTCGCGTTGTGAAAGATGCGGGGCAGGAACCACCTGCCCCGCGCAGCGCCATGCACCTATGACGGTCCGTGAAAGGAACCCCAGGAAGGACTTGAACCTTCAACCTCCTGCGCCGCTCAGAGCCGGCCGCGGGCAGTCGCTCTATCCGTTGAGCTACCGGGGCGTGTGCTAGGGCACGTTGACGTTGAGCGGGATCTTGAGCTGGCTCGTACCCAGCTTGCCGGCCTTCGACTGCGCGGCCTTGAGGGCGGGATCCTGCTCGATCTTCTGGAGCGTGGCTTCCGGCGCCGCGGGCGGCGGAGCTGCCGGGGGCGGCGGCTTCGGGATCTTGGGCTGGCTGACGCACATGGTCACGGCTCCTTGACGTGGAAGAGGCTCTCCTGCTCTTGGCGTCGGTGCTGCTCTTGCAGCCAGTCGACGAGCCTCCGCGCTCCGGCCTTCATCCAGATTTCCCGCTCTGTCTCGGTGGGGCTAGGGCACCTGTGGGGGTACCGCTTGTCTAGCTCGTCGAGGAGCGGTTTGGGAATGTGAGGCACTCTCGTAATTCCCATAGCGTCCACTAAACACCCTCCGGCATGTCGTTCAGATGCGCCGGCAGCTTGCCAGTGCGGATCTTTTCCTCGGTGTGGACATAGGCGAAGCAGTTCCAGGCAGCTGCGATGAGATGGTCTTCGGCGCGGTCGCCGGCCAGCCACGCGTTCAGGTGCCGCATCGCGCTGTCGACGTACCGGGAGAGCGGCTGCCCTTTCTCCCAATTCCGGTCACCGTACTTGAGGGCCCCGGCCTCGTACTGCTGCGCGAGGCGCCGCAGCGCGATCGGCGAGACGAGGTCGAAGCGCCCCTTGCCCTGCCGCGTGTCGCGCCGCGAGCCAGTGTCGAACTCCTCCCGCGCGCCGCTGTCCTTGACAACGAACTCAGGTCCCCCGCTCAAGCTGCCCTCCGCTTCCGCGCCGCCTCTGCCCGCCGCGTCGCCCGGTTGCCGCCGGCCTTGAAGGTGCGCGACGCGCCGAGCCGGAACTCCCGGTCTGACTCGACTTGCAGGCGCCAGCGCACGTACTGCCGGAAGAACGCGCGCTTGTCCTTCGGACCGCGCTTGATGCCCCGCACGTAAGCGTGCCACGCCAGCGTGCCGACCCGCGGCGCGACCGCCCCAACCGTCAACTCGGCTTCCACAGCTTGACCTCTCCAGTGGCCTTGACGTACTCCCCAGCCCGCAGGACGCGCGCGAGCCGCGCCTGCAACAGTGCATCCTCCTCCGTCTTCCCCGCCTTCTTGAACGCAGCGACGACCACGTCCCAATACAGCGCGCCATCGGGGGCCTCGTCGAGCAGCCGCGCCGCCCGCTTGGGCCCGATCCCAGGGCAGCCCGGGTACCCGTCCGTCGCGTCGCCGCACAGCGTCAGCATCCAGTGCTGATGATTGGCGTCCAGCTCGGTGATCTGCTGGATGCCGTCGTCCGGACGGCCAGGGTTGTAGAGCCAGCCAGGCACGGAGCGCAGATCCTTGTCCGTGCTGACAATGATGCGCGTGCCCTTGATCTTCGTGCCCGTGGCGAGCATGCCGAGCACGTCGTCCGCCTCCAGGCGCGGGCACTCCATCGTCTTGTAGACGGTCTGCACGTACTCGCGGACCTCGGCGAAGACCACCGGCTTGCGCCCGCGCTTGGCCTTGTAGGTAGGGCACAGCTCCTTGCGGAAGTTGGCCTTGCGGTCGCTCAGGGCGAGGATGCACGCATCCGCCTTGAGCGTGTCCATCAGCTCCGCGACCTCCGAGTCCACCTGCTGCTTGGCGGCGCGGGCATCGCCCGTGATCGTCCACTGATCGGGCTCCCATTCCGTCGCCACTTCCGCGGCGGCAGCAGCCCGATGGACGAGGATGTCGGCGTCGATCAGAAGTGTCGTAGGCTCAGGCATAGACGATCCGTTTCAAGTGTTTCAGCTCGCGGAGTAGGGCGGCGCGCATGGCGCTGCGGGCCGGGTAGCGGTGGGCTAGAAGCAGGATCTCGGCTTGCCGGCGCTTCTCCCGAAGGAGGGGAAGAGTGGCTCGGCAGACGGCTCGGGCCTGATCGCCGCAGACAGTCCATTGGTAGTGCCGGCGGGCTCGCGGATTGCGCGATGACACCACACGCACCGATCCACCGAACTGCTCCGCGAGCGCATGCAGTGTCCAGGGAAACGTGTTGCTGACGGACACCCGCGGCGTGGAGCTACACTCAAAGCACCCCTCGCCATCCAGGAAGCCGGCCACGTATCCGATCGCCAGCGCATCAGTGAGTCGCGGCCCAGGTGTTTCCGATTCGAGCGTCTCCGTCGAGGGGGCATCGGAAGCCCAATCGAGCGGCGGTGTCCCGGATGGCTTGAACGGCCAGCTCGGCAGCGAGGGGAGCGAGGTCGTCGCGGACCTCGGCTTGGATCTCGTCATGGATGTGCGCCACCTGCCGGTACTCCCGGCCGTCCTGGAACCCGCGAGCTTCCATCAGCTCGTGAAAGATCACCGTGGCCTGCTTCATCACGATGGCTCCGGCCGACTGGAGGAGCGTGTTCAGCGCGGCGTGGGCGGAGCGCACGGTCAGCCAGCGCCCGTCGAGGCCGCGCAGCTTCCCGCGCAGGCGGACGCGCTTGGCGATCTCCAGCTTGAGGCGCTTGAGGCCCGGCGTGCGCGCCATGAACCGCTGCTTGAGCAGCTTGCCCTGGCGCTCGCCCTTGCCGACGATGGAGCCGAGCTTCTCGTCGCCGGCCCCGTAGAGGAACGCGTAGATGAAGGTCTTCGCCGCGTCGCGCGTGGGCAGGCCGGCCGCCTCCTGATTGACCGTGTGCGGGTCGCCGGTCGTGACGACCTGGATGTACGCGCCCTCGTCGTACATCGCGAGGTAGTGCGCGAAGCAGCGCAGCTCCAAGCCCTTCGCGTCCGCCCCCACAAGCAGGAACCCGGGCGCCGCCTTGAATAGCGCGCGGCACTCCTTCCCGTACGGGGCCCGGTTCGCCGGCACCTGCGCCACGTTCGGCCCGCTGTGCGTGCAGCGCCCGGTGACGGCCCCGTTGTGATTGACGCGCCCGTGGATCCGGCCATCCGGCTTGACGAGCGAGAGCCACGCCTGCTTACCCTCGATGAGCTGGGCAAGGCGCTTCTGCACCATGAACCGCTCGTCCAGGAGCTTCGCCTCGGGCCACTCCAGCGGGGCGAGCACGGCCTCGTCGACCTGCGGCTTGCCCTCCGGCGTGAAGCGCGAGGGCTTCCAGCCGCGCCGCTCGATCAGGTGCTTCGCGATGTGGTCCCGCGACTGCACGTTGAAGGGGACGATCTTCGTCTTCTCGATCTGCCGCTTCGGGGTCCGGTAGCGGACCTCGAAGGCTGGGATCATCCTGGACAGCTCCGTGTCCAGCTCCGCCCGGCGGGCCTGGAGCCGCGCGGCGAGGCGCTCCGCGGCCGGCACGTCGAAGAGGAACCCGTTGCGCTCCTGCTGCGCGATGCGGGCAGCGAAGGCGTGCTCCAGCTCGAACGCCTGCTCGGCCGTGTTGGTCGCGAGGATGTGCTCCCACAGCGCGGCCGTCACGAGCGTGTCCTGCACGCAATAGGCGAGCATCTCCTCGCTGAACTCGGCCCAATCCGTCCGCTCCCCGAAGTCGCCCTTGTAGACGCCCAGGCGGTGGCCCCACGCGGCGAGCGAGTGCCGACCGGCGTAGCGCATCGGAAAGGCGCAACCCCGGCGGGCCCGTGCGAAGTCCTGATCCTTGACGTCGGGCCAGATCAGGCGCGCGCTCACGAGCGTGTCACGCAGCTTGGCCGCAGGGCGCCAGCCCGGGTGCCGCTTCTGCAAGGCCGGCACGTCGAACTCGACCGCGTTGTGCCCGATCAGCAGGTCGAACGTGTCGAGGTAGCGCAGTCCGCCCTGGATCTCAGCCTCCCGGAACGGGACGACCTCCCCATCCGCCGTGCGGATGACAAGGCAATGCACGCGGGTCATCGCATCGAGAAGGCCGTCCGTCTCGATGTCGAAGAAGGCGGTTCTCAAGACTCCCCGCCCCGCAGCCGGCGCCCGACCTTGCACAGGCACGGCGTCACACGGATGACCTCGCCGACGCGGCGCATGAACTCGATCCAGGCCAGGACATGGCCCTGCGAGTACTCCCCGTCCTCATCGGGCGGAGCGGCGGGCAGCGTGTGGATCCCGGTATCGCGGCAGTTGCGGCACATCAGAAGGAGCCCTCTTCCGCAGTCGCCAGCTCCAAGCCCATGTCCGTCTCGGTCAGCCGCCCGGTGTCCCGGTCGTAGCGCATGTACCCGGCCACGCCCGTGTCTCCCGTCCACCGGCACTTGAGGACTCGCACCGTGGACAGGTGGCGCGTCTCCTCGTCCTGCTGATTGCGCTCAATGGCGATGATCGTGTGACTGAGCTGCGCGATGCCGCCCGAGCCACGCAGGTCGCGCATCGCGACGGGCCGGCCCTCCTCGTGCGGCTTGCCCTCGCCGCGGTTCAGGTGGACGACGAGGACGATCACGGCCCCGGTCTCCTGCGCGAGGCTCGCGAGGCGCGTCATTACGACGTCGATCGCCTTGCGCTCGTCGTCCGTGTCGATCCCGCTGACGACGATGGACAGGTGATCGAGGAAGATCAGCGAGCAGCCCAGCCCGCGGATCATGTAGCGGATCCGGGAGAGCAGATTGTCGGACTCCAGCGAGCCAAAGTGATCGTAGAAGGCAACCTTGTCGCAGAGCTTCTCGAACTCGGCGCGCAGCGTGGCGGAGTCGACGGCGTTCGGGTCCAGGTGGAGCGGCTTGTTGAGCGCGATCGACAGCAGGCCCTGCGCACTGCGCTTGACGGGCTCTTCCAGCGCGATGTACCCGACCCGCTCGCCGGCCGAGATCGCCGCGTAAGCGACCTCCTTGCAGAGGGTCGACTTGCCGCTGCCGGTGCCGGCCGCGAAGGTGACAAGCTCCCCGCCGCGCATGCCGCGGGTCTTGCCGTTCAGCCCGCCGTGCGGGAACAGGATCGAGGACTGCGGCTCCTCCTTCGTGAGGTACGCCCACACGTCTTCGCCAGTGATGATCCCGTCCGGGCGGTAGCTCTTCGCGCCCCAAATCGCGTCGATGACCTCGGAGCCGCGGCCGGCCACGAGCATCTCGTTGGCATCCTTGAGCGGCAGCGTGGCGATCTTCGCCCGACCGGGGGAGAGCAGCGCGGCGCATTCCTTCGCAGCGGCTCGACCCTCCTCGTCCGTGTCGAACATGAAGATGACCTCCTCGAACAGCTCCAGCCATTCGAGGGATTTCTGAATGGACTTCTTCGCCCCGCCTGCGCCGTTCGGGACGGACACCACCGGCCACTTGTTGGACTGGAGCTGCGACACGCTGAGCGCGTCGATTTCGCCCTCGGTGATGACGATCTTCCGGCCGCCGTCGCGCCACAGGTGCTCGCCGAATAGGCCGGCCTGCTTCGGCTCGCCTACCCACGAGAAGCTCTTGTCGGGGAACCGCAGCTTCTGAGCGACGAGCGCGCCGTTGCGCGTCCGGTAGGGCGCGACCTGCACGGGCCGTCCGCCGTACCGGCCCACGCCGTAGCCAAACTTTTCGCACGTGGCGTCGGTGATCTCCCGCTTGGGGAGCCCGCGCACTTCGTACTCTTCGAGCAGGGATGCACTCACGCAGTCGGCCTCTTCTTGGCGGCGGGTTGCCCCGCCCGAGCTGTGCGCTTCGCACTTGTGGCAGTACGTGTGTCCGTCGGAATACAGAGCATTCGCGTCGGACGAGCCACAGCTCGGGCAGGGACAGTGCCCTACGAAATCACTTGCGGGCGGAGAAGTTCGCGAGGTACGCATTGACGAAGGCGTCCGAATCCTTGAGCGGGAAGACGACGAGCCACTCGCCCTCGTCTTCTCGCATCAGCACTACCGGGAACTCGGTCGGCTGCCTGTCGCGCTGCGCCTGCTTCACGAAGTCCGTCGCGGGAATGCGCTTGATGCGCTTGACCTCGACGTGCGCGTTCGGCAGAGCGTCGAGCAGATCCGCGGAATAGCTTCCATTGGCCTGCCCGGCGCGGATGCACTTGTGCGCGTGCCAGTACTCCCGGACCGCGTCCCTCGCGTCTCGCTCCCCGCGGGCCCCCTTGTCGCGGCTGTTGACCATCAGTCGACACGGTCGATGTCCAGCGGGAAGCTGCCGAGCGCGCGGCCGATGACCAGCACGATCACGGCGGCCAGCGCGGTCACAGTCGTGGCGAGCACCCGCCACCAAGTCAGGGCACCCTCAGCCAGCCCGCGCATCTAGAAGTCCTCCTCGTCTTCGCCCGCCGCGTCCTTGCCCCCCGCCACGGCGGCCGTCTCCTCCGCCGCGGTGAACCCGTCCTCGACCCCGAACCCGTAGGCGGTCGCGTCGTTGCCGGGCGCGACGAGTTCGAGCACCTGCACGGCCTTGAGCCACAGGCTCACGCCGACCCCGAGCGCCGTGTACCAGGGATGCACGAGGCACGAGACGCGGATGCGGCTCCCGCCCCCCACGATCGCGCTCATCGGCTTGAGCGCGGCGTCGAAGAGCGCCGGGCGCTGCTCGAAGGGATCGCCCTTCTTCGGCTTGACCTTCGCGAGCAGCGAGAACTTGATGTCGATCTCGCCCGTCTCCTCGCCGGTCACGTCGTTGACGACGGGCTTGTACGGCAGGGCCCCGCGCTTGAGGGTCTTCTTCTTCTCCTCCAGCAGGCACTGCTGGTACTTGCGCTCCAACGCCTCGTCGATCGCGGCGATGAAGGGCGCGGCCTCGTCGCGCGGGAGGCGGAGAGTCACCTTGTACTCCCCATTCTCCGGCTTCCATCGGTAGTCCGGAGAGTTGAGCCGCGGCCAGATCGCCGTGCCGATCGGACTCGTGAGTTGCTGCTTCTTTTTCGTTGCCATGCCTGCCTTACGCGAAGAAGTAATCGGACCGCCGCAGCGAGTTCACATCCAAGCTGCCACTCGGCGGGACCGAAGGAATCGTTGCGCTGGGCCCAAGGTGGAGTTGGACCTCTTCGCGGAAGCGTTCGAGCAGGTTGTCGCTGAACATCTCCGCGTACACGTCCCGAAGCGTCGCCGCCATGAGCGGCGCGTCCACGCACGTGACTCCGTACGAGTCGTGGATCATCGAGAAGGACTCGATGCCACGCTCGCGCGCGAGGTTGACAGTCTTCGCCAGTGCTGCCGCATCCAGCGAATGCACGAAGTTGGGGCTGATGCCGTTGACTTGGCGACGGCGATCGAGCTTGTCGAGTTCTTCCCGCAGGCTGTGCTTGCGGACCGTGTCGCCTAGCACCGTCGTGATGCGGCAGGTCCGGTACGCGTGATACGCCTGCTTGACCGGGAACCCGCTCGGGCTCGTCCACCGGACCGGGATGTTGGCCTCGTTGCAGAGCCGCGCCACCTGCTGGAGCCAGGACATGCAGGTCCGCGCCGACACCACCGTCTCCCCGATCGCGTCCCACACGAGCGACGCGAGGTAGAGGCACGGCTGCCACGAGTTGGGACCCCACGGCCGAACGCCGCGCGTGCTGGCCTCCGCGCGGTACCACTCCGTGACGTACCGCTGACAGGAGTACCGCGTCCCGCCGTACGGCAGGACCATCACGGGCCGCTTGGTCGCGGCACGCGGCAGCCGCCCGCCGACGAAGTCCAGCCACGCCTGAGAGACCGCGTCCCCACGCGCCACGAGCTTGGCCGTGACGAGGTCCGCGACGTCTTGGTAGATGTCGCGCGGCGCGTCCGAGGGCGTGCAGTTGGTCGCGGCGCCGCCGATCGGATCGCGCAGCAGCAGGGAGAAGATTTGCAGCCCGTTGTTGCTGCCATCGAGCGCGACCGGCAGGCGGGTAAGGAAGGTCTCCCCGCGCGCGAGGGCGTCCTTGTATGCGCCCCACTCCAGGCAGAAGGCGAGGAACTCCCAGGGCTTCGAGGCGCCCTCCCACCAACGGTGTTCGAGCGGGTCGTGATGGACGGCGAGGATCTCGCTCTCGTGCAGGTAGACCCAGGCAAGGCGCTCGTCGAACGAGACCTTGTCCACGCCGAAGCAGTTCGCGCCGTGGATGCCGAGCCAGCGCACGTGCTCCGGCGACGTCATCGGCCGGCCCTCGGCGAACCGCAGCAGCCCGCGCGCTTGCGACTGGCCCTGCGGTTGGAGGAAGTACGGGACCGGGTACAGCCGGCCGCGGAAATCCGCCTGCCACGGGAAGTAAAACGTCTCGCCCAGGAACTGCCTCGCCATGAAGAGCGTCTTCGCAGTCAGCAGGCGCTGGCTGCGGCAGGCCACGTTCGCCGCGTAGACACCGGCGGCGTCGCGACGCCACTGCTTGCGCGCGTCCTCGTCCTCGCCGATGTTGTCCGGCTTGGGCGGGAGCTTCGCGTCCTCGCGGCTGGCCATGTCGGCGACCGCGAGCCCGGCTTCCCAGCAGTGTTCCATGACCTGGAACACGTCGGGGTTGATCTCCCAGGCCGTGGCCTGCAACGTGTTGACCGCGTCGTAGACCTCCGGCATGTCGCACTCGGCGACCTCCGCTAGGTACCGGCGGTCGGGGCTCTTGATGAGCGGCTGCCGCCGCACGATGTTGCTGTGGTATCCCCCGTCGAACGGGTTGTCCCAGCTCTGCGGAACGATCAGCGTCGGAAGGTAGAAGGGGAAAAGCGCCTGATGCTCTTCGTTCGATTGCTCCAGCCAGCGGAGCGTGTCTTCGGTTGCGACGACGACATCCCGCGCTTTTCCCCCGTTCCCACAGTTACGGATCTCGATCAGGCCCGTAGCGTCCCGCAGCATCTCCAACAGCAGCGCGCCGACACGGAACTTGACGCGCTTGGTCCACGGCTCGAAGCCGAGTTCCGCCTTGTTCGACACGCCGCGGAAAACCTTCTTCCGATGACTCGTGCTCGACGCTTTCGTCTGCCGCTTGAGGCGCAGGAAGAGATTCTTGTCGTGCTCCAGGATGTACCGGCAGCGGGCCTCGTCCTCCATCGTGCGGCCGATGTGGTAGGCCGTATTCACGAAGCTCCGCTCCGCCGAGATCGAATCCAGGATCACCCGCGCAGCGAGAAGAGCAGTGACCGGGGCGCTGAGCTGTTGGATGTACGCGACCGCGACATGGCGCCGCCCGGGTCCGCCCGTCTCGGCAGTTTTGGCGAACGCCTCGATGGCGTCCGTCATCTTCCCAACCGCCTCGCGAAGCAGATACCGGCCCGCGGCCGTAGTGCTTTCGCGGTGCTTCGCGCGGGCCTTGTTTGCCTTCGCCGCGTAGCGTTGCGATCCCAGCTCGACCATCAATTTCTCGATGGCCATCTGCTCCTCGGTGAAGTGGCGCATCAGAACAGCTCGTTGAAGCGCGCGAGGAACTTTTCCTTCGCCTTGAGCGGCTCCCAGCCGCTTGCGATGCGCCACGTGGCCGGCTTGTGGAGCAATCCCCACGTCTGCGGCGGATCCTTCATCAGGTCCCGCATCTCCGTAGCGAGGGCAACCCCATCGGCCTCGCGGATGGCGGCGGCGTGATCCGACCAGTCGATCCCGTATTTGTCCCCGATGACGAGTTGGATCGCGCGCTCGATCTGCCGATAGAACTGGAGTTCAGGAAGGTGCTTGATCGGCGTCGGCAGGTCCACGCAGTAGGCTTCGGCCGCGTCGTGGAGAAGCAGCGCCAGCGCGTGTTTCGGATCGCAGATCGAGGACGTGAGAACGCTATGCTGCGCGACGCTGTAGAACTGATCTCCGTGCCCGCTGAATCGACACTGATGCGCGAGGGCGTGTGCGATGTCGCCGATGCGGATGTCCTCGGCGCGCGGCTCGGTCGGGAAGAATTGCCCGCCGGAGTAGGTTTGCAGCCAGGGCTTCAACACTAGTGAATGCCCCCAGCGGTGTTCCGAATCGCGGCGAGCTTGTCCTGCAAATCATGCAACTTGTCCCGCTGCTCGTTGAAGATGCGATACCAAGCCGTGCTCGCGCGGCGGAGATTCTCTTCGGCCTCCCGCCGTTCCCCTTCCTCGACGCCGCGCACATGGCGAAGATGCGCGTTCTCCGCGAGCAGGGACTCACGATCCCGCGTGACGTACCCCAAGGCATTGCGGACCGTGTCGCGCTCTTCCCGGAGCAGCCGGACGTAATCCCCCAACCACTTCTTCGTCGTCGTTCCCAATCGGTTTCCCCCGTGCCGCCTGCCGGGCGACGGAGAAACGTATCCCGTGGAGCCGAGCTACCGATTTGCATTGTTGCGGGTCCCCCGCGGGTACCCCGCTGGGTACCCTTCGGGCCGCTACAGCACCGCAAAACCGCCCGGAAACCCCATCCAGCGGCCACGCAGGGCCTGCGTTGCGGCCTCCGGAGCCGAAGGTTGTGGGTTCGAGTCCCACCGGGCGTACCACTTACAACGTGCTGTCGCTGCGGCACTTGCGCGCCTGAACGGCTGCGCAAGAACGTCCCGCATCTTGGCTCGGGTACCCCGCTCGGGTACCCTTAGCCAACATGAGCGACACGCTACGACTCGAAGCAGGGCGCATCTACCTCGACGGCTTCGGCGAGGAGCGCCACGTGATGGGCCCCGCGAAGACCGAACAGACGCCAGGGGCGCGGGTCTTCTGGACCAGGGAAGGAAGCTGGTACCGGGAGGACGGCGCACACAGGTTTGTCTCCCGAGACGGGCCCCACTACTACATCGACGACCATCCGTGCAACCTCGTCTCCGAGGCGCCCGGCGACCCGTACGCGAAAACGGACGGTGCGCGATGACTGGCACCGGCTGGCTCGGCGCGCTGTCCGTCGCCTGTGTGGTCTTCTGGTACTACCAATGGCAGCAGTGGCGCGCCATCGAGCGCCTTGCGCGCCTTGGCGGCGCACTCGAAACCAAGGTCGGCTTCCTGGAGCAGAAGGTTCTCGCCCTAGAGCTGGAGCTGTCGAACCGGGGGCCGCAATGAGCGACCCTTCCGCCCCGCTCCGTTGGTGGGCCCGTACCTCCGAGATCCTGTGGATGGGCCCCTATGACAGCGCCGAAGCCGCATGGCGAGCGGTGCTCGGCTACAACGGCACGCCGGTCAATTCCGCCATCGTGTGGTGTTCCCGCGAGGACCCGCGCGTCCTGGATGGGCAGAAATGAGCGACGACCTCGGCTACTACATCCTCGACAAGCGCGGCCGGCCTCGCCGCATCCGCGACGCCCGCCGCTGGGGCCGATGGATGGCGACCGCTGATCGCCGCGTCGATCGGACAACGATCGAGGGCTTCACGGTCTCCACGGTATTCCTTGGGATGGATCACAGTTTCGGCGAGCAACTCCTGCCGGTCCTATACGAAACGATGGTATTCGGCCCCTCGAAGCGGGGCCGCGACTTCGCCATGCGCCGCTATTGCACGCGCGGTGCGGCCATCAAGGGGCACCACGAGATGGTCGCCGAGGTCCGCGCCGCGCTCGGTATTCCCCAAGAGAAGCACCATGAAACCCCCGAAGCGTAAGTTCACCGGCATCAAGCGCGGTTTTACCGGCGGCGCCTGGAAATGGCGCGCCTGCTTCAAGCTCGACGGCCGCCAGCTCGTCGGCCAGTACCGCGAGGAGCAGGCCGAAGCCTTCGCCGACTACGAGCGCCTGCGCGAGAGTGGCGGGCAGGAACCCGTCGAAATTCGGACACTCGGGCAGGCCCTTGCCCGCGTCGAAGCGGACCTTCTGGAACGCGGAAAGGAAGGCGAAGCGCGGCGGAGCTTCAAGTCCCGGCGCGACTTCCTGCTCAGCTTTTGGGACGGCGAGAGCACCCTCGCGAAGATCGACGCCCGCGAGATCGAGTGGATGATCGCGAAGGCGCAGGCCGCCGGGCGCCACGCGAATACCCTCGCGACGAAGGATCTCCCGCTGCTCGCCCGCTGCTACGTGGCGGCCGGACTGCCCAACCCGCTGATCGCGTTGCGCGAGGCCAAGCGGCTGCCGAAAAAGGTCAAGCCCGAGGTCGAATTCTTCACAGCGGACGAGGTCCGCGACGTCATCGCCCGGATCCGCGCCTACCCCGCGCGGGAGCAGGACCATCACGCGGACCTCTTCGAATTCATGCTCATGTCCGGCGTTCGGGCCAGCGAGCTGGGACGGATCAAGGCGAGCGACGTCAACATGCGGGCGCGCACGATCCGCATCGACCCGAAGGTCGACGAGCAGCCGCGCAAGGCCCGTATCAGCGACCCGATGGTCCCCATCGTCAACCGCCTCGTCGACCGCGCGCGAGCGAAGGGCCGCGACGGCTTCCTTGTCCCGGACGGGATGAACTACATCGTCCGACTCTGCCAGCGGTGGCAGAAACGGATCGGCGAGCCGCGCCTATGCGGGCGCGTCCTACGGCACACGGCCGTCACGCTCTACCTGCAAGCCGGCGGCACGCTGCCGGAGGCCGCCGCCTTCGCCGGCCACGCGCTGATGACGACCACGAACCGCTATGCCCACGCGCTGCGGGACCGCGAGGGCGCGGGCGCAGAGCGGCTCGGGAAGCTGCTCAGGCGGGCCGCTTCCGGCGACGCCCCGCATCCGGCTGGCGGATGACCTTCTCCTCGGGGGCGCCGGATGAGAGCGGGCGCTCGGCCCGCCGCGCGATCCAGTTGTCGAAGTCGTCCTTCGACACGGCGCGATGCCGGGGCGAGAAGCGATGCACCGTGACGCCATCGGCGAGGAGCTGTCCGACGAGGACGCGGACGCTGATCCCCATGCGGGCCGCGGCGGCGCGCAGGGGCACGTATTCGGGCAGGTTCATCGACGGGGCTCCAACTCTTCCGAGGCGGCGCGCAGATTGAGCGCAGTCGAGCACTGCGGGCACTGATTCTGGGTGCCGGCGTAGTCGCCGCGCTTGCCGGTCGCGCCGCACAGCGTGCGGTGCTGCCCGGGCACGAAGTAGTGCGCGATGGTCGTGCCGGAGAGGTACCACCACCCGCTGACGGTGTTCGCCATGTCGTAGCTCCGTTGAAGGTGCGCCAGGGAGCGGCGCAAGACGTCGATGATGCTCTTCGGGATGATCGGGTCGTCGATCACTTGCTGCCTCGCAAGCTCGCAATGGCCAGATCCAGGCAGTCGCGGGAGTGCAGCAGCGTGGCGCTGAGGTCGATCTCTGGAATCGTGTGGCGGACCGACGAAATGGCTTGCACGGCGAGCGCCATCTGTTCGCGCTGCTGACGCAGGAGCGCGTCAACCCGTTCCTGCGCGTACAGCTCCGCCACCATGACCGCATGCTGCACGTACTCCTCCGGCGCGCAGGTCAGCGCGGCCGTCATGCGATCCGCGAGCGTCAGCCCGGCAAGCGTCGGGCCAGGGGCCGGCGCTTCCTTCGGCGCCTTGCGTTGGTCCAGGTTGATCTGCTGGCAGACTGACGGCCGCCCGGCTTTCAGCCACTCAGCGACGAGGTAGCCTAGCTCTTCGCTCGGCGCGGTGCCGACATCCGCGCTGCGCGCGCGGACCCAGTACTTGAGGCCCTCGGGATAGCGGTCCGGGGGCGTATCGCTGTAGCGCAGCCACTCGGCGTGCGCCGGCTCGTCAAGATCGTGGGGCAGGGTTGAGGCGGGGGCGGCGTTGTTCATCGTGTTGGGGCTGGACTTGAGCCTCCACAGCGGCATCGGCCGGAAGATGCTGGACCGCCCAGCGCCGCGCCTGCCACTCGTGCGTGAACGGCCCGGCACGGTAGATGCCATGATGGAAAACAGCCCAGCTCCGAGGTTCGCTCGTAGCCGGGCTGCCCCAAGGACTCCCACCACACACGGGACCGATCACACGCTCAGCATCGGACGATCGGCCCCGGGACTTGAGCTAGACGGAGCGCTGCGCCAGCCAGAACAGCGTGCCGGTGAGCGCGACGCCGATCCCCGCCCATGCAGCGGCGACGAGGACGAGCGCGCGACCGGACCGCTCAAGGGCCTTCTCGATGCGCACTACAAGCGCCGTGTTCTGCTCGCGCCAAGCGTCTTGCAGACTGCGCAGCGTGGCTAGGTCGGACTGGATCGCGCGGTGCAGCGACACGCCTTCAAGGTTCTCTCCCTCGGTCGGCTTCAAGAGTTGCATGGGCTACCTCGTCAAGCAGTAGAGGACGATCAACAGCCCCGCCACGAAGGCGAAGCCACGGAACTCCTCTTCGGCGCCGATCGAGTAGCACTTGAGCAAGAAGCGGTTCAGAAGGTTCATCGGCTCACGTACTCCTTGGCCGGGTCGCCACTCGGCCGACGCCGCCCGCTGCTCGGGTGACGCATCCAGCCGTCCGGCTCGCCCCGGCCGTCCCAGGTGAAGCAGGCAGCGACCGCTACCTCCGCATCGTCGTATCACCAACCGTCGTCGTAGAAGGATGACGACACCGAGCCAATCACAAGCCTCGCGCGGTGGAACGTGAGTTCGTACACCCACAGCCCGCGGTCCGGCGACAAGTCCCGCAAGCGCCGGAATGCAAGGAGCCCCTCGAACTCACCCGGCATGAGGATTCGGGCCCTTCCACTGCCAGCAGTCGTCGTGATAGACCAGCTCGGTACCGCAACGGTCGCAGGTCTTCTCCTCCCCGTCCTGCGGTTCCTTCCCAGCGCTGGATAGTGCCAGGAAGGCGAAGCAACAGCGGAACAGCCCGCCCGGCCGATAGCGGAACGGGACGCGCTCCAGCTCCATCAGCCCGCCTCCAGCAGCTTGCGCGCTGCCGCGAGGTCGACGTCGGACGCGTGCGCATAGCGCATGGTCGTGGCGACGCGCGCGTGCCCCATCCATCGCTGCACGGTCGGGATGGAGGCGCCACGCTGGACGAGCCGGGTTGCGCAGGTGTGACGCAGGGCGTGCGGGACGAACTCCGGGTCGTCCTCCAGACCGAGCGCCGCGCGTGCGGCCGCGAAATGTGTTTGAAAGGTGCGGGCCGGCATGTGCGCGAAGGGCCCGCGGGCCGAGCCTCGCACGGTCGACATCCCGACCAGCTCGCGCCGCGCTCGGTCCGTGAGTGGCACCGTCCGCGGTTTCCCGCCCTTGGTCTTCGGCAGGCGGATGAACGCCTTGGCCGGCGGGTACAGCGTGATGTCGGACCACGGCCTCCCCAACAACTCAGCAAGGCGGAGGCCGGTGTCCAACAGGACGATGCAGATGGCGCGCGAGTCCGACAAGTGAGCACGTTCTAGCCAGTCCAGCAGTGCCGCCTCTTCGACCTCGTCGAGCACGCGTTCGCGCGGCTCGGGCTCCACAAGGTGCGGAATGTGGATCCGCTTCTCGACGTGCCCTCCGTTCAGCGCGTGCGTCAGCATCAGGCTCAGCGCGCCGAGCTTGCGGTTGACCGTGCTCGTCGCGTTGCCCTTCCGCTTGAGCGTGAGCACCAGCCGCTGGACGTCGTCCGCGGTGAGCTTCGCCACAGGCATCTCGGGGCCGAGCAGCTCGACCACCTGCGCCGAGTTGCGCATGGCGGTGTCCTCCGCCTTGCTGCCGCGCCACGATAGCTCGTAGGTGCGCAGCCGCAGGTCGGCCAGGGTCATCGGTGTGGGCTTCATGCCATCACCGTAGCGCGCGTGGCGCGAGAGTGCAAGTCTCGCGCGTGGGAAGAGGACCGCCGGGCACGCCGCTGCTCGTTCGCGGGACACCACTCCTAGCTGCGCGCGCCCGTCCCTTGGCGCAGCGCCACTACACCGTTCCCCCTCGGTGCGCGACAGCGCCCCGGCGGTCCGCGGTGTGTGTCGGCTAGCTAGCCGGGCGAACTGGAGGAAAAGGCAGGAGCCGGCCCCATCAGGAAGGAGAGCCGGCCCCTGCCACACACACAAGGCTGCGAGCGTCCTTATAGTACCCGGCCCTTGCACCCCGGGCAAGCCGCCTCGATCAGAGCGGCTAATCAGAGCGGCTAACCGGCGCGCGCGGGCGCGCTGGCGGGCGTGGGCGCGCAGGCGCGGGCACGCGCGTCCGGGCGTGCGCAGGCCCGCGTGGGTGCGGGCGTGGGCGGGCGCGCATGCGCGCGCGAGTACCACTACGGCGGCGCGCGGGACGGAAGGAACGCGCTTTTCCTGCTCTCCGCCGATTGCCAGTGCCGATCCGTTTCCCGCTACTGGCGGAGACGGCGCGAGAGTGCTAGTCTTGCGCCACGGTCGCGCGCACTCCGCGCGGGGCCGGCAGTCACACACACACACACACAAGGCAACCCAATGGCTCACGAGATCACTTCTACGGACGGCATGGTACTGGCGGGCGCGCCCGCTTGGCACGGGCTCGGAACGGTCGTCGCGCAGGCGCCGTCCACGGTCGGCGCGCTTGAGATCGCGGGCCTCGGCTGGCACGTGGAGAAATGGCCGATCCGCGCGCACGGCGAAGGCGCCCGCGACGGGCTGGTCTTGGACGCAACGTCGCACGTTGCGACGGTCCGCTCCGACACTCGCACGGTTCTCGGCGTCGTCGGCGAGGACTACTCGCCGTTGCAGAATCGCGAGCTGGCCGAATTGATCGACTCACTCGCGGCGGAGGGCGCGATCCCGCGCGCGGAGTCGGCCGGCTCATTGCGCGGAGGTAGGAACGTGTTTTTCCTGATCCAAACGGCGAGTTTTGCCTTGTGCGGAGACGACGACGTTCAAGCGTTTACGCTGTTCGCCAATGCGCACGATGGCACGGCGTGTTTCCGCGCGTTCGGAACGTCGGTCCGCGTCTGCTGCAAGAACACGCTAAACGCGGCGCTTCGTGCGGGAGAGCGGAGCGGAGTCAAACTCCGCCATACCGGCGACCTTTCGGCCCGCGTCCGCGCCGCCAAAGGCGCGCTTGGGATCCTCGGGAAGCGCGCGGCCGAGTTCCAAGAAGCGGCCCGCAGGCTCGCGGCGGCGCCGATCCGGCGCGAAGGGCTCGAATCGTTCTTCGCGGCCGTCTACCAGCGTGCCTACGGGCCGATCCCGGTCCGCCCGACGACGGCCGTGGAAGAACGGGCGCGCGACAAGGCGGCCCGCATCATCGGCCAGTGGACGGCCAACATGGAGAGCCCGCGGCAAACGAGGTTCAACACGCGTGGCACGATGTGGGCTGCGCTGCAATCCGTGACGGATTGGGCAGACCACGCTCGCACGGTCCGTACGTCGTCGCTGGAGCGCGACGCGAAGGCGGCGCGAGTGCATTCCAATCTGTTCGGCTCGTCCGCGGAGTTCAAGGCGGACGCGCTCGAATTGGCACTAGTGGCGGTTTGACGCCGAAACGCGCGGGCCGCTACAGTGCGGCCCGTTGCGTCTCCGGGTAGCTCCCGGGCTGAGGAGGCTAGGCACGGTCGCGCCGTGCGAGACACACACACACACACAAGGCAAAGCAATGGGACAGTATTGGATGGTCGTCAATCTGGATAAGCGCGAGTTTGTCTGTCCGCACAAACTCGGCGCGGGGCTGAAGCTTCGGGAACAACTCGCGGCGCATCCTGGAACGGGCGCCGCGCTTCTCATCCTCTGCGCGGCGCAACGCGAGAAGCGCGGCGGAGGAGACTTTTATCTACGTGAGAACTGGCACGGGCCGGAACGCAAGTTCCCGGAGCACAACACGACGCCGGGCCCGATGCCGGACGGACTGAGCGCGGAAGGCGTGGCCGAGCCTTACCCGACGCTCGCGGCCCGCACGATCGGACGATGGGCGGGCGACCGTATCGCGCTCGTCGGCGACTACGCGGAGGATGCGGACCTCGCGCCGGAGCACAACGCGAGCACGATCTACGAGAAGTGCTCGGAGGAGACGGAGATCGTCTGGTCCCGCAAGAAGGCGGGCGCGTTGTTCCAGGACGCGACCGGCGGTCCGCATCACGGCATGTACGCGCACTCGCGCGTCGTCCGCCCGGCGGAGTTCCGCGACGTGTCGGACGACGTTGCGGCCGTGATCGAGCACGAACTACACGGGCGCTTCGCGGGCGACGGCTGGCGCGAGTGGAAACAGGCGGAGCGTGCCTTGTGAGCGTCGCCATTGAGAATCACGGGACCGTCGCGCTCGTCCGCCCACTGGACGACGACGCGCGCGCTTGGCTGGACGAGCATACCGCCGGCACATGGTGGGCGGGCGCGCTCGTCGTCGAGCCGCGCTACGTGGACGATCTCTTGTCCGGCTTCTGCGCGGACGGAGGCACGGTGCGATGAGCGAACGAATCGAGCGCGCGATCTACTGGCTGCTACTGGCACTCTTCGCGACGGTCGCGACGGTGCTACAGTGGCGCGGAGTGCAACGGCGGAGGATGCGACGATGAACCGATGGCAACGGATCGAATTTCAAGACTACTTGCGCGCTTGCACGGATGCGCAAGTGCTCGGCGTGCTCCACAAGGAACGCGAGGCGGACCGCGAGGAGTACGTAGAGCTGGCAGAGATCGAGTGCGAGCGTCGCGGGCTCGATCCGCGGCCCGGGCCGATCGAGTGTGCCCACTGCGGACAGGCCAACACCCGGACCGACGACTGCGGATGCTGGGAACGTCCCCGATGAACCCGTGCGTCCACTGTGGCGCCCCGTGCGAGGCACTGGGCGAGGATCACTGCGGCAAGTGCTACCGGCGGCTTGGAGTGCAACCTCACCCGATGGCCCGCGCAATGATCGCGGACGCATGCGAGGCAGATCGGCTCGGCTTGACGTCCGAAGCGGCGGAGGTTGCGGGCGAGCTGCGCACGGCGCCCGCCGTCCCGCTGCGCAAGTGCGCCGGCTGCGGCGCGGCCGTGACGCCGGAAAGCTGGCATCGGCTAGCCTCCGGTTGGCTCCTATGCGGCGCATGCTACTGGAGCGGTCCGCGCTAGCTTCCGCTCGCGCCCTTCCATGCGGCCCGGCTCTCCCGTGCGGAGTGTCGGGCCGCTGCGCTTGGATGCGCAAGGGCGCGCAGTGTGGAGCACGGGCCGGCAGTGGAAGGCAGAGGCTGGCAGAGCGTGGCAGAGGCGAGGACCGCCTAGGATCGCGCAGGACGCGTCCGAGTCGAGTTTGACCTGATACCCTCGGAACCCGTCCGGACGCAAGGCGCGCAAGCCTGCGCAGCGGAGGAGGCAACGGCGAAAGCGCACAGGGTAGCAAAGGCAAGCGAGCGCGATGCTCGCGAGCTAGCTACCCTGCCGGGCCGCAGCGTGGCGCGGGATACGCTATCCCGCGCAAGTGCAGCCGTTGTAGGCACTTAGGACGATCTGCCGACGTTGCCCTCATTCTCAACGCGGCCGCGCGCCCGCGCTTGAAGGTCGCGCGCGCGAGGCTAAGTCCAGATCGGCAAAGCACTTACGGCGATTGCCTCGCGCGCGCCCTTATCCGCGCGCACGCGTGTTCCTGATGCCCCGCCGGGGGGGATCGGACAAACCTTCACGTTGGTGCAGGCGCTCAGATTTTTCTGGCAAAACCTCCGGGGGCGCCCTGTAGTCCACTGCGCAACGGGAGATGTCCTGCCGGCCCGCCGTGGGAGCTTCGACTTGAGCCGGAGCGTTGACCACGGCGGGCCGCTTTTCTCCGTTGCGGCTCCGGTAGTCCAGGGGTAGCGTCGAAGACGTCCGGGCCCTCGGGCCCACTACCACGGAGAACGACAGATGCTCAAGCTCCTGCTCCCCCTCGTCCTGGCCACCCTCGCCCTCCCCGCCTCTGCTCAAAACACCTGGACCATCGACTACGGCGATCCGGCTGGGACGGGCACGGCGACGACGCACATCGAGGTCGCGTACTACGACGGCCAAGGCAAGCTCCAGAAGAAGACCATCGGAGCCGCGTGCAGCTTCAACCCGAGCTTCACGCCGGCCATGAAGCGCGAGGCGATGCAGAGCGCGATCAGCGCGGCAGCGAACGACCCGGCGAACACGGTCGGTGGGCAGCCCCTGATCGACACGGCCGGACTCGGCGACGTGATGAACGTGGCTCCGCACGGCGACAACCCGTCGCACTTCACGGAGGCCAAGGTCAAGAAGGTCTCGACGAGCGATCAGAAGACCGGCGAGACGGACTCCATCACGAAGCCGGCGGGCTCGGGCCCAGGGCTCGGAGCGGTCGGCGTGGACGGAAACGTGCGCGGCTTCGCGGCGGCGACGACCGGGATGCAGAGCAGGGACCCGCAGGCGCTGCACTGGCAATCGCACTTCTACGTGCAGACCAACATGGGGTCGATCGACGTGCCGCTGCACAACGGGATGAGCCGGCTCGCCCTGCTCGAAGAGGTCCGAGCGGGCATCGTCTCGCTGGGCGGCGTGGCATGGCTCGACACGGATCGCGAGGTCGTGCTCGTCCTGCTCGACGGGGCGCCGATGAAGAGCCTGGGCGCCGGCTCGACGGATGACCTCTGCGCGGCTACCGTGGACGTGCTGGCCCCGTAGCGGGCCGGTCGTTCTTTCCTGCTTGCAGGCCCGCCCTCCCCACCATGCTTCGGGCTCTCAGGGGAGGGCGGTTTCACATCTGGCCGAGCTGCGCGCCCATCGCGCGCGGGAGGAGGGACGGTGAGCGAGCGCGACTGCCTCATTTGCGGCCGGCGATTCTCGTCGCTGATGGACCGCGACATTCACTCGCACCTGGAGCACGCGACCCTGGCCGGATCGACGATCGCCCCCGAGTCCCGAGCGGGCGCGCAGGCGGGAGCGGTCGAGAGAGCGCTGGACAAACTCCACGAGTTTGTCGAGCCGACGCCGCTGCGGGCGCGCGCGGCTCTCAAGCCCATGATCGCCGCCGCCCGCGCCGAGCACGCGGCGCTGCGGGGCGCCCTGGAGCAGATCATCGAGAACTACGACGCGCGCGTAGGGGTTCGTGGGCACCATCTCGGATGCGACTGCGGCGGCACGCGAGACGG
>Ga0196964_10000189_pt1 | contig 44070 bp, 71 predicted proteins | sample S1_10metaG_FD_148615 | JGI IMG/M metagenome (GOLD analysis project Ga0196964, IMG submission 148615) | Soil microbial communities from Anza Borrego desert, Southern California, United States - S1_10 | ecosystem: Environmental > Terrestrial > Soil > Desert | place: USA: California | collected...
CCTCCGGCTCCTGATCCGAACGCGGTCGCGGCGGCGCAGGGCGGGGCGAACATCGATACGGCGATTGCCAATGCCTACATGGGCAACGCCAACGTGTCGGGTCCGCTCGGCTCGGTCAAGAACACGACGCGGACAAAGATGGTCAAAGTCCTCGACGCGAAGGGCAGGCCGGTCATCGATAAGGCGACGGGCAAGGTCAAGACCAAGCGCATCGTCGAGACGAGGAACATCGGTGGCCGGAACATACCGATGTTCGACCAGAAGATCACGCTCGACCCGGCGCAGCAGAAGCTTCTCGACCAGCAGAACCAACTGGGCGCGCTGCTCAACGACACGGCCATTCAGCAGTCGCAGCGGCTCTCGCAGCATCTCAACACGCCGGTCAACCTCGACGGCCTGCCGGAAGGCGCGTCGCGCCAGGACACCGACTTCGAGCCGTACCGGCGCAATGTCGAGGCGGCGATGTTCGAACGGCTGAACCCGCAGCTCGACCGCGACTATGCCCGGCTCGAGAACCGTCTCGTCAACCAGGGCCTCCGGCGCGGCTCGGAAGCCTTCACCGAGAAGCTTTCGGAACACGGGCGCAACGCCAACGATGCCAGGACACAGATCTTCCTCGCCTCCGGCAACGAGGCGCGGGCGGCGGGCGGCGAGGAGCGCGCACGAGGAGCCTTCAACCAGCAGATCCGCGACCGCGCCTTGCAGGAGCGCCTGACGATGCGCAACCAGCCTCTCAACGAGGTGGCGGCGCTGATGAACGGCGGCCAGGTGTCCATCCCGCAGTTTCAGCAGTTCAACGCCCCGACCGTCGCCAACACGCCCATCGGGGATTACATCTACCAGTCGGCCGACCTCCAGCGCCGGGACGCGGCCACCAAGGCGTCGTCGAACGCGCAGATGTTCAACACGATGGGGACGCTCGGCGCGGGCCTGTTCAAGTGGTCCGACCGCAGGCTCAAGACCGACATCCGCTACATCCACACCGACGAGAATGGCATCGATTGGTACACGTTCCGTTACCGCTGGGGCGGCGAGCCGCAGTACGGCGTGATGGCGCAGGAAATCATGAGGATGCGCCCTGACGCGGTCATCCACGAACAAGGCAGTGGCTTCCTCTACGTCGATTACGGAGTCCTCTGATGCCGCGCATCAACGTCGTCCCCATGTTCACGCCGGGCTCTGGCGGCGACATGGGCAGGCAGCGCCTGGAGGCGGCTCGCGCCCTTCAGAAGTCGGACCTTGGCGACAAGGTCTACGACCCGGCCGTTGGCTGGATGAGCGTGGCCGCCCGGTCGCTGGGCGGCTTCCTCGAAGGGCGGGCCGAGCGCGAGAACCAAGCCGAGGAAGAGGCGGCCTGGAACCCGCTCAAGCAGATGGTCGAGAGCGACCTCCAGCGGTCCTACCAGGGCGACAGCTCGGACGGCATCGGCGGCTCCTATTCGGCAGGGGGCGATTTCGAGGCTCCCGCACCCCGCAGGGGCGGCAGCGGCGGGGCGAGCCGTTCTGCCGCCGCCAACGAACGCGCCAGCAAGGCGGTCGGCATCCTGACGAGTCTCGGCTACTCGCCGCACGCTGCGGCGGGTGTCGCCGGGAACCTGATGCATGAGAGCGGCTTCAACACGCATGCGGTTGGCGACAACGGCACGGCGTTCGGGATCGCTCAATGGCGCGGCCCCCGGTTCAAGAACCTCCAGCGGTTTGCCGCCCAGAACGGCAAGGACTGGCGCGACTTCGACACCCAGGTCCGGTTCATCGACCACGAAATGCGGACGGGGTCCGATCCTGGCGCGGCGCGGGCCTTTGCCGCCCTTCGAGGGGCGCGCGACCCCGGCGAGGCCGCCTCCGCGTTCATGAACCATTACGAGCGGCCTGCGGCCTGGGCAGCGGCGCAGAGCGGCCCCAAGCGAGCCCAATACGCGATGCAGCTCATCCGGCAGGGTGTCCCGGCAGCGCAGGCGCAAGCGGCAGCGGGCATCACCGGGGAGCAGTACGCCTCCGGCTCGGGCGGCATGCGCGAGGCCCCACCGCCCGACCTTCGGGCGTACCAGCAACAGATGGAGGTCGGGCTCCAGATGATGCAGAGCCAGAACCAGCGTGTGCGGGCTCAAGGGTACCAGATCGCCGTCCAGGCGCGGCAGGCGATGGAGACGGCCAAGGAGCGCCATCGCGTCGAGCAGATGCGGATGTCCGAGACAGACCGGCGCGAGGCCGCGCGGGACGACCGCGAGACGCGCCGCTTCGAGCGCCAGGACGAGATACTCCGCGAGCGGTATCGCCGCGAGGACGAGCGCGAGGAGCGTCGGTCGCAGGACCGCAACACGCCTCAGTCCTACCGCGAGTACCGGAAGCGGCTGGAGGACCCGGAATACGACAAGTTCATGCGGGAGCGCGAGGCACAGAAGGGCGGCGGCATCGAGGTCATCACCAACCCGGACGGCACGACCACGACGCGCATCGGCGGCCAGGGCAGCCAGAAGCTCACTGAGGTTCAGTCGAAAGACCTGGGCTTCCACGACCGGGCGCTCGGCGCGGAAGTCGAGTTGCAGGACGTGGAGGACGCGCTCCGCTCCTATCGCGGCAAGTACGGCGGTCAGGTGCCGGTTCTCGGCAACCTCCTAAAGGGGGATCAGTACCGGCAGGCAGAAGTCTCGGCCAAGGAGTTCATCTCTGCCATGCTGCGCAAGGACACGGGCGCTGCGGTGACGCCGCAGGAGTTCGAACTGTACGGCGGCCTGTATCTTCCGCAGCCCGGCGACGACGACAAGACGCTGGAGCTGAAGCGCGCCGCCCGCCGCCGTGCGATCAAGTCGATGAAGAAGGGCCTGGGCACGGCCCAGGTTCTGGCCGACAGCCGCCCCGACCTGTTCGACGGCACCAACACCCTGCCGCGAGGATCGGGGGGCACGGTTGTCGTGCCCAACCCGGTCGTGCCCGACAACGCTCAGCAGACGGAGCCCAAGTCGGGCTTCGAGCAGCCCAAGCCGGGCGATGTCATTGACGGCTGGCGGTTCAAGGGTGGCGACCCGTCCCGCCGTGAAAGCTGGGAAAGGATCGACGCATGAGCGGGCCTTGGGAAAGGTACAGGAAGCCGGAACGGAAGGCCGACCCGTCCTACCAGGGCTCGGTCCTGCCGTTCTCGGTCGGTCCTGACGGCAAGGCCCGGTTCGACAGCGACGCGGGGATCGTCGGCACGATCAAGCGGGCGGTCACCCTGCCGCGCGAGGTCATGGAGGGCAAGGTCGATCCCAGGACCGACGAGGGCCTGGGGCGCGTCCTGGAGGCGAGCGGCGCGGCCGTGCCCGGCAACCCGGCCAGCCGGGCGATCCGGGGCACGATGCGCAAGGCCAAGGTGGACACGCCGACCGCCGAGGAGTTGAAGGCGGCTGCGGGCTCCCAATATGACGAAGTGCGCGGCATGGGCGTCGACTACAAGTCAAGCTCGATCAAAAGCTTGGCCGACGACGCTCAAGCTGGGCTGGAGAAGGACGGCATCATCGATGAAACCGCGCCGCTCACTTACAAAGTCCTCCGCAAGCTCCAGAGCCCGCCTGCCGGTAGTGTGGCACCCATCACCCACGTCGTCGCCGCCAGGAAAGCCTTCCGCGACATCGCGCATGACCACGCTGGGACGCGCGATGGCGAGGCGGCTCGGCGTGTGGCTGAAAGCCTGGGGCGCTTCGTGGAAGACGGATCTCCGCAGACTGTTGTGGCTGGACCCGCTGCCACCGCCGGGAACCTACAACGTCGGGCCGATGGCAATTATGCAGCATCGAAACGGTCTGCCCGCCTGCACGGGGTCGAGAAGGCGGCAGACCTCCGCGCTGCCGCCGCCAACTCCGGCCATAACGAAGGCAACGCCATTCGACAGCGGCTTGCCTCCATGCTTCTCACCGGAGACAAGGGCCGAGGCTTCACGCCTGAAGAGATAGCCCAGGTCGAAACGGTCATCCGTGGAACGCGCGGCCAGAACACGGCCCGCAACCTCGCCGCCTTCCTGGGTGGCGGGGGTGGCCTCGCGCAGGCTGGCATGGCGGCGGGCGGCGCGACTATCGGCGCGTTCACCGGGGCAGGCCCCGGAGCCGCTGTCGGCGCGGCGCTCCCGATCATCGCGGGTGCGGGCGCTCGCGGCATTCACAACCGGCTGACCCAGCGCGGCCTGAGCAAGGTCGACGAGGCCACCCGCCAGCGATCCCCGCTCTACCAGGAACGCCTCCAGGCCGCGCCTATGGTCCCGGTCCCCTCACGGACGCGTGAGGATCTGGCGCAGCGCCTGCTCCTGCTCCAGCAGCTCGAAGAGCAGCAGTAACTCCCTTTCACAATCTGAGACGATCAGGAGCGCGCGATGCCCTTCAACGGCAGCGGCATATACAACCGCATCTACAACTTCGTCACCGACCGCAACAACGGCGTGAAAATCCAGTCGGCCAGGATGGACGCGGAGATGGACGGCATCGCAACCGCCCTGTCCAACTGCATCACCAAGGACGGGCAGACGACGATCACGGCCGACATCCCGTTCAACAACCAGAAGATCACCGGGCTGGGTGAGGCGTCTGCCGGAAGCCATGCCTTGAACCGAGACACGGCAGACGCGCGCTACGGCATGGTCGTCTCGTCGCAAACGGTCACATTCGCGTCCGGCGCGACTTCGGCGCTTGCCCTTGGCACCGCGTTCCGGACCTTCCGGGTGATCTTCACGGGCGTTCGCCCCGTCACGAACAACGCATCTCTTACCTTCCAGGTGTCGCTCGACAACGGGTCGAGCTGGAGGTCGACATCCGGCGATTATTTCAGGGTGTTTCACTACAACGATACCACGACGACGATGGCATCTCTCGTCGAGAGTACCGCCAACGCCTTCGCGGTGACGGGTGGCATCAGGAACGTACAGTCGAGCGACAACGCCTCCGGCGAGTTTCTCCTGAGCAATGTCTCCGGCCTCACGTCCCAGGTCATCGGGCAGGCACACGCCGTCTCCGGCGCTGACCTCCTGACCCTCGTCACCATAGGTGGCTGGGTCACGCATTCCGGCATCACGCACATCCGCTTCCTGATGTCGGCAGGCAACATCTCAACCGGCAAGTTCGAAGTGATTGGAATCCCATGATGAATTTCAAAGGCCCCGCCAAGCCCCTCGAAGACATTGACCTCCCGCGCATCGCATCCAGGATCGGCTGCGGCGAGGACGAGCTTCACGCCGTTCTCGACGTGGAAGCGCCGGGCGGCGCGTTCGACCCGCAGGGGCGTCCGCGCATCCTGTTCGAGCCGCACATTTTCTACCGGAACCTCCACCCGTCGCATCGTTCGGTCGCGATGGCGGAAAAGCTCGCCTGCAAGATTTGGGGGCAGATCCGCTACGGCAAGGAGAGCGAGCAGTACGGCCGCCTGGAACGCGCGATGCGGATCAACGAGACGGCGGCGCTGAAAGCCTGCTCCTGGGGCCGACCGCAGATCCTGGGCGAGAACTACGTCGCGGCCGGTTACGAAACCGTTCAGGAGATGGTGACGGCGTTCACCATCTCCGAAGCCAACCAGATCGAGGCGATGGTCCGCTTCATCAAGGCGAACCACCTCGACGACGACTTGCGCGCTCACAACTGGGCGGCGTTCGCCAGGGGATACAACGGCCCCGGCTACAGGAAGAACGCCTACGACGTGAAGCTGGCGCAGGCGTACAAGAGGTGGGCGAAGATCAAGGACACGCCGTGGTCGCCCGACGAGCCGCAAGCGCCGGTCATCCCGCCCGCGCCGCCGCTCGTGCGCGTTCCACCTCCTCCCGTTTCCGACACCGCACAACTCCAGTCCAGCGGCTTCTGGGCATGGCTGTCGGGATTGTTCAACAAGCCGCAAGCATAGGAGTCTACAATGGATCTTTTTGCGCGCCTTCGCGAGCCGTCCACCTGGGCGGGCTTCGGCCTTCTCTACGTGGCGGTCGAGCAGGCCCTCCAGTCGGGCGACTGGATGATCGGCCTCCCGGCCGTCCTGGGTGCCATCATCGCCGTGTTCAAGGGCGAGGCCAAGGCTTGATGTCCTGGCTCGCGCTGCTGAAGCCCCTCCTGGGGCTTTTCCAGGCAATCGCGGGCTTCATGCGCGACCGTCTCCTCATCGGGGCCGGTCGCGCACAGGCGTCCGCAGAAACCAACAAGGAGGCCGCCGATGCTGCTGTCAGGATGGCGGAAGCGAATTCTCGTCCCCGTGATCGGGACACTGTTCTTAAGCGGTTGCGTGACGGCGAAGGATAGCGCGACCATCGTGGTCTGCGGCACCGTGACGACCGTCAGCAAGGAAACCCAGCGGAGAGCCGCCGAGGAGCTTGAAAGCCTCCCGGCCGACTCCGTCCTATCAACCGTTGTCGTACCGGATTGGGTGCGCTCAAGGGACGAGGCTCGGGCCTGTCGGAAGGGCTCGGGGGATGTCGGCGGACGATAACAGGCGCATCACGGTGCTGGAGGTCGAGTTCGCGCATCTGCGCGAAGACCTCAAGGAAACCCGCGAGGCGCTGCACAAGACGAACAACAAGCTGCAAGAGCTGTATTCGATCCTCAACCAGGGCAAGGGCGTCACCATCGCCTTCAGGATCGCCCTGGTGGTCCTTGGGTCGGGCGGCGCAATCACCCTCATCAACCTCATCTGGGGCGTGAAACCATGAGATACCGGACAATCGGCTGGCAGATGTGCCTGTTCGTGTTCTTCCTCGCCATCCTGACCTTCGACGCCCTCGCGCATGATTGGTATGACGGATGGTGCTGCAATGATTCCGACTGCGCACCCTATGCGGGTGAGGTTCAGGAGACGCCGCAGGGCTATTTCATCCCGCAGTTCAACGTGACGGTTCCCTATTCCAAGCCGCAGGGCAGGGTCGAGAGCCGACACCCGGCAGAGCGCGAGGGAGCCCGCTACGACATGCCGGGCGACGATCCCAGCCCCTACCATCTCTGCGAGTTCCCCATCGGGAGCGGCACCGTCAGGTGCTTTTACGCGAGACAGGGCGGCGTGTGAGAAGCGATTAATCGGACGACGATAAAGCGGGCCCCAGGCCCGCTTTTTTTGTTTCGACGGGGTCATGGCTGCCGGGCGTCGTCATTCTCCTGGCGCAGTATTCGGCGGCGTGGACATTGTTGCAAAACCCTCGCGAATACTGAATAGGTTTCGGCCTGTTCTTCGGGGTTCGCCGGATACTGCAAAACCACTTTCTTTTGCAACTCTATCCGGTTCCATAATCGACCTTATGCGAAATTCAGCGCCCTCGCATAAGAGTCATTTTGGAATTAACTTTCGAGGTAGGCGCGGCCCTTGTCCGTGATGCAATAGCGCCGCCCGGCCTCGTCCACGGATGCGACATGGCACAGGCCGAGAACTTTCAAGCGGTCAATCACCCGCCAGTCCTTGCTATGGAGGTGGCCCTTTGTGATGCCCTTGGGCTTCGCGGTCAGGGCCAGGACGCGGCGCTGGTTGTCCGTAATCATTTTCATTCCCCCTCTTCGCCTAACATCAATTCTGACAAGTTCGGCGGCCGTCGAACTTAGATCTTCAGGACGAACCAATCGAAGCCCGGCTCCATGTATTCGGTCCCCGGTCCCTTGTGGATCTTCGGATCGAAATCCACCCGCTCGACGAGTCCATGAGCCTCGGCCATGTCCTGTATCTCGCTGCCGTCTAGGCTCATGCCATCCCAGGCAACCTGTATGATGGCCTTGGCGAAAGCCCGAAGCCGTTCCAATTCATCACTCATGCTCTCTCCTCTGGTACGGGGGAAATCCCGGTTATCGAACACGCCGGAAACTGCGCACCATCACGACCACGTTGGCGAGGGCGCACAGCACACAGATCGCGGCGGCTATGTCGTTGATACTGTTCATAGTTCGGCCCCAACAGAGTTACGCAATGCCAGTTCTCGCAGATAGCCGGAACAATGCGGGGAGCATGGATATTCCCGCTGCTCATGCTGGGTGCGGAGGCATTCAAGTTCGTGACGTAGCCGCGCATTCTCGGCCCCCACTTCAGCCCCAACGGTGAGCGCCGTTTCCATCTCCAACTGCTTAAACGCCTGGAACAGCGACATGCTATTCGGAATGCCGACTTGCTCCATCAACTGCTTGATGCGCGTCTCATTGCTTTTCATCGCCGTCACGCTCCTCGCTATATTTCCCATTTTCGAGCGTCATCGGCTCCGTCTAACTCTTGACGTGGTAGCCGTGCCCGTTGGCTGTCTTCCACTGCCGCAACCGATTGATCTGCATCTTGCGGTTAACTTCCGCCATGAGGTCTTTGCCGTGGCGCTGGGCTAGCCGGTAGAGAATGATGACAATGTCGGCGCATTCCTCGACCGCCTTCGGGTGGTTGTCGTCTACGGCCAAGGACATGAGCAATTCGGCCATCTCTTCGTTGGCACGGGCCGCAACGCTGAAGTTCGATCCCGCTTCGCCGAATGTCTGCGTGATCCAGTCGTTGATTGTCTCTTGTGTCTCTTCCATTGCTCTTTCCTCTGGTATGGCGGGAATCCCGGTAATCGAACTCACCACCCTTCATGCCGCCAGACTGCGATAGCGATCCACGCGAATATCGCGGCGCAGATCAAAATTATCCCAATGGCACCAAGCATGTTCGACTCCAATCCCGTCCGTCTAACGGCCCTCGCCGCGCTGCAACTCGCTCATGATTTCCTGCAAGAATTGCAGCGTTTTCGCGCGTCCATGCAGCGCCATAAGTCCGGTCAATAGGTGCCTGATCTGCGCTTTTATCTCTTCCGCGTTCATCAGCCCCGTCCTTTACTTTCAAAAAGCCCCGTAATCCCGTCCGTCTCACTGCGCCCGCATATGCTTGCGATAAATCAAGTAGAAGCGCAGGCCGGCGAACCAATAACCTATAATTCCACCTCCGATAAACCCGGCGATTAGCTGAATGTCGTGAGTGGTCATCCGTTTATACTTTCGTTCTGAGGTGCAATCCCGACTGTCACACTCTCTTCTCTGACTTCCAAGTCGGACACTCCTTGCCGTCATTCACCCACATAGCATGCCCCTCACCACCTGCCGCGAAGGCTGATGAGACGGTCTTTGCACTAGGGGTCCAGCGCCAGCCGCAGTAGCTTTGCTGTCCGAATACGAACAGGCGACACGTTCCACATCGAATGTCTTTGCTCATCGTTCCTCCTCAGTGCGACGGACGCGCCCTCCGCGCTCAGTTTAGAGCCTGCCCCTCCCGCCCGACTCCCTGCACCGTCTGGAGAGCGATATGCGAGAACTTTGCCAGGATGCGCATGAAGGCCGCAAGCCGCACCTCGACGGCGAACTCGTCTGGCGGGGCCTCGTCATCGGGCACGACGAGGATCTGGGACACGGCCGACGCGAACGTGATGAGGGCCGTGTCGTTCCGTATCTTCAGCGAATTGCTGGCCTCGATGACGGCCGCGATAGCCTCTTCGAGACGGTCCTCCTCATGCGTCTTGAGGATGCTGTTCGCCAGAACGACGCTGGCCTCGCTGACCGCATGAAGATGCTCTGCCTTTCGCAGGCACTCGGCCAACTCCTCCATCGCCTCTTTGACCTCGTCATCGCTGGTGTCGCGCATGGATTCACCCTTTGTTCCGGAGACGCTGCTGGATCGATTCAGGCGGAAATCTGCCAGCGGGTCGGCCCCTCATCGGCGGGCCGCTCTTTCCACGCCTCATGCAGGAGCCAGCCCGCATTGTTGAACGAGTAGCGGTGCCACGCCGCGCCCTGGGCGTTGGCTTCCTGTGTTCTCGCCGCATACCAAGCCTTGCGCTCCTCGTCGGTCTTGGCGTCGGCCGTCTGCGAGAGGAAATCCGGTTCAGACATCGCTCTTCTCCTGACGCTGCTAGATGATGCTCTCGGCGTCGTCCGCTGCCTCTAACAGGGCATTGCCGAGGATGCGGGCGTTGTCGGGATGGAAGAGCTTCTCCAGCCACTGGCCCGCCTCTCCGTAGTAGATGCACAGGGAGACGTGCTCCCCGGTCGCCTGGACGGCGATACCCAGTTCCGTCGCGGCATTGTCGGCATATTGTCCCATCGTGATCCTCCTATCGGATCGCAATCCCCACCACCGAGGGAACGACGGTGGCGAGGACAGGCCTGTGCCCCTCGAGTTCGTCGCCCGGCTCTGGCGGCGGCTCCCGACACGCCCGCATCAGCTCGTCGGCGGCGGCAGCGTTGATAAGCCCGGCCCCCTTCAGCTTTGACACGAAATTGAGAGTGCGGCGGTTCGCCATCGTCCAGCCGCGAACGAAGGCATCACGCCGCCGCTGGCTGCTGGAACTCGACCCTGTGCGCTTCGTGCTCATGACGGCCATCCCGTCAGGGGATCGAGCAGGAGAGCCTCGCGGAAGCGGTTCACCGTCCGCATCTCGCCTTCGGCCATGCCCACCTCAAAGGAGCGGATCATGTTCTTGCGAACGATCTTGCAGATCGACCTTAGCTGTTCCTGAGTCCAGATCGAACTGAAGGTTGCAACGACCGAGTCGCCGTCGCGGGCCGTGTAGACTTGCTTTTCCTTGCCAAAGTAAACCCTGATTCCGGCCTCTTCGAACAACAAGTCTCCATCGTCTTGAGTTGGCATTGTCTGCCCTCCCAGGCTGTCAATGTACTATGTTAAGCGTGTGAGGTGTATGCCTATTCTTCAGGCACACTTCACGGCTGTGTGACGTACCGCACTTTCCAGGCACTCTTGCAGTGGTATGGCCCAGCGCCGCCCGGCCTCCCGGTCCTCGCGCACCCAGTTGGTCACCATGCGGTCGACCAGCGTGTGGACTCCCTTGGCCCTGGCTTCGGCGCGGTTGAAGCGCCGATGGACGTAGAGCGAGAGCATCACCTTGCCGCGCTGCGCCACGCGGTTGTTCCAGGCGTTCTTGCAGCGCAGGGAGCAGAAGTCGGCGCGGGCGTCCTTCGCGGTGAAGGGACTCGCGCATTCGGCGCATGTCCGCTTGAATTGCTTGGTCATGGGGCACCTATCCGGCCGAGTGCACGAGCCGCAGGACCGGCTTGGCGCTGCCGTGGCGGAAGGTGAGGCTCACCGTGTCTTCGGTGCCGTGGGCGGCCTTCTCCCATTCCTCGTAGCTGTTGCCCTCGATCACGCGATAGCCGAGCTGCTTGGCGAGGACGCGGACCTGGGGGAGGTTGTCCCTGGCGATCTTTCGGGTGAACTCGACGCTGCCCTGATCCATCAGGACGGCCAGCATGCCGATCTCCACGCCCCGGTCGAAGTCCTCGCTGCGGGCCGGGAAATGCAACCGCAGTCCGTCGTCGATGTGAATGTAGCGCATGGTCATTCTCCCGATCCGGGGTCAACCCAAAACTCGACCGTGACATCCTGGCCGTAGATCGAAACTTGCCGAACGAGGGCACGGGCACGTCCAGCGGTCCATAAGAGCCGTCCGTTGTCCTTCCACCGATAGCCGAGGCTGGTCAGGTACTCTTCGGCGTCCTTGAATGTCTGGAACCTCATGACACCTTCTCCCTCAGAACGGGCATTCCAACTCGACGCGCGGGCTGATGTAGGGGCCATACTCGCGGATCATTCCGTTGATGTATTCGCGGTACTCCTCTTCGATTTCCCTGGCCTCGGCCTCGCACTGTTCGGGAGTATCGACGCCGTAAGCCCGGCAGGCGTCCTCGTAGGTGTTGAACTCGTCGGCCCAGGTCGTCATGACACCTTCTCCCAATATCCTTCGAGCGGCAGCTCGACCTCGATGCGCTCCTCAGTGGCGAAGCGCGGGACATCCTTGCTCTTGACCCATCCGCCGTTGTGGCCGGGGATGAAATGCAGCGAGCAGAAGACGATGTGTGTGATGATCCACATCCCACCCTCCTCCGGGATGGCGCTGGCCTCATCGGGCTTACAGATAGACATTAGTCGCTAACCCCGATGAAGTCAATAGGCATTAACCGATTAATCGGTCCCCTTTAGCGGCCCTGTAGTGGCGGCCGACCGTGCTGAAGTCACAGCCGTACCAAGACGCGACTTCGCGGTAGGTGAGCCCGCTCTCCATCATGTCGACGATGGTCGGCCAATCGGCCCTCGTCAGCTTCGGGGCAGGCCCCTCTTCCGTCTCGCCCTTGGCCTGCCTGTAGTGATCGGCAACGGTGACGTGGGCGACGCCGTACCACGACCCGACCACGCGGAACGACAGGCCGCTCTCGACCATGTCGACGATGGTCGGCCAGTCCGCTTCGGTCAGCTTGTTCGTAAACTTCTCGTTCGGATGCTTGGGGAGGTCCGCGATGTAGGTGTTGACCGTGCGGCGGGGAATCCCGGTGATCCGCACGATGGCAACCGTGCCGACACCCTCCTGGTACAGCCGCCGAACCCTGTCGTACTGCGCCGGGTCGCGGTAGGGCTTCTTCCAGTCGACGCCGTGCTTCTTCAGGATATGGCAGATCGTCTCCGGCGTCCGGTTGAACTTGGCCGCGAGGGCGATGGGAGGCCATGCCTCCGGCCCCGTCGCCAGGGCGACGATGCGGTACTGATCGGTCAGCGTGACCTTCGGGATGTCGCGGACCTTGGTGTGTCGGCTGACCGATGCCTTGCTGCATCCGACCAGCTTCGCGATCTCCTCGATGTTGTGCTTGATCCGCAGGCACTTCATGAGCTTGACGACGCGCTCATCGATGCGCCTGCCGGGCCGAACGCGCATCGACGGGTCGTTCATGACCTTGTCGAGCCTCACGACACGCTCTCCTGTTCATACTTCTTCAAGAGGTTTCGGATCATCTGTCGGCGCTTCCGCTCCCGGTCCAGGGCGCGTCGGCGCTCGACGAGCCGCGCCTGCCGCTCCTCCTCCGTCATCGACGGGTCGGGGGGCGGCGGCGTCTTCGTCTTCCCGCCCGCGTTCTTCCGCCTGGGCAAGTCGGCCGTGTAGTTGCGCACCGTGCGCTCGCTGACCTTGACCAGCCTGATGATGTCGAGCATCCGAAGGTTCATGCACCACAACTTGCGGATCAGCCGGTACTGCTGCGGCGTGATGAACTCGTTGCGCACCGACAGGTGCTTGGCGGAATACTTCTTCTCGTTGAGCACTATCTCCTCCCATGAGCCCAGGCGAGGTATTCGGCCTCCAGGGCGTCCCACCTCTTCCCGGCCTCCTCGTCCCTGTTGAAGTACGCGCGGCTCGGAACGCCGCAGAGGTAGCGCACCGCTTCTGCGGCATCGTCGGCATTCTCAACGCCGCCGATGGCGACGCCCGCCTGCCGCTCCAGGAACGCCCAGAAGTCGGATTGCCCGCACAGCACGGCGCATCGCTTGGTGCGCAGCTCCGGCTTGGCCGCCTCGTTGATCTCATCGTCCCGAACGCGGTGCGCGACATCGCTCGCTGCCTCGACGGTGGCCTTCCTTGCCGCCTCCGTCGTGATGGCGGCGACGCCGACCGTCGATCCGGCGCGGCCGAAGAGGCGGAACGCCTCCTCGAAGTGCTGCGGGGCGATGTCGAGGGTGACGGTCATGCCGCCGTCCGCCAGCGTCCGCATGGTCTTGGTGGTGGCGAGAACGACATCAGTCATCGCCGCTCCTCCTGTATGCCCCGGTGCGATTGAGTGCCGCCTGGATCACGGCCATTGAAACTTGGAAGGCTCGCGCCAACTGGCTGACCTTCCATTTGGTCGAGCCGCGATTGTAGAGGTCGCGCACCTCCTGGGCCTCTTCGGGCGTCAGGTGAGGCTTGCGGCCCATCGGGAGGCCGACATCAGTCATCGGACCATCCGACGATGGTTGCGTTGTGGATGGTCGCGAGGATCGTCACGACCGACAGGGGAGTGGCGAGAGCCGCAAACCCCAGGAAGATGAGAGCGTTAGTCAAGGTCGGGATCATCGTCGTCCTCCGGGTCGGGCCAGACGCGAGCCAGCCACCACGGTGAGTTCCACCTCGCGCCAAGGCTGTCGTTGCCGCCGAGAACGATCGCCCAGGCGTGATCGACGGAGAGGGCTTCGATGACGACGCCGCTGCCTGTCTCAGGGTTTTCGAAGAAAAATCGCTGCGCTGTCATGGCGATCACCCTGGTAAGCGCCATCCGCTCATGCGGGCTTCGAAGCCGTAGCGGTTGGCGTTGAACAGGGCGGTGTAGAAGTCATCGACCAGCCGCAGACGGGCTTCGCTGTGGCGCTCCAGGCCAACCATCTTGCGGCGCAGCTCGGACGCGGCCCCAAGGGCGACGAGGCTGTTGACGTGGCGCACGACCTCGCCGCGCTGCGCAACGTCGAACTGGGTCGGATAGCAGCGGACAGCGTGACCGGGGGAAAGGAAGTCGTAGGGTGATTGCTGTGCCATGACGTTGCTCCTCGAAGGCGTTCAAGATCGCCTTAACCGATAATATAGATCGGTTCTTCCGATGGGGGCAAGCGTCACGATCCCGATTATGGCGGGTGCGACAAAATGCGCGTCTTACGATGTTGAGGGATCGGAGCGACCGATCTTTTGGTCGGCTTATCGCCCTCAGTGTGTGCCAGCGCACGGCCCGAACTGTGCGCCAGCACACAAAAGGTATCATGCCTCCTGCGGACGTGAACAGTCCATGAACATCATGCGGCCCGATGACGCGGCTTGCTGGCGCATCGGGCATCTCGTATCTTTATGTCGCGCCCGCCGATGTGCGCTGATTCGAAATAACAGGACGCCAATGCCCCGAAGGAAACCAGACACCGTGAAGACAGCCGAACCGAACTACGTCCTCCTGGCGATCAAGGAGAAGCTGGCCGCAGCGCACGAAGTGGCCGACATCGTCTCGCAGGATCTGCACGGCAACCTGACGCAGATCGAGGCCCTGATCGCCTCGCTGGAGACGCCTCCCGCTCTGGTCCCGCTCAAGAGCGTCGACGAGGGCATCGAGCTGCTCGGCGGGCCGACCAAGCTGGCCGAGTACCTTGGCCTCAAGCAGCACACAGTTTCCGGCTGGAAAGACGACGGGTTCTTTGCTACGAATACGTTCTACGCCCTCCGACCTCGCTTCGAAGCCCTTGGTCGGGAGGCGACGCCTAGACTCTGGAGGATGAGGGAACCCGCCCAATGAGGGCCGGGGTCCGCAGCCGGTCAAAGACCTGTTGAGGACGATCCCTTATGCCTGTTCCCGCCCTGGAATTCGCAAAGCTGATCCCGACCCGCGCCAAACCGAAGCGCGAGGAGGACGGCTTTCAGCATTGGGCGGTCAACTACCTTCGCTACACCCTGCCCAAGCATTGGATCGTCCATCACTCGCCCAACGAAGAAGCGAGTAAATGGGGGCGCATCCGCGAGACGAAGCTCGGCCGGGTCAACGGCTTTTCCGACCTCATCATCCTGGGCGAAGAGGACGTGGGGGCGCTCGTCCCGCAAATCGTCCCGGCCGCCTACCTGATCGAGCTGAAGTCCCGCAAGGGATCGATGACCAAGGGGCAGAAGGAGTTCCGCGCAGCGGCGCGTCGTCTCGGCTTCAAGGCCGGGGTGGCAAAGACGCACGAGGAGCTGAAGGCGCTCGTCGTGGAGTGGGGCTTGCCGACGAGTGATATGGAGTTGCGTAAAGAATAAGCCCTCCAGGGGTCGAAGCTGGAGGGCTTGAAATGGGCTTTAGCGCCCCCGTTCCACCAGGAGAGCAAGAGTACGTATATCGTACTCCGTGGCTCTCCGCAACACAGAGAGTCACGTCTATGGACAGAGAAATCCTCCGCATCCTGAATTGGCTGGCCGAACAAGAGAAGATGACCGCCGATCAGCTCCGGGCGGCTATCCGTATCATCCACGATCTGGCTGAGGTCGGCACAGATAGTGTCGTCATCGGCAACGTACTCGACGTTGTGCTCGGCCTCGTCTCCGAACAGGGAGACGAGCAATGAGCCAATTTCCAAGCTTGCCGCTGTTCACCGATGCGTTCCTGGCCGACACCGGACACCTGAACGCCCAGGAGACTGGAGCCTACCTTCTCCTCCTCATGATGGCTTGGCGCTCCCCAGGCTGTCGCATCCCCGACGACGACGCGAGAATGGCCCGATGGGCTCGCGTCGATCTGCGGACATGGCGTCGGATCAAGTCGGCCGTGATGGAGTTCTGGGCGCTCGAAGACGGGTTCTGGACGCAGAAGAGGTTGAGCAAAGAGCGGGAGATCGTCAGCAAACGTGCTGAAGTCGCACGTCAGAATGGCGTGCATGGTGGTCGGCCTAAGTCATTGGAAAATAACGACACGGGTAACCCAGCGGGTTCGTCACGGGTAACCCAGAAAAAAGCTCCTAACCCTAACCCTATCTCTAAGGAAGAATACGTAGCTAAAGCTACGTCGCAAAATGAAACAGAGTACCGCGACGCCAGGGACGAGCTTTGGCGTCGCGGTTTGCCCATCTTGTCCCGGATCACAGGCAAACCGGCCGACAAGCTGAGAAGCCTCGTCGGGGACTACGTCAAGCGGGCCGAGGACGACGCCAGCCTCGTCCTGCACCTGATCGACAAGGCGGCGGCCGACAAGGTCATCGAGCCGATAGCCTGGATCACCAAGGGCATCGCGGCCCGCACCTCTCCCGACCCCAAGCCCATGACCTTCCGGCAGATCGATCAGGCCGAGAAAGACAGGCTGCGCCGGAGGCTGGGGCTATGAGAACCGCGAGGGAACTCCTGGCCGAGGCCAGGATCGCGCTGCGCGACCCGCGCCCCGGCAGTCACTACACGACGTGCCCCAAATGCTCCCACCTTCGAAGGAAAGAACATCGATGGTTGAAATGCCTCCACGTCACCATCGACCGGGAAGGCATCCAGTTCTTCTGCAATCATTGCCGAAATTCAGGAGGGAAGTTCTATGACTCTCAGCGAGAAGCACATTCGTTGGCTGGAAAATCGCGGCATCGGAGCGGAAACGGCGGTTTCGGCCGGTTTGTATACGGATAGAGGGAACGTCCTGGTCTTCCCGTTCTTCGACGGCGGCAAGGTCGTCAACCGCAAATACAGGGGGCCGGAGAAAAAGTTCTGGCAGGATACTGGCGGGAAGAAGACGTTCTGGAACGCCGACGTGATGGACGATCCGGCGCTGGAGAGCGGCTCGCAGGCTCTGGTCATCGCGGAGGGCGAGATCGACGCCATGACCGCCATCGAGTGCGGCTGGCCGATGGCTGTGAGCGTCCCAGACGGAGCCCCGCCTCCGGCCGGGGAGGACCGGGAGGAAGGTGAGGCGCTGAAGGACGACAGCGGCAAGTTCGCCTTCATGTGGAACAACCGGGATCGGCTCAAGCGGATCAAGCGGTTCATCATCGCGGTCGACAGCGACGAGCCCGGCATCCAGCTTGCGAAGGAACTCGTCAGCAGGCTCAAGGCCGCGCGCTGCATGTTCGTCACGTACCCGGAGGACTGCAAAGACCTCAACGACGTGCTGATGAAGCACGGCAAGGACGCCGTTCACGCCGTGCTGCGGGACGCCAAGCCATACCCGGTCACGGGCGTGTACGAGTTCAAGGATGCCCCGGAGGTGCCGCCGTACAAATCCCTCAAGACCGGCTGGCCGACCCTGGATCGGCACTTCGGCCTGTTCCCCGAGGCGTTCACGGTCGTCACCGGCATCCCGCAGCATGGCAAGTCGACGTGGATGCTGAACCTGTGCGTGAACATGGCCCGGCTGCATGGGTGGCGCACGGCCGTGTTCTCGCCGGAGATCGGGAGTCAGCTCAAGAACAAGCTCCGGCGCATCGTATCCGACCTGCCGCTGTACCGGCTCAAGCAGGAACCGTCGCTCCTGGCCGACGTGGACGATTTCATCAACGAAGCCTTCGTGGTCATGGGGGTGAAGGATGTCGACGACGACGACATGACGTTCAAGTGGCTCACGGACAGTATGCACACAGCATTCCACCGCTACGGGGCGCGGCACTTCCTGATCGATCCGTTCAACATGATCGAACACATGCGGCCTCCGCAGGAATCTCTCACCGACTACGTTGGCTGGTGCCTGAAGGAGTTTAACCGCTTCGCCAAGCGGTACGGCGTCGCCGTGACGGTGGTTGCGCATCCGACCAAGGCTGTCGGCGGCGAAACCACACGCATCCCGAACCTGTACGACATCGAGGGCAGCGCGAACTGGTTCAACAAGCCCGATTTCGGGATCGTTGTGGCGAGAGACTTCGAGACGGGCCTCACGACGATCCGTGTCGCCAAGGTGCGCTTCGAAGAAACCGGCATGATGGGCGACGTGCTTATGCGCTTCGACCAGGACTCCAGCACCTACCAGATGCTCGACCCAGATTACATCCCAGACACCGATTGACAGGTATCGGGGTCTTGGATAGGATGAACAAACCGGAAACAGGAGGACGAGGAGTGAGAGGCCCATCGTACAACATCGTCCAGAGCAAGGCGCGCAACACGACGCGGGCTTACGAGCATCCGCGCGACCCCGAATATCTCGCAGCCTACGACCGTCTCTGCTCCATTGAGAAGGCGGCCAAGGCTTGCGGCGTCACGAAGGCCACCATCGAGGCCGCGCGCAAGCGCCGCCGCGACCGGCTCGCGCAGACGCCGCGCAAGGGTGTGTGGTGATGCGAGCGCACCTGACCGAGGCCCGAGAGGGTTGGAAGGCGGCCGAGGGGGCGACCGTGCCCGGCATGGCGTTCTTTGCCAAGACGGGGCCGGAGCTTGCGACGTGCCGCTCCTGCATCCATTGGGGCCTGCCGGAGAAGAACAGCTTCCACCGCGACGAGGACGGCTACCTCAAGCCCAAACGGTGCCGGAAGGCCGCACAGTTCCGTCGATGGGCGAACGAGCCGCCTCCCCGTGCAGGCGTCCCGGCCGAGACTCCGGCCTGCAAATACTACGAGCCGCGCCGGAAGCCCCCGGCCTACCACTCGACAAGGAGGCGTGTAAAGGATAAGTAATGGCACTACGAGGTAGAGACTTCTTCTCGCCTCGCAAGCAGTCGAAGGGTCCAGCATCCCGCGCGGAACCTCCTGCATCTCTCCCGCTCTGTAATGCTCCCTACTGTTGTGAGGAAGGGCGCTTCGGATACAGGCACTGGAGGGGTCAGCGAGGTTTTTTCTTTTGCGGAGGACACCGTGACCAAGCCGAAGACATCATCAAAGCCATCGAAGACCAGGAAGCGGCGTAAGCCGGAGGTTCATATCAGCGAGTGCGGCACCTACGCCTGGGCTCACCTGACCAAGGGCTACGTCACCTACGTGGACGTGGCGGATGCCGACCTCCTGGCCGCCTTCTGCTGGTACGCCGCCATAAGCGGCTATCGTGCGGACGGTACGCCGAGCGTCTATGCCCGTCGCTACGCGGGGAAGGACGAGACGCCCGTCTATCTTCATCGAGCCATCACCGGGTGCGTCGGCACCGCCGAAGTGGATCATATCGACGGCGACACGCTCAACAACCGGCGCGGCAACCTTCGCCCGACCGATCCGAGCGGCAATGCGGGCAATGTTCCCAAGCGGTCGCAGGTGAACGGCAGGGCCTGCTCCAGCCGCTTCAAAGGCGTAAGCATCAGGCAAGACGGGACCATTCGCGCTTACATCAAGGTCGGATACAGGCAATTTCACCTGGGGCATTTCCGGTGTGAGGAGGAGGCCGCCAAAGCCTACGACCGCGCCGCGATGGAGAATTTCGGTGAGTTCGCTCTCACCAACGCGATGCTCCTCGCAGAGGGGAGGCTGTGATGATGGATTGGAGCGACAAGCGCCCCAACGTCGGCTACGCCCCGTCCGAGGATGCCCCCTCCCTGGCCGACACCATCAAGGCGAACGAGGGCTACATCGGCCTCGACCGTCACGAAGACTCAATGGATGCCTTCCACAGGAGGGTGCGTGAGGCGATTGCGGCCAAAGAGGCGGATGCCAGGAAGCACATGGAGCATGAGCGGGAGATCGCCGCCAGGGTGGCCCAGGCCCGCGCTCACGGCATCCTGGGTCCGCAAGTGACCCAGACGAGGGAAACCCCCTTCGAACACGTCAACGCCGCCCTGAACCACGCCCGAGAACTGGCAATGCGCCTGGAGCGGCTGGCCGACAAGCTGGTGGGGGAGGAGCCGGAGGTCGTCGGCAGAGGGGAGTCCCCCCGTGTGGAAAACGGCCTGTTCGGCGCGGTCGGGGCGATGGGTCAGGACATCCAGGCGGCGATCTACCGCGCTACCGTTGCCATCGAGCGCATCGAGAGGGCACTGCCATGACGGGCCTCGCCGTCACCTTGAGGGGGCAGGCCGCCCCCTCCTTCCTGTGGCATGTGATCTACACCACCCCGATGGGGGAGAAGCTGCTCAAGTTCGATCTGGAGAACATGGGCTACGGCGTCTTCCTGCCGCTCCTGCGCCGCCTGCACCGTCCAGCCCGGCACCGCCACAGCCGGGAGCGCGTCCTGATCGAGCGGCCCCTGTTCCCGCGCTACCTGTTCGTCGGCCTCAACCGGGCGTATCCCGAATACGGCCCGATCCGCGCCAACAAGCGGGTGAGCGGCATCCTGTCCGACAGCCAGGGCAGGCCGGTCGAGATCCCGGCCAGGGTGATCGAGGAGATGGACCGGGACGTGGAGGTTCAGGACACCGACGTGGCCTCGATCCGCCTGTCCCAGGCCCTCAAGATGCTGGGGCGGGACGTGACGCTGAACGTCGGCATGTTCCAGGGCCTGCTCTCCACCGTGGAGAGCGTGACGCGCAGGACGGTGGGCGTGACCGTCCACGGCCAGGGTGTGTCAATTAAGCTTGACATCCCCCTTTTGGAATTTGACGCAAAGGTGGTATTAAAGTCACAGGACGATCAGCAAAAACAGAGCGCCCCCTTGGGCGTCGGCTGACCCAGGCTACCTCGAAAGGGTAGCTCCGAAGATTTCCTATGCCGGATACTTGTCTGCCCCCAAATCAGATCGGCCCCGGCAGGAAAGGGTGAGGCGGCGGGTCCGTTGACAGTGTCAGTTCATCCCGACAGTCCCGGTCCCGGCCGCCCGCCTCTCTCGAAGAGGCCCTGAATCCCTACCTAACCAGTCTTGCAGCGTCAATTTTCCAAGAGTGCCGCTGCTTGGCCTGTGAGGGCAGTCTCATGTTTGTCGATCACTATGACCGGCTCGCCATGACGATAGCGTTTGGCGGTCTTGGCTTGGTAGCCTTTGCGATCCTGCTCGATGCCGGGCTCATCTGACTTCGAGCAGGCCACCGAGTTCTACGTCCGTGTCTCCCGCGATAACGGCAGCTCCAGGCTGTTCTGGTTCACTCGCCTGGAGCAGGCCCTGAGTGCCGCCACCTACGCACGATCCAAGGGGCGTTGCATGGTCGAGGTGGGGATGGACACCCTTACCGAACGGGAAAGGTCGCGTTCTTGAGTATCCTCCTTTCCATGAAGGCCCCGACGTTCAGGGCCAAGCAGTGGCATCGCCTGGGCGATCATCCCAAAGTGCGGGCGGCTACCGCGTCAGAGGCTCCGTTTTCGAAAAACCCGGAGCGGTACGGCTGGCTGGTTACCGGCCCTCAGTCTGGGCAATTGGTCATTCCCGGCGATTACATCCTTTCAGATGCAGAGGGCGCACTATCGGTTGTAACCGAGAAGAACTACCGAAAGCTTTACGCGCCACTCGCGGGGTAACTTACTCCAAAAGCATGTGTTCCGGGAGCCCCTATGGGTCAAAATCGCACAGGGCCGGTCGGGAATAGCCTCATCGATCATCTACTTACCCTGTGGCGGCGCTTCGTTTACTGGCGCGAGCCCAAGGGCGAGTACAGTTACGAGGACATGGCTCTCGACCCCCGTATCGTGGCCGAGGTCGAGGAGCGCAACGCCCTGCTCCAGGGCATCGCACCCCGCCCCTGCCCAGGAACGCGCTACAGGCTCGATCCCCGCTCCGACGAGTGGCTGTGCGGCTTCGATGGCGAACCCTGCTCAGAGGGCTGCAAACTGAGTGTGATTAAACGGATATAGAGTTACCCCGGAGCCCTCCTGGGTATCGTGAGCCCCGGCCCGCTGGTTGTCCTCCCTCAAGGCCGGGGCTCGCACTTCCGTTAAGGTTACCGAATCCTTGCAATAGTGTTTCACGTGAAACATCGGGCTGGGAGGGCGCAAAGCTGTGAGCCCCGAGGCGGCTGCGAGGCCGCCACTCAGTTAGGTGCCAGCAGTCGCCAACGGGCTGCTGGAGCTACGGCAACGGAATGCAGGGATATGAGCCCCTGACACCTGAGAGTTCCGGCGTGGTGCCCACCCGCCGTAATGACAGCCGGAAAGACGGCAGACGTTCCTCCCTGGACTAGATCGAACCTAACTCCCAACCCACCCGGACATCCGCCAATCCCGGCAAGAACTGCGCCGGGTGGGTTTTTCACACCGTGCCTGCCACTCAGCAATGAGACATCGCACAGGAGAAGCCATGCCGACCCGCACCCCCAGCCTTGGCGAGTACGTCAAGGTCTTCGACTGGTACAAGAGCCACAAGCCCAAGGTGGCCGTCGTTACCAACGTCAACGCCGAGGGCGAGATAGACGTTACGGTGTTCACCAACAACGAACATCACCCCCTCGCCGTCCTCCATCGCCTCCCGTACCGCTCGGAGAGCAGTCCAAAGGGGCCGCATTGGTTCTTCCCCGGGGAGAGCGAATGATGGCCGCATCAAAAGCCACCAAGCCCGGCCGACCCACCCTCTACGATCCAGAGTTCCACCCAGGCCAAGCCTTCAAGTTCGCCCTCTTAGGCATGACGGACGAAGAGCAGGCCGAGGCGTTCAGGATCGACTACGTGACATTCAACGATTGGATGAAACGTTATCCCGAATTTTCCCAGGCGGTCACACGCGGGAAAGCCCCTGCCGACGCCAACGTGGCCGCCTCCTACTACCAGCGCGCCCTGGGCTACGATCAGCCGACCGAGAAGATCTTCTACGACAAGGACACGGGCAAGATCGTCCGCGCCGAGACATTCACCCACATCCCGGCCGACCCCGGCGCAGCCCTCAACTGGCTCAAGAACCGCCAGCGTTCGAAGTGGCGCGACAAGGTCGAGGTCGAACACACCACACAGGGCGACGCGCCCTTCTGTGTCATCAACATGACCGGCAAGCCCGAGGCCAAGTGATGTTCCAACAGGTTCTCCAGGTCATCGCCCTGCTCATCGGAAGCGGAGTGGGCATCATCGCCGCCCTCTGGCTCCTGATGGCTATGGCCTGATGACCCGCCGCCTCGTCACCCGCAAGATCCGCAGGCAGCTCCGCGAGAGCGCCGAAGAGCGAGTCGCCCTGGTGGCCCTGTTCGAAGCCAGGGAGCAGGCGCTCCAGGTTGCCGTCAGGATGCTCCGCGACGGGGCCAAGGAAATGCGGGACGAGCGCAAAACCCTCGTCGAGCAGTTCACCGCCGACCGCGACGCTCTGATAGCCGCGCTCGCCACCGAGAGACAGCTCCGCGTCGCGGCCGACGCGGCCCTGGCCGACCGCCTCGATATCCTGGAGGGCCGGGTCGACGGGCTGACCGCTGACCTCGACGAACTGGGATCAGCCGTCAGCAACCTGCGCCTCGACATGGAGGCCGTCGAGAGCCGCCTCACCGCCCTCGAAACGCCTCCCGGGGAGCCCGAGGAGCCCGGGGAGCCCGGGGAGCCGACTCCTGAAGAGCCGCCGCCAGAGGAGCCGACCCCATGACCAAGGCAGAGGAGGCCCTCGTCGACCTGATCGCCCGCTCGGCCTTCGATGAGAAGGAGTCCTTGCGCCCGCCCGAAATGCGGATCTCTTCCTACGACGGGCAGTCCGACACCCTGAAGGACCATTGGGAGCGCATCGGCAGGAAGGTCGTGGCCGAGTTGGCCGGCAAGGGCCTCACCGTCCAGGCCAAGCCGAAAGACACCGAATGGTCGATGTACGGGTGCTGAATGGCCCTAGCCGCCCGCAAGGCTGAAGCGCCGACCCTCGACATCCACCTCCACCCCAAGCAATGGCAGGCTTACGAGAGCCAAGCCACGGAGGTGCTGTACGGCGGCGCGGCCGGAGGCGGCAAGAGCTACCTGATGAGGGTCGCAGCCATCACATGGTGCTGCGAGATCCCCGGCCTCCAGGTCTACCTGTTCCGCCGCCTCTACGACGACCTGACCAAGAACCACATGGAAGGCCCCAAGGGCTTCCGCTCCATGCTGGCTCCCCTGGTCAACGCCGGGCAGTGCCAGATCATCGAGGACGAGATCCGCTTCCCGAACGGCTCGAAGATCTACCTCTGCCACTGCAAAGATCCCAAGCACGTCTACAAGTATCAGGGTGCCGAGATCCATGTCCTCCTCATTGATGAACTCACTCACTTTCTGGAGGATATGTACCGCTTCCTGCGCAATCGCGTTCGTATGGTGGGCGTCGCGCTGCCACCCAAGTATGAGGGCCTATTCCCGCGCATCCTCTGCTCGGCAAACCCCGGCAACATCGGACACCTCTGGGTCAAGCAGACCTTCATCGCAGGCCGCATCCCTCTCGCCATCACGGCCGAGAACGACAACGAAGGCGGGATGCGCCGCCAATACATTCCAGCACGTCTTGACGACAACCCGTCACTGAGAGTCGACGACCCAGGCTATGAGGCGCGGCTCTCCGGCCTCGGCAGCGAGGCTCTCGTCAAGGCGATGCGCGACGGCGACTGGGATGTCATCGAAGGCGCGTTCTTCGCGGAGTGGAGCAACGCAAGGCATGTTATCGACCCGTTCGAAATACCTGCTGACTGGACTCGTTTTGTCGCAGTGGACTGGGGTAGCTATCGCCCTTTCTCAGTCGGATGGTATGCCGTCGTGGCTGACGATCATACTGTGGTCGACCCTGGCGGCCGTCGCCATCATCTTCCTCGCGGCGCTCTCGTTAGATACCGAGAGTGGTACGGGATGCAGCCCGGCAAAGCCAACGTCGGCATCAAGCTCCACGTCGAACACTTCGGGCTGGGCATCCTCAAGCGATCCCAACCGGATCTGTCCCTACAGAGGTCTAGCGGCAAACCCGTGCGCTACGCCTACTTTGTGCTCGACCCGTCGATGTGGAAAGAGGAGGGCGGGCCAAGCCTCGCAGAGCGCCTCATGCGCCCCGCCCCCGACCTTGGCTACCCAGGCATCAAGGGACTGAAGAAGGCCGACAATGCGCGAGTATCCCGGCAAGGTGCCCTTGGTGGTTGGGATCAAATGCGGGCTCGGCTGCGCGGCACCGGATGGACTGAGGAAGGCCCCGGTCCTGATTGGCAACCCGCTTTCTACTGCTTCTCGACCTGTGTCGATTTCATCCGAACCGTCCCAGTGCTCCAGCACGACCCGGACAACCCCGAGGATCTGGACACAGACGGTGAAGATCACGCTGCCGACGAGGGACGATATGCCTGCATGAGCAGGCCGTACCAGCAGCGCGACATCGAGCCCAAGCCCGAAAAGCAGGATCTGACCTACGAGGCCGTTCTCAACCCGGACGGCACCACCTCCGTCAAGTCCAACCTCTCCATCCGCGAATGGGCCGACCGCAAAGCCCAGGCCCGCAAAAGAGGACGCCGCTAATGCAAACCTCGTTCAAGCCGTTCAACCCGCAGCCCGGCCGCATCGTCATGGTGCGCTTCGACTTCCCGCAGACCGGAGCGCGTCTCGACCGCCCGGCGATCATCGTGCAGGACTTCAAGTTCGGCACCCTGCGCCTGTCCATCCAGACCGGCGATCCCTCAAACCCCGTCAAGGTCGAGGACGCCAGCCCCTACAGCGGCATGACCGGCCTGGGCTGGTATCGCCCTGCCGACTGGCCGGAGCCGACCGACGAGGCCCCGTCCGCATGACGCCAGAGATCAAGCGGTACTACGAGGCCCCTCGCTTCACCGACAGATGGGGCGTCACGCACGCCCACTGCGCAAGTCACCTCCGTTCGGACGGCGAGCCCGTCTATCGGTGGGGCGGCAAGTTCATCACCTACGGAGAGCCCCATGGACCCGTACAACCCGACGCCAGACCAGAAGATCGGCCCGGCACAGGGCTCGTGGAGGCAGAGGCTCGCACGTTTGCTGCTTGGGAACGAGGAGTCGTTCGCGCGGCAGCAATTCGTCGAGGGCGTGACTGGCTCGGACGGGCTAGGGGAGGCTGGCACTGGGCTTGTTGACTTCGTCCCAGGCGGTCAGGCGTTCGCTGTCGAGGAGGCACTGCGCGCTGGCGATCCTCAGATGGCGGGCCTCGCCGCCTTCCCCGTGGTGGGCGCGAAGGCAAAGGGTGCTGGCAAGGCGCTCGCAGAGGCGATAGAGGGCGCGCCGTTCCCTCAGTACGCCGAACGCTATCCCGACATCGCGCCTCCGGTTCTCCAGAAAGACCCCAAAACCGGCAAAGAGTTCATGGGCAAGGGCGAGACGCCGGAAACCAAGGTGTTCATGAAGGAGCGGGCCAGGATCGCCAAGCAGATGGAGAAGGAAGGCTTCGAGCCGTACTTCGACCCTGCGCAGCGGTTCGATGTCGATCCCTCGCACTATCCTACCGACCACGTCACCCTGACCCAGAACCGGGGCAAGACGCCCAAGACCGCCGATCAGGCCGACGCCGACGCCTCCAACCCCGGAGCGATGGAGCGCCTGGAGGCGGCCTACTTGCGCGGGCGCGACGTGCCTGATGCCGATCGCTGGTACTTCATGGGCCAGCTCGAGAAAGCCTACATCGACGAGTTGGGCGAGGAGGCGGGACGTGAAGCGTTCAGGCAGCGGTTCGCAGGCGCTATGGCTGCGACTACTGGTGGCGCTGATCCGACCGGCAATCTACTCGCTGCTCATTATGGCAATTATCTTGCAACGCACGGCCAGCCGATCCCGGAAAACGCCCACGCCATGCCGGTCCCGGTCGGCGGGCGGTTCATCTCCGGCAACATGAGGCTGCACGGCAAGTTCGGCCAGGACGGCATGAACATCCCCGGCGACAGCAACCCGAAGCGGTACAACTTCGCCAACAACTTCCTGGGTCACGCCGACAGGGCCACCATCGACGAGCAGATGATGGGCCTCATCCAGCCGGGCGGCCCCGGCGCGCCCGATCCCGCCGTCTACGGCCACTTCGAGCAGCCCGTCCACGCCCTGGCGGCCAAGCACGGCATCAGCCCGCGCGAGTTCCAGGAAGTCGCCTGGGCGGGCGGCAAGCAGATGAAGAACGAGGCCAAGAAGGGCATGGCGCATTCGGCCGAGGCCGGAGTGCCGATGATCCAGACGGTCAACGAGGCCATCGAGCGCACCCACCGCCTGACCGGGATGCCGCGCGAGGAAATCGTGAGGCGCGGCCTGATCCGCGCGGAGATCCCCCTCTATAGCAGCGCCGGAGCCCTGCTCGGCGCTCGCATGATGCTAGGAGACGAAGAATGAGCAACCCGGTCGACAGCTATGACCGCGCCAAGGCGGTCACGCCCCACGACAGCAACGCCAACGTGGGCGAGGCTTTCTACGTCGGCGTGACCGGCGACGTGGCCGTGGGCCTGAAGGACGGCAGCACCGTCGTCTTCAAGGGCGCGCTGGCGGGCCACGTCTACCGTGTGGCCTTTGTCCGCATCCTGTCGACCGGCACCGCGGCGACAGACATCGTCGCCCTCTCCTGACCGCCTGACGAAGAGCGATTAATCGGACATGTGGGACTTCACGCCTCTCCTGTACCTCATCGGGCTCTTCTGCCTCCTGTCCGGGTCGGCTCTCGTCGGAATCGGCGTCCTCGTCGGCCGATACCTGTTTTAAGGACGCTCAATGGACCCGCACAAGGACGACAAGCAGGAGGCCATCGAGCATTTGCTCGGCGGCGATCCGCGCGAGTTCGTGGCCGCTTGGTTGGAGGCCATCTCAGCGTCTTCGGACGAGGAGGTGGACTGGCGCGAGAAGGACGCGGAAGACGCGACGCTCGCCTATCGCGGCGATAAGTCGAGTTCCTCCTCGTCGTTCAACATCTTCCACTCCAACGTCGAAACCCTGGTCCCGACGCTCTACAACTCGCAGCCCATCCCCGACGTGCGCCGCCGCTTCAACGACGAGGACCCGGTCGCGGCCGAGGTGTCGGAGCTGATCGAGCGCAGCCTGTCGTTCTGCATCGACGACTACGACTTCGAGGACAAGATCAAGCGGGTCGTCAAGGACATGGTCATCGTCGACCGTGGCGTGGCCTGGGTCCGCTACGTGCCGACCTTCGACGAGACGGGCGAGAACGTCGTCTACGAGGAGGCCCGCTGCGAGTACGTGCCCTGGCGGCTGTTCAGGCGCGGCCCCGGCGTGACCTGGGAGGACATGCCCTGGGTGGCCCGCCTCCACTTCCTGAACCGCGACGAGGTCAAGAAGCTGGTCATGGAGAGCGGCCAGAGCGCCGATGTCCAGGCCCGCATCCTGGGCACGATCCGCTACCACTCCAGCGCCGAGGACAAGGGCGACAAGAAGGACGACGGCCGCGAGACGCCCAAGTTCGGCGGCCGTGCCCGCGTGTGGGAGATCTGGGACAAGGACACCCGCACGGTCGTCCACGTCAGCGAGGACTACACGGAATACCCGATCAGCGTGAAGCCCGACCCGCTGGGCTTGGCGAACTTCTTCCCGACGCCGCGCCCGGCGATGGTGATCGAGAGCACGGACTCCCTCACGCCGACCACGTCCTATTCGATCTACAGCCGCCTCCTGATCGAGCTGAACGACCTGACCGACCGCATCGACCACCTGACGGCGCAGATCAAGGTGCGCGGCGGCTATGCGTCGGCCTTCTCCGGCATGGAGAGCATCGCCAGAGCACCGGACGGCGAACTGGTCCCGCTGGAGAATACGGAGGTATTCTCGACCGCAGGCGGCGACCTCAACAAGGCCATCGTGTGGTGGCCGCTGGAGCAGATCTACAAGGCGCTCGAAGTGCTGGTCGCCCAGCGCGAGGTGGTCAAGCAGACCATCTACGAGGTCACGGGCCTGTCCGACATCATCCGGGGCTCGACCAACGCCGAGGAGACGGCGACCGCGCAGCAGATCAAGCAGCAGTGGGGATCGATCCGCATTAAGGGCCACCAGGGCGAGGTCGAGCGGTACGTGCGCGACCTGTTCAGGCTCAAGGCCGAGATCTTCTCGAAGCACTTCTCGCTCCAGACCCTCCTGATGATGTCGGGCTTCAAGTACCCGACCCAGGAGGAGAAGGAGAGGGCGCAGGCCATCCAGCAGGCGGCCCAGCAGAAGATTGCCGAGTTTCAACAGCAGATGCAGATGGCCGAACAGGCTGGCGACGAGGAGATGCTGGCACAGCTCCAGCAGCTCGGACAGCAGGCCGAGGCCGAGTTCGCCCCCCAGGCGGCGCAGATCGAGGAGATCCTCGAAAAGCCCACGCTGGAGGAGATCGAGGGCCTGCTCAAGAACGACCGCCTGCGCAAGTACCGCGTGGATGTCGAGAGCGACAGCACCATCCGGGGCGACCTGACCAAGAACCAGGAGCAGATGAAGGGCTTCCTCGACGGCTTCGCGGCCTTCGTGTCGAGCGTCGGCCCGATGGTTCAGCAGATGCCATCCTTCGCCGGTCCCGCCGTCGAGATCCTGTCGGCGTTCTGCCGCACGTTCCGCCTGGGCAAGCAGGCCGAGAGCGCCATCGACGAGTTCGCGGACAAGATCCGCAAGGATGGCGTGGACGGTCCCGCCCCCGACCCGACTGTCGAGGCGACTGCCGCGAAGCTCCAGGCCGAGACGCAAAAGATCCATGTCGAGACGGAGCTGCTGCCGCAGGAGTTCGCCAAGACCCAGGAGCGCGAGGACCAGAAGTTCCAGGCCGAGAGCCAGGAGCGCGAGCGCCGCTACTCACTCGACGAGCAGAAGGCGCAGCATGAGAGCCGTCGCGGCTATGCCGACCTCAACCTCAAGGGACAGGTCCACAAGGACACCATGTCCATGAAGGACCGGGAGCTTCAGCAGGCCGATGCCCAGTTCGGCTTTGCCGAGGACAACAAGGCCAGCCAGTTCAACGCCTCGCTCGAAGAGCAGCGCGCCGGTCGCCAGGAGCAGGAGCGCATGGCGCGCCTCCAGCTTCAGGACGGCCGCTCGGCCCGCAAGGAAAGCTATCAGGCGGCGGCCGTGCCCGGCCCGAACGGCGAGCCCGCCCCGCCGATCCCGAATATGGAGCCGCTGGAGGAGATGGCCCCCATGACCGAACAGGAAAGCGCCGTCCTGGCCGAGGTTGCCGCCTCCGTCCAGTCCCTGGCGCAGTCCCAGGCCGAAAGCACACAAGCCCTGGCCGAAGCCATCAGAGAAATGGCGAAAGCCATCACGGCCCCCAAGCAGCTCATCCGCGATCACGACGGCCGGGCAGTCGGCGTCAGAACTATGGAAGGTTAATCCGTGGCTACGTTTACCCTCTTCGACGAGTTCTCGTTCAGGCTCGGCAACAAGGAGATCGACCTCAACAGCGATACCTTTAAGGCCGTCCTGACCAACACCGCGCCCGATCAGGCGGCTCATACCGTCCTGACCGACATCACTCAGATCGCCAACGGCAACGGCTATCTCACGGGCGGCGCGACCCTGGCGAACCTTTCCTGGGCCGAGACGGAGGCGGGCTCCGGCATCTGGCGTTGGAGCTTCGACGACCCGTCGTGGACGGCATCGGGCGGCGACATCGCCACTCACCGCTACCTCGTGGTCTACGACGACACTCACGCCAACGATGTCCTGGTCGGCTATGTCGACCGTGGCGCGAGCGCCGTCATCACCAGCGGCAACACCCGGACCTGGGACTTCGGCTCCAGCGGCGCTTTCGAGCAGTCGCACACCCCGTAAGGAGGGATTGAATGGCGCGTCTCCACGTCCTCGACCGCACAAGGCCCGAAACCTATCGCATCGTCGTCCATGAGGTCACGCCTGCCGGGAACAATTCGGCAGGCGTGACCTGGGTTTCGGCGATTGTCGCATCGGGCCGGAACCAGAGCATTCTGACTGTCGGGAACGGTCCCGGCCAGATCGGTCAGAACGAGATGAACAGCATCCTCGCCGGGACGGTCATCGAGGCCTCGTTCGAGTTTCAGGACGACCCTGCCTGGAGCCCAGCGGAGCGCACGGCCGCCCTCGATCAGGTCGCGGGGCAGACCATCGCCGAGATGCTTGCCCAGTATTCCGCCGACCTGAAATGGTACGGCGCGACGAGGTTGTAACATGGCAACGGCAACCCCGAGTTATGGCACGGCAGCCACGGTCACGATCACGCTGGCTTCGCTCGCGTCCGACACCAACCTGATCGCCGGTCGCGTCTCGACCGAAGTCGACAACACGACAGACCTTGCCATCGACTGTCTGGTGGGCGGCAAGATCACGACCGGGACATCTCCGACCGCATCCCGTCAGATCGAGGTGTGGGTCGCCGGGTCTTACGACGGCACGACCCGGTCTGCCGGTGCGGGCGCGTCGGATGCCAACTTCTCGCCCACTGGCGAAAAGAACCTTCTCAAGCTGCTGACGATTATCCCGACCGACGCCACTTCGAACCACACTTACGAGTGGGGGCCGTGTTCCGTAGCGCAGGCGTTCGGCGGCACGATGCCTCGAAGCTGGAGCGTCTACGTCGTTCACAATACCGGCGTGAACCTGAACTCCACGGCGGGCAACCACGAGGTCCGATATACCCCCGTCCAGTACGTGAGCGCGTAAGGTGGGGGCGCTCCTCGACGGCTCTGGTGCCTTCATGAGAAGGGCGACCAGCGGCATCACGGCGTTCCCGTGGACCGTGATGGCGTGGGTAAGGCCGCACAGCGTGACGGCTGATGGCACGATCTGTTCTCTCTCAAGCGGCTCGTCGGACGATAATCCGGTGTTCCGCCGCAACGCCACCTACGGGATCTACAACGGCACCAGCGCGGTATTCACGCCCAGCATCGCCGCCGTGGGCCGCTGGGATTTCGTCGTCGGCCGGTTCATTTCGAGCAGCCTGAGCCGCCTTCATGTCCTGACAGGCACTGGGACCATCGCGAGCGTCCAACTGACGACTGTTGCAACGGCCTTCTTCAACCAACAGGTGATCGGGGCGACCTATGTCGGTTCCGCCACGAACTTCTTCAACGGCGTGATTGCCGAGGTGACCTTCCTCAAAGGCGATGTGCAGTCCGATACGGGCGTGATTGCGGCACCCTTGCTGCATCAGCTCGCGTATGGCGGCCCCTTCTCGGTCGGGAACCTGGGGGACAAGGTCGTCAATCACGACTCGTTCAGGAGCTACACGGGCGGCGATACGACGAACATCGAAGCCTATGAGACGGGGCTTTCCAGCGCGCTCATCAATGCGGGCGGCGTTCCCGGTCCCCATCCGCCCCTGCCCTCCACCTACGCAAGGCCGAGTGAATCGCGCCGGATTCTGGTGATCTAAATGCCGGTGGGTTTCCTTCCGCTTCCCCTCGCAGGAAGCGGGGTCGAGCTTATCACCGTACTGCCCGCCAGCGTCACCCTGACCGGGCGGGCAGTCACGGTCGTCGATGCCGAAGCGGTCACGGCCGCCAGTCTTGTCCTCACGGGGCAGACGACCGCCGTCGTCGACCGGGAAACGGTCACAAAGGCTGACCTAACCATCGCCGGGAAGACGGTCACTGTCGTCGACCTTGAGGTGGTCGATGCCGCAGCCGTCACGCTGGCCGGTCAGGAAGTCACGGTCGGAGACGCGGAGCCTGTCGCGGTCGAGGCCGCCAGCATCACCCTGGCGGGTCAGACGGTCGCCGTCGCCGATGCCGAGGCTGTCACGGCCGCCAGCATCGCCCTGGCGGGCCAGACGGTCGGGATCGTCGATACCGAGGCCGTCTCGGCTGCGACGGTCACCCTGGCGGGTCAGACGGTTACCCCGGCCGACTTCGAGGCCGTCCCGGTCGATGCCGCCACGGTCACCCTGGCGGGGCAGGAAGTCACCGTTTCCGATGTCGGCGAGGAGCTGATCGCAGTCGATCCGGCTGCGATTGCCCTGGCGGGTCAGACAATCGCCGTCCTCGACCTGGAGGCGGTATCCCCTGCGGCCGTTGCCCTGGCGGGCCAGACGGTCGGCGTCGTCGACCTTGAAGCGGTCGAGGCCGCCAGTGTCACCCTGACCGGGCAGGAAGTCACCGTTTCCGAACTCGGCGAGGAACTGATCGAGGTCGAGGCGGCCACGATCACCCTGACCGGACAGGAAGTCACCGTCCTCGACCCAAGCTCGGACGTGCAGCCTGCACGGGGCGGCGGAAGCGGAGGGGACAGTCGCTCCGGCCGCGCCAGCCGGTCCCGCGCAGGGCCCGCTTCCGACAGCGTCTACCGCGCCAACCAGGAGAACGAGCGCCGCAAGCGTGAGCGCGAGGAAGCCCTTGAGCGCACGATCCGGGGCGAACCTACCCCCGACCCCGAAAAGCCCGCCAGCGCCCCGGAAATCGAGCCTGTGGGGGCATCTGGCGGCGCTGCACCCGCGACCGACGACAGTCCGAAGGTCGCGGACCTTGACCGGATCTTTGCCCCGGCGCTCGCCGGAGAGGTCGAGATCCATTCCGAGGACGATGTCGAAGTCCTCCTTTTGTTAAGCTGAAGGTAAGAGCATGGTATATTTACCCCAAAACTGGCAGGGTACGGAGACGTACCACAACGATTTCTTTGTCTGGGATGGTTTCAACTGGTACGTCTCGGCCGAATACGGTACGAGCGCCCGCCCCAGCGAGCCGTCGTTCGCCTATGACACGAACACGAACTGGTTCACCTTCCGCGTCAAGGATGGCGACACCTTCACCTCCTCGCGCCATTCGGACAGCCCTCCGTCTGAGCGCGCCGAAATCTCGATGTCGCAGCGCCACAACGTCGATCCTGGCGGCGCGGGCGTCTACGCCTCCTTCGAGGGCACGTTCAAGATCCCGTCAGGCGTGTCGGCAAACAACGCCACATGGATGTCGATCCTCCAGTTCCATTCCGGCATCAACCGCTCCGGCCCCTTCGAGATGGGTCCGCGCGGCGACGACCGGCTTGCGATGGTCGTGCGCTCCAGCCTGGGTGAGACGGTCTACCGCCCCCTGGTCGGCAACATCGTCCGCGATCACGAATACCATGTGAAGGTCGACCTCAAGTTCGACAACGACACGTCTGGCGGCAACACCGGCTACGTGCATGTGTGGGTCGACGGCACCCAGGTGCTGGACCTCAACAACATCCGCCTGGGCTACACCGACCAGGACACGACGCACATCAACATGGGCTGCTACCGCAACAGCCCGCCGAACAATGCGACCTGGATCACCATGTGGAAGGGCGACTTCGATTGCCATTTCGCATCGACCCTCGCCAACTCGAAGCACGGCGCTCCGTCGAACCCGAACCCGCCCGCATGGGAACCGCCTTCCGGCGCGAACCTCATCCACGGCACGGCTGGCAACGACACCATCAGCGGCACCTCCGGCCAGGACGCGATCTACGGCAACGGCGGCAGCAACCTGTTCATCCTGAACGGCCCGCTGAACGGCGTCCCTGACTACTTCATGGACTTCAACCCGGCGACGGACAAGTTCGCGTTCATCAACACCGTGTTCACCTCCCTGTGGGCTCTCGATCCCATCGGATCGGACACGTTCCGGGGCGGCCCCGGCGTCACGGCAGCGTCGGACCACAACGACCACGTCATCTACAACCAGACGACGGGCGAGCTTTGGTACGACAGCGACGGCAACGGCGCGACCGCGAAGGTGCTGATCGCCAAGGTCGAGCCCGGCACGGTCCTGGCCTACACCAACTTCAAGACGCTGACCGCGATCCCGACCCCGGCCGCGCCGAGGCTGACCTACCATGAGGCTTCTGGACAGCTCTACTACGACCCGGACACCAACTCGGGCGGCGGCGCGGAACTCATCCACACCTTCCCCGAAGGCACTCCCATCGACGTGACCTGACCGGATGCTGTCCGGTCTGCGGGGCTCTAACGGGCTGATCGGACGGCAGGCGGGGGAGTGTAGCGGCACTCCCCCGCCACCCGCGCAAGGGGGGTTATCATGGCAAAATCCGACGATGCAAAGCGCGTTCGGCGCTTGGTCGACCTGTTGCTCAACTACGACCCGATGGAAGGGCTGGAACCCGGCTACGCCACGGGCGACGACGCGCGCAACGCGACGATGCACCCCTACTACAACAGGCAGAAGAACGAAGGCGAGATGTTCATCCCGTGGCCGGGCTCCTGGGAAGACATGCAGCGCCGCGCGCCGCAGGAGCCGGAGCTTGGTCCCGTCAACCTTCGCCGGGCGCTCGCTCGCTCGCTGATGAGGGGTTGACGCTATGGCAATCGACGACGCCTACGACAGGTCGGGCCAGTACGAGAACGGCGACCGTGGCCCGAAGGTCAGCGGCTATTCCCCGATGGCTCCCGACCGGCGCGATGTCGCGGTCGGCACGATGGTCGGAGAGGGCTACAAGGACAGCCGCGAGGGCTATGCGGCCGTTCTCGACACCATCGAGAACCGCATCAGCGCCATCGACAAGACGGGCGGATGGGGAGAGGGCTACTTCGGGACCGGCTCGCATACCAAGATGGGCGACCGCACCCTGGAGGGCGTCGCCTATGCGCCGAACCAGTTCTCGACCTGGAATGACGACATCGGCCACTCGCGCGGCATTGCGGAGCGCGCCCGCGACGGCCGGTCGAAGCCCGGCGCGGAACAGTCGTGGCACGATCAGGCCCAGGAGGTCTACGACAGCTATTACGGCGACGGCTTCGGGCGCGGCATCACCAGAGGCGCGACGAGCTACCAGAACAACAGCGCCGTGTCGTCCAAGGCAGGGCGCGCCCAACGCGGGATGCAGGCCGAGTACGGCTCGACCAGGATCGGGTCGCACACGTTCACCGGCCCGTGGTTCGGCACCGACGAACTCAGCTACAGCCCGCCCGCGACCAGCGTCGTCCGCGCGCCGGAGCAGCCGATCACCGGCTACGAAGGGTGGGAGGGCGACCTCCGGGGCTGGAGCGACGACCTTTCTCCTCAGTATGGGGAAGACATCTCCGGCAGCTTCGGCCAGAACCGCATGGGCCACGGCGCGATCCGCGACCGCGACCTGGGCGACGTGTGGGGCTCCTACGGCTTCGACGAGGGCCAGTACGGGGCCTGGGACGGCAACTGGGACGACCGGATCGGAACGCCGATCAGCGACTACGCCGTGCGCGGAATGGCCGAATACGGTCAACCGGCCGAGTGGGGCGGCTATCCGGATTACAGCGAGCGCGGGCTCGCAGAGTACGGGCAACCGGCCGAGTGGGGCGGAATGAGCTTCAGCCGGGGCCTGAACGAGTACGGCCTGCCCGCAGAGCGGGAGGACTACGGCTTCAACGGCGTCAGCTTCGGCGAGTACGGCCCCGACATGAGCGGGGCCTGGGGCAGCTACGGGCGGGCGAACAGCTACGGCCCGGCCGCCTGGGGCGACATCGGCGTGAGGAATGCGGTCGACCCGGCCGCGTGGGGCGACGAAGGAGTCATGAACGGCTACGGCGCTCCTACGTGGGGCGATGTCGGCGTCAGGCCCGGTCAAGCGGCGGCGACCCCGTGGAGCAGCATCCCGCCCGATCCTCTGGAGCCGGAGACGACGGGCGCGATCAAGGGGCACAACCCGATCACCACGCCGCAATCCCGCGCCATCGCGGCGCAGCGGGTGGCGGCTCCGGCCGTGACTGCCACCGCTCAGGCGGGCGGCACCGTCCAGAACCCGGACGGCACCGTGAGCTACAGCGACGGCGGGCAGGCGTTCGGTCCCGGCGACCCGTTCGGCGGGCTCGGTTTTGGCGACAGTTCGCCGACCGATGTCCGGGACAGCTTCGACAGTGGCGAGGGCATGACCGGCTCCTTCGCCGACAGCGGTTGGCACGACAGCCAGGAGGCCGCCAACGCGGCGGTCGGCCTGGGGCCCGACTTCGGCGGCGGCTGGGCGGATAGCGGCGGCTGGAGCGATCCCAACAGCGGCGAGGGCGGGGGAGGCGGCAAGTGATCCCCGACGAGCTGCGCCCGCTCCTGCAAGAGGCCATCGACCGCGCAGGCGGCATGTACACGCTCGAGAGCATCGAGGAGGCGGTCAACGCCTGCCGGATGCAGCTCTGGTTCTCGACCGACAAATCCGCCGTCGTCGTGACGCAAGTCGGCACCTACCCGGAGACGAAGGTGCTGTGGGTTCTCCTGGCGGCCGGGACGCTCGACGGCATCATGAGCATTCAGGAGCGCGGGCGGCGCTGGGCCAAGGGGCACGGCATCTCGCGCATGGTGATGGACGGCCGCATGGGGTGGGACCGTGTCCTGCCCAGGTACGGCTGGGAAAAGCACTGCATCCGCTATTCGCTGAAGGTTTGAGACGCGGGGTGGGGTCGTAACCCCGGCGCGCAATGTCCGCTCCCCGCTGGAGAGAGTTCTACCATGACCCGCTACATCTGGAAACCGGGTGAGGGCTTCCGCCATCACTCGACCGGCGAACCTATGGACATCCCCGAACGGGACGGCGTCTGCGCCCCGATGGTTCAGTCCGACATCCCCGAATACATGAGCCCGGTCGGCAGCGGGCTCATCACATCGCGCTCCGCAAGGCGCGAAGACCTCAAGCGCCACGACTGTGTCGAGGCCCCGCCCCGCAAAAACAGAGGCTACAAGAACCCGCGCTTCGCGAAGAAGCACGGCCTGCCTCTCAAAGAGGAATCCCGCTGATGCTTCTCCGCTCCCAAAGCGTGTCCTTCCCGCAGGCTGCGCTCTCTCTTGACACTGGCGGCAGCGCCGGTAGTGTTTCGTCTTCCGTCTCTGCCAACAGCGGCACCGATGGCGGCCCCGGCTCAGTAGCCTCCGATCAGAATGCGGGCGCGAACGCCGGGGCCACTCTCCTCGAAAAAGGCATCGAGGCACCGAAATCCGAAGCGCCTCCGAAGTCCGACGAGCAGATCCTCGACGAGGAACTGCGCGAGGTCTGGCGCAAGTCCCAGGAAGAGCCCGGCGACGATGACGGGGACACGGGACCGCTGCGCGACGAGCACGGGCGCTTCAAGTCATCCAAGCCTGCCGTAGAAGGCGAAGAGCCTCCGGCAGACGACACCGATTCCGGCGAGGAGAACCCTCCCGGCAATGAAACCGACCAATCCGCAGAGAAGGGCAAGGAGACGGACCCGAAAGAGGCCACCGTCGAGATGCCGAACTCCTGGTCGAAAGACGATGCCGAAACCTGGGCCAAACTCCCACCCGAAGCGAAGGCGAAAGTCGCGCAGCGGGAGACGGAAGTCCAGCAAGTGCTGTCTCGCGCGGGAAAAGAAGTCGCTGCCTATCGTCACAATAAACCGATCATCGACGCGGTCGAGCCGCACAAAGAGTATCTGCTCGCAGTCGGCAAGCATCTTGGGGAACACCCCGCGAAGCTTGTTCACCAGACGCTGCAATTCGAGCGGATGCTGCGGACCTCGCAAAGCAACGAAGACCGGCTCGGAATCCTTTTCGACATTGCGAACGAATACGGCATCGATGTCAGCCCGATAGTCGGCCCTGACGCGGCCCAGTATCTCCAGAAGCTCAGTCCAGCGATGGACCCGCGAGTGGACGATCTGACCCGTCAAGTCCAGACCCTCACACACCAGTTGACCGCGAAGCAGCAGGCCGAACAGGCCGAGGCTGACCGCGCGATGGATTCCCAGATCAAAGCCTTCGCTTCCGACACCAAGAAGCACCCGTACTATGCCGAGGTGAAGTCGCTCATGGCGACCATCCTCCAGGCACCGGGTGCGGACGACAGCGGCAAGTCCCTGTTCCAGCTTATGGAGGAAGCCTACGAGCAAGCCTGCTTTGCCCATCCGAAAGTCCGCGAGCGCATCCTGAGTGACCAGCGCAGGGCGGAAGAGGAGAGGCGGGCGGCCGAGGCTCGCAGCAAGGCCGCGTCTGCAAGGACCGCATCATCTGTCAACGTGAGGTCGGGCGTCCCCACCCCTGTGAAACGGACGCTGGACGACACACTCGCCGAGGCCGCCAGAAAGGCGTATCGCGGAAAGTAAGTCGGCCGCGTCGCATCCTTTAAGGACGACGGCCAATGCCCTCCCCCAACAGCACCTTCACCGAAATGGTATCCACGACCCTCCGCAATCACCCCGGAGAGGTCGTCGACAACGTCACCGAGAACAACGCCCTCCTGCGCTATATCAAGCGCCACGGCGGCATCAAGACCGAGGCAGGCGGTTACGAGATCGCCCGGCCGCTGGAATACGCTGAGAACAGCACCTACCAGCGGTACTCCGGCTATGACACGTTGAACGTCCAGGCGTCCGACGTGATCAGCGCCGCGAAGTTTGACTGGATGCAGGTTGCGATCCACGTCACCGCGAACGGTCGCGAGCTGCGCCAGAACAACTCCGAAGAGGCCATGATCAATCTGGTCAAGGCCCGCATCAAGAATGCGAAGAACACGGCCGCCAACAACATGTCGGTCGACATCTATTCGGACGGCTCCCTGACCAACCAGATCGGCGGCCTCGCGTCGATGATCACCACGGCAGGCACCGGCACGGTCGGCGGCATCAACTCCGCGACCTACTCGTTCTGGGCGAACCAGTTCTACGAGATCCCCGGCACCAACGCCTGGAGCAAGTCGAACATCAAGGGGTACATGAACACCCTTTGGATGCGTCAGGTCCGTGGCGACGACAAGCCCAACCTCATCCTCTCCAGCCACGACCTCTATACGGCTTACGAGGAGAGCCTTCAGGACGCGCAGCGGTATATGTCTTCGGACAGCGCGTCGGCGGGCTTCGAGGCCCTGCGCTACAAGACTGCCGATGTCATCTTCGACGACAACAGCAACTTCGGCACGACCGCCGAGAAGATGTACTTCCTGAACACGAAGTACCTCTACCTCGTCCAGCACAAGGAAGCGCAGTGGTCGCAGGACGACGAGAAGAAGCCCGTCAATCAGGACGCGGTCGTGGTGCCGATGTTCTGGATGGGTAACCTCGTCGTTACCAACCGGAACCTCCAGGGCATCCTGTTCGACGCCGCCTAATCGAGCGGGCTCCGGCCCGCTCCCCTGCGATCCTCTTTTTCGGAGAAACTGAAATGTCTGTCCAAATCGGGGCCTACATGGGCTCCCTTTCTGCCGCCGACGTGCTGGCCGGCAAGGGCCACAAGCTCGGCTCCCTCTACACCAACCACGAGGGCAAGGTTTTCGTCTTCGTCAAGGCGTCGGCGGCCATCGCAGCCAACGACACCTGCACGTTCGACGAGACTTACCAGACGGTCGTTGCTCCCATTTCCGAGAGCAACGACGCCATCGGAGACAAGGTCGGCGTTGCTCCGGCCGCAATCGCCTCCGGCGAATACGGCTGGCTTCAGGTCTACGGCGCTGCAACCGTCCGCACGGCGGCTGCCACTGCCGCCAACGTGAAGCTCAACACGACGGCAACGGCGGGCGCGGTCGACGACGACAACGCTTCGGCCGTTGGCATCTTTGGCATGGTCCTGACGACCGCCGCAGGCTCGGCCACGACCGCGCCCGCGATGCTCAACTGGCCGTACCAGGATCTGACCATCGCCTAATCCCTCCTGGCGGGGCTCCGGCCCCGCCATTCTCTCCCCTCCCGCAGGAGCCCCCCATGCCCCAGGACAACAACCCCGTTCAGATCCGCATCCACCGCTTCTTCGTGAAGTACAAACAGGCTTACGAAACCTACGAGCATACCAACCCGACGACCGGCGAAACCGAGTTCCGCTCCCGCAAGGTTCACGGCAAGCAGGACGAGGAGCATTGGGTCGAGTACAGCCCGCTCGGCTCGGACAAGAGCGTGATCGAGGATTCCATCAGGCGCTTGCGCGCCGTCCAGGACCCGCACAGCGGCGTCGGCAATGCGGCCACCAACCCGGCCATCGGCCTCGCCGCCGCGCGCTGGGCCTTCATCGAGCCGCACTACAACAGGTGGCTCCAGGGCCACGAGCCGACCGCAGACGGCACCCCGCTCGCCGCCTGGAGCGGCCTGGGGCGGGAGCAGGCCGAGGTTCTGCGCACCAAGGGCATCGCCACGGTGCAGCAGCTCGCCAAGCTGACCGACACGCATTTCCAGACGATGGGCATCCCCGGCCTGCGCGCCATCGTCGACAACGCCAAGCGGTTCCTGGCTGCGCTCGACACGTCCGTGGTCGAGGAGAAGCTCGAAGAACAGGCGCGCGAGAACGCCGTCCTGCGCGACGAGCTTGCCGAGATGAAGAAGATCCTGGCGAGCATCCAGGCGGCAAGCCCCGCCGCCGTCCCCGCCAAGCCTGTGTCGGATGCCGACTTCGACCCGCCCGACGACTGGGTCGATCCGACCGCCGACGAGGAAGAGCCGGTTCCGGCCAAGCGCCGCCGCGCCTGATCTGGAGGGAACATTGTCACTTCTGACCGTCTGTCAGGGCGTCGCGAGGCGGATCGGGATCACCACCCCATCCGCTATCGTGGCGAACACCAACGACCCCGACGCCATGCTCCTGTGGGAGTTGGCGAACGTCGAGGGATATGCCCTGTCCCAGCGCGCCTTCTGGAGCCGCCTGAGAGTGGAGCATACCTTCACGACGCTCGCTGCCGACAGCCAGGGGGATGACAGCATCCCCGACGACTTCGAGTGCATCGTCCCGGAGACTATGTTTAATCGGACGGCGAGAAGGAAGGTCTGTGGGCCGATCAGCGTCGAGGCATGGCAGGAGTACAAGTCGAGCCTGATCGTCCCTGCCGACCCCGTTTTCCTCCAGCGCGGCGATGTCTTCCTGATGGCTCCGACCCAGACGGCGGGGCAGAGCATCTACTACGAGTACATCTCGACCAAGTGGGCTCTGTCGTCGGGCGGCGCGGCCCAGACCGAGTTCCTGGCCGACACCGATACGACCATCTTCAAGGACATCATTCTCAAGCAGGGCATCCTGTGGCGCTGGAAAGCGCACAAGGGCCTGGAGCATGAGACAGACCGCTTCGACTACGAGAAGATGGTCGTCGACCAGATCCTCCGCGACGGCGTCAAGCCGCGCCTCCAGCTTGCCGACACCACGCCGCGCATGGCGCGTGGCAGGGCCACGATGCGCGACTACGACACGATAAGCTGATGTTTCACCGGCTCCTTAAGAAATTCTCCAACCGGCAGACCGGGCGGGCGACCGCGAAGGTCCACACCCTCCCGGCCCCCGTGGGCGGGTGGAACCGGCGCGACAGCCTGTCCGCGATGAAGCCGGAGGATGCGATCATCCTCGACAACATCATCCCGGACAACGGCCGGGTGCGCCTGCGCGGCGGCTACCTGTCCTGGGCGACCGACATGGCCGAGTTGCATGTCGAGACGCTGATGGAGTACGCGCCGCCTGACGGCGGCAACAAACTGTTCGCCGCCGCCCCGGCAGAGGTCTACGACGTGACGACGGCGGGCGCGGCCTCGTCCGCGTTCTCGCCGGGCGGGACCAGCGCCCGCTGGCAGCACACCATGTTCGCCACCACGGGCGGCAACTTCCTGTGCATCGTCAACGGGTCCAACCACTACTACACCTACGACGGCTCGACCTGGACGAATCAGGCCGCGAACGTCACCGGGGCGACCTCCTCGACCTTCGTCAACGTCGCCGTCCACGCCAACCGGCTGTGGTTCGTCCAGGTCGACTCCCTCGATGCATGGTATCTCGAGACGGCCGCCATCACCGGAGCCGCGACCCAGTTCCCGCTCGGACCCCTGTGCAAGAAGGGCGGCTATCTGCTCGCCATCGGCACCTGGACCGAGGACGGCGGCGACGGCTCGGACGACAGGTGGGTGGGCGTCACCTCGAAGGGCGAGGTCATCGTCTACCAGGGCACAGACCCGTCGAGCGCCGACGACTGGATGCTGGTCGGCGTCTACTCCGTATCGGAGCCCATCGGCCGCCGCTGCCTCATCAAGGTCGGCGGCGACATCGGCATCATCACCTCGTCGGGCGTCGCGCTGCTGTCGCAGCTCATCGGCGTCAACCGCTCCGGCCAGGGCAAGGTGGCGATCACCAACAAGATCGCCGGAGCGTTCCAGGAAGCCTATCGGCAGTGCGGGACCAGCCACGGCTGGCAGATCGTCGAGTTCCCCTCGCAGAGCCTCGTCATCATCAACGTGCCCTGGCAGGAGCGCGTGACCGCCTATCAATACGTCATCAACATCGACACGGGCGCGTGGTGCCGCTTCACGGGCGTCAACGCCAACTGTTGGTCGCTCCTGGGCGACGACCTGTTCTTCGGGACTTCCGAGGGCAAGACCTACAAGTTCGGGGAGCACCTGTCCGACGACGGCGACCCGATCAGCTACACGATTCAGCTCGCCTACAACAAGTGCGGCGGCCCCTACGCCAAGGTGTTCCAGGCGGCTCGCCTGCTGATGATGGCGACGGTCGGCTACAACCCCGGCGTCGAGATCAAGCTCGACTACGACTCCAACCCGCCGAACGTCACTCCTCCCGCTGGCGGCACGGCGGCGGGGCCGGAATGGGACGTGGCCGAGTGGGATGTCGCCGACTGGGGCGTGTCGGTCGAAAGCCGCTCGCGCTGGCAGAGTGTCTACGGCGAGGGCCGGGCCGTGTCGGTCGTCCTGGCGGGCAACGGCTTCGACGTGACCTTCGAGTTCTCGGAGGTCGATGTCATGTATCAGCCGGGCGGTTGGTTATGAGGCGGATCGTCGAGGGCGTCGTCTACGGCGCGGACGAGGCCATCTGCGAGATGGTGCGCCAGCGCATCCCGCTCCTGACGGACGGGTTTCAGCCCGGCACTCCGGCGCTCGGCGTCTTCCGCCACGGCAAGCTGCTCGGCGGCGTGGTGTTCGACCTCTACACCGGGCGCGACATCGTGATGTCGGCCGCATTCGACAGCCCGGCATGGTGCACCCGCAAGATCCTGAAGCGGCTTTTTTCGTACCCGTTCGTTCAGCTCGGGTGCCGCCGCATGACGACGATCACGACGGTTGACAACGAGGCGGCTCTCAGCCTCGACCGCCGTCTCGGGTTCGTGGAAGAAGGCCGCCTCCGCAAGGCGTTCCCCGGCGACACCGATGCAATTGTCCTTGGAATGCTCCGCGAGGAGTGCAAATGGTTAGGAGACTAAACAATGGGGTCGAGTAAGACGCCAAAAACTCCTCCGGCTCCTGATCCGAACGCGGTCGCGGCGGCGCAGGGCGGGGCGAACATCGATACGGCGATTGCCAATGCCTACATGGGCAACGCCAACGTGTCGGGTCCGCTCGGCTCGGTCAAGAACACGA
>Ga0196964_10000190_pt1 | contig 43742 bp, 75 predicted proteins | sample S1_10metaG_FD_148615 | JGI IMG/M metagenome (GOLD analysis project Ga0196964, IMG submission 148615) | Soil microbial communities from Anza Borrego desert, Southern California, United States - S1_10 | ecosystem: Environmental > Terrestrial > Soil > Desert | place: USA: California | collected...
CAAAAGGCTTTAGTGACCTTCCAGAAGAAGAAAACTGGCGACGCGTATACAAGACTTTCATGGAAAAATCTCTCTTCGATAAATACGAAGATCCAGAGCACTTCACCTTGCAGAGCACACAGGTATGGCGAGAGCCAGTCAACCTACGCACAGGCCTTATGATGCCAACGGAAAAAGGTGTTATCGAAGATTACACCTGTCGCGCAAAACACGGAGTAACTGTATTCGTACCGACCGAAGTGCTTGAAAAGCGCCAAAAAAACAAAAAATGATCCGGAGAAACATGTAATGAGCCTCACAACTTATCCACCAAAGTATAAATCATATCAGAAAACGACGAGAATCGAGCTAGCACTAGCAGCACTACAAGTCATTGCAGAAGGCAAGAATCTTTTAGCTGATTATCCTCATGCTAAAAGTCTAGCAGCAAATTCCACCGTTAAACCGGGCATAAAGCGCTACACAGACAGCAAAGGAAACATTGTTTACGAACTAATAAGGACACCTAATCGAGGATAGAAATGGCACTACTCAGTAAAGAAGCATCATTGTTTGCTCGAGATGAACGAGGAGAGCTAGTGCCGCAAGAAGTTGTACTTGAGTTACTTCCAGATAAGCCAACAGCACTACTCATTCCTATACCACGCGGAAAGCTACTCCGTATAGCTGCAGAGTCGAAGGCAGGCAAAACAAGTGAAGCGCAAGACGAGGAAGTAATTCTTGAACACTGCGCAGCACCCAAGTATACAAAGGATGAAGTTAAAGCGCTAAAATCTGAAGTGGCAGTCGCACTTGTCACCGCTATATTCGCGTTAAGCTACGGTGTACCCCAAGTTCAAGTGAACAACGGCACTCAAGTGCAACTATCCAATGAGGCTGAAGATTTTTTAGAGAACAAACACAACAGCGAGCGGAGCGTAGACTAGTGAAGTTCTTCCATGAGATGGGATACACATACCCTACAATCGGTTCGCTGACGTATGCAGAAACCAACGCACTGGTAAAAGCATACAACGAAGAAACGCAAGAACAAGAACGGCAAGCACGAATAGCACAAAAAAGGAGACGTTAAATCATGGTAGACCTAAACAGCTTCATAGGCGGAGCAGCTGCTAGCACAGCGATACAAATAGTCATACAAGCCCAAGACCAGTACAGCAGTGAATTCAAGAGGGCTGAAAAGCAGGTTGGCGTAAGCACGAAAAAGATGACTGCAAACCTTCTTGCAGTGAGCGCAGCATCACTAGCTGTAGGCGCAGCCATGGTTAGCTTAGCTAGAGAAAGTGCAAAGACCCAAGCTGTACATGCAAGTTTCGATCGAATCCTGGGAGATGACAGCACGTACGCTCTTGAAAGATTACGTGATGCTACCCGTGGAACTGTAAGCGACTTCGAGTTAATGGCGCGAGCAAACATATTCTTCCAAAATATTTCAAGCGCAACACCTCAACAGCTTGCCAAGATAGCAGAGGCGGCAGGACCACTTGCACGAGCTGTCGGCATAACAGTACCAGAGGCATACGAAAGACTCGTGCAAGGTATTGCAAAAGGAGAAACCGAACTACTCGACGAACTCGGTCTCAAGCTCGACGCTACTGTGGCAAACAGAAGATACGCTGAGAGCATAGGAAAAAGCGTGGCTGACTTAACAGCACAAGAAAGAGCAACAGCAGCACTCGTAAACATACTTCCGCAGCTCGAAGAGCATCTTAAGCGACTAGGGCACTTACAAGATGACGCGAACACAAGTTCTGAACGCTTAGCAGCAAGCTGGAAGAACCTCAGAGACCAGACAGGACAAACACTTGGCCCTGGCCTAACATCAGCATTCAATCTTACTTCGAACGTGCTTGAGAGTATGCGCGGAGACCCAAGAGAAGGTCTCAATAATGAACAATACTTGCGTGTTACTATACGAGCGCAAGAAGAGATGGCTAAAAATGGAAAATCATTCTATGATAACCTCAAAGAACAAGTAAGCCTTATGAAGCAAAGCAATGATGTGCTCTTCAAGAGTAGCGCCTTATATTTGCAAATGACTGATCACGGACTGAAGGCTACTGAGCAGCAAAGACAGCAAGTATCATTCAGTAACATTAACTATAATCTTGCCAATTTACAAGCAATTGCAGAAGCGAACAAGCTGAAACAACAAGCAGAACAACTACTCCTACAAGCAGGAATAACACAGTACACACAAGAACAACTAGATAATCTTGTAAGACAAATGGAAGTAGGAAATAAACTTGTAAGTATTTACGACAAACTTCGTGAAGGAAGCAGCTACCTCAAAGGAAAAAGCGACGAAGAAATAGAACAGATACGCAGCGGGAAGAAACCTATAGGCAGCAATATTACACTAAAGCCTCGCCAAAACGACTTTGTGATGAGAGGAGAGACGCTAGTGCCATTCAGTCAACAGGATACGATAATTGGTTTCAAGGGTAATAAGGTTCCTGGTGGTGCCACTTTTGTGTTTAATGATATGACTGTCCAAGGTCTTGATGCAGATGCTGTCGCCGAAGCCATACAGAGGAAGTTGTCGAGGGCACTCACCATATGACCACTTATGATTTGTTGAAAATCGGTGGAACTACGTATAGCGATAAAGTGCAAACACAGATAGTGCGTAGCATGAGTGATGATAATCTTAGCAGTGTTTTCGACATAACTCTTAACAATAATTATGGAAAGTACAGCAGTGCTTTTAGTGTAGGGCAGGTTGTACAAGTGTATGCTGCTAGTGGCGTTATGCCTGCTGGTACAGGCAGTCCTTTCTTTGAGGGTGTTGTTGAGGAGATTAGTTTCTCTGGAGATGGAAGACCTAGCAGTGAGCACGTTCGTTTGAGTGGACGAGATTACACTGCTCTCTTACAAAACGTAACAGTTGAACCAACCGTTTTTACCAATCTTGAAGTAGGTTCTATAGTGAAAAGTCTTGTTGCGGCAGAAGCTCCTTCTATTACTGTGAATAATGTGCAGAACACAGGGTACACTGTGCCGCGCATTCGTTTCAGTCACACAAGTTTATATGACGCTCTAAGACAGCTCGCCGATATTGCTGGTGAATGGTATTTTTATGTTGATGTGAGCAAGGACCTTAACTTCAAGCCACTTAACACAACCAGCACAGGTTTTACTTTTAAGAGTAATGATAACATAACATACTCCACGGTTAATGAAGTTAATCGTGAGATGATTAACCAGATATGGGTGTACGGAGACCGAACGCTAGCCGCTGCACCGAGAAAAACGTACACTGCAAATGGCGGCAGCGTATACAGTCTTGATTACAAGCCTCATAACACTGCTGTGTTTGTTGGTGGCAGCACAGCAAGTAAAGTCGGCGGAGTCTTCAATTTTGTTGGTCAGGGAGACCCTGGAAGTCCATTCCAATACCTAGTAAATTACGAAGGCAGCGGCATAGTGTTCGTAAGTGGTACGAGTGCAGGAAACAATATACCAATAAGCGGGACGGACACCATTATTATTGATTATCAGCGCAGTGTTCCAGTAACAAAGTATGGACAGGACGATGCAAGCGTTGATTTGTATGGCCCTCGTGAAGACTGGATAGTGGACCGCAACATAAAAGACCCACGACAAGCAACAGAACTAGTCCTTGCTACTCTGGACAAGAAAGCATTCCCAGTGAAAAGCGTTACTGTTGAACCATTCGGATTCTTCGACGTAACGCCCGGACAAACAGCCGGTGTATACATACCATACCAGAATGTAAGCGGCGCCGCATATAACATAGTGCAAGCCACATACACGTTCAACAAACAGAACAACCTATCAGACCAGACATTATCACTTACATTGAATAAGAAGCTTGTTGACGGTATTGATAAAATAAAAAGCATGATTATTGAAATCGAACGCCTTAAAGCACAAGAACTAGACCCAAACGAACTTTACACAAGGCTTAACGTAGCAATTGGTAGCGCGGGAACAAGAGTAAGAACATGGACGGCAAACACAAGAACGCTTGGAAGCAGCTTCGTACTCGGCCACCCTACACTCGGAAAGCTAGGAACAAGTCTTACTCCACAGCCTTATCTTGGTGACAGCCGCAGTGCTTTGGCGTTCGCAGTAAGCGGAGGAGAACTATAATGCCATTCTTAACAACAGGAAAAAGTGGAACAGCACTGTTATGGACAGGAAGCTACGCAATACCTAACGGTATAGAAATTGGTAGCGGCAGCGGGGCGAAAACAGCAAGTACCACAGCACTTGTAGCACCGCTATTGTTTAGAACGTTCACAAGTACTGATGTAAGTACGCCTCGCATGGTTACTTTCACTGCTGACTTTACAAGTACGCAAATGAGCGGCATAAATCTGCGCGAGTTCGCTGTTAAAGCGAGTGGTGGTGCGCTGTGGAGTGCAGAAGGGTTTCCTGCCGTTACGTTTGACGGTAGTAACGAGCTTCAGATACAAGTCACATGGGAGGTGTTCTAATCATGCACTTGACACAAGAAGACGAAGAACTGCTTGTGCGCTACGCAGGTTCATTGGTAACACTTTGGCTTAACACAGGTGACGATGATTATCCTCTTAACGCTGAAGAAAAGTATGGTTGGATTGGTGTCTTAGGTCTTCCTAAAGTCTCTTACCAGTTCACTTTCCGCTCTCGTGATGAAGTGTGGGGTAGAATACTTTCTCTTGCTCACTTAATTGGTGCAACAGAGCTCAATGGCATTGGAGAAAATCAGAACATAAAGGTGAAACTATGACAGTTATACAATGGAATGATGGAGATATACTTACAGCAGGTAGCTTACGACTTATACCGCAGCATTATCAGACGATAAATCCAGAGACAACTTTTGGACAGAGTGGAACCAACTATGTAAATGTTGGTAGCATTTTTGTGAGTGGCAACACATTTGGAGAATCACTACTTGTGTATGTAAATACTAATAGTCTTGACATAAACTCAGCGCAAAGTTATGATATATGGGGAAGAATTTTGACTAGTGGGCCAGGCCTTGGCGGTGGGAGTGCAATTGCGAGTGGTCAGTATTATAGCCAGACTTCATTAAGTCCCTGCGATAATTGGTCTCCATTTATACGAATTCCTAGCAGCGCTGGTTGGATACCTGGCAGCGACTGTGTCGTTTTCTACCAAATAAGAGCCACTATGGCGTCTACCGCTGATGCATTTGTTAGATTCCGTAGTATGAGTTTGTGGGGTACTGGAAAACCATGATAGCGCCCTGGAATAAGTTCACAAAAAAGAGTACTGTTGAAGTCATTGACAAGAAACCCACACAAAAAGATAAGCCTAGTCATCGCAGCCCTTATACTGAAGGGCAATTGCTGAGTTTTTCTCGCGTTGGTTTTCCTAAAACTGTACAGCGCTATATGGTGAACAACACAAACAGCATGGAACCCTGGATTGATGCTGGAGACGTTGTCCTTGTTCTTCCCACGAAAGATTTACATGTTGGTAATGTGTATGTGTACCGTCTTGGGACTATGCTCGTTATCCATCGTTTAACAAAGATTAAGGGTGATGTGTTGACTTTTCGCGGAGATAATAATTTCCGTGACGACCTTCCCGTGCGCAAAGAACAAATTGTTGGCTTAGTGTTTGGTGTTCTATGGGGAACGAAAAAGGACAGTGACTAATAGTACATAATTTTTTGATTGTTTTGTTTTATGTTGTGTAGTTATAAGCGAGATGCGTTAAGTATAGAATTCGTGACATTCACGAAAGAGCAATGGGCTACAAGCGGCAACATATTCTTACAAAACCCTAACTATGTACAAACAAGAGTAAGTGCTTACGAAGCGAGTACGTACGAAAGAACAAGCAGAGAACAGCACAAGCTACGCGTAGTGAAAACTATTCCGGCTAAAGAAGTGGAAATTCTTGGGATAAGCTTGCCATCGAATGAAGTCCAGCACTTTAAGGGGTGCTGGTTTACTATGCAAATAATAGGAACAACAATAGTATTACATTCCGGAGCGAAGATATGAGCCAAAAAAGGTTATTCTGGCTCTCAGACTCGCCGCTGCTACAGACAGGCTACGCGAATATCAGCAGACAAATATGCAACCGCCTTGCTGCAAAAGGATGGGAAGTACACTATTTAGGTGCGCAATTTCCTATGCAACCACTTTTGCCTGGAGTCACTTTTGAGGACGGCGATAAGTGCAGCTTCAAAATATACGGCATAAACAAAGAGCTGTATGGTAAGGATATTCTACAAGAGCGCATTCGGGAGATAAAACCGCAAGTGTTTGTTACTCTCCTTGATACATTTATGGTGTTTCCATGGTTTACAGAAGTAGATTTCAGTCCGGCACGAAGCGTATTCTATTTCCCCAGCGATGGCGGAGAGGGTGGTGGTGGCGGTCTTGGACTCCCAACACAGTGCGAACACATACTGCGCCGCATGAGCACACCAGTAGCCATGAGTAAGTTCGCTCAAAAACAAGTAAAAGAACTTTACAATATCGACGCTTTGTATATTCCGCACGCGGTAGACAGCAGCGTATACAAGCCACTAAACGCTGAAGAAAAGATGCGTGCTCGCGCTCGATGGGGTTTACAAGATAAGTTTGTTGTGGGAGTGGTTGCAAGACAGCAACCTCGTAAGATGCTTGAGCGTGGAATACTTGCTTTTGCACAGTTCTGTCGTGATAAGCCTGATGCAGTGTTTTTTATGCATACAGACCCTTTCGATAGCGCAGCAAGCTTCAACATACTTCGACTTATAGAGCGTCTTGGCATTCAGAATCGCGTGGTGTTTAGTGGCATGAAAGCCAGTAAAGGATTCGCGTACAGCGAAATGAACGACGTGTACAATGTTATGGATGTGTTCTTCTTGTCCACAAGCGGTGAAGGTTGGGGCGTACCGACAACAGAAGCAATGAGCGCAGGTATTCCTGTAGTAATTACTGATTACACAACAACGAAAGAGATTGTCACTGACCACCAAGCAGGAATAGCCGTACGTCCTGCGGCAGAAATAATGGGGAGCTGGGAAGTAGACAGAGCCATCATGGATATCACAGACGCAGTGCATGCCCTTAATCTTATGTACTGTGATGAAGGTTTACGTAAGCGTTGTGGAGAGAATGGGCGCAAAGCAGTTCTTGCAGAGTACGACTGGGATGTTGTTGCAAGTGAGTGGGACAGAATTCTTTCGGGGATGGTAGAATGGTAGAGCTTTACTGCACAAAGTGCCGAACAAGATTATTCATGGCAGACATTGTGGAAGAACACTACGCTCCATTAACCATTAACGAATCAGGCTATATTGACGACGAATTAGGAGGGGCAGCTGTAGCAGTTACAATACGCTGTCCAAAATGCTTCCATGTGAGGAAGGTGAAACGATGGTAGAGTGCGTACATCCATACATAACACTACAGTACCAGCAAGAAACAGACGCAACTAAAGTTCTTGTAGAAAAATGCTCTGTATGCAACAAGGTGCTCGTAAAAGCAAAAGCGAAGATAGGAGTAAAGACAAACGATGGAACGCAAGCTTGAGAGATTACTAAAGATAGCTGAAAAGTGCGGAGTACCTAAATTCGAAACGATGGAAGCATACTTCTATGCAACAAAAGAATACGGCGTACACATAGAAAAACCGCCAAAACCAAACGGTGTATACAAAGATTTCAACAGAATGTCAGAAGAGTGGTACAACAGATGTGTGCATCACAGTCAGAGAGTAGCATTGCAATACATACGGGAGAACAGAACAAAATGAGCAAGTTGGTAGTAGCATGGATGGTCGAGAATGATGAACAAGTATGGAGGCTAAGTTACGAGAGCGTCAAAAATGTCGCGGATGCATTTGTCGTTGTAGATGGCAATCATCACCCTGAGAACGTTTTTGGAATATTTTGGAATGTCTTTGATAACGACAAAGTCGCGTATGATGAAGCAGAAGAATATGAAGACGGAACGCCTATCCCAGAGCAGGCTCGAAGATACAAAATTATTGAAAGTGCCTATCCACATGATGACAAAGGAGCAGATGGTAAACAGCGCAACAAGTATCTACAATATCTTAAAGAGAATCATTTAGGTGATTGGTGCTTAGTACTCGACGCTGACGAGTTTGTTGATAAGCCCAACCAAATAAAGAAAGTAATAGAGTTGTTAGAAGCGAATAATGCAGAAGTGTGCAGCCCGCGTATGATACATTTCATAGGTGACTTGGCACACGAGGATAGTACACTCGAAAAGCACTACGTGCCGTGTCGGTTGTTTAAAGTAACGCCTGACTTATGGTATCCTGAAGTAGAGCATAACACGTTGCAAGGCTTCAGAGGGAACGTGGCGCAAGAGGACATGTTCATAGTTTGGCACTTAGGGTATGTTAAAGATAAAATCACTGAGCTGAAAAGAAAATATCTTAACCACACTGCAAAAAGCAACATACATAACCAAGACTTTCTTGACCAATGGTACTGCGCACACCTATTCGGAACATACCCAAGAAAACCATTAAACATACAAATGCTTCCACCAGCACTACTAGACTTTCTACAAGTTCCTGACTACTTCTACTTTCACAACAGAGGACTAGAAACAAAACATAGTCTGATGGTGAAACAGTGGTACGACCACTTCAAGCCAGAAAGCATTTTGGATTTAGGATGTGGACGAGGACCGTACTTGTTCTACTGGGGTTGGCTAGTAAAAAAGGCACGAGGTATAGAGCTAAGCAATTGGGCGGTGGAACACGCGTTTACAACCGACATAAAGCAAGGTGATATAACAACTATGTACATTGGAGCTGGCTGGGACTTAATTACATGTATAGATGTACTTGAACATCTCACTGACGAGCAATTAGAGGCGGCACTGAAGAACATATCTGAGAAGGCGAACAATTACTTATTTAGCATTCCGTTCATAGGGGACTCTAACTTGCACAACGATTCTACACATAAACAATTCATGACAAAAGAAGAGTGGATAGCTAAAATAGAAAGCCATGGAATAAAAGTCATACCAACACCAGATAACTTCTACTTCAAAGAACAGTTACTTGTAGGGGTAAACAATGCCAGCAGCTAATGGATTCTATAAACCATGTAAGCATTGCGGAAACGCAATGTACGTCCAACCAAATCAAGCAGAAACCAAGAAATATTGCTCGAGAAAATGCTACGATACTTCTCTTGAAAAAAAAGAAGTCCTTCGTTACATAACTCCCCCTGATGTCAAAGGAGAAAAAAATCCTCGTTACAAAACAGGAGAGTGGATGTACAGACAAAAAGCATTTTCGACCCTCCCGCACGTCTGTGACATATGCGGGCGAGACAACAAGCTAGTTGCGCATCATATTAACCAAAATCGAAAAGACAATAGAATAGAAAACCTTGCATTACTTTGCTGGGGCTGCCATTTGCAGCTACACAAATTCCAGCAGTTCACACCAACTTCTAGAACTAAATTTCTAGATTATGTAGAAAAACTTGATGAGGGTGAAAGCCATAACACACAGAGATAATTGTCAACCGGAAGTAGAGCGTATTTTAAGTAATTTTGATACGAAAGGTTGGAAGGTTTTGGAACTAGGTCCTTGGCATGACACGCAATTCAGAGACCTTTTTGTGAACAAATACGGCATGGTTTATAGAGCCATAGACCAAGTTGAGGTTCCTGGTGTTGATTGGGGTAAAATGGAGGATTTATCCAGGTATCCTGATAATAGTTTTGATTTCGTGTACGCTTGTCATGCTTTTGAACACACAGAAAGAGCAGTAGATACTTTACGAGAGGTACAGCGTGTATTAAAGAAAGGCGGTTACATGCTTTTCGTTACTCCACAGTATTGTTGGCATCATGTTATCGGCGCTGACCATGACCACATTAATGTATTGACTGAAGAGCAAATGATGCGACTTCTACACTACACGAAGTGGGGAGGAGTTCGTGTATATACGCAAAAAGAATGGAATTGGAAAGAGCAAGATTGGAACATGATTTCGGTGGCAAGAAAGTGAGCAGAGCGCTAAAATATGCAGACTGCATGTATTGCGGAAGCAGCGATTTTTACGAAGACAGTGAAGAAGAAATTCATTGTAAGAACTGTAATGCTCTGTTGCCTGGAGTGTGGATACTACAATGAGCAAGCGCGTTACTATACATCTTTGCACTAAAGACCGTCACGCAGAAACAGCATTATTACTTCAGAGTCTTCGTACACAGACCTACCAACACTTCGATGTTATAGTTGTTGATGATGCTAGTGGAACGCCAGTGGCGCAGTGCTACTTTGTACAAGCTCTGCTTAATCGCTTGAAGCTTGAGGGTCATAGAGTAAAGCAATATAGAATACCATTTAGTCAAGGGGTGTGTTATGCACGGAACAAAGCTATTGAATTGGATACTTATGGAAACGGTTACGCTTGTCGTCTTGATGACGACTGTATTATTGAGCCTGATTATCTCGAACGACTGGTTAAAGTTATTGATGCTGGCTATGATGTTGCTTCTGGCGTTATTCCACTTATGGCGCATCCTGAACTGTTTAGAGAAACCCGCTTCGTCAAGCCAATTATCAACGAACACCAGCTCGACAGTGAAGGTACTATCATCAGAAACAACGACGACTGCGGCTACCGTTATACCGAGTCTATGGTGTTACCCACCCACCAGTTCAGAACTAATGCCCTCTATAAACGAGAGGTACAAGAGCGCGTCCGCTACCCGGACTTTTTATCGTTCGTTGGGTTCAGGGAAGAAGGGTTCTTCAGCTTCAAAGCGCAAATAGAAGGTTACAAGATAGGTGTTGACACTGGAGCTGTTGCATATCATCTTCAATGTCCCAGCGGCGGTTGTAGAAGCAGAACATACGCTCAAGACGTGCAGCAAGACGATGCTGTTTTCCGCGAGTGGACAAAAAAACAGTATATTCAGAAGGGGGATTTCCTAATGAAGGTGAAACAATGACGAAGAAAAAAGTCGATGAGAGTAAATTGAAATTCCACTGGTGTGAACATTGCGATGGCCACGGATTTGTAATGAAGGAAGTTGATTTGGGCTTTGAGTTGGTGGACTGAATAATGAAAGTTGTTGCTGTTTCTGGAGGGTACGACCCGCCACATATTGGACACTTACGATTGTTTCAAGAGGCTAAAAAGCTTGGTGATAAGCTAGTTGTTCTTGTTAATAATGACAACTGGCTTCGGAAGAAGAAAGGGTACGTTTTCATGCCACAAGAAGAGCGCATAGAACTTATCAAAGGCTTCGCTTGCGTTGACGATGTACTCCCCACGTTCCACGAGGAGAACTGCACTGATATGAGTGTGTGCCGAGAGCTAGAAGCGCTTCAGCCGGACATATTCGCTAATGGCGGTGACAGGAAAATGGACAATATACCTGAATACGAATTATGCCGAGAACTAGGTATAGAAATGGTGTTCAATGTTGGCAGTGGCGGTAAAGTTCAGAGTAGTTCGCGTTTAGTTGAGGATGCTATGGAGGCAATACTATGCAGAAAGTAACAATCGTTTCGCAATTCTTTGGCACAAGTGGATACGCGAGCCACACACGGCAATTAGCACGCGCGCTACACGACGTTGGCGTTGATGTGCATATTGACACGCAAGGGGTTCAAGGATGGGAAAGAACTGTGGATGACACAGAGCTATCTTGGATTACAAAGAAAACCGATATAGAAGATAGAACGATGATTTTTATTGGTGTGCCTCCGTTTTGGCGTATGGCTCTTGCTGATAATCCGAAGCGCTTTATTGGTTTTCTCGTGTGGGAAGGCTCGAAGATTCCTGATTACTGGCTTCCGTACTTGTTGGATGAACGTGTCGACCAAATATGGGTTCCAAGCCACCACGTTAAGGAAGCAATACATAATACATTCGCAAATGCAGTAAAAGAGAAAGTAGAAGAAATTGAAGGTGCAAAATTCGCGTCAGTTACGGAATTAAAGAAAGTGCGCGTTGTCCCGCACGGCGTAAATCCTAAGTTGTTTAAGCCACAGGAGAAGAAAGAGCGTCCTTTCACGTTTTTATGCAATAAAGGATGGAATGGCAGCATTTGGGACCGTGGAGGCTTGCAATACGCTATGCGTGCTTTCAAAGAAGAGTTCAAGAAAGAAGAGAACGTGCGTATGCTTGTAAAAATAAATCCTGCATACATACCGCATCCTGATAAGAAGGCGTGGTTGCACGCTAGTATGGGTGCGCTAGGTCTTCCTGAAGATGGTGCAACGTTACAGATTACTTTCGATGAAATACCGTATAACAAGCTCCCTGAGTTCTATGGTGAAGGGGATGTTCTTGTAAACAGTACACGTTGTGAAGGGTTTGGTCTTCCTGGTCTTGAGGCTCACGCTTGTGGTTTGATGACAATTTCTACAGGTTTTGGTGGTCAGTTAGATTATATGAGTGAATTCACAGACCTGTATACAGACTATACACTTGAAGAGGTAAAACAAGATATTATGTACGAAGGGATTAGCTGGGGTGTTCCTTCTATTGCGCATCTTCGCAAGCAGATGAGGTGGTGCTTTACATATCCTGAGCTTGTGGCGGAGAAAGGCTCAGCCGCCGTGAAAGCCACTTCTGAATGGTCTTGGGCGAAAACCGGAGAAAAAGCTCTGAAATGCTTGGGCGAGCTAAGCGAATAAAGTCTTTTCTTTAAATACTGTTGTTCTTAAACCTATTTTATTTATATATTAAAATCGAAAGTATTAAATACTTAGTAAGCTACTAACTTAGTAAGTAACATGTTGAGTGCGACCACAGTGGCGGCAACCCGAAATCGCGACGGGACTGCTAGACACGAGGGGTGCAAGTCCCCCGCGCACTATCAAAAGTACACAACGAGCGTGAGACAATGAACACATACCAAAAAACACAAATGATATTCGAGAAGAACAAGATAGTACGGTTCTTCTGGAGCAACGAATAATGGCCCGAGACCTCTCCAGCATACTTTTTCCTACATTCAATGTAAAGAATATAACAATACAACAAGCAGAACTACTTATGCACAAGCTCGCGGAGAAAAAGAACAATGATGACACGTTCAGAGTTCTATGAAATAAAGAGAACAGAAAGAAAACTAGGCCTTAACACACTTCCAGAAACCTACGAGGAATACACGCGAAATGAAGGACAACAGAGCAGAATGGATACAAAGAGCCGCAAAAGGAGAACTATCTCCAAACGGCCTTGAATTACTTTTATACCAGCGCCACCTTAAGTACCTAAGCCAGTTCAAGGAACAGAAGCAAGATTTAAATAGTAACTTAGTAACTGAGCAGACATGAAGAACCTGAACATAGCATTAGAAGACAAAGAATACGCGAGATGGAACAAAGCAAAAGAAGCAAGCGGAGCAAAGAACTGGAAAGAATTCTTTGACCAACTAATAAAATGACCATACACAGCTGGCAAGAAGCGCTCATAGCGATAATTGTAGCGGCGGGACTACTTGTGCTTGCATTAACAATACTATGACTAAAGAAAAACCACCACTAAACAAAGCAGAATGGGTACTAGTAGCAAAAAAGGTAAAGAAAATAGAAGCAACACTCTGGGAAATTATGCATATAACTAACTCACGTATGCCAAAATCCACGAAATCAATGAAGCAACTCGTTAAATCACATAATGAAATCAGCAAGCTAAAAAGCTTGCTCGAAGATGATATGTTTAGACAGCATCCTGATTGGGAGGATGCTGAAGTCTTTTACGGTCCTCGCAACAAACCGGAGGATTAGGAGCTACGATGACTGAAAACAAAGAACCATTTGGAAAGCAGTTCCCGAGCCTGGAAGGAAAGGCCTTGTGCAACATGTGTGGCGATAGTTGCTTAGAACAAGCACGTAGTAGTGATGCCTTCAATGGTTTAGACAAAACAATATTATTTGCCAGGGAAGACATCGAGGAACATTGTTTAGATAAACAGAAAGTGGCATTAATGTTAGTTCAATTAGAACTCGAGGCCGATAGCTATGCCGATTACAATTACGTTGATATAATCAAAATGCTGCACTCGCGCTTCGGGCTTGATAAAGAAAAGAACTGATAATCGTAATTATCTGCACCCTATTTAAACAGCATCAACTCGTTCTATACTTAGCGTCTACAAGCTTAAAAGACATTTTCTACAAGACTTCTGTATACAATGCACCATGGCCGCTAGTACCGCCACACGATTCGCAGTGTTAGACGAAAAGCTAAGCAACATACTATTGCGCCTGAGTGCCATCGAGAAGTATATGAACGAGCACGCGGCAGACCACCAGAAGATTAGCGCTGAACTTGCCAAACAAGAACTTGTGAACAAAGCTTTGTTCTTTGTTGCAGGCGGTCTATTCACATTACTTCTTGGAATAATACTTGCCCTCATTAAAGGCTGGATTGGAGGATAAAACAAAATGCCTAAGAAACACGTATGCAAAAAATGGTACCATAGCAAAACAGTGTGGGCACTCATCGGTGTTGAAGCCGCTGCTGTCGCATCCGCATTGAATGGCTATACTCATCCAGCAGTTCTTGTCTTAGTCTCTGCTCTCAACGCACTCGCAGTGTACGGCAGAGCAGTGGCTAGTGGTCCACTGAGCAAGTAAATTGAGCGAGGCGTTCCTCGACGACCTTGTAGAACGATATTCTCACAGAGACGATGTGCGCTTAGTTGCACGCAACGTCCATTACAAACGTGGTGAAATGGACGTATATATAGAATTCAGCGATGGTCGAAGACGATATCTGGAGTATAAGTGTACCGATAGTCATCGTTCTCGAAGGGACGCTAAAGCGCAAATTCGCCGCGCTATCAATTACGGTGCTGCTGACGAAGGGATATACGTTAGCCATAGAGACGGTCACTTGGTGGCTCGGAGGTATAAGGTGTGAGTCTTGAAGAGACAATCGGTGCTATAGCAAATGGAAAGGTGGAACATGTTACTCCTGAGTACGTGGATACAAAAGTAAGTGAGCTCAACCTTACTGACGTGCGCAATGCTATTCGCGCGAGAACCGTTCTTCGTAACAATCACATGCTCGGTCAGTACAGCGCTACAGTGAACATTAGAAGCCCTCATCCTGTGCTTGTGGTTGCTTTCGGTGACCAGCATTATGGTAGCGGTGATACAGACCATGACCGTATAGACAGAGATGTAGGGTACATACTCGACACACCAGGAGTATATACATTCCTTATGGGCAATATCATTGATAATGCCATTCCTTCGCAATTCCCTGATGGAATGCTCCAAAACGTTATACCGCCGGAAGAGCAAGTCATTGCTATGCGCAAAATAATACAGGAGCTTGATGCTGCTGGTAAAATTCTAGGAACAGTAGAAGCGCCGTGCCATGAAGGATGGACGTGGAAGAAAGCAGGACAAGACATTAACCGACTCATGTTTGGCTATGAAGGGAGAAAATTCCCTGTCATGGAAAACGGCGGTAAGCTCACCATTGTCGTAAATGAAATACCGTACCGTTTCGCCATGTACCACCAAACAGGACCATTCAACAGCAACCTGAACAAAAACAACGGCACAAAGCGTATGCGCGAGTTACAACACAGTAACGCTGATGTTGTTGCTGCTGCACACCACCATGTTTCTGAAGCAATGCAGACATACGCTGACAAGGGCGAAGACATGCGCCCTGTAGTGTATCTTCGCACTGGCTGCTATAAGCTTGATGACAAATGGGCTGGTGGTAAAGGATTCATCAAAGGAGAACCAGGTGGACAGAGTGTTCAATTATGGCATAATGAAAAGCGTATGCAGCCGAGTCTTGACATAGAGACTGCATTGCAGACTCATACTGCGCTTGCATTATATCACAGAGTGATACGGTCACTCGAAGGCGATGCAAAATGAACAAAGGATTAGAGCGAACAATGGCACTTATACTTTTGGCGAGTACGTGCAATAGTTGTGCACCGGCGTACCGAGAAGAACAGCAGCAGCCTTTTTCTCGCCGTTGGACTGGACAAACGATGTATTACGAGGGCGAAGTCCGCGAAGATTATACACCGCAAGGACAATGCGTGAATAGAGAAGTTACTCTACGAGCACCAAACAAGCTCAACCCTCCTGGAGTTATTAGTTATGTGAAAGCTGTTGACCGTGAGTGCAATTTTAGCATTGACGAATACAGATTCAGAGACCGCTTTGAGGCGAGCAGAATAGATAGGAACCGTCTTGACATGGATATTCTAGACGCTGTGTACACTATTCGCTACGCTGCGCGGCAGTAAAAGCGGTGACTTCATCCCCATGCGCCGCTCACTATCACTCCTTGCACTTATTGCTTCTTGTACTATGTGCACCAAACCTGAGAAAATAACAGCGCCACCTATATACCAAGTGCCTCACTTGGTTGATTACGCAAAGCCAATACAGCAGTTCTACTACCTTATGTATAACGCTGTGCAAAGGAAACCGGAGAGTGAAGGAGGCCTTGAGTTCGCTGCGTGTCAATTCGGCAGTGTGAAACCTGACGGCACAGTAGTGGTTAACAGAACAAGAGTGCCGCACATGACAAAACAGACATATCACAGTCTCGACTACAATGACCAGCCATGCGCAGATGAACCAGATTTCGTCGGTGCAGCACACAGCCACCCGGACTTCGACGGAAGATACACTTGCAACCCGTCAGATGTAGATGTTAGAACCTTTGAGAAAAAGAAACGCTGGCACATAATGACTCTTGTGTGCAATGACTCGACACAACACAACGGCGTTCTGCTGAAAACGTATTTTCGAAAAGACCTGCCTGGTTTATTGAAACAATACGCACTGGAGGACAGCATACAGTGACTGACATAGAAGATACAAACGATTGCGCAAGTGAAGGAACGGGAGTAGAAAGAGTGGTGCGCACATTCGAGGAATGGGCAGTGCAAGATGTGAAAGAGACAATACGACAAAGCAAGCCAATAGATTACTTTCTAACTACTGTTCGCATGAGACAACCAGCGAGCTGGCCTGTAAGTAGAAAGTGGGAGCAGGCTTGTGAGAACTACTTCATAGACAGTTACACATACTACCGACGCCACGGTGACAAAAACGAAGAACGCTGCTTACCATCAAAAAACGATTGTACAATGCTTGCGTACAGGGATACTTATGAGTGGATGTATTGCCAGTTGAACATTTCTCGCTGGCGTCCACGAAGAACACAGCAACACGATGCTTTCATGAAAAACAGAGGGTGGTAGCGGTGGTTTTCTCACAGCAAAAGGCACTTGAGGAACTTTTGCACAATGAGAGACCAGTGCAAGCATTACTTAATCTTATTGACAGAACAAAGCCTAACCACAAATCTGTTGATGAGTGGCAAGTAGAAGTGTATAATTGTTGGTTAGACCATTATCGTACTATGAGAGATTTTCATTTCAGTCCGAAAACAAGCGAGGTGTTCGCGTACACAGGAGCTATCGAGTACATATATAGATATGGCAAAGCGCAGTAGATTACTTGTCTGCTTCGTCAAGAAGTCGTTCTATTGTTTCCCCGTCGCTGTGGTAACGCTTTCTTTTTTTGTAGTTTTGCAAGCGTTTTTTTATGTGCGTTTCCATCGCCACTGTCGTCCATTCTTTAAGTCCTTTGCGAACCATGAGGACTTTGGATGTCACAAAGAGAGGTTATAAATTTTGTTTGTATAAGAATTACATAGAAATTCTATGTAACTAGTGCAGCAACATACTCTTCGAAAGTATTGTTAAAGTCTGTTCTCATGTCTTCTAGGCGGTAGTGCATGTAGTATCCTGTTGCTCCGTACACACTTCTTGTGTTGTGTCTGAGAAACACGTGCATTTTGTATTCGCTATTTGTTGCCTCGCGCACAAGATTTCCGGCAGTGTGCCGTAGACTGTGTGTGCTGAATTGCTTGAGTGGCCTGCCGTCCGTTGCGTAGTCATAGGTGTACCAATAACTGTCACCAAGGCGCATAAGTGTTTCTCTAAAGTATTTTCGTAAGTAATCAGGGCTGTACTTGCGAATACGGTCAATGTGAGCAAACAATAGTTCAGTGCCTTCTATAAACGGCCTGTACTCAACACGCTTTGCCTTATGATTCTTTATGCGTATAAGCTTTTGTCCAGGAACGTATTCTATATCTCGTAGTTCTCCAATGCGTAAACCATACAAGAATTGCAAGCAAAAAGCGCTGTACACAGTTTTGTTCTTGAAACGATACAACTCCTTAAAAAAAGTAAACAATTCTTCTTTTGTGAACTCTCGTGGAAGGTCCCCGTACTTCGGCGGACCATTCCGGCTACCGTATTTCTGCTTGATAACAATACCGAAAGTCTTTCTGTAGTATTCCATACGGTGTTTAGGAAGAACCAGAAGCTTTGCTTGTAGCTCACTATGATTTGTGTTAAGAATGTCTATTATGGAATCGTCTCTAGAAAGTGCTTCCATAAAGGGCCTCATAGACCACCATCCACTGTGCGTAGATGGGTGCTCCTGTACACTCTTGCTGTATAGTGTGTCTTAAGCCCCTTTTTCTCGATATAGTATCCCACCGCTTACCTCCCGACACATAAAAAAACGCAACTGTCGCCAGTGTTCCTATTCGAACTAGAATACTGTTACAACTATTATTAATAGTCTGTGTTGTCATTTTCAGATAGACCGAATAGACCGCTATTAATATATATTGTATAGTCTCTCATGTTATATAATTCACCGAACCGCATTATCACTGTTGGTTCGTCATCAACTGTTTCTTCTATTCCGTACTCATACAATAATGTAGATATGTCTTTTTTCATGGTGTTTTGTTCTCCATCACCACACTTTTTCTCCTAGATATTGAAAGGATTCCGGGTTTCCTGCGCCGAGAGCGCGTTCTAGTTCTGTCTTTTCGCGTACGATAACATTTATAAGGCCATTATTGTGTGAAAGTGGTACTATGGAGTGTGTTTGGGGGTTCGAATCCTCCCACGCTCGTACATTACTTGTCTGAGCGCTACCCGCGCGGTCTTCTTGAAAATCGGTGTTTCGCACCTCGAAGCTCGCTTTGTGGTCTGCGTTTGCAGTTCCTATTCTTTCCAGTCTTGCGTCTCTTTCTATTCTTTCTTGTCTTATTCTGTTTTTCATTTCTTCCAGTGCCAGCATTGCTGCGTCGGCTGCGCTGAGACTTCTTCCATAGCGGCTTTTTATTTCCTCTATGCATTCAGTCGCTTCTTCTTCTGGGAGGGTTAGTCCTCTGGTTGCTTTCCTTGGCATTTCATTATACCTCATTGTGTGGTATAGTACCACAGTCCTTTATATAGTTTATGATTCAGTGGTCCTTATATAGACGAATAAGTGCGCAAATAATTATCTTCTATATAGTAATACTTCGACTATATAAACTTGTACTTGATAGTAATAACATAAATTTTTATATGGTAATATACAATAATACACAATGAAGTAAAAATGGCAAAACAAGGATACCAATCACTCACACTCGACAACCAAACAATGAGCATCATAGACGAAATGCGAACACCAGTGCTCAACTCCCGTGCAGCTGTTGTTCGTGATTTAGTATACCGCGCTCAGGGGCGCAAGAGGGGCAAACGATGAACAAAACACACATCAAAGTGCGGCTAGCAGACATTAGACCGAACCCGTTCAAAAAAGAAATTGACGGCGGAGCAATCAACGAAGAACAAGTAGCACGATTAGTAGAAGGCTACAAACAAACAACCTTCCACGAGAACTTACTCGCGCGTAAAGTAGGAGACACATACCAATTAGTCTACGGCCATCACAGGCTCGAAGCAGCAAAAAGAGTTTATGGCAAAGACCATGTAATCAACCTGCTTGTTGTTGACTATTCTGATGAACAAATGGTTATTGATTTGTGTCGTGAGAACCTTACTCACAGGTCTACTGAATGGATTCCGTTAAGAGATAGCTGTTTGCTTGCTCAACGATGGCTAGAAGGAACAGTATCGTCTGCGTCACGGTCCGTTACGCAGAAGCCTCACACTCGCACCGACCAAGGCATTGGTGCTCGTCAGATAGCAGAATTCCTCAGCAAAGAAGGAAAAACAGTAAGTCACAACACTGTAGCTAAGATTCTTGCTATTGAAGAAAAGCTTGCACCAGACCTGCGTGAGAAAATCAGCAAGGGTCATGCTAAGAAAACTGCTGGTGAAGAGCTTGGTGTTGAAGAAGCATACGTTCTCAGCAAGATTCCTGACAAGAAAGAACAGAAACAAGTGGCGAAGCTTGTTGAGGATTATCCTGGTCGTCATGACATTGCTATTCAGCAGTATGTTAATGCGCCTGAGCCTGTAAAGGAGAAGGTTCTTTCTGGTAAAGTGAAGATAGAGGATATTCCTATTGCTGTTAAGCAGTATGAGTTCAAAGAGAAAGCGCAAGAGCCAGAGGAAGAGGAGACTGCTGTTCTTACAGAGAAAGAGCTTATAGAAGATGTTCAAGAGAGTATGCGCCGTTTTCGTCTTGCTGGCGATGAGGTAGAGTACAAGCTTGATGTTCTTCGTCGCAAAGGTTTTAGTTGGTTCAGCGAAGATGGCCGTGGGCGTTATGATAAGATTCTCGAGACTGCTCTAGATTGGGTGGCTCGTTATGAAGAAAAACTAAACTCTGTGAAAGAGAAGTTGGAGGAGGCAAGATGAGAGGAGTTAAAGAAACTAATGCAAGAGAGAAGTTTTTGAAGAGTATAAAGAAGCCGTGGACTGTTGCTCATAATGTGCGTATGGTCATCGAAGACAGAGTACTATACGCAGACGGGTTAAGTCCTGAGAACACTCGCAAGCAAGTCGAAAAAAGTGTTAGCGTAGCAAAGGGCCGACCAACGAAAGTTTCTCTTGGCAGTATTGTAAAGGCGAAGTGCAATATTAACAAGTTCGGCGTGCGTGGCATCCACATACGCGGAGAAAGAGGCGGAAGAAACGGAGAGTACAGATACTACAACATCGCTACACCACAAGCAGCTGAAGACCAAGAAGCTGAATATCAAAACACTATCGACCTTAAGCGAATGATGAGAAACAACTTACAACGACACATAAGTGAAGAAAAGATTCGAGCTAGACTAACCAAAGTCGCAGCAAAGGTTCCACAATGAGCTTCGAGACTATCGAGATTAAACGGACGTATGAAGTTGAGTTTGACGTGCATGGCGACGTGTACGCAGTCAATGGTATACCAATCAAGAAGTTGCCAATAAGAGTTCTTGACGACATTGGGCAGTACTTGTTTGAGCAAGAGAGGAAGCAAGCACAATGACGCGCAGAGAAATCTACAGTGCTAAAGAGCTTGGAAGCGAACTCGCGCTCAAAGACCCAGAAGAAGTCAAAGCGTTCTTCGCATGGTATTGCAGACAGGTGAAGAAGTGAACTACGAGAGTATACCTACAGGAATGCTTGTTGCGTGTAACAAGTGCAAGAAGCTCCTCAAGCTCAACAACGCTTTGTGGGTAACAGAAGAAACCACCATAGAAGGAGAGAAAGTTCGCAAACAAGTGTACAGGTGCAACCGATGCAAGAAGAAGTAACGTGCCCACGATGCCAAGGAAAAGCAAAACGCAGCGAAGTATACACAAGCGGCCACAAGACAATGATGTACTTTTGCACAAACAAAGGACGCTGCACACACTGCTGGAGATAAAAAACAATGACCGCCGTACTCGAACTCAAGACAAAAAAGGATGAAAACCTCACGATAGAAAAAAAGAACCGTGAGACATGGACTGTTAACGAGTGGCGTGCAAATAAAGAAACGGGGGCCATGGAACCACACCCAACAGACATACCAGTAGCAAATGTTGATGTTGTCTTCTACACCATACTCAACAACTGCCAACCAAACGTGGAGTACGGGTATCACTATATTGTGCGCAAGCTCCTTGAATTTTACAAGTTCCACGAGCAAGAAGGATGCACTCTTGAATTCATGCTTAACAATTGCTTCAATGGTGGCAAGAACCGCAAGAAGTACTACTTCCCATACTACTATTACCCTATGAAGATTTTGCAAAAGCAAGGCTTCATACACTACTACGGTCAGGGCAAATTCACACTATTGCCACTTGACTACCAATCACCGTTCTCCGCTTCTGGAAGTACTGCTTCACGACACGCGGGACAACCACCTTTTTCCACACCAGGAGCGGAGAACAAAACACTATGACTGTCAACAAAGACAACAGAGACTGGGATGACTTAGTAACACCAAGAAAAGCATGTAGCAATTGTACTTATACAGCAGCTACGAGAAGATGCTGGTGTCCAAGCTGCGGACAACAACTGGTGAAAGCATGAGCGTACTAGAAATTAAAATCAGCGACCATAGCGCAGAAGCACTCGGCATACCAAACCCGAAGAAAACCAAAATGCTCAAAGCGCGCTTTATACCAGAACACAAAGTAAAGGAAGCAATAAAGAAAGCATTCGAAGACAGAGACGGATTTCTCGCCAGAGACACAAAAGAACGTTTACTACAGGAGCTACAAATACAATGACAGTCCTCTATTCAGCGACCACCCCCCACCAAAGTCCATCGCAAGTACACAGTGGAAAGAGTATTGGCTCGCAACGGGTAGAGGACACACACTCACCTCTTTTTCAGACACATAGCGAATTCGGTGTGCAAGCAGTTGAAAGTACTGCTGACAGCGTGGAAAGACACGCAATTCACAATTCCCAACAACGAAAGGTAGCAAAGGAGAGAAAGGCGAAGGGACAGGTAAACGCGTCACCTGCTAAGCACTGCCATGCACAAACCAAAGTGGTGAGTACTTTCTCCAATGAAGCTGTGACCGATGACGACAACACAGTACAGTGTGGCAGCACTGTACTTCCATTCGCTACGACATACTACGATGCGAAGTACGGGGGTACGAGGGCAACGCTGGGGCAGAGCACCGCTCCAGCTTTACATTCATATCTGGTATGTATTCCAGAGTTAAACAAAAATTCGGTTTCCGAGCAGGGCACCTTAGCGCTCTGAAATTTTAGGGAAGAATAGTTCGGGGAATATAAAGAACATGATTAAGCCTATTGGAAGAGCAGAGGGGGGAACCTCTCAAACCGCGATATACGCGAGAACCAGAGGTTGTAATGATAATCGTTGAAGATATGTATCTTCAGAATACATACCAAAATGGCGCGCAACATCAAACTCAAAGGAAGAGGGAAAAAAACCAAAGAAGGATACACAGTTACGATAAAACTCGACCCGGAAACAGCTGCTATCTGGAACAGACGCAAGAATTACGAAAACATGAGCGAATGGGTAAGAAGCCAGTTGCTGTGGCATTTCAAGGGAGAATTAACACAAGAGCAAAAGGCGCTCGTGTTACAAGAAGAGTATGCTATATTGCAGATGAACAAGAAGAAACTTCTCGCAAAGATAGCCAAAGATTACGACGATGCAATATTCGCCAAAGGAAGAGAATTAAGCAAACTAGTGTACGGGGTAGACGTTGAACATGAAAACCATTAACCAGATTTTGTTTCAGAAGAAAGTGCACAAGATACTGCTTGCAATAAAGCACTGTGAAGAGTTACCGTATTCTGCTCTCATATCTAAAAAAGCTGATTGCCAAGCTAACTATACAGTGCAGATAATTGATTTGCTTAAAGGCAGTGGGCTTGTAGAAACAAGCAAAGTTGGCAGAAGAAAAATCGTTAGTCTTACTCTTAAGGGTGTTGAAGTCGTGGAGCATATAGAACGCATACAAAAAGCATTGGAGGAATAAATAATATGGGCTTAGCAGAAAGAATTGCACAGAATGCTCCGCGTACCTGGAGTTATGTCACAGCACCAGTGTACAGTCAACGACTCAGCACAAAATATGGTGTACAAACGTACGTAGCAAGAGACTTAGTTGGTGTACGAAGAGAAGTAATTGACTTCACCCCAACGAAAATACAGTTTCACGGAAAAACATTGTACAAGGTAAGTATTGCTTTGGAGGACGTACTATGACTTACGGGTGCGCAACAAGCAAAGAAGAGCGATGTATAGGGAAGACTCTGAAGGGCAAACGGTGCAAAAGACCGATATTCTGGGGAGAGCATTGTCACTTGCACATGCCAGTAATGGATACGAGCAAAAGGAGAAACAGGGCGCTTAAAGCAGTATGAGGGGAAACATGAATAATAAAGGACAGATAGGAGTGATAGTATTTTTGCTGCTTATTGTTGCAGCTGCAATAGTTCTGGCAGTAGGGTTTGACTACGTGCCTGCTGGCAACGTCGGTGTACTGGATACACTTGGAGAAGTACACGCAACACCAGTGCAGCCAGGAGTAACTTGGACGGGATTTACAACCAGCACACGAGAAATGAACACACGCATTCAAATAAGAAACTACCATGCTGCCGCTGCGAGTAAAGACCTGCAAGTGGTTAAAACCACTGTAGCGCTAAACTTCAGAATAGAACCATCCGCAGCACCACAAATATACAAGAACATCGGTTTCGAGTACCAAGATATTATAATAGCGCCTGTCGTTCAAGAAGCTGTAAAACAAGGCACAAGCAAATACACAGCAGAAGAGCTTATTACAAAACGCACAGAAGCCAAAGCCGACATTACAAACTACATCACGCAAAAGCTTGAAAGCAAAGGGCTCATTGTAGAAGAAGTAGCAATAACTAACTTCGACTTTAGCCCCGAGTTCAATAACGCAATCGAGCGGAAGCAAGTAGCAGAACAAGACGTACTCACGGCAAAAAACAAACTTGAGGAAACACGCTTACTTGTTGAGGGTAGCAAATTACAACAAGAGATTCTAGCAGCACGAGAGCTAGACCTTCAGGAGAAATGGATTGCGAAATGGAATGGAGTACCACCAAGCACTCTTATCATAAACGGCGACGGAGCAAACAGTGACGGCGTGTTTCTTATGCTTAATCCAAGTCAACAAGCACCGTTAGGAGCAAAACGATGAGCAGGTACATCCTTTTTCTTTTTTTCATAGCAGCACTACTGGCAGCACTATTATACTGGCTGTACCCTCTGCTCAAAACGTTTTTCAGAGTACACGAAGAAGTGCACAAAAACTATGAGGAAACAATGGAACGTGTCACAACGAGGAAAAATCATGGCAAAAAAACTGCGACAAACAATAGTGCTCATAGAAAATAACTACACGGCAAAACGCGTAAAGAAAATCATTGATGACATAGCAAAAAAGCACAATCTGGAATTGGAGTGTGAAGTAGCATGAACGAGTACGAAAGAATGCGTGATGTGACACATCCTTTTAGTTGTGTTGCTTTAGAAGAATGGCGCGATATGCAAATAGTTGATTACGAGAATTTCGAGTGTGTACGCGAGCAGTTGTTTGCTGAGTACTTGATGGAGGCAGGAATGCTGCCGTATAAGTATGATGTTGAAGAGATTACCGAAGAAGCAGACGGTTGCTTTGTGACTGCTTGGTACTTGACACATTTCTATTGTTTTTCACAGTTTTGGGTACAAGAACCTAAGCCGAGGTACTGGCAATGAAGTGTCCTATTTGCAAAGAAATAATTGTAGTTTCATTCAATGGTACTTGTGGATTTACAAGCTGTCAGAAGGCTTTTGATAAAGAACGCTACGGAGAAGAACAGTGACTCCTCTCACAAAAGAAGATATTGTACCATTGCTGGGCACTGAGCATTCAACTGAAGATGCTTACGAGAATAAACGACTCCTAATTGAAGCATTCTTTGCAAGAGATGTTCTTTCTGCTGTTGAAGGACTAAAAAAAGAACTTTGTGGCTGTTACGCCGATGATAGAAGCGAAAGTCCTGAGTGCTACAAGTGTCAGGCGATTGATAAGTGGTTTCCAGCATTTGTGTCTTATGATACTCAAGTGTTTAAGAATGTTGAGGTATCACAGCACCCTAATTCCTGCTCCTCTGTTTTGCCGTCATCTCCGGGTGGGAAAACACCACACTCTTTTTCCGGGTCTCAGTTGTCGGAAAACACTGTAAGGGAGCGGAACTCGCCGTCGGTTGAGGAGAAAGACGGCTCTTTACTTTTGTGGAGCCGCTTGCACTGGCTTGCAGGATACTTTAGTACTCATGACGCTGGCAAGGAAGCTGATGAACTTGTTGCTGTTGTCAAAAAGCTTCATGAACTTTCCCTCTCATTGCCTGATGGACTTGCTTACAAGCCATATGATATAGAGCGACTGAAATCAGGGGACGCGGTGCACACGCCTTTGAGTGACGGCTCGGAACAGACGAGCACAAACTTCTACATGGAGTTTCTTGCTTATATTTACAAGAAATATCCTGATATATACGCTGAATGTAATGAAGAATTCCTCTCACAACCTTCAAGCGAGTCCTCGCGGGAATGCGATTCCGATGCGCACGAAGAAGGTCTCAGACAGTGTGGCGATACTGGTGAGTTGTCAAAAGAAGCCTTGACTTCTAGCAGAGCAACTTCTAACGACGTGAAAGACGCTCCCCGAAAGGGGAATTGTCCAGTATGTAAGAGCACGGAGTTGTGTGACCATACAGGATTCATAGATAGCGAGAAAGCATGGTACTGTAAAACTTGTCATTGTGACTTTTACGACAAGGAGGTGCAGCGATGAAGGCCACGCAATATACTCCTGAAGAGATATTCAGTATGCTTGAGAATACAGGAAACCATTACTCTTATTTCAAGCGTGGTAGAGAGTACGTTTATTTCTCTACTGGTGGCTGGAGTGAGAACGAGGAGCTCATCAGAGAATTAGAAAAACACCATTGGTTCAATCATATGCTGCGTGAATGGAAAGCTGGCGGCCACTACAAATTCAAAATACCAAAAACAGAGGTGCAGAAATGAACGAACCCGATAGAAAGTTCAACTGGAGGCACATTAGTATTGGGCTTGGTTGGGGTTTAGGCCTTGGAATCTTTATCCTTGTATTTGCGTGGGCAAATGGCATGATTGCACAAGCCACTACAGACTATGAAACTTGTGTCACTTCTTGTCTTTCTGCTGATAAGCTCACGGCTACAGAACAAACGCAATGCGTTCAGATGTGTCAAGATGATGTGAAATGTGCTGATTATCAGCCTTATACGAACAAAACGGAGGAACGGTAATGGAACCAAACAGGATTGACTTAGCAGAACAACGAATGATAGTAGCGGATACGCTCGGAGCTATTGAATCCATGCTTAATATACTGGACAATTCGCTTACAACAAATGACAGTAAGAAGGGCAAGGTACTCGGCAGATTCACTGACAAGGTTCAAACGGAGATTGTGAAGCTTCGAGAGGTCTATGAACTCAATGAGCGAAACTGATAAGCCTAAGCTCCCGACACAGCTTGCAAAGAATGTTTATCCTTCTCACAAGAATCGTTTGAAGGCGTGCAGCATCGAGCAGCTTGTTGACTATCGTGATTATGTTAAACGCAAGTTTGAAACGTGGAAGCGTGAAAGGAATAGGGTTGATGAGATTATCAGAGAGAAAACAGGAAGAAACGCAGAAATCGCAGTAAGTCAGGTTAAGGAATCGCGTAGCATGGGCAGCGTGAAGATGAATAAAGATGCGTGGCGGTCTGGTATACACATTTTTTTGATTGTTTTGTTTTATGTTGTGTGGTTATATACTACGTGTCACCAGTTATTGTTTTTATATGACTTATAGACAATTAACTCCTGAAGAGCGTGTTACAACGGTACGTAATCTAGCTGACCGCAGAGAAGAACTCGAAGCTGCGCAGTATCTTTTGAAAAGGACTAGACTATACCTTGAGGAAGGTTTCGAGCTTGAGTACAGGCAGAAGCTTAAGCAAGAACAGGCGAAGCTTAAGAATCTTGAAAAGGACATTATTGAATTACGAGAGACTATTAATGTTACTGAAGAGCAGCTAGAAAAAGGAGTGAAAACTGCTGATACAGTAGAGACAATTCTTGATGGTGATACACAATGAGTGATTATATAGACATAAGCGAGAAGAGCACACGAACAGCGATGCTTGAAGAACTTCGAAGAACGCAACAAGAGTACACAGCAAGACATGAACCATACGACTTTAGCAACGCATGGAAGGACTACAACGACCTACTACTAAGCATGGAACAAGACCTGCAAAACACACCAAGAAAGAACATCGCAGAACGCATGGAAAGCTGGGCAAGAAGAAAGAAAGGCTTCGACCCTAAAGAATACGGGAAAAAAGAACGATTCGAGCTAGTAACTACAAGACCTTGGATTGAACCTGTAAACCTCAAAACAGGCATAACAGTACCCCAAGAAAGAGGAGTAATCGAAGAGTACAGCGTGAAAGGCAAAGGAAACACAATAGTAGTATTCGTACCAAAAGAAGTACTCGAAGCAAGGAAAAAGAAATAACCCGAGCGACAGTGAAACGCAAGAAAGCATCGGCGCTAAAAAAGAAAAGTACGAGGGCCTGGGTGTATGGACACTCCCAATCAATGCTAACTTCATATTCACCATCAGAATCATCGAGCGAGAAAAAGGAATAAAATGACCGAACACAACTTCAATGACGACTGCGAATGCTCTGAATGCAGAGGCAAGAAGTGAGAAAAGCACAAGCACTATGGAACTACATGGTAAGCCCAAACCTTAATCATTCCTTATACAAAGATGATGAAGGGGACACGCACTTGATAGTTAGTTGTCCAAAGTTCTTTTACATGGAAGACGAAGAGTTCGATAAATTCATCGCTGAACACTGGAACGAGCAAGATGGAGAGAGAAGATGAGTTTCGAGGAGCGACACCCAGGACTAAAAGGACGCAGAGTAAGCGGCGGCTATCTTGTTGAGGCGCTACAGTACAATAAGGAAATGAATCTGCCGATGCGTTGGTGGGTTTGTGACGAAGACATTGATGTTACTCAGCTCGACAAACAAAAAGTAAAGGAAGCTTGGGAGCGTATGTATGCAGAGTTTCAGAAGATTAGAGAGACGCATCCAGGTTTGCCTCTTGTAACACACGCGGCGAGAGAGTTTAAACGGGAGCTGGGACTATGATAAAGAAAGTCGTCAAACCTTCGCCAACCAAGAAAAAGCTTTCGACGGAAGAGAGAAGAAGCCGCGTACTAGAGGAAGTAAGACTGACGGGAGCGTGGTTTAAGAACAAAACCCGTTGGGCGGAAGAACTAGGATGTACAAGAGATACGCTTCGCGACGACCTTAAATGGGCGTACAGCACAGTAGAACCAGCAGACCTTAATGAAACACGATTCGAGCTTAAAGGAAGAGTAAAGAAAGCTTTGCATGCTGCTGAAAAAGTCCTTGACGACCCAAACGCAGGACACAGTGACAAAATGAAAGCAGCTGCTACCATTGCTAAGCTCAGTCAGGAATACACAAGCATACTCGAAGCGTATGGTGAGAAAAAGCCTGTTGCACAACAGATTGAGCATAGTGGTGAGGTAGCTACTAAGTTGTTTGCTATTGACGCTTCAGCGTACAAGGTAAAGAAATGAACTGTAATACATGTGGTGGTCTCATCATGGAGCAAGATAAACCCTATAGCTATTATGGTAAGGTGTGCCGCTGCCGTAAACGGGAACAGTGGCAGACGTGAATGAGCGCCGAAGTTGAGTTTGAGCGTACGTACGATTTTATACCAATTAATGATAAACAGAAACTTTTCTTAGAAACACCCTGTACTGAGGTTTTGTACAGCGGTGCTGTTGGTGCTGGTAAGAGTCGTGCTTTGTGCGAAAAAGGATTTCTATTGAACTTATTGTATCCTGGCAACCGTGGCTTGATTGTGAGAAAGGAGTTTACGACAATACCTGCGAGTACGCTTAAAACGTTGTTGGAGGAGGTTATACCGCCTCATATGATAGTCAAGCACGATACGCAGAAGCATTTCATAGTGCATAAAACGGGACACTATGATAGAGCTGGAAAGGAGATATACAGTGAGATTTGGTACTTTGGTCTTGATAAAAAAGCAAGCCAGGACTACAACACAAAAATACTGTCCACACAATGGGGATGGATAGGCGTAGATGAGATAGTAGAGATAACGGAAGCGGACTATGATGTTCTCAAAACACGCCTACGATTTAAAATACCTTATTTGTCTGATGCAGAGAATGATGAAGTTATACGTCCAATATTTGGTGCTACAAACCCTGACGGACCAACGCACTGGTTGTATAAGAAGTTCTTTGAAGAAACAAAAACGAACAGACTTGTCGTGCTCACCACAGCATACGAAAACCCTAAGTTGCCAGCGAAATACATTACTGAACTAGAAGATACACTCACTGGTCTTACCCGCGAGCGTTTATTGAATGGCAAGTGGGTGCAGGCAGAAGGTATTATCTATAAGAGTTTTGACCCAGTAAAGCACGTTATTGATAGTGAGTATCCGCGTGAGGACGGAGGTTTCCTACGCCTTGATGAATACAAGTATTACATTGTGGGCGCTGATAGCAACTATCCTAAACCACGAGCAGCAGTATTTATAGGCGTCACCGGAGATGGTCGCGTGCATGTACTTGATGAGTTCTACAGAGAAGGCGCCTTCGTACAAGACCTTAAACGCTGGCTTGAAGAATGGAAAACAAAAGTAAAATGGTACAACATACGAGTATATCACGACCCAAGCGACGCAGAAGCAATCAAAATCCTCCACACACAAGGCATCAACGTATTCAAAGCAGTAAACGCAGTTGTCCCAGGCATAAGCAGCGTAAGCTACTACTTCGACACAAACAAAATAAGAATACACAAAAAATGCACAGGACTCATAAAAGAACTCCAAGGCTACAAATGGAAAAAAGACGCAGAAGGAGAACAGCCAGATAAGGATACACCAGACCACGCATGCGACGCACTTCGGTACGCTATTCACAGCGATAAGATGGGCTCGTACAACTCTGGTGTTGTTATTGTTGGCGGTCCTCGGAGAAATTAATCTATTCTATACTTAGCGTCTATAAGCTTAAAAGCATTCTTTCTCGGATGAAGATTGACGTGGAATTGCGCTTCACTACAGGTAGTTCTCAAAAGCCCCGCCTTATCACTGAAACGAAAGGTGTGGCTGTTTACAAACCAAAAGACACACTTATAAAAGAAAGTGTTGGCTTTGTAGAAAACAAACCAGCAAGCGCCATTACTAAAGAACTTGGGGAAGCACACCCCTTCGACCCTAAGTTCACCGAAGGCATATACAAGAAAGTACCTATTATATTTGGCGCAGTAAACAAGTACGTTGATTACATTGTCGGCCCAGGAATATACGTTTCAAGCGAAGACGAACGCGCTCAAGAAATTATTAATATGTGGATAAGAGACAACCAGTTCTCCAGCATTCTTCGTCAATGGGTAAAAGAGGCCCTCATCAAACCAGGCGGTTATCTTGAGCTTGGCGGCGCACAAAAAGCCAAGAAAGGCGAGAAGAAGCGCATGAAAGTGCTTGACGGGTGCTGCATGTATGTTCTGCGCGACGAGAAGGGCAACATAAAAGCGTACAACCAATACATGGGAGCAATGAGTGGCGCTGTTGATAAGAACAAGATAGTTGCTTTTAAGCCTGATGAAATAGCTGCGCTCCACTTCAACGTTATCGGCAGCGACGCTTATGGTATGGGAATAGTATACCCTGTATGCACGAGTGTGAACAACCTTATTGGAGCTGAGAAACACATGCACATGCTCATGGAGAGAAAAGCAAACGCTCCTCTCCACATAAAAGTAGGTACAGTCTCTAGCGACGGCCAAGTTTTTGATGCAGACCCAGGAACAGTAAGCGCTTTCGGTCAAGAACTTGAATCACTTACTAATCGCACTGAATGGGTCACCGGCCCACAAGTAGACATGAGTGTTGTTGATTTCGGCCAGATTGGAGAGAAATTCCAGTTCATCATAGAACACGACCTTAAGATGCTTGTGTACGGTCTACAGATTCCTGAAGTAATCCTCGGTGGCGGTAATATTCCTGAAGGCCTTGCGAAAGAGCAAGGCGATGCGCACGAGAAAATAATTCGCAGTTTACAAGAGGAAATTGAGAAAGTGCTTGAGCAACAAGTGTTTGCACGCATACTAGAAGTAAACGGTCTCAGCGGCACTCGTGTTGAAGTTGAATGGGGAGAGCCAAGCACACAGGCTCAGAATGAGAAAATGGCTTACCTTACAACACTGCTTTCTAATCCTCAGCTCCAACCTGCTTTGAGGAACATGATAGAAAAAGACATTGCCCGAATGCTCGGTTATAATGCTGAGCTTCTTTTGGAGCCTGAAGAAAAGAGAGAAGAACAACTCCCACAACCCCGCGTGCCAGGAGCGAACAATCCACGAGCAAATAACAGTATTACTGTACAGTCTACCCCGCCACAGCCCATCGCGTCTATAGCCCCTCTTCCCACATCTCCAACTGGCGGGGTAGACCCTTATAACGAAGATGTTCGTATTGAAGAGTGGCTTGGATTTAACTACAAACAATATCTTGATTACGTTCTTGATGCTGTTAGCAAAGACAACTTTGAACTTTTGCGTGCTCTTGATAGCGTGGAGATACAGGCAGGAAAGCTTACTGACCCGAAAATTGAGCTTTTGCGCGAAGTGCTTAGAGACGGCTTCAAGAATGGCAACACTATAAAAGAAATAGCGCAAGCTATTAAAGAAGAAGTTGGTGTTGATGATTTGTACGAAATAAAAGACGGTGTCGTTACTGATAAAGTTCTCGTTGCTAAAGAATACAGGCCAGTTCTTATTGCTCGAACAGAAAGCACTCGTTTAGCAGCTGAAGGTGCAAGAAAGAACTACGCAGCTAATGGTATAGCGCAGTACAAGGTTATTGCTAGTGTTGGTTCAAGAACGTGTAGCACTTGTGAGGGAATGAATAATAGGGTGTTCAGTGTTGATGAAACACCTCCTCTTCCGCTGCATAGTAATTGTCGCTGCACTATCGTTCCAGTAACGAGGCTTGATTAATCATGAATTGCCCAAGCAAGTTCACGCTCAGCGGTGTAGGTGTTAATCTTCCCGGCGGACAAGAACCTCTTGTGCAGGTAATAAATAAAATAAACGCAATCATAGACACTTTAGAAAGTTATGAAACGCGTTTAGCTCAGCTAGAAGCAGACATTCAAGCACTTAAACAGCAGGTGATTGTATGACCGCGAGAGAATGTAGTCACTGCCGGAAAATTGTTTTCTTTGACCCGCGCATGGGCGACTTTGTGCATGACTGCGGAGATTTTCCTGTAAGTACTGCGCGTGGTACCGAAGACGTGCCTGTAATGGGGAACTGGAGCGACTATACAGGAAGCAATACAGACTCCACGCTTCAAGCAAATGTTCGTAATCAAGGTACAGCCGCAAGCAACTTTGGCACGCGAGGGTGTAGTCTTGGACATAAAAATTATGACCGAACTGTGCATGGAAATCGTAGTTCTACACATCGTACACGCTCCCACCTGCAATACTTTAGTGACGATAATCGCTAAAGGAATATTCTATACTTAGCGTCTACAAGCTTAAAAGCACTTATAGACGAGAATAAACACAGAATGCCATCGAAAGACACTAACGCCAAAAAAGACTGGCGTTATATAGAATTTCTCGCTCCAATAGAAGAGAATATGCTCGTTGCAGAGAGCACAACATCATCTTCTGGTAATGGTAACGGACAGTTCGTAATCCGGGGCACAGCTATTAACAGCACAACAACCCTTAACGGACACACTTTCTTAAGTGAAGAATTACAGCTAAGCGCGCAATCACTCGTAGACAAACCACTACTCAAAGACCACAAGAATGAGGTAGACAGCATTATAGGGCGTACCACGAAAGCGTTCTACGACCCTACTTCTCAGAACGTGAAATTCGAAGCATTCATAGCAGAACCAAAGTATCAGGAAATGGTGCGTGACGGACGACTAAAAAACGTGAGCGTCGGTGCCATGGTCAAAGATGCAGAAGAACAAGTCGATGAAGACGGCAACGTACAAAGCGTGGTCCTAAGAGGAATACACTTCTTAGAACTATCTGTTGTTGCAATCCCAGCAGACCAAAGCGCTGACTTCGCAACAGCAGTACTCGCTTCTCTAGACTTGAAGAAAAAAATGACCCCCACTGATGTCTTAGCAGAGACTAAGGAAACGTCGGTGGAAGAAACATCCCAATCACCTATTCAGGAGGAAAAGCCTATGGCAGAAGAAAATATCCAAGCACCAGCAATGGATGCAAAAGTCCTCGAAATGCTCACTGCACTCCAAGAGCAAGTTGCAAAACTCACTCAGGAAAAAAGTAAGCAAGTTGAGGAGAAGAAAGACGAAACCAAAGGAATCGTCGCACCAACCACAGTCAAAGAAGAAACAGACGCACTATTCGTAAAGGACAGTATCGGTTTCTACCACAAAGACCTCGGAGCAAAGTACAAGAACTACGCTCACACAGGCAACACTATGCAAGCACGCATTAGAGGTGAATACTAATGGCAGCAACAGCACTCGGTAATCCAGCAGGCGCAGTATGGGTAGCAGACTTCGGCGCGCCAAAAACATTTACAGGAAAAGCATACCAAAACATCAGCGGAGGCGTACTCGTATACTTCAGCGGAGCAGCAGGAGCAGTCTCTAGCGGTACAAACAGCTTCGTAACAAGCGATGTTGGTGTATGCATTGACGCAAGCGGCGGTCTCTTTAACGGTATCGCACTTACAAGCACAGCAAGCGGAGGCGCAGTCCCAGTAGCAACTGAAGGTGTGTTCATCCTCGTTGCAAACGGAACAGTAACCGCAGGTACAACTGTTATCTGCGACGGTAACAACAGCGTACGCACAGGCACTACAGCAGGCCACGTTATTGGTCGAGCACTTACTGAAGCAGCAAGCGGTAGCTACTGCCTCGTACAATTGAGAGCATAAGGAGGAAGAAACATGACAAACATGAAATTCGTACAAGAACTCCTTAGCACAGGCACCGGAACAGAGGGCAGCCTTCTTATCGAGAAGACCATCTACGCGAGCCTTGTTGAGGAAGCAGACAGAGTTCTCTTGCCAAGAGAACTCGCAGCACTGTACTTCGGTCCAGCACAAATCAACGGCAGCAGCATTGACGTAGACCTCGTAGTGCCACTGAGCATGAAGGTACGCGAGATTGCAGAAGGCGCAGACATTCCAGTTGACCAAGTAGAATACACCAGCTTCAACATGAAGCCAGTAAAATACGGTGTCAGTCTCCGCATCACTCGTGAAATGCTTGAAGACGGTAAATGGAACTTACTTGAGCACAACGTAAAGTACGCAGGTAAGCGCATGGCTGAAAACGAGAACAGCCTTGTTATTAGCGATGCACTTGATAACGCAACAAACACCATCAGCGGCGGAGCAAGCGTCACTATCGCTAACATTACGGCTGCAATGCAGAAGCTTGAAGAACAAGACTACACTCCAACAGACTTTGTTGTCGGCTACGAAGTCCTTAACGACATCCGCAACATTGACACTTTCGCTGAAGCAGACAAAAGCGGCAGTGCTGAACTCCTTGAAACAGGCTTTAAGGGTACAATCTATGGTATGCGTGTATTCCGTGTGAGCAGCAACGCAGGCATGACGAAGACAAGTGCTTATGTCCTTGACCGAAGATTCGCTTACGCACTCGCAGAAAAAAGACCACTCACTGTTGAACGCTTTGAACTTCCAAGCCACGACATGAGTGCAGCAAGCGTAACTCACCGCCTCAAGGCACGCCACGTACGCGCGGACGCAATCTGTAAGATTACCAGCTCTTAAGGGTGACTAACGATGGCCCTTAACGATGGTTTAAAGAGTCTACAGGAGTGGACAAGCGGACTTGTAGTTGATAATGTAAGCGGTACATTCGCAAACATTACTACAGTTAGCGGTACAACATTCCGCGCGGGTGGAAACTTCGTCATAGGTGGCGGCAGTCCTTACAACCAAGGACTTGTAGTGCCTATGACAGCAAGAGGCATCATCAGTGGCGGTATGTTCGTTGCAGCGAGCGGCGGTTTAGCATTCGCAGCACCAGCAAGTACAAAATACCCTATCGGCGTAGCAGCTGCAACAGCAGCGAGCGGAGCAACTGTGAACGTTATTGTGCACGGTATTGTTCCAGTTATTGCTGAAGGTACTGTAGCAGCTGGCGGTATCGCTATGATGGGCGCTGGAGCTGGCCTGAACACTGTTACACCAATTACCGCAGCAGTTGCTGTATCTGGTGTAAGACAGTTCGGCGTTCTTGACGCTGCGGCAAGCGGTACAAGTGCTACTGTGTTCATACACCTGTAAATAATCTTTTTTCTTTTTTTATTTAGTAATTCATAATGGAGGAGCATAGATTAACCATGGCATTTCACAATTCATCACCATACGCACAACCAATAGACGAGAACGCTAAGCCTGTGCCAGTACTGCAACCAAGTGGAACAATACTGCTTACAGCTGTTGGCAGTACAGCATTATTTACCCGCACTGAAGTGGTTCGGTTAGTGAGCAACAATGATATTCACTTTCGCGTCGGAAGCAACGTTCTTGCAATGAGCGGAAACGCTTACTTACCAGCAGGCAACGTAGAATACCTCAAAGTAGGAAGCAACTTCCAAGTATCTATAAGCGGTGCAGCAGGCACGTTCGGTTACGTCACCATAATGATGTAGATGCGCTTATGAGAATCGGCACTCGCAAACAAATAGGATTCCTTGGAAGCAGAAAAGTTATTCCTAGCTCCATAAGCGGTCTTGCTGCTTGGTTTGACGCAAGCAGAGGCGTCTACAGCGACGCTGCGGCTCAGTTCACGGCAGCGAACAGCGAGTCTTTGAGCATTGCAAGTAACTCTACGTTACAGCTTGGAGATATAGACTTTACAATTGCAGGATGGGCGTACTTAGACAGTAAAACTACGGCAAGGTCTATCGCTGGTAAGCGTGCTACAGGTGGAACTACTGACCTTGAGTTTACATTCGTTTACGATAATGCTACAGATAGATTTGTGCTCGCAATAGGCGACTCAAGCAATATCTCAACTGTTGCCGCTAACAATTTAGGTTCTCCATCTACAGGCACTTGGTACTACGTGGTCGGTTGGCGTGATAAGACTGCTGGAACTATAAACATTCAGGTTAATAATGGAACTGTCGATAGTGCTACTGTTTCAAGAATACCACAAGTAGGCACAGCTACTTTCAGAGTGGGTGCACAACAAAACACTGCGGCTGTATTTTGGAATGGAAGAATAGACAGTTTAGGGTTTTGGAAGAGGACTCTTACGGCAGCAGAAAGGACGTGGCTTTACAATAGTGGTAACGGTAGAGTGTACGCGGATATAGGGCAATCAGGCACTGATGGAAGCGCACTAACAACGAATCTTATTTCTTGGTGGAACCTTGATGAACTGAGCGGTACACGTTACGATAGTCATAGCACAAACCACCTTACAGATAACAACACAGTTACACAAGCTGTTGGTATTGCTCAAAGTGTTGCTCGTGACACTAACTTCGCAGCACAATTTACGGCAGCAAATAGCGAGTACTTGAGTATTGCTGACAATGCAACATTCTCAACGGGAGACATTGACTTCTGGATAGCGGGCTGGGTATATCTTGATGCGGTTGCAGCCAACCAGGGTCTCGTTACTAAGGATGCAGGCGCGAATAACCGCGAATATGGTGCATACTACAACATAGCAGATGGTATTCGATTCTACGTTTTCCATGACGGAACTACAATCAAAGAAACTCCTGGAGCTGGCATACTCACTGCAGGTACCTGGAACTTCTTCATCGGCTGGCATGATTCTGTAAACAACACAGTGAACATCAAGGTCAACAACGGCACGACACAATCATCCGCTCACACTACAGGCGTGTTCGACGGAACCGCAGCACTTGAATTAGGTCGATTCGCCACTTCTAACTATTTGGGAGGTCGCCTTGACTCCGTTGCTTTTGGCAAGAGTCCCTCTGGTGGTATCGCAAGCGTAATTTCTGCCATCAACACGTCGCTCTTCAATAATGGTCGAGGTAAGAAGTACGCAGACTTAACCGCAGCAGAGAAGTCTGACTGGGGTCTTGTTTCCTGGTGGAATCTCGATGAAAGCAGCGGTAACAGAAGTGATTCCCATGGTAGCAACACACTCACTGATAACAATACAGTTACGCAAGCGCAGGGTGTGAATTACGTTGAAGGGGTTGTTAGCCTATGGACTGACAACTCAAGCAACAACAGCGACTTAGTTCAAGTCACGCAATCAAAAAGACCTGCTCTTATCAGCAACAGCTTAAACGGTAAACGCGGTGTTAAGTTCGACGGTACTGACGACGCGCTACAAGCGAGCAGCGTTACTATTGGTGCTTTCACTTATTTCGTTGTTATGAAACTTACAGGCACTGCTGGTATGATATACGAGCACAGCGCCGACGCAGGCACGAACCCTGGAAGCTACATGTATGGTACAACAGGCAACAGCCTTCAAGTAAAGAGAGGCACTGCATCGTCGAGTAAGAACTTTACAGCTGACTGGGCTGTTGATAATGCTGCAAAGATTACAGTGCAAGTATTTGATGGAACGCACGCAGGGCACTTACTATACATAAACGGCGCTTCTCAGTCATTAACAAACGTTTCAGCAGACGAGCCTGGAACAGCTGAAGTAACCGCTGCTCTTAACGTTGGTGCAAGAAACGACGGTGCTTCACTACCATCGAACGGACTTATTTACGAAATTATCGTTTACAACAGAGCACTCACAGCAACCGAAAGAGGCAAAGTTGAGAGGTATCTTAGCAGCAAGTATGGAGTGTCGCTATCATGAGAAGAACAATTATAGTTATTACTGCTGCACAGCAAGTGCTTGAAAATACTTTCATGACAACAATAGATAAACAGGGCGGAGATAGGACATTCACTGTCGGTCTTAACGCTCTTGGTGTTGGTGTTCCTACTCATTACTGGTGCAACTGGTTAGTAACTGACGAACAGTACGCAACGTTCAGAACACGTTATGGCAGTGATTGTTTTGACGGGGATAAAATGAGTCCTGATGAAGTGCTTGCAGCGAAAGGACTTAAAAGAATACACGGTGACTTATCATGACATGGAATTTAGGCAGCGTAGGAAGTGTAGCAATTAACTTTTTTGATAACGTTCCAACCCACATAAGTGGTGTTTTGCCTGTTATGGCTGACATGAGCCGCGTGAAAGTACAAAACTACACAGGAGTAACGATAGGGAGTAACAGTATAACTGAAGCATATCAACCGGCGATACTATATTTCACACTGGCGCAAGCTGCGCAAATGCTTGCGGTGGAAGGAAGCGACAAAGGATACAGTATAGGTGATTTAAGTATTGAAGCTGGCGGAACGAGCAGCGCACCTGAAGCAGTAGCTAACCGTTACGAGAAGATGGCTGAGCAAGAACTCAAAGCACTTGGCAAAAAAGCCAGTTACTACAGGACGTACTAAATGCCTACAGCACAAGAGATATTGGAAGACTTGAATAGTGTACTCAAAGAACACGGAACGTTATGCAGGTTTAGATATTTCACTGGAAGTGTAGCACTCGCTGATTATGATAGTGCACAAGTACTCTCTCGCAGCGGAGTGGATGTATGGACAAGCGGTCTTCCACAACCGCTTAGTACGAAGAATAGTTCTTACGATGCAGGTCTTGTAGAACAAGGGCGTTTATTGGCAGATGATACAAGATTGTATTTCCCTGGCACTATAAGCACAAGTGGTATTTGGCGTGTTGGTATAGGCAGTCCTATACGTGCTGAGTACGCTCCTATTGAAGGGGGCGCTACAGGATGGGTTGTTAATGGCAGTGTTGTATTGAAAAAGGCGTATGTTCGTGTTCTTCCTGGCGGTAGTTTGTACGGTGAAGCATGACTGTAAAGATAATTGTTAAAGGAGCTGAGAAAGTAGTGGCTCGTCTTAGGTACGATAATGCTGCTGTTACTGTGGCTGCTAAGCAGGCTATAAGTGAAGCTACGTTCTATGTTGAGGGTGAAGTGAAGAAGAGTATTTCTGGACGAGGACCTGAAGTGCCTAGTGTTGATACTGGCGCATTTTTACGTAGTGTAGAAAGTGACGTGCAAGGCACTACTGGTAAGGTGTTTTCTGATATACATTATGCTAAGTATTTGGAGTATGGTACTAGTAAGATAGGTGCTCGTCGTCATTTTCGTAATACTTCTCGTCGTACTCGCCCTCGCGTAAAAGAGCTTATAAATAGTGCCGTTCAGAAGGCTATTAAGTGAAGAAACAATTATCTTCTATATAGAAAATATCGTTAATTATAAATACAAGACAACAATAAGCACTCTAATGAAAGAAAGTAAAGAAACATGGTACGTGCAAAACAAATGGGCACTTTTGATACTATTCCTAGCTCTAGACTTTTTCTTCGCAGTAGGATACGCAGCACTTGGAGTGCCGAATGAAGCAATACCCGCAGCAATCACAGCAGCATTCATCACACTCCTATTTGTAAGAGTCAAATCCGCAACACAATAAAGAACCATTCTATACTTAGCGTCTACAGACTTAAAAGCATTCTAAACAGGAATTTCTCATAGTTGTTCAAGCGAAAACAACACACAGTACAAGCGAGTACACACAATGGTCCTTAGCAGCAGCACGTTCATCAGTGACACTGTAAAACAAATAAGAGATATGCTAGCAGCGGGAATAACAGACCCAATAAGCAGCACTCGCCCTTCTACAAGTCGATTCGTAATGACAAGTTACCCACGAAGAGCCGCTGTATACCCTATAATAACAGTCACTTGCCCAGAGATAGGCACAGGAAGACACACAGGACAAAGCAGTGAAGGAATGATACAACCACTGCGCGTAGAAATACGAGTATGGTCTCGCAACGTTAAAGAAAGAGACCAACTCTTTGAACAAATATACCACTACTTACGAACAAACCAACTAGATACTAACAGCACAAGCGAATTTGGACTGCACGATTTCACACCAGTAAGCGCAGTACAAGTAAGTGAAGAAGGAGAAGGAGGCATCCACAGTTGGATTCTAGAAGTAGATTATTTCGCAGTACTAACATAAATTAGGAGGAAACACATTACAATGGCCAGATACACAGCAGACATGAACCGTACAGGTTTCTTTTACGAAAGCGGTACGTACGCAACAACAACAGGAACAACATTACAATGGATAGGCGGAGTGCAAAACTTCGACGCAGACGACAGCACAGGAGTATTCCGCATACGATACCAAGGAACACACACTCGCAACGTAGACCAGTTCGTCGACGGACCGCTCGACCACACAGGAACACTCTCGTACTACCCTCAAGACTGGAAAATGCTCGTCTTCGCACTCGGAAGCAATGCAGACGTATCAGGAACCACAAGCACACACACCATAAGCGAACTCAGCCCTGGAAGCAGCTCACCATTCATTAGCGGTACAGACAACCCGTTCACAAGCTTCGCTATAGAACACAGCGAAAAGGCAGTAGGCACAGGACAAAACTTCGTGCGAACATACAAAGGATGTGTAGTAGACGAACTAAGCATTAGTATGCCACAAAGTGAACCAGTTACTGTTGATGTTAATTGGATTGCGCAAAACGTCACATTTAGCAGCGGAGCACCAACAAGCATTACCGAAGACACGAGCAGACCATTTTTATGGAGTGACGTAAAAGTACACATACCAAGCGGAACGGTGTACGATAACATAACAAACGCACGCTTCACCATTAGGAATAATCTTGAGCCGAAGCACTTCGATAACGGAAGCAGAGTAATCACTGTGCCTGTGCCAGGATACAGAGAGTACATGCTCGAACTCACCCTCGATGGCACAAGCGAAAGAACAAAGACGCTTTACGACCAATACTTCCTTGGTGGAAGCACATTCAACGCAATACTAGACCTCACTGTAGCATCAAATAGGAACATAGCAATTACTTTGAGCGGTTGTAAGCTTGTTGACATGGCAGCACCAGGCGGCCTTACGGGAGTAAACCAACAAACCGTTACGATAGAACCAAAGAATTGCGTAGCACTTGTCAGCGACACAACACCAAAGTACAACCCATGGTAAGGTGTGAATAGATGGCTTTGAAAAGAACCACAATAGAAGTAAGCGGACAAACGTTCACGCTCAAAGAACTCTCTATGGCAGCACAGCTGCGCTTGCAAGAAAAAGAGAAGAAAACACCGAGCGACGTATACTGGGAATGCATCGAAGAACGAGCAGAACTAGAAAGACTCTCTGAACAACTACCCGCAAAAGAGTGGTTGCGTATTATCAACGCCATCAACGAACTTAACGGCTGGAACTAGATGATGCAGACACAACGGCAGAAAGAAGTGTGGAAAACGCGCTTATGGTTCGCCGAGTTTGGATGGGATGAGGAGAAACTAGAAACAATGCCAGCGTGGTACGGACAAGGACTCATACGAGCGCATAACGCAGAAATGAGTGAACAAGAACGGCAAGCAAGACTAAGACAAAGGAGAAACAGGTAAATGGATTTTGACAGCTTCTTAGGAGGACTCGCAGGCGGTACAGCAATACAGATAATAATACAAGCGCAAGACCAGTACAGCAGTGAGTTAAGCAAAGCAGAAAGGCAAGTCAGTGCCAGCAGCAAGAAAATGGGCGTGGCAGTAGCAGCTGTGGCTACTGCTGCCACCGCAGCCGGAGTGGCGATGTTTCAGTTTGCACAACAAAGTGCTCGCACGGAAGCAGCGCAGAGAAGTTTTAACAGAATACTTGGCGCAGAGAGTACTGAAACACTCCGAAGACTACGCGAAGCCACCCATGGAACTGTAAGTGACTTTGAACTTCTTACAAAAGCCAACATATTTTTTCAAAACATTAGTGGAGCAACACCTGAGCAGTTCCTTAAAATAGCAGAGGCGGCAGGCCCACTTGCACGAGCTGTTGGTATAAGCATCCCAGAAGCTTACGAACGTCTTGTGCAAGGTATTGCAAAAGGAGAAACAGAACTACTTGATGAATTAGGTTTGAAACTTGATGCTACCATCGCCAATAAGAAATACGCGGATAGCATAGGGAAGAGTGTCAGTGAGCTTACAGCACAAGAAAGGGCTACAGCGGCGCTCATTAATGTCTTACCAGAGTTAGAGAAGAGATTGAAAGCTCTTCCTGAAATTCAAGAAGATGTCATTACAAAGTCAGAGCGTATGAGTGCTTCATGGAGGAACTTCACCGACCAGCTTGGCGAATCAACAGCGCCTGCAATCTCGGCCATCCTTGATGGTCTAACAGAAGCTCTGGAGAAGATAGAGAAGCTTAGCACGTACGAGACTGTGCTCTTCGGTGCAGCAACTGATGTGTTAATGCAGAAGGTAGGATTGCAAGATGATGTTAATGACCTGAAAGCTAAAGAGATTATCTTTTTGAGTTCCGCTACAGGTCAAATGATTATTCAAAATCAATATGCGCAAGCACAGCTACAGGTTCAAGAGTCTACTACGCAAGAGATTATTGAACAAAACACTGAGCTTGACAAGCAAATCCGCAAGTACGAACACATGATAAACATTGGTGGCGGGAGATACGTTAAAAGAGATGGTAGCGGCATATATCGTGAACGCGAAGGAGGCGGATACGAACAAATAGGAGATAGTAGCGTTAAATTGAAGCCTCGCCAAAACGACTTTGTGATGAGAGGAGAGACGCTAGTGCCATTCAGTCAACAGGATACTATAATTGGTTTCAAGGGTAATAAGGTTCCTGGTGGTGCCACTTTTGTGTTTAATGATATGACTGTCCAAGGTCTTGATGCAGATGCTGTCGCCGAAGCCATACAGAGGAAGTTGTCGAGGGCACTCA
>Ga0196964_10000191_pt1 | contig 43685 bp, 47 predicted proteins | sample S1_10metaG_FD_148615 | JGI IMG/M metagenome (GOLD analysis project Ga0196964, IMG submission 148615) | Soil microbial communities from Anza Borrego desert, Southern California, United States - S1_10 | ecosystem: Environmental > Terrestrial > Soil > Desert | place: USA: California | collected...
AGGCAGTCTCAATGTCTCGTCTTCGTATTTCTGAGCCATGGGAAGTTTAGGTACGGGGAACGGATAATTGTTCTTCATAGTCTCCACCCCGACTTCTTTTAAGTAGTCGTAGAGCATGTCCCTTTTCTCTGTCCGGACGATGTAATCCTGCCAAACCCGACCGTCAGTATGTCTTGGAAGCTCCAACCCTGAAATACCACCTAATTCAGTGGTGTATTTTTCCGCTATCTGCTTTCGCCTCTCTAGTGTTTCGCCTAATTTCCTAAACTTGATATTCAAATAAGCGGCCTGTAAATTATCTAATCTTGAATTAACACCCCAATCCCGAGCATCAGTCTTGAAGTGGTTGCGGGCATCTTTGACGTAGTTGTACATTTTCTCATCATTGGTAACGAGCGCTCCAGCATCCCCATAAGCGCCTAAGATTTTGGCTGGGTAAAAGGAGAAACAGCCAGCTATTCCAAATGAACCGGCTTTCTTGCTGTTATGGACTGCGCCTAGTGCTTGAGCCGCATCCTCGATTACATGCCAACCGTACTTCTCGGCAATTTTTAAAATGTGGTCAAAGTGGGTATCAAACGCACCTTCGATATGAACCGGGATAATCGCCTTAATGTTCCGGATTTCGTCTATCGGCAAGGCTCCGTCTAAATCATAAAAGATAGGTTCTGCCCCGACTTGCTTGATTACCTGAACTGAAGCGACAAAAGTCCGGGAGGGAACCAAGACAAAATCCCCTGGTCCAATCCCTAGTCCCCGAAGGGCTAGATAAAGGGCATCAGTACAGGAGTTAAGCCCGATTGCGTATTTAGTCCCGCAAAAATCCGCTAGATGTTTTTCAAACTTTTCTGTATCTTCCCGCAAGATAAGGTCGCCATTAGTAAGCACCCTGTCGGTTGCCCCTAAGACTTCCTTCCTTATTTGTGAATAGCCCAGCCCTGGGTTAAAGAACCTAATTGATGACATAAAATTTTCCTTGTTTAATTGCTATTTTTTCTTCATCTAAAGTCATAAGCTTCTCATCCAAAGTCTCCCCCGGACGGGTGCCGATGATTTTAATTGGATAGTCTTCCCCATAAATCTCATTTTTCAAATCAATAATCCTTTTTGGCTTGCCCATATCTAAAATCCACAACTGGCCGTTATTGCCCAATTCTCCAGCTTCAAGCACAAGCTCACACGCCTCTGGAATAGACATCATATAGCGGGTCATTTCCGGGTCAGTAATGGTCAAAGGTTCGCCGGCCTCATACTGGCGCTTCCAAATCTGAAGGACACTTCCCCGGGAATGAGCGACATTGCCAAACCTGACAGCCACAAACCTGTTGCCACGGTTTCGGACAATGCTTTCGGCCGCAAGTTTGGTGATGCCCATAATACACTTGGCATTTACTACCTTGTCGGTTGAGACAAAGATAAATTTTTCCAGACATTCCCATCTCTGGGCTTCCCTGATTAAGTTAAGAGTGCCGTTAATGTTGGTTGCCACTGCTTCTTCCGGGTACTCTTCACAAGGTGTGACGTGCTTTAGAGCGGCGGCGTGGATGACTATCTCCGGCTTAAAATCCGAGAAGACATCAAATAAAGTATCCTGATTCCTGATGTCCCCATTACGGGAGGCAACCCACAAGCCTTTTTCCCGAAGCTCTGTCCGGAGGTCGAAAGCCCGGGTCTCATCTATATCGAGAATAAAGATAAAGTTTTTCTGGGCGGCCAGTTGCCTTACAAGTTCGCTTCCCACACTTCCTGCCCCGCCAGTAACTAATACACGTTTGTTTGTAATCATTAGAGTCTGATGTAATTAGGGTTTTTAGAATGGTATGAATATAAAACCGCTTCTTTGACTTCCTCTAAACTCTTGGGGTTGTGCCACATCAGGCCGATATTGTCGCAAAAATCAAAGTCTTCCTTTTCATGCAGGAGATTGTGAGAAAACCCAAGAAACTTGTAAGAAGAACTACCCTTTACCCCTAAAAGGGTTACCGGGGCGTTATGGCAAACAAGCGCATTCCTGACCATCTCCCCTGGCCGAAAGAGCGAGAAGTTAATCATGGTGTAGTAAAAAACCTTGAATCCAGAGAGGGCGAGAGTGGCAGCGATAATCATCGCACTTTGTTCAGTGACCCCAAGGTTTAGGACTTTAAACTTATTCTTTGGGTCGTCTAAATACATGAAGCCAACATCAGGGATAATGACCACGATATTCGGGTCGTTTAATTCGTTGAGCGTATTGATAAACTGCCTTCGGTTATCTAAGTTCTTTACAAGCTTGCCCATATTCTTTTTCGTCTAATTGTTTATAGTGGTACAAATTATTGTCCTCAAAAATTGAAACGCCTTTACCTTTGGTAGTCTTGGCGATAATTACCTTCGGTTGCTCCACGCCTTCGCAGTAATCAAGGGCTGTTTCGATTTGTTTAAAGTCATGCCCGTCCACGTCTATCACATCAAAGTTAAAAGCATCCCATTTAGAACCCAGGCAATCCATATCCAAAACCGTCTCAGTCTTACCCATGGCCTGATGGCCGTTTCTGTCGACAATTACCACCAAGTTATCTAAACCATGATGACTAGCTAAAGCGGCTGCTTCCCAAGTCGTACCGATGGCTTGTTCCCCGTCTGACATCAGGACATAAACTGTTCCCTTTTCGCCCCGAAGCTTCTTTCCAAGAGCGTAACCGACTCCGGCTGGTAGGCCATAGCCCATGCTCCCGCCGGCAAATTCACAGCCCCAATATCCAAGGGGTTCAACTAGACCGATATATTTAGACTTGCCGTCACAGTAAGTTTCGATTGCTTCTTTTGGCATTAATCCGTGCTTAACTCCCAGTGCATAGATGGTCGCCGCCACCCAACCTTTTGAAACCACCAGCTTATCTTTTTTAAAATCAGCCTTGTCGTAAAGGACAGTCAGCAAATCTACGCAGGAAAAATTAGACCCGATGTGCGAAGTCTGGGCTTTGAAAAGCATCTCTAAGACTGTCTTTCTAATTTGTTTTGCTGTTTTCTCGTAGTTTTTCATTTCTTTATTCGTGAAAAATAATTTGATTTAGCGGTAATGACGACATAGGTTATTTCCGGGTAGTTGTCTTCAAAGAGTTTCCTTTTAAGTCTCCAGATTTCAGTGGCAAAACCTTTCGCCTCCCACGCTTCTTGATGACCATCGGTAAAGGTAAGAAGGAAATCAACCCTATGACCACAGATTTTTGAGCCTCCACGACCGTAAAGAGTAAAGGTTTTCTGGGGTTCAACCTTATTAATCGTTCCAGTTCTTTTAAGTAAAACAATCTCTTGGGCAACAGCCGATTCCAGTTGACTATCATATTTTCGTCCTTCAAAGACTGTTTTTTTGTTGCCATATTTATTAGCTTTTCTTTGATACCAAACCATTCATTCTTTGTTTATGATTTTGATAAAAAAGTATCTCTAACTGCTTATCCTGGAGTTCGTTTACCAGCCTTGAGGCAAATTCCCGGCAGTCTTCTGAGCAGTATTTGTATTTGGCAGGCTTATTACAGACCACACATTTCTTTTGTTTTTCCATTTCTTCTTCTATGTAAGTTAATTAAAGGGGGTTTAATCTCTGTTTAAGTTCCACATAAGAAAAGCGAAACTCCCAAAAATGATTAGTATAGTCAAGACTCCTGCAAGATTTTCTCCAATTTCCATATTTTTATTCTCTTTATTTAAGTAATGGGTTGGGGAGAAGAGTAAAATCACGGAAGTCTGAAATTAGGCCTTTTGAGCGTACTGCCTTATTCGTTGTATTCGGCAGAACCCCACGATTTTACCCTCACTTCAACCCACTACTTTTGGTGATTAACTGATTGTTTAAATTCTTTTAACCGACCCATAATCTCTTTTTTAGTCTCTTTGGCTTGAGTTTCATTACCATAAAAAGTAATTTCCCAAATAAAGTGAGCAACAATTTCTTCAAACATATAGTGGTCTAAAGTATCTTGGCTTATGGGGAGATTTGCTAGTTCCGACCATTTTCTAAAAGACAACGAATATTTATCTGTGGCTATTGCATATCCCCTGTTATCAACTGCCTCCCCTAAAGGCTCATCCACCAACCAACCGTAAACCTTAATCTGCAACTTTTCATCACTAGCTTTTCTTTTCCTAACTTTTTGCAAGTATTCAAAAACGCTTTTATAACGATTTTTGTCTGTCGGATAAAAATATCTAATAGCTCGTTCTACCTCCTCCCATTTCACAACTTTTACTAAATCCCTAATTGTTATATTCATTGGCTTTTAACCTTTAATTTTTGAGATAGCCCTTATGACAAGGGCTTGACCGCCATCAGTCTCTCTAAAAGAGTTTCGATACAGATAGAGCAGATTTGAAACTTTGACTGGAACTTACAATCAGGCGTGAACTCCTTTTTGCAGTAGCGGCAGTGTTCCATTGAGCCTCCTTATCCTATGTGTGTATATCCTGTGGATAACTCCCAATTTAACTACTCTTTTATCCCTCATATGGGAGTTAAAAAAGTTCTTAATTAATCAATAAATTGGGCAAAATTTTGGTAAACAGTCAGGTTAGCCTGCCTAGAGCCTGAATTTTTGTCTGGTTCCAAAATCGCCAAGTTTCTTTAATGAACAAGTGAGGTCTCCCGTTGCCGAGTAGTCAGGCAGAGCGGGAAATGTCGTCTGTTCACTAAAGGGGTCAGTCCAAGTTTTTTAGGAGATGCACTGATAGCTCCTATTTATTGAATTGTCGTAAATGCTGAAATACTAGTAGGTCAAATCTGCGGTCTGCCAATACCGGCGGGGAAGAAAAATTTGGGCTTTGTGGTCTTCCTCTTTTTTAAAGTGATAATATTGGCCGTTTTTATCTATCTGTTCGGCAGTGGTGATGTAAATGCGGTTGTCCTCGGTATCGTGGACGTGGATGGTGTAGTTATTGGGAAGTAAGACATCTCGAAAATACCGGCCGTCTATTCCCCAAGCGTCCAATTTCCGGAAAAGGTGAAAACTCTTTTTTACTTTCTTTTTAAATGTGTTTCCGACAAGTTCCCCGATAACTCTTTCATTAGGGGTGTTTTCGTTTATTTTGATAAGCATTTAGGCGAAAAGATTATTTTGCTCTAAAGATTGGTCCGGTTTTGCTGATAAGGGATTGCCTAAAAACCTTATAGCTACCTATCGGACCAAACCTTAAAACAAAATTTTTATTACCCCCGATTAAGAGCTAAGGAAGTCCTCTCAATCAGGGGAATAAACAATGGGTAATTTACGAAAAAACCCAGACCATTTAACTGGTCGTCACCTCCTCCCATATGCCAGTGGCTATGAGAGAAGGAAACACTAGCTAAACTATCGAACTCTCTTTACTACCCACCCTGAATCATCAGCTAGGGTTCGAGTGACATAATTCTTTCGGGAACCGTTTAACTTCTGGTACATCGCAGTTGAAACCGTCACTCTATAAGGCCATTCACTTTTCTCAATTACTACTGCTTCATCTAAAGCCAGCGACTTGATGGCTACTTCAAACGGAGCAAATCTGTTGGCCTTGTCACCAAACCTGTTTTTGAAGTTAAGGCTTTCGTACTCTTTTTTTCCAATTACTTTCATATCTTTTCCTTTTTTAATTGCGACCTTTTAAAAATTAATATCATCTGCCGTTATTACATCCATATCTCCGAAAGGCGGCTCATTGCTTGAATCATGCTTGTTGGCAATCCACTTATGGAACCTATCGGCGACTTTCAACAGCTTTTCACTGTCTATACTTTCTCCGCCCTGTACTTTCGCTACCGCAAAATTAGTGGCACAAATTAAAGCCTGCTGTCTCTCAATCGAAGTCCTGTCTTCCGGGGTAGTTCTACTAAACCCGTTGCCAGTTTTTAACTTCTTAAACTGCAAAACTTTCTTCCCGGCAAATTCCTTCTCTATCACATCACCCTCGTAGGTCTGTCCGACATCTACTTTGGCAAAGGTTTCCATTATCTGCGGGGCTTGGTTATCAACCGTTCCCATAAAGACCACTTTAGTTAAGTTCTTGCCGTCTTTGGTGGTGATGTTTTCGCTCGTTACTATGCTTTGTATTAGTACTTTGCTCATACTGTTTTACTTAAAATTTTATTAACCGCTTCTTCTGCATAATCAAGACCTTTAGACTCTCCCATCTGATGCGCCAGGTTACAAAAATTTTTTATCAATCTCTTGTCGTCTTCCTTCCAAAAAGGAATTTCATCAATACGTGTTTTTAAATCTTCTAAATTTTTCATGCTTTTACCTTCCGGTTAATTTCGACTTTGAAATCCCTTATCTCTATTTGGGCGCAGATACAGAACGGGTAATCTGAATCCTCACATTCCTGATAATGTTCCGACTCCAATTTGTCGTACCAAACCTCCGGGTCAAACTCTGGCATTAGAATGGCATCTCCTCGTAGAGCTTAATCATTTCATCGGCCTTTTCTAATTGCTTTTGTAGCTCTTGAATCTTGATTGGGTTCAGGTGTCCCACTTTGGTCTGCTCAAGGATTCGGGTCTTTTCCCGTTTCCATTCGGCTATCTTGGAAAGAAGATAGTCGCTTTTGATGGCAGTCTCTTGCGGACTGCGTTGTATAAATAGACTCATATATTTTCTTAATTAAAAAACCCCGCTTTTTATAGCGAGGTTTCGTATCAGTGGTTTTAATAGCCCAGGTGCCTCTTCTTAAGGATAACACCCAGACTAATAGGACCACTGATTTCGTAAGGTCTTTGTTTGAAGAACTACTCTAGTTGAGATTGTTCAAAAACAATGACAGACTTATTTCTCGCTTTAAATCGCAATAAGTTTTTAAAGAGGAGCTATCCAAAGGTCGTAAACCTTCACTACTCTCGGAATGTGCCATGCGTGATATTCACGGTTAGGCTAATCTAGAATCTTCCGACTAAGCCTTTGACGTAATCTCTGGCGACAGCTCCTATATTTATATCTTACACCTACTAGCCTACACTGTCAAGAGCCTGTTTTGATTTTCTTGTGGATAACTTGCCGACACGAACCAGATTCATTTCTTTAGCATATTTCCAGTAACGAGTCATGGTTTTTAAGTCTACTAGCTTGCCGGATGCGGTTTTCTTCATTCTACTCTGAGCTTGCCTATATGACAAACCCTGATGGTGGATAAGTTCCACCACCTCTAAAATTCGTTCTATATCTCTAGTCGGTTTTGGCATATCATTATTGTACACCACTTGCCGACACAGTCAATAGAGTTTATCCCCTAACCTTCGCCCATTCTTTCTTTAAATCAGTCCCTTCTAATGTGGTGTAAATCCTTGAGCTATTGATATTAGAATGCCCCATTAAATCACTTATAACGCCATTGTTTACCCCTTTGCGAGCCAAAGCCCTGCCATAGGCATGGCGGTACATGTGACAGTGAATAAAAGGAAAGATACCTGCTTTTTTGGAATAAGCCCGTAGAGAGTGAGCCATGCCGGTTGGCGTGAATCTCCGTCCACAGAAACCCCCGGATGCGCCAATAAATAAAGCTTTCTCATCTTGCCCGTACTTTAATTTCTTTCTTCTTTGTAGCCACCTGTCTATTTCCCTTTGGGTATCCTTTGTCCAAAATATCTGTCTGATTGGTTTGAATCCCCTGCTCTTTTTAGTCTTGATAATGGCCTGCCTGTTTTTTAAGTCGTCTATATCCAAATCTAATATCTCGCCTATGCGACATCCCGTGTCCCATAAAAGCATCAGGATGGCCCTATTTTTAAGGTGCCTTGGGTCTTGGTTTTGAGGGATAACTGAGAGGATTTTGCAGTGTTCCTCTAGGGTAATTGTCCGGGGCATGACAAATACCTTGCGGGGTACTGGGATTAAATCCTCATGGAAGACTTTGTAATTTTGTAGTCTTAGGAATCTAAAGAACTTCCTAAAGCCATTAACCTTAGTGACAAACGCCCGCCTATCCCAGCCTAATTTCTCAAGGGTCTCGAAGTAATCTGAAACGTCAGATGGCCTCACTTCTTCCACATCGCAGTTTTCCATATACATAGCAAAATACCGCAGGGTTGTGTCATGTCCCTTGTTGGTATAGGTGGTTATCTCATACCGGCGAAGCTTTGAAAACTCGTCAATGGCTTCTTTGAGGCGCATATTAAAAGGCCCGCCTCCAGTTACTACACTGAAGACGGGTTACATAAATTATAAACCATCGGTAGTAAACCCCCTTTATAGGGCGATGGTTAATGATTAAATTGTACTGAATTATACCCTATAAATAGGGATTGTCAAGACTAGATTTCTGATGACGGTGGTAGGGTGATTTTAGACCAATCAGGTGTGCCATCTGTTTTAAGCGGTACATCCACACCTGTAATCTTACCCAAAGCCTTTAGTTCGCTTGGGTCACCTATATACATCCAAAACATCGCTGTCTTACCGTCTTTAGATAGTGCAAATCCTTTGTTCATAACTCTAAATACATCATTCCAAGGGTCAATGTAACCTCCATAGCCATTGTCCCTATTTAATACAAAACCGTTTTTATCAACCTTTCGAAGTCCATAGTGTAAATGCGGTCCAGTGGAGTTGCCGGTTGAACCCATTGTCCCGAGCAAGTCTCCCCGCTTAACCATATCTCCTGCCTTTACCTTTATCTCCTTTAAATGAAAGTAAGCCCGCTCATCAAAACCGGTGAGGGTTGGAGTGCGGGTATAGACAAAGTTCCCTGCCCCATTTACTTCATAGCCTGTAAATTCAACCCTTGCATCTTCGACTGAATAAATGGGCGTGCCTTCCTTAAAGGCAATATCTAAACCGTTGTGAGCGATTATTCCGTATTTAGAGTAATCTACAGCCTTGCCTGCAAACTTTTGAGTAACCACAGGATGTCCTGGTGTTTGTGGGTCTAATAAATTTGGTACTGGTATATTTGATTGCATAATTTTTTCCTTACTACAAAGTCCGATTTTTCAGGCTCTTTAGTAAGGGGAGGAGTATCCTTAGATACTCCCCCGATTAGGTGTTCATAACGGCAGCTCCGTTTGTTCACCCTGTTTGGTCGTCCGAAAATCCTCTAGAGAACGGCGTTCCCTTTCATGCCAGACCCAATCACGAAGAGTGGGAATGTCAAAGAAAATCGGACGGGTAGGATACTTGGTGGAAAAATACCCCTTGGTCACTACACAGACCCTATCTTTCTGCCAACCTGCGCCCAAAAAGAGCGCATCGCAGTGGTCTGGTTCTTCGGTTGTGCACTGTGCACCCATTTCCCAGATATATTTGGTATAAATGGGAACAAGGTCACGGTCGTTACAGGCCAGAAATATCCTCATAATCACTCCAGCTCATATGGTTTTTGACGGAACTTCTTGCGCCAGATATGGGCGAAATCAAAGCCTTCACACTTGGCGCAGTTGACGTAGAAAATCGGAACGACAGTGGTGGGGTTATCCCTTCTCATTGAGTAGAACAATCCCAGAGCCATCGCCATCGGGCAGTCGAGCAGGTGATATTCTTGCCCGTCTGTTTTCCAAACCACCCGAACGACATAGTACGAAACCTTCTTTTTCTTGTCTTTGCTTCTGAAGAAAACTCGGTCTTGGTCCTTGTGGTTCTTTTCGTTTGGACAAAGCCACAGTTCCAGACCTTCAGGCAGGATAATGTGGCCCATAGAACCTCCTAGGATGTTCGACTTCGTGCCTTCTGGCAAATACGGGTGATGTAAGCTGTGACGGCTTCAGGGAGCATTGACCCGAAAAGGTCAGGTCGCTGAAGGGTAAAGGTAATCATCCAGGCCAGTTCTTCATTGAACTTCTCAATTGATAAGTTCTCAGAAGCAACGGCTGCGCATTCAGCCTCGACTTCCATCCTGAAGCGAAATTCAGGGTCGGCTTTATAGCGGGCCATGAAAGCCGTGCAATCCCCGCCCGAAGCGTAGACTTGGCGGACATGGGTGCGTTCATGAACCATCAGCCTTGAATAATCGGGTTTGCCAACCTGGAACGAATCAACAAAGATTCGAGGCACATTGGCCGAATCACAGCCTGTGGCTGCCCTGGGTACTTGGCCGTGGGGTATATTGGGAAAATAATCCCGCATATTGACCACATAAACAGGCACGTCAGGAACAACGGGTATAACTTCACTTTCGGGAGTTGTTGCACAACCGACCATTAAGGCCGTCAGCAAACCCCACGCCAAATACCCAATCATAGATTTCCCGAATGTCTGCCAGAAGCGGTCATTGGGACGCTGGTTTGCCCGAATATCGGGCGAGCGGTCGTTTCTCATCTTATCCTCACTTGCAGGGGTCAGTGTCCATTAGGTTGTTGGCGACTTTGGTGGTCAGGTCGAAATTTGAAATCGTCCATTTCCACGAACCGTAATCAACCCTGGGTGAAACTGTGATTGTCCCACCGATAACTGTGACTGCCACAAGCGAGAGGCGGTTATAGGAAGGAAGGTAGAAGCAACCTGTTTTTCCAGGTTCGACTTGTCCGAGCTTAAAGCCACGGGAGTAAATCTTGAGCTGGTCGAGAGTTTGATTCTCAACTAACACCGTGTCACCCTTGTCGGTATTCCGAGTAGGAATTGAGGCACAAGAGAGCACCAAGCCTGCCACGCAAGCGAGTGCTAAAAGTGCCAGCAAGACAATCATTCTTCGGTACATTAGTCCCTCCAGGTGGTAATTTTTCCGACAATCGAATCTATAAGGTAAGCCCAGGCTTCTTCATTGGAATGAGAAATCGGGTAAAAGCCTGCGGACTTGGCGACACAAACTACCGCATGAAGGGCTTCGTGGGCGATAGTGGCGGGGTCTCTGGAATAGAGCCAGACAACCACTAAATAACCTTTGGCGTTGCAACAGCCTCGGTTGCCAGTATCAGCCGCTTCCTTTTTCAGCTTCGGGATTTCGACTTCGTATCTTTTCTTAACGAAGTCGAAAAGTTCCTGTCCTGTTACCTTCCCTACGACCACGAACAGCGTTGCCGAATAGGGAGGTAAGGTAAATTCTTGCCAATACATAACCCCATCTCCCTTTTATAGGTGGAAGGATGAGTGAGGGCAGCCACAAGGCCACCCCCACTGTGAGGAAAATTGTGCCAACTATTGCAAGTAGCACGGCGGGAATCCGAAGTAAGATTCGAAACCACATTAGCCCCTCCATTCATCCTCGATGATATGGACAAGCTGGACTGAACCGTTGTCCCACAAAAGAGCGTGGGAGTGGGTCCAGGCCGAAGGGTAGCCTCGCATGTAAAACATGTTGCGCTTCAAAGAAGTGCCGACCGTATAGGTATTCCTTATCATCTGGGCTTTGTGAACATGCCCAGTAATGGATTTACCCCAGTCGTCTTCCTTGCTCTGGAGGGAGCCGTAACCCCCGTCCAGTCCCTTGTCGCCGTGAGAGCCGAGTTGGTAGCCGCGAACCTTGTAATCTTCATCTTCCCGAAGGAATTTGATGTTACGCGGGATGCGGCCAAACTTCCTGAAGCCTGCATAAACCGGGTCGTTATAGTCCTTGTCGGACATGTAGCGAACAAGTTCGGTCGCTGTTCGGAAGTTAGACAAGTCTTTATAGAACCTGCCTTCATCCAGATAGCGGTGCAGGAAAGCGTGGTGGTTGGAGAAAACAACAATGATAGGTTTCCCTTTCATCAGTTCGTTAAACTCCATCAACTGGTCATACCCTTGTTTGAGTTCGACATCCAAGAGATGAAAGCCGTTGTCCACCATGTGAATCAGTTTTTCCCTGATTAACTTCTTTTCGGTGTGATGGTTGACTGAGTGGCCGTCAAAAAAGTCATGCAACACCAAGCGTTGAGGGTTTAATTCCTTAATCATTTGGTATGTGACTTTTCTGACAACATCATCAGTCTGGCCGTTGTGCCAGTCGCCTAAGACCATGGCCTCAAGCGCTGATTTCTTCTCACCATTTTCCGAGTAGCGGATGCCTAAATCCACGAAGTCGCCGTCCGTGTTGGCACGGATATGACGGAAATGAAACATCTCGTCATTAACGACTTCTACGATTAGAGCGCCAAACACATGGTCTCTGCGGGCAATGTCCCCGAGCCTTCTCCGTTCTGCCGAGGAGTCGTCCGAAGTGGCGTAGTTTGGCAGTGTCACCGCTCCCGTGGTGATGAGGAATTTCGGATATTTTTGATTTGAATGTGCGATTGGGCTTAGCCTCTGTTTTGGCGAGGCAAAGACCAAGGTGGTACCTCTTTGCGCGAAGCGCTTTAGAGAGGTAATTGGGTCCATTTGCTGTGGACGGACATGAAACTGCTCGATTTTGATGTTCGAGTTCAGCGTCCTTTTTCCGTACGAAACGTACTCCTTGAACGCTGGATGGATTAGTGTCCAATCTTCATCCGTCCCTTTCTTGCCAATCATCGGAAGGACGATAATTTCGGCCTTCATTTTCTTGGCGTAGCGCTTTAACCCATTCCAAAAGTGCAAATGAGGTAAAGCGCAGGCTTGTGCCGAGGTGATAACATAGCGCTTCATCCCCTGCTCCTTTCTAACGGGTTCCTCCTACGAATTATTTTGAAACAGTTGCCCGGGTGCCTGAGTACAGACCTGAGGCGGTAAGACCCCAAAGTAACCCTGTAACTAAAGCGTCCTGCCAACCGGTCAAAACCCAGATAAAAGCTGCGCCGATACCAAGTGCCAGAGAAAGAACAGGCGCAAAACGTGTAGGTAGTCCCAAAACTTTGGCTACCTCCACTAAAGCGATGATTAAGCCCATCGCCACAGCATCGTCTATTAGCTGCATACTAATTGATTAATATTATTTCTAAACCTAAAGTGTTTGTGGTTATCATCAGTACCAGTTGTGTGAATAATGAAAGTTCAAGGCGTTGCAGGGGTTCCCATATCGGTAGTAGATGTAATCAAACATCCAAGCAAACTGCGTAGCGGGGTTGGTCATGTAATCTGCCCCATGGGTTGCCATCTTAGTTGCTGGAAGCGCTTGAGGGATGCCATAAGCACCGCTTCCTGCCCTGTTCCAGATAAGATGGTTATACCCGCTTTCTTTCATCACTAATTTGTCAAAGCAAGACCAGTATTCTCCCCAGCCGTAAGCATGGAGGAGCATGTAGCCTAGTTTTCTATTTTCGTCTGGCGTGTTTCGGCTTGTATCTTCTGCCAGATTCGGTTCTTGATTTCCCTCAGTTCTTCCTGGGTCTGGTGTTTGAGGAGTTTCCGGTCGTACATCCACATCAGCGCGTCCGTCCAGAATTGGAGTTGGTCGAATTTCTTTCTCATAAGTAGAGTTGGCTGTCCGGGCAAACAATAAGCTTAGCGTTACAACAATAAGTACCAGCCATAATTTTTTCTTAATAAAGCACCTTAATCTCGCTACCCGCCTCCTGTGCCTCCCGAGTTTTGAGCTTAATAAAAAAGAGCAGACTGCCCCGAAGGACATGTCTGCTCATTGTTTAAGTGAAGACTTTTTTATATTCAGTTGTTGGTAGCTAGCGGGGGTTTACCTCGTGGGTTTTCCCCGATTATTGCTTTCCTCAGCTTTCGCCTCGCGTACTTGCAGGCTAGTGGTACCTCTATAATTATACTCTCATCTAATGGGTGAGTAAATATTGAATCAACTCTACTCCCCCGGCAATTATCCCCCCAGAAGAAGCACCTATCACCGCTATCTTTACCCTTAAATTAGTGACTAATTCCTCAAGTCTGGCGGTTCGGCCATTGGCTTTGGTCACTTGTTCGTGGATGCCATGAAGCAGACCCTTCATTTCACCGACATTAGTGTTTAAAGTGGTCCATTCGTTTAATTTAATATTTAGGATTGGTTCTTTAGGCATACTTGACAAGTTAGTGGATAAGTAGAATGATTAATATATGAATTGGATTAAAGAAAATTGGTTTAAATTAGCGATTATTCTGCTAGCAATATGGTTTTTATCTATCCTCTCTTTTGGTGTGGTTCAAGTTTGTGATGTAGTTTATGCCAATAGCCAGCTAATTGGTTGCAATCGAGCGCAATAATTACAATCTGCTCATTACTTCTCTGACATATTGATTAATACTTGGCATCTTTACTTTCTTGCCATTAACCCAAGCATACTGCGGAGCATCTCCGGCTTTAGTATCCACTACGGCTGCACCCGCTCCTCCCCCGTAATAAGCGGCAGCAACTTTTCGAAGATTTCCTTTATATCTAGTAATAGATTCGTCTAAAATAATGCTGAATAATTGGTCTTGAAGCTTCGGGGTTTTTAAGAATTTCTGTTTATCTGCTTCAGAATTAGGGTTAAGCTTGATTTTATGAAACCAGAATTTCGGAATAATCTGATACTTACCCAGCGCCTTACCGTGTTTAGTATCTGCTCCTATGGCGCTGTAACGGCCTTTTGATTCTTGGGCAATAATTGAGCTTTTAAATTTACCAATCTTGTTGGGAACTACTCGCCCATCAACTACTTCAAAATCACCCTTACCCTCACCCAATTTGTAAGACCGAATTTCTGCCGCACTGGCGGTTCTGGCTTTAAAAGGATTTAAACTAAAGCCTCCTCTTTTTGGTTGAACAGAAGAGGTTTTTTTATTTTTGGCTAAATATTTGATTTGTTCCCAAACTTCATCAGTAATTATCTTTTTCTTAACCAAGTCTTTAAGATAGGCTTTCTTTTCTTCTCTGGATTCAAGTTTTTCAACTTCAGCCCATATAGTTTTAGCTCTGACACCGTTACCAATATTCATTTCAATTAACTGTCTATCAGTTGGAGGTAAAGCGTTCTTTCTTCTCTGCTCTGTAACATCTTTAACCTTTCCGTATAACAAGGGGTCATTCTTGGCGATGTCTAAGAGTTGTTTCTTCTGTTCTTCTTTGGGAAGTGTTTTTAAATTGTCTAAAAAGCTTTCAGCTTCGTTTTTTTGTTCTTTACTATCTCTTTCCTGTTGCTCTAAAATTTCCTTATATTGGTCTGACTTGCCTGTGCGATTAACTTCTTCTTCTGTTCTTTCCCTATAAAATCTTGATAAGAATGGATATTCATCTATCGGGACTGGCTGACCTGTGGCAAAACCAGTAATCGTATTTACGGTCTTGCTTATTGTTCGACCGGCTCCACCGATTGCCTGTTCAAACCCGTATTTCAAATCTGCTGGTGATATAGAAACTATACCCTTCTCTTGTAACATCTCAGTAATAGAAATAGTTGTTTGACCAAGTTTGGTTTCCTTTAAAGAATCAAAGTAACGGATGTCCTCAGGCATGTTGGGGTCATATTTGGTTGGTTTTATCTGACTACCTGACCAGCTTTTGTTTCGTCCTATTTCTACTGGTATATCGAGGATTGTCGGGGTAATACCGGAAATAAAATCCGTACCACCTACCGGATTATAAGCATCCCAAATGGCCGCAGTCGCATCTATTACCATTTTCTTAGGGTCAAATTCCTGTCCGGAAACTGCGTCATAGGCATAATCGGCCATAACTTTTATAGGCTTAATACCCCAGGATACTGGAATATTTATATACTTAACTCCCTGCCCATCAGGCGTGGGGATTAAAACCGTCAAACTATTCAACCTGTCCCATTTAGAAACTTTAGTCCGCCATTCAGGGTCGAGATTATCATTCCATTCACTAACTGCTGCTACAGATGCCCCTACAGTTAAGACAGTCGCCCCTAAAACTTTGGGGTTCTTTAAAGAGCGAAGCATCTTGGTCGTGCCTTGGATAGAGGCATTGGAGAACATGTATAAAGCATTAATCATCGGACCACCAGTTCCCATTCTGTTGAAGTTGATTGAGGCTTCTTTAGCCATCGCTGCTGCTCTTTCTTTGGTTAGTCCCTGCTCCAGGGCTTGTCTGTAAACAGAAAGCCTAGTTGAGTCCTCAAAAATTGTGTTCCAATTATCTACATATTCAATAAGGTTGTGTCCTAGTCGGCGGGTTTTGGAATTAGCCAACTTTTCCATTTTTTTCAAATCCAAACCTACCCTCTTTTTGGTTGAGAGACTTAAACCGCCTGTCGTTCCCCCCAAATCCCTCATTTCCTTATAGAGCCTGGCACCCTCAGTATCAGCACCACGCAAATAATCTATTATCGCTAAGGTGTTTTGCTGTTTAATGTCTCTTAAAATAGCTTTGCTAGCACCCTTAAAACCCATTTCCTTTTGAGCCGCTAGATAAACTGCGGTCTCCTGCAGGTCTCTAATTTTATTAGATAGGGCAAACTCAAGATTAAAACGGGTATGTAAACCAGCATAAAAGCGGGTAAAAAAACCAACAGCATCCATGATGGGATTACTCTTCCATCTGCCCACTCCGCGCAAAGCTACCGCTAAATGCTTATCAGCTATCTTTATCCAGACGGGCTTGCCGTTTTCAAACATCTGCAAGATAGTTGGGTCTTGGGTTTTTTGTAAGATTGGCTTGCCGTCAAAGGTCTGTCCAATAGCCTTGGGTTTTATAATCTGGAAAGTATCACCGAAAATTTTCTTATTATCTCTAACTAAAGCTAAGGTTGCCTGGTCTACAATATTTTTTTCAGCTCTTAAAACTGCCTGTTCGTAGTTGGTAACAATATTGGTTACAATATCATCCACTTCCCGCTCGCTACCAACTGCCTTTTTAATACCCGTAGAGCGGACATCAAAACCTCGACCAGACAAAACTCCGCCTATATCTTCAGTCTCATCAAAGATTCTCTGCAAAGGAACATGGTTTTTATATTTCTTTCTTAAAGTATCAAAAAGCTCTTCTGAGATAACCCCAGAATCACGCAATATTTCCAAACTCTCATTGTGGATTTTCTGTAATCTCTCAGCAAATTCTTTAACTTCAGGCTTTAAAGCTTTAAAGGCTTCTTCTGCTTCCTTGCTAGTGATACCAGCTGCCTTCTCGCCCAAGCTTAAATTTCTCTCCGGAGCATGGCGGTAATAAAGATAGTCAGAGATTTCCTTCCTGCTTACCTTGGCAGATTTAGCTTCTTTGAAAATGGCTTCTATCTGCTTTTTGGATTCTTCTATCTTGGTAGAAGCTCGGCCGTGGTAAAGGGTTGCTTTAAGATAAGGGTCGGATTTATCGGTTATTTTCAAATCTTTTCGGGCAACCAATTTCCTTACCTTAACAGCCTCATCTTGGACAACCTTCAAAACTTTAGTATTTACATTATCAATAAAACTAGATATTCTTTTAGCAACTGATGACTTATCTAAATCCCCAATACGAGAAGAAGGGCCTGTGGCACTACTTTTACTGGACAGTGGTGATTTTGGTGATTCTAACGGGTTTTGTGCTGTGGCTTTTGAACGGCTCCCCAGAAGAGAGGGTGCTGAATCTGCCTGACGGAGTCCAGCAGGAGCGTTAATTTTCCTACTTTTAAGAGCGCCTACCCCAGCCAATCCCAAAGCCGCCTTTTCAGGGTTAAAGGAAATATTTCCTTCTTCATCCATCTCAAAGCCGGCTACTGCTCCAAACGCCTCGACAGGCTGTCCTGCGAGGTTTTTTGTTATATCAACTTCCCACCACTCCACCCCTTGAGCGTCCTTAATCCTTTTAGCTTGGTACTTATTACTTAGATACTTACCGACTTCTTTTTCATAGAACCTATAAATAGGATTAGAGGTGTCTACTTTACCAGAGATGTCAAAGGTTTCAGTTGCCATATCAAGGTTGTGTTGGTCTATTGAATCAACCTTGAATTTATCAGGTCGAATATCATCCCAAGTTTTCTTCGGTACTGCCTTAAACTTCCCATCACCAAGAACATCGGTGATTATCCAACCTTCATAAGGCCTACCTTCATCTACTATTTCAAGACCCACTTTTAAATTATCGGGAGTAATACGGCCAGCATTTGCTATCGGCGGTTGGCTTAATCTCCAAGAGGTATTTTCTCCCAACCCCTCTATCTTCATCGCTGTTTCACCTGTAGGGAATTGGAGTTTAGTCTTACCATCTATAGCTGCTTGTTTGATTTCTTCTCTGATTATTCTTTCGTGCCAAGTGTTGCGGTAGGGTTCGAGTTTTGGCAAGCCACCTTCTAATCGTGCTGATATTTTTGAGTAAAGTTCTGGAAACTTTTGCTTCATTTCTGCGAGACTAACCTTCTCTGTTGGAACAGTTCCGTAATACTTCTTACCCATGAATGTATACTCTTTATGAAACCCATTTTTATACATTTTCTCTCTTGGTATTTGTGCTTGGAGTGTATAAGTATCATCGTTATTCACAACGACCTTCCAATCTGTTTTTCCAACCCTTACAACCTCATCCTTAGCTTGAGATAAACTACTCTCTAACCTCCCCTTCTGGAAGAGGTCTGATTGGATTTCTATGACACGGCGGGTAGTACCAGTTTTACCCAATCTTTCATCTAAAGAAGCTGGTAAACCTTTTTGTCCAAAGGCTTCGCCTGTATAATTTGCTAAATCCTCTATACGGGTATGGGCGAAGTAGTTAGTTTCATCCTTGCCAAAATGAACACTGCCAGCCGAGGTCTGAATAGGACTGTCGTACATATGTTCTTGATAATTTGCCACTGACCCTCTTAAATCTTCAGGTAGTGAGATATTCTCATATCTAGCATCAGGTAAAGGTTCTCTTTTCAACGGCAACAACTCTGTCTTTACCTTATTAGCAAACTTAGGAATATCTACAGTCTCGCCTTCATCCTGTAAGGCACGCCTTATTAAATTCCTTTCTGCTTGTTTAAGGTCTGGAGAGTTAGTTAAATCTGAAATAAATTGTTTAGAGACTTGAGAGCGTCCTTTTAGCTTTTCTAGGACTTTAGTGGTGAGGTCGGGGAAACCCTTAAAGACTTGAGGATTAGTCGTAGTCCTTTGAAGCTCTTCCATTGTCTTAATGGCTTTTTGGATAGCTTTCTCATCATCTAATTGAGCAAATGTTTTACTATAGGCTTCAGCAATATCATCCGCCACGCCCATTTGTTTAAGTATTAAAAAAGCCTCCCCCTCTGTCTTTATACCCTTCAACGCTTTAATTGCTCCCTTAGCACCGCCCAAACCAGTGAAGTCTAAGGCCGCTAAACTTGCAGTAGTAAAGATAGCTCTTGGGGTAGATTGTCCGGATAGTTCTCTTTCAGCAATTTCCATAGATAAAGACTTAATTGGGTCTTTACCAAACAAAACATTAGCAATATCCTGTTCCCATTTCGGAGCAGTCGGGTCTACTAAGCTTTTTTCAAATATCTGATTCTTGGGATTTACGACATTATAAAAATCTAAACCAACTCGAGCCGGAGTTCTTATTAAAACTTCACGAACTACTTTAGGAAGGGTTGAATAGCTAAAACTACCATCGTCAAAAGGTGTGGTTGAACGAGCATTAAGCATATTTCCTGTGGCAAAACCAGTTTCATTTAAGACTTGTTTATGGGTTTCTTCCACTTTTTTCCAATAGCTTGCTTCAGATTTTGGAAGTTGGGGCGGTGGGTTATTAACCACAGTCCTAACTCTTTGTAATTGAGCCTGTTTTCTAGTAGTTGATGTTGAAGTCTTATTTTGAGCCACAGGCAAAGTCGAGGGTTGGCTTTTAGTTGTACCTGCAAACCCGCTCGGTCCTTGTAATATTCGATTTGGGTCAAATAAATTAGCCATCGCCTAAAATAGCGTCAATTTCTGATTCAATACTATCGTCTGTAAAGTCTGAAGAAATACCACCCACTCTGCCACCTGTCGGAAAATTAATCTTATTGCCTTGATGGTCTGTGTAAAATGACACACCGGTGCGGGGATTAAATACTTGAAAACCTACCTGGTTACCATTGGCATCATATAAAGATGACCTCTGAAAACTTACTTTATCTTGGGCTGAACCATGGATTACTTCTCTGGTTTGTTTAGTTTGTTTGTTATACATCACACTCACCCTTTGGCCTGAAGCATTGGTGAAAGTATCAAGCTCTACTTCATCTCCACCACCACCTGCTAAAGCATCTAAATCAGTAACATTTGATTTAAAGTCACGAGCGCCACCATCTTTAAAGAATTCCTCTGGGGTTTTATAAAGCTTTCGGTCAGCCGTACGGTACATGGTATTGCCTAGTTTATAGAAAGGCTGGGTAACATTGTTATCTATAGCGAATTTAATGGCAGCATCCACCTTCTCTTCTGCCGTATCCATCGCTCTTAACATTAGGGTCTCGTCTAATTGCCACTGCTGGGAAGCGATAAATCGGGCATCTTCCCTACCCTCTGCGTACAAAGCTTCATCCAGTTTCTTTCGAGCTACAAATGATTCCTTTTTCTTTTCATATTCTTGTTCCTTGGAAGCCATCTTTTTTATTTTGGCGGCATTTGAAAGAAAAGGGTTATCATTTATCTCTCGCAACTCTTCGGCTTTCTTGTTGTCTATCTTTTCTATTTCCTTATTAGTCTCAAGGATTCGATTTTTAATATCCGTCAGACCCATGGAGGTAATTATCTCTTGGTATTTTTGGGAAAAAGAGTTTACCGGGCTTTGGGTCTGAGGGACCACTCCGCCAGCACCAGTAGAACCATTATTAGAAGCCGCAGTAGTTTGGGCCTGATTGGTTGAACCACTACTTTGGCTATTTTGTGAGCCAGTTGAACCAGTAGAAGGTGGAGTGGCAAAGGAAGCAAGTTTCGGGTCTTGTTGTGAACCCCAGACTCTGGCCCAGTCAACTAAGGTCGGGATACCGGCCACACGGGGGTCGTTAATGTCTCTCGCTGTTCCGTCTGGATTGTATAAAGCCTGTAAGTCTGGTCGGGCTGAGTAAGCTAAGCTCAGGTATTCCATATCCCCACCGCTAGTGTCTTGACCCATAGTTTGTACGCTATTAGTGGATTGTTGCTGGGCTTGCTGTTGCTCATAATTTCCGCCTTGTGGGTTTACAGTTACTGTGCCATCAGGTTTGACTTCAATGAATTTATTCGGGACATTGCCTTGCTGGTCCATCACGCCTTGTTGCTGTAGTCCTTGAGATTGCTGGACTTGCTGTTCGACATAATTGGCATTAGGGTTGGCCTGGACTGGCTGGAAATTAGTATTGGCCGGCGGAGTGTTGGATGTTACTCGGCCTTGTCCTTCGGGGTAGGAATAAACATCAGGGGTGGCTTGTTTGGTTAAAGTCTTAAAAATAGAATAATCAGAAACTTTAGAATAGCCTTGATTATTTGTTCCCCTACCAAAAGCTTGAGTCAGGTCTGCCGAGTTATAGGATTTTAATCCTGAAAAATCCAAGCCTTGAGCTTGAGCAAGGTGCTGGATAACGGCATTAGTCCTTTGGTTGTTGTCTGAAAAGCCAGATAAATTAAACTTAGTGGCGTAATCTTCTGGGTCTAGGGCATAGACTTGGTTCCCCTGCCGATAAGCCAGGTTTCCTGAGTAACCCAAATCAGAGCGAAAGATTTCGCCTTCATCAGGGACTGGAAAGTTTACTTGTTGTTGTGGGACATTCCCGAAAGCGGGATTGTATAAGTTATATTGGGCCATATTTAAAATTGGTCTCTTTTAATTTGGTCTGAATAAGCGTTGCCATCTAAGACATCAAAGCGTTCCCACATCCCTGGGTCTCCGTCTGGTATCTGGTAGGCGTGCTGTTCGTCTAGGATTCTCTGCCAGGCTTCGTCTAGGATGCGGTTTGCTTCTTGGTTGTGCAATTGCATACCGGCTTTGTCTTTTTCACGCTTCTTGGCATAAGACATCATCTTTTCAACTATCGCTTCGTTAAGTTCTTCAACGGCGGCAAAGACTGTATTTGTAGTCGGGTCGGTGGCATCAAAGGTCCCTGGCGTATATTGTCCCCAAACCGTGACTGTGCCAGTGAGGTCTATCTGGGGGTTAATGAAATACTGGAGTCCGTAATCAGAAAATATTCTCTCATCATCACCTGGGTTTTCCTCAATGAAGTCTAGGAATTTGTTAAATTCCTTTTTCTCCACATTCTTGCCATCTATACGAAGCTTCCTGATTGAATCAGGCTTCCAGCCTTCCGGATAAGCGCCGACTAAGAGTCCGTCTTCGTTTGTGGAAAGTGAAGCGTAGGTTGTACTGACCCGACCTTCAGTAAACGGCCACTTCTTGTAGCCGGCTGCCCACTTATGGGCTTGGTCTGCCCATTCTGTTAGATTGGAGTCAGTGTAAAAACCAGCAGTCGTTGAGGACTGGTTCCTGACTAAAAATTCACTTATTAAATCGCCTAAATTTACCATATATTTGTAATGTTTAATTCTGTTGATGAAACGGCTATCCCGACTTTACGGGTTACAGACCCGGCGGTTGTAGAGATAGCACCTGAAGTATTTGAAAGATAATATTGTCTACCCACGGAAAGCCCTGAAAGGCCAGTGGCAATTCCAGAGATAATCACCGGTGCTTGGTTTCCAGAAGTCGTGGTCGTTTGGACAAAACCCATAAACCCATTGGCTGTACTCGAAGCTGAAGCTGAAGTCTTGCGGGCTTCAATCGTACCGGTAGGTCCGTCTGTAAAGGGTAAAGTCGTTGAAAAAGAAGGTGAACCGTTATCGGTTAAGGTATAACCATTTGGTCCGGAATCTGTATAGGCGTTGTTTAGTTTCCAGTAAGCAATCAAGCCTGTTTCTGAGCCGGCCAGTTCAGTGTTCATATTGGCATCAATTTCTGCTTCAGTTCTGGCGACAGACCAAATACGCACATCATCAATCAAGCCGTCAAAAAACCGAGTGGTCGCCAAGGCAGAGCGGCCGATATTCAACGCTGCCGTAGAAGTAGAGTGCCCGCCGTATGCCGTAGATAGTTCTTCGGTGCCGTTAAGAAAAACTTTAATAGTCGTGCCGTTGTAAGTGATGGCCACATGGTAATAAGTGCCTGTGGTTAAAACGGTTGTGCCTTGGTATCGAGTGGTGTCATTGGCTACCCAGTCAATACGGTCATTATCGCCACCGATACGCAAATTCCAGCCTGCCCCTGCACTTTCCTTAGCCATAATTGAAGGAGAATAACCCAAAACGGATGCTAGGGTCTCAAGCCTTATCCAACACTCGACAGTCCAATTATTGAGCAACCTTAAATCTGAAGAGTCAGTTCGTGACAGATATTGCGAGGAACCAGATTCCAAATCAATGGCATGGGTATTGGCGATACGAGAAATGTAAACCGCATCACCGGCTGTTAAGTTCTCACCAGCCTGAAAATTCATGACTGTGCGGGGTTTATTAATAGTCTCTGGCTGGTTGGCAGAAATTGTCGTATTGGTACCAGAATCAGAAATTGCCCCTGAGGTGTTGGAAGAAAAGATACTGCCCACTACAGCGTTATTGTCGCAAGTAGAAGCGGCAATATTTACCCCATATCCGCCGTTTGAAGAAATGGTGGAATTAGTCACCTTAGAATTGTCAGAAGTAGCCGTAAACTTGATGCCGTCAGAAGTGCAGGAATCTACCTTACAAAGGTCAATGAAAATATTGTCATTGCCAGAGACAAGCTCTATCCCCTGCCCTCCAGCCGAAATAATGGCACAAGTATCCAAAGCCATGTCCGCACAAGAAGTAAGGTTAAACCCGTCTGAGGCTGGATTTAGGATATAAACATTCCTGAAAACTGAATTGGTAACTGTGTTAAGCACCGCTCCTGAACCGCCTAAGGAATCAATTAACCCGACAGTTAAGACTTCTGAGTAATGGACATTGTTCATCTCCAAGGAGTTGCCGATTTGGGCGGCAAACTGGCAGTTCCTAAGGGTAAGGTTGGCCGAGTCGTCTAAATCCAAACCTGCGCTAGAGCCGCTAGTGAGAGCGCAATTTTCAATATAAAAGTTCTTAAAGTACTGCCCGACAATCAAGTCTGAAGTAGATGATTGGATGGTTAAGTCCCGAATAGCGACATCATTGACTACAGATGCAATTAAAGTAGCACCGCCGGAAATATCTGTGTCCCCGTAAGGGATAGCTAAAGTTAAGGAAGTGTCATTAGTAATGACCGCAATTGGATACCAAGCGCCGTTTAGCATTATCTGGTCTCCCACAGAGGCGGAAGTAAAGGAAGTGGATGAACCAGTGACAGATTGGGAATTGTTATTGACACTGATTGTGCCGGCTGAAGTTTTTAAAGTGCCTAGGACTTGGATGTTGGCCGAGGTGGAATTAAAATCCAAGATAGTGGAATTTAAGCCCGCTCCGGACAGCATGACTTTGGATGGGATTATTAAGTTGTCTGAGAGCTTATAAGTGGCCGCTCCAAGCAAGATGTGTCCCCCGCCCTGAGAAGCCACCGCGTCTATCGCTTTTTGAATATCATCACCAGGGACGACTTTGACTTCGTTTAAGCGAGGGTTAGCATAGTCTATGAAAGAAGCCCGGGAGGATTGGGCAAAGATTCTCGGAGACCTGAGGATTTGGTTTTCCTGGATTACAGGGATTGGTTCGTCTTTGATGACTTCGTTTTCTAAATTAGCCGTGGGCATTGGTTTCGGGTGCTAAATAAGTAACAATCGCTTGGATTTCCGGAGTGGAAGAACCTGAGGGGTTAAGCTCGGCTCCGACTTCATAAATCAAAGCGTCTGTGCCGATGGTAAAATGTGAATCAACTGAGTCTGCGGTTGAATGGGTAGTTGCACCAGAACCCGTGACAGCATAGCGCCAATTAGACTCCTTGTTGGTTTTGTATTTGATTGAATAAGAACAGCCTGAAGACAGAGGTGAAGTGATGACATGGACGCTTCTAACAGTCTTTTTCTCATGGGGCTTGCCTCCGTCAAACTCCAGTCCTTCGTATTTAGCCGTTGCCCGAGTAGTAGATGAAACCATATCAATCCCATAATCAGAAATTGACTCGTCAGTTGTTCCCCAAGAAGCAAGCGCCAAGCCGTTTACCACCGCCACTGCGCCGATAGTTGAAATAGCCGAACCAGCCACGCTCTTGGCAAGCTTGTACTGCAAGTTAAAAGCATAAGGACGATTCCTCATCCTGCGGCCATAGGTGTAGAGTCCGGGATTAGTCCCGCCATAGAATCCAAATAGGGCTAAATCGTTATCTATCGAGACTCCACCGGGAGAAACTTGTCCCCCGCCTGGAGCTTTATGAAGTGGTGTGATGTTTTGGAAATCAGAGGAAAATATCTCACCCTCTGCCCCGCCTTGCAATAAATTAAGTTCAGTCTGGACTAGGGCATTTACACCTTTAACCGGGATTTTCTTTTTCTGCACCCAGGAAAGCGCTGAGGTAAGCCAGGACCAGATATGTCCTTCCTCTGCCCTATCAGTCTTAGTTGAACCCAAAATGACATAATCATCTCTTTCCTCTAAGGCTTTGATGTTATTTCCGGGGATAATATCTAGGGCGGCTGGGTCAAAATCGCCGGAGTAATCTACTTCTGCTAAAAAGTTATTATTGGCAATTAATAAGGAGCCGGCGGCCGGTTTCATAGTGTGCCAATCAGCGTTATCTAAAGTGGTTTTCCAATCCGCCGTTACCCCAGACCAAGGAAGGTCTTTAGAACCATTCATCAACACTCGAGCCACAGAAGTAGCAGTCGCCCATTTTATATAATTATTACCGTCTTCGTATTCCCATTCCCCTGCTCCTTTAATTGCTCCGTTCTCATCGTTATAAGCAAAAGAAACTACTGGGTCTGAAGCTTGTCCGGCAATAGCGTAAATTGAACCATTGGCCCCGAAAGCGTAAGTTGTGCCGTCTTTGGCGGTGACAAAGAAGTTGATGATTTGATTGACTAGGGTTTCATCAATCGTTGCCACAGATGAGGCGCACTTGAGAACATCATCGGTATCATGGATGTCCAAGTTTTCTCCGAATTTAAAAGAACCAGCCACCCCTTTGTCGCTTTCAGAAGATAATCCTCCACGAAATGTTTTAATTAGATACGGAATCATTAGTAATCAATGTATTTGTAGTCCACTTTGAAATATTTGGCCCTAAAATGATATTTGTCACCCCGGGTAAGCTTTACCTTTTCCCAGTCAACTTCCCTGACAAATTCAGTAAACTGCCTGCGAATACTCTCATCTGAAAGAGCCAGTAAGAGAATGGTGCGCAACAGCTTGATTCTTTCCTTCATGTCAGAGATGACTTCAGCGTGTTCGAGCATCATTAAAGCTTTTTCAAATAGTTTCACAGGGTCAAAGAGCCTCATGTACCACTTGTTTGGATTAAAGTATTCAACCAGCCACTGCACCCGGTTTCGATAACTGTCGTCTTCCTGAAGGATAAAGCACAGATAGTCTCTTAACACCGCAGTCTGGGGCGAAACTTTAGTCCAAGCCCTGTGTATCTCCCGCACTGAGGGAGTCATGGCCGAGGGAGCGAGCATGTCGTATTTGGAAAGACGAGCCAAGGATGCGATTTCACCAAATAAACGGGACTTGATATGGGAGATTATCTCTTCATTGGAAACTCCTTTTTCAAGCATCTGCCAACTCTCATTAAATATTTGGTTTTTTATCTCATGCTTGAGCTTGGAGAGCGGTCCGAACAAAAGATAACCCCGAGGGTAAACAGCCAAGGGGTATTTTTCGCCTTCTAGTTTCATAATGGTTGAGCCGTCTTTAGCCTTGGTGATTTTGGCGGCCACTTGTTCTTGGGTTTTCCAATACTTAACCATCTCGAAATCAAGAGGCGTTTTTTTAATGAGCTTGTAGAATAGTTTTTTGAGCATACCTTGCGTTCCTTAGTTCACCTGCTTGCGTTGTGAGACAGTTTGCGCAAGCTTACTGCCCCACAGACGAACTATAAAGTTAGAAAGAACCGAAGAGCACAGCTCCGAATTTGCGTCTGGCACGTGGGACTTTCGCTCCGAAGAGCATCAAGCCTTGGTACTTTTTGGCAAACTGGTTTTCGGCATCAACGACTCTGGATTCTGACCACTTGTCCGCAAAGGTAATCATGCCTTTGTGGTTGGCGGCCAAAAGATAACCAGTCGAACCGGCAGTCAAAGATGCGTCTGCACCTTGACCGGTGGCGGTTGAATGACCAGCACGAGAGGAAACTCTTGCACCTGCGGCAGAGTGGACATCGAAGGCACCTACTCTCATCACACGTCCGTTAATGACGGTGCCGGTGTAGATTTCTGCGATACCAGTCGGCTGCATTTCTGAAGACTGTCGGAGTTGGGTGACGATTTCCGGAATGACGGTCAAGTGACGGTCAGATGGCGGAACTTCTTCACGGTCCAAAGCTTCAGCAAGCAAGGTAACCTGGTCGTAAATACTGGTAGAAGACACGGAAGTGGCAATCGCGGCCTGAATTTCCCAGCCAAGTCCGGACATGGTTAGCAATGAAGCATTACCATCACCATACTTGGGGAAAGACTTGCCATCGCCACCGAACAAACCTCTTAGGGTAAAACCTTCTTCGAAGTCTGAACCGGAGGTTGCTTCATCCCATTCAGTCAAAGTAGCGACAACCGAGGAAGTGATTCCTGAGATGCGGTACCAAGGTGAGACAAAAGCAGCGGTGGAGCGAAGTCTGAAGCCTTTGTAAAGGTCAGAAGTTTCGAAACCACCCCAAGCAACAGTTCCATCAATTGGGTTTTCAACAGCGCCAAAGTTTGTGGCGTTATCGAAGTTACCGTTGATTGTGACAGTACCACCAGTGGTTGAAGTGACGATGGAGGCCATGGTCTGACCTGAACCGACAACAACCAAGTTAGTACCAATCCAGTTGCCGGCTTTGGTGTCAGTTCCGAATTTATCCAAAACATAAGCGTCTTGGGTTCGGGCTAACACTTCAGAGGCATCATTGATGAGGTGAGAAGGAATATCGCCACCATAGGTGAACAAGTCTTCCAAGCGGTCGAGTGAGAAGTTGTAATACTTCCTTTTTTCCACGACCAACTGGTCTTCTGCATCGACAATCGTCTCAGAGGACATGTCGGAGCCGACCTGATAGTCAGACAGCAAGATGCTGTTTAGGAAGGAAAGGATGTTTACTCTATCACCCGGCTTTTTAATCTCGCCTTCATAATCACGGTTTACAATTCCGTTGTAGACGGCCGATTGATATGTCTTTTCCAGTACTTTGGAGGCAAACTGCTCTCCAAAATTTGTTAATAACATTTATTTTTTACTTTCTAATGTATTGCCCTTCTGCGACTTTTTAGGCAATCTTGATTTCGCCATTCATCAGGCGACGCTGGTACTCTTTGAAGTTTGTGCTTCTTAGAGTGGCGGCTTCATCAGCCGTGAGCGTGCCGTTTGAAGGGGCGGCTTTCGGACCGCCAGTGGGCTTCTCCAGACCTTTGCGGACTGGTTCGGCCAAACCTTTTTCAACACGAAAGAGCTTAGCGACATTTTCCAGCTTATGTCTCGGATAGTCTTTGCGAAATTCTTCGAACTCGCTCGCCATATCCTTAACGTCCGGAAAGACGCTGTAGACCTTAGAGAGTTCTTTTTCATCCTCTAGTTGGGCGAGTTTCGCCTCCAGGGTTGAAATTTGTCCCTTTAAGACCTTGCCTTCGTCTGAGTAGATTTCTTCTTCAGAAGGAGCAGGAGATGTTACTTTTAATAATTGTTCCTCAAGCTCTCGCCTCTTTCGCCTCTCCTCTTGCAGGGATTCGAGTAAAAGGGCTGAGTCGGTTTTATCACCGGGCTGAGTCGCAGTTGCTACAACCTCTCCTGAAGATGTAGGTGTCTGCTCTTGGGTTTGTACGGGTTCACTCCCGGCCTGTTGGTCAGACGGCGGATTAACGACCAAATTGGAATTATCCATATAATTTGTCACAGTTTAACGACTTGTCAGGGTCAAGTTAATTTATGCTCTGGCGACTAGGTTCTCTAGGTCAGAGATTGAACGAATATTTAAGCGATGAAGTTCCGATAAAAGGAAGAGAAGTTCTTCCTTAGACGTTTCATCAACCGGGCGAAGCGGCGCTTTTTCAATAACTGCTTCGGCTGCGTCTTTTTTTTTAGCCATACTATTTGGTTAATTGTATTAATTGTCTTTCTAATATTTCCTTCTGAGTCTTTGGCGCATCCAAAGCCTGCAGGAGGATTTTATAAACGGTGTGGTAAGGGATTAGTTCTGCCTTTTTACTCTGCTCAATGTTCAAGTCTGACCACTTACCCTCGATTACTGAGACCTGACCCTGCATAAACTGCCTAAAATCATCAATCGTCAGTTCTTCTTTGCTCAATATCTCCCTGTAATTCTCAAAAATCTGGAATTCGTTGGGCGAGCCGTCAGGCATCGGCGTTTTGTCCAGTTCTTCCGGTCCTTTAAAGCCTTTTTGGTTGAGCCACTTGTAGAGTAATTTGTGCATAAAAAATAGCGAGCCAAGACGTAGTGTCTTGCTCGCTCTTTGTGTGAGTGTGAGCTATTTAATTACTTGTATTATAACATATTATCCAACACCTAAGGAAAGTAATTGCGGATTCCAGGTACCGGCAAAATCTATACTAGGTGCCGATGCTGCCGCCGCCGCACTACCCATTGCCACATAAGGCACAAATGAAGCCGAAGGGTCAGCGTCATCCATCACGAAGGTAAAGCCGTCAGAATCAATAGAGACTATATCCATCAAACCTTCGACTGCCATCGTGGCCGAGTTGTCGATGTTGATGTACATTTCGTCATACTCAACCGCACCTGCGCAGTCTGTAGTCACGCCTGTTTTCATCCTTGAGCCTAAGGCCCAGCGAGAAGAAGCTGAAGTCACTGCTCCAATAGAGCGTTCATAAACTGTGGTACTGGTGTCTATCGTACTTTCTGCACGGTTAGCCGAAAGCATTAATAGTCCTTTAGGCTGAAAACCGACACCTGTCTCACTTTCATTGGTCGTGTCTGTTCGGGTTGAAATATTGCCGACATGCCACTGTCCGCCTTTGATACAAAGATAAGGATAGTCAGCGGTAGTGACGTTACGTTCTACTGCATTTAAGGTAAAGCCGTCAGCATCGTGGGAGACAAAAGAAAATCTGGCTTCAACAGCAGAATTGGTTAAACGGGCTAAACATTCAGCATCGTTGATGTAAGACCAAGAAGCAGCGTTAGCGGTTACGCCTCTTTGCCTGCCTGCCAGGACACACTGTTCAGAAGAAGAAACGGCTGCACCTAGACACAAACCTACCTCTGAACCAGAAGAGCCAAAAGTGGCATTGATGACTGCGCTTTGGGAATGAGCAGAAAGGAAGAAAGTAACATCTGGTTGAAAACCGACACCTGTCTCTTGGAAGTTTCCTGTCGCCGCAGGTTCAGAAAAGTCCCCTGCAAAGACATTGGTAACATCAGGGCCGCCAATGGCGATATAGTGAACCCTGACAGCAGTTGCAAAAGCATCGTCTACAACTAGAGTAAAGCCATCGGCGTTAAACGACTGGAAATCAGCTAATCCATCAACGCTAATCGTCCCCGAAGAAGTGAAAGTACCAACACAAGCATCATTCCTGACCATACAGTTAGCATCAGAAGTTGCCTGTCCTTGCTCTGAAGCGGTAAAAGCGCAATAACGCTGGGTAGTGGAAGCCACTATCCCGTAACCGTCATTAAGACTTGCTTCAGTGATGTTGTCGGTTGAGGAGTTGTTAGAATTCCAAAAAAGCAGTAAGGCTTTCGGCTGGAAAAACAAGCCTGTGACCGAATAAGTCGTGCCAACAACGCCAGTATTAATCAGCAAGTTGCCGACTGCCACCTCCATGCCTGTAGTTGAGGATGGTTTAAATGCACCCGCTACCCCTGAAGCAACACGGGAAGAACCGCCAGTCCAGGTAATTGTGTAAGAGCCTGTAGTGGTGGTTGGTTCATAAGAACAATACGCCCCGTTGTCAGATACTGAACCGTCATTAACAACCCTGACTAAAGACGTTTGCCCTGCCCCGACATTCCAAACCGTATCGCCTGCGGTATGCTGGCCTTGGGTAAAGTCCAATATCAGGGAATTGGCAGTATTGGTGGTTATGGAAATGCTTACTCTGGGGTCTGCGCCTGAACCTGTGGCTGTGGCATTGGCATCAAGCGGACTAGATTGGTCTACGCCCGTTAGGGTCAAAGCCCAGGCATAAATCAAATCACAAGTCCCGCCCATCGTAATCAAAACTGCGTGTGTCCCTGAAGTCGGGGCAGCACGGTATAACCCTGTAGCTCGTCCACCGAAAGAGCTGTCTACGGCATTAACGCTTGAAAAAGTCTCGCTCCCGTTCCAATTAGAGGAAGCAACGGTCACGGTTCTGTCAGCGGCGGTGTTGTCATCAGAAGCCACACCGACGGCAAGCATCACGTCTGTCCCTGAAATAGTGTGGTTAAAGGAAACAGATGAAGCCGAGTTTACAACCCCTGAATTAGAAACGCCGTCTGTTGAGTTATATTCAACTGCCATTACTTAACTTCCTCCCATAACGCATCGTCAGCAGTAATTAATTCCAGTTCTAAATCAGTGACCGTTTTTGGCCGCCAAAAGTCATGGCTGTATTGCTGGTAATCTTGGGCGGTGATTTGTTCTCGATAAATCCGTCCTTGGGGTGTAAAGAATTCGCTGTAATAAGCCTTTTCAGGCAGGATGTCTACCTTAACAAGGCCGAGTAATCGGGTAACGTCAAAGGCAGGTGTACCGTCCTCTTGTTCTTCCTTGTAGAAAACTGAGAATTGGTAGTTATTCTTAGGGTGAAGTCGGAGGTAGTATTTCTCGTCATCCTCGGCATACTGCAAAGCATCCAAATCGCCATCGAGCGTGTCGAATTTTAAAGTCTCGTATGATACTCGATGGGTTAAATCGGGCATTAGACTTCTTTAGTGAATAAAGCTGTTATATCAACAGTTGTGCCGGTAATGTCTTCCAAATCAGCCGTCCAGTTGTTACCAGTGGCATCTTGAGGATAAGGCACGGCAAAAGTAACACCAGCCGTTGAACCTGCAGGGACAACAATCGAAGCGACAACATTACCGGCTGTAACAGAACGAATATCTACCAAAGCCGCTACATTAGATTGGTTGGCGCACATTATTGAAATACAATCGTGAAAAACACCGGCTGAAGCTGCCAAAAGGGTTGTTTCTGTGCCGGTAGTGAGAGAAACATAAGCGGTGGCAATTAAGTCCCGAACCTGAACGGGTCTGACTAATTGCCGACCTAAATCGTCAAAAGTAGCTGAGACCATATCCCCGCCAGCAACAGCCGTGGGATTGGCCGTCCTGCCAATGCCGCCCATTTTAAGCGGGGCATCGCCGTTGGCGGCCACATCTGAAGCTATTGGACCAATTACCACTACTGTTGAAGTTGCCCCAGCGACAGTTACTGGAACAGGGTTAGAGCCTGAATATTGGACACCAGATGAATCTATTAAAGACGCTTTGACTGAAGCGGTAATATCAGAAACCAAAACTGTGCCATCAACCGTGATACTATTGCCGCCGTCATCTATTGAAATGTTTCCGCCAGCATCAGAAATCGGCACTGGATTAGAACCAGAATAAGCCACCCCTGTAGAGTCTACGATATTGGCGGCGGTTGTCGCCGTAATTGAAGAAACTGTCACGGTGCCATCTATGGTCAAAGAAGAACCACCGTCATCAACAGAAAGGGTTGAACCATTATCGTCCACAGAAATCGAACTGCCGCCATCACTGACAGTCACTGTATTGGTAACGGACACTGACCAGTTGGCACCAGAGACCTGATAAACCGAAACACTATCGGTGGCATTGGCTAAGTCCCGAATATCTAAATCAGTGGCAGTAACAGTCTGAGTACCAACCGACTCTGTTTTAACCCGATTATCAGCATTTAAAAGTTCAGCAAAAAACGAAGCAGCCGCACCAGTGGCATAAACAGAATCAATTGAGCCGGAAAGTTGTAAAACATCTAAGTGGGCAGCTCTGAGTTCTGTATCAGTTAAACCAGAAGCACCAGAGGGAAGCTCCACTTTCAAGCGGCCATCGGGGTTAATGACATCAGCTCCAGCGGAAGCGAATATATCACTTACGGATACAGACCAATTAGCGCCAGATACCTGTTTAACATCGAGTGTATTTAAAAGCTTTGGGTCACGAACAACTATCCCGTAGGCGCTCGCTGAAGGGTCTGAAGATGTTAATTCAGCCGAAGCTGTGGAATTAGCACCGGTAATGAGTATCCGCTCTCGATGTACAGATTGGCCATCGTAACCAGTAAAAGTCTCGGTATCGAGCCTGCGATTGGTGGTCGTTGGGTCTTCAAATGGTAAATTATAGTCCGCCATTTAACATTAAAATTATGGTTATCGCCGGGCCGGTAAAGTGCATCATCCAGCGAATCACACCAGTAGCCGGAGGTTGTCCGCCCCCGCCCTTGATGATGTGTTGGTTATTGATTAAAGAAGCGTGCATTAGGGTAATAAGAAGTAAGAGACAAAGCCGGTAACGCTTTGGGCATCTGATAAATTAAGTATCAAAGGCTTCCCAACACCTGTCGCAAAAAGGAAAGTCGGAGGGGTAGTAGTTGGTGAAGTGGCACCTTCACGGGCTTGAAATGAATAAGCGCCAGTTAAATCCTTGACCCCATCAGTCCACTTAGGAGAAGTTGTCCCCTGTCCTTGTAGCATCCAGCCAAACACACAAATCCTCATCCCGGATACAGCCGCCACAATCGTGTTATTACCTGCGGTTGAAACTGAGACTGGGGCTGATTCTGTACCGTAAGGCTTCATAGACACTTGCCTTGCTCCCCCGCCACCGCCAGCCACAATCGCTTGTGAACCTGAATTTAAATTAACCGGCTTATTGTTAGTATCAACAATTATCGCCCTCATAGTCTCTGGGAAAGTAACATGGACAACCGCTTCAGGAATATCAAACTTCGGAATCTTTATCTCCGGAATCTTGACAGTCACTTCCGGTTTAGGAACAGTAATTTTTGGGATAGTGACTTTAGCTTCCGGAACCTTAATATCCGGGATAGTTACGTTTACTATCGGCTGTGGGACTTTAATTGGCGGGATTTCAACCCTGACTTCTGCTTGAGGGACATCAACTTTGGGGACATTTATCTGAATGCCGGAAATGGCCGAAACTATCTCCTGTCTTGAGATACGAGAGTTAGTAGCAATCTCAGAAAGCATTGGAGTCAAAGCCTGAATAATAGCTGGGCCGATGGCCTGTATCATCTCTCGGCTTAACTGCTTTTGCTCTAAGGCTTTATCTAAGGCTGCTTTGGCCGTTTTTAAAGCTATATCCGGGGTCATATCTGGTTCATGGTGTTTTGCACCTGCATAAGTAAATTAGGGTCTACCTGAGGCTCTTGAATGGGGTTCTGTTGCATCTCAGCAAGCATTTGCATCTGCTTCTCGCCCTCTTCTACTTCCTTCAGTTCTTCAGAGGAAAGGTCTACGCTTTCAAGCATTCTCTTTTGGGCAATCTTACGAAGAGCCAAGTTATTCGGGAACTGGCCCAAGATAAACATGAACTTCTGAATACTCTTGATTGACTCATTCTCCTGTTCTGAAGAGGATTTAACCATTGGCTCATAGCCAGATTCAGATACCCAATCAACCTTAAAGACATTTTTCTCATAAATCTTGCCGGACTTTCCGACTTTACATAAAGTCATCTTCTTAGGAGCGTTAGCGTGCATCAATTTATCCCATTTCCAAGCCTTTTCATACCAGGCCATGCGATAAAACTTAGCCATAGCCGTGGCTCTTTCATTAGTTTTGCCAACCAATATCTCAACTTCACCCAAAGTCTGTGCGCCTTGTTCACCAACGCCTTTATCTATGGCGGTGGCACCAGAGCCTCTTTCCACTATTTGAATCAATTGATTGATAGCGTCCCAATTCTGGGTTAAATCACCGACTTCAACCTGTTTTAAAACTTTAGAAATATCATCTCCTGGAGGAGCAGGAAGCATTACCCCCGGTCCCGGAGTATAAGTCTGGGGAGTGTAGTTCTGGTTCGGCAAATACCAGTGCATATTAAAATTCTTGAGGGTCCTGTTCTCAATATCTTGCGAGAACCAGACATTTAGGACTTTATTCGGGGTTCTAACCAAATCAGCCACGGAATCAGGATAAACATCGTTGGTCTCTGGGTCTTCACACCATCTGACAAACGGCCAAAAATCAACACCGATAAGCTCTTCTAAAGTCTCATTTAAGAGTTCAATGCAGTTCTCAGCATAAACAACCACCCTCTTTTCAAATTCCTTTTTCTTTGGGTTCCAGACTTTAGTGTAGTGTTCAGTGATATTTATCAGTCGGTCGCCGCCGGCAAAATAAGCAAAATCGCCATGGTCTATACCCATGGACTTCAAGCGCTCCATTTTCTTTTCAAATTCTTCCTTGTTGACCTCTGACTGGGTAATGCCTGGAGGAGAATCCACCCAAACTTTAAGCTCTTCACGGCCTTCTTTGGTGTATCTTTCATCTGCTAGTATCTCTCGCACTGGCCTGAAGATGTTCTGGTGGATGATGTAACGGGCTGATTCCAAGTCCCAAGCGTTATAGGTCGGGTCAATGGCGATGTCATAAATGTCTAAAACAGCAAAATCCACGCCTTTTTCACTTGGGATAAGCTTGGTCGTAGATGCCCCGTAAAGCAGGACATTCTTCTTATCAAGCATGTCAATCAGCTCAATCTTGTTCCTGCGTCCCATCTCTTCCCACATCTCCTGGTAAAAGAGTTCTTTTTGTTCGTCTCCGCCCCGTTCCTTCCAATCTACCTCGGGCTTCTCGTCAATCTTGGAGAGGTTGGTCTTCAAAGTCTCCTTCATCAAGGGGATGTTGACGGCTTGTCGCTGTGTTAGGCGGTTGGTCTTTACCTTGTTTCGATAGAGTTCGTAGTTGTCGTTCCAGTCCTCGTGTTTGCGTTCCTGGAGCTTAACGGCTGCTTCCCGCTCAATTTTAAGACGCTCCATCTCTGGAGTGAGAGTCCAACTGTTTGTCGTTGTGTTATATGGCATTAAAATAAAACGAGCCGCATTTCTGCGACCCGCTCTTGGTGTGAGTGTGAGTCTATTTACTACATTATACACCTTATATTACTTGGTAGTCAATTTCTTTTCTTCTTCTTTGATGCGTCTCCACGGCCAATAATTCTGAATCTCTATTCCTTGAAAGACTCCATTCCTGTCCATATGCAAAATAATGCCCACGTTCTTTATCTTCAAAGCTCCTGAGGCGGCTAACACCGTAAATATCTCCTGGTACTTAACTGTTTCTTCGGGACTTATATTTTCGATGTTTATTTCTATTTTGCCTGACATATTTTAAAAAGGCACATCCCGGTCGGCGTAATAAGACGCAACCGGCGGTGTAGGTGGAGGAGTAATAATATTTGGTTTCTTGATAATTGAAGCCATCGCATACCGGCCAGCATCCATAGAATGAGACCAGGTATGTTCTGGGACATTGAGAATTTTGCCGTCCTTATCTGTCTCCCAAAGGTAGTTACGGTATTCCTTGATGATGTTTACCGAGCGCTTAGTAACAGAGATTCTTTGGTCTTGGACTAATTGGATGCCGTTATTTACACTATCTTTCCCTTTTTCTGCGGCCACGATATTTACGCCATAGCTCTTGATTTCATCTATAGACTTTGGTTCGGCACTATCTGCAACCACTAAAGCTTTAGTCTCCTGGTTTAGGATAATGTCGGCGATTTGCTTGTTTGAAAGCCCTTTTTGATAAGCAATCTCGTCCCAAATATATCCCCCGTCATAGTAATAAACAGCCACGATGGCAGACGGGTCATTGGAATAACCAAAATCTAAGCCGATTCTCTCTAAACGGGCATAATGGGAAATCTCGTCTATTATCTGCCAATCCCGATAAATCTTGCCTTCGACTTCACCCAGTTGCCCTTCGCCATAGACTTTCCACCAAGACTTCCTATCTCTGCGAGTCTCAATGGAATCAACAATCGCCTTATCTAAGGCTTCGTTGTCTTTGTAGGTTAGAGTGATATGGTCTAGGTCTTGTCGCTTGTTTAAGACTTCTTCATAAAACCAAAACTCATTAGTCGGGTTCCAGTCCAAAAATATAAATTCTTTAGTACGGACCTCAAGCTGGTCAAAAGCCTCATAAGGGATATTGTTGGCTTCATTGATAAATAACCTATCACGTCTCGGGCCTCTGACTTTGCCTGGTTGGTCTACACTGAAAAATTCAATCTTTGAACCGTTAGAGAAGGTATAAGTGTAATCAGTCTTATTCCAAGCACTTGGCTCAAAGCCGTTATGGGCTTCAAGTATCATTAAAAAGTCCCGAATCACGCCCCTTTTTAAGTGAGGAAATGATTCCGAGACAATTGAAGTCAAAGTCGGGGTCTTATCATGCTGGGCTAGAACTATCAGCCACATGATAATTGAGACTGTCTTGGAAGCTGAAGTGCCGCCTTGAACGGCTCTAATTCTACTCTTCAGTTGTTTTATTCTCTTGTAGGCTGTTGTTTTCTTGTATGTCATCAAATGGTACGGGGAATTTTATTTCATGTTCCTTAGTTTCCTTGGGCATACCTTCTAAATAGTTAAGGACGTGTTTGCGGGACTGGCCGTCATAATCTAGGGCATCTTGGAGGATGTTATCTATCAAATGCTCTGCCATTGCTCTTTTGCCATCAGGTCCCATTTGCGCCAATTTATTTTTCATTAGTTGGATAAGTGAAACTGAACCCTGGGGCCTACCGCCTCCAGGATTACCCTTTACAAACTTACCTGTTACTGGGTCTGTATACGTTTTCTCTACGTTTTGTTCGTTTATTTCTTGACTATCTGTCATAGTTATTTCTTATTTAATTCCATGTATTTATCTATAAAAGACTCAGCATCCCACATTTCGCCTGCATAGTCGTGTTCACCCTCTCCAACACCATCCCAAAATGCTCGATTTACAAGTTCAATAACCTCATCTCTATTAAATATTTCTTTTATTGTCATAAAGAATTGGGTGGATTAAGGCTCCACCCTAGCCTTTCTTGCTGGGTTACCGTACCAAGTTTCACCATCAGGTACGTCTTTTGTGACGACTGAACCGGCACCAATTACCGCTCCTTCGCCGATGGTAATGCCGGGTAATATTGTACTGTTTGCGCCAATTACTGCTCGGTCTTTGACGAGTGTGTTTGCCCAATTCTTGCCTCCCGATGGTGGGTTCTTATCGTTAGTGAAACAGACATGAGGCCCAATGAAGACTTTGTTGCCGATTGTGACCCCAGTTGGAATGAAAGCAAAAGCTTGAATCTTGCAGTCATCGCCAATTCTAACCTTCTCGCCTATCCAGACGTGGGAATGGATTGTGCAGTAAGTGCCAATCACCGCCGTCTGAGCGATATTGGAAGTCTCGGGTCTGTACATCTTGGTCTCTGCGCCGGTAACCATAGTCCTCCTAAGTATTAATTGATATACAATTTCCCATACAATCCCTACAGCCTTTAAAGAGGACATCATCCTTTTCTACAAATCCTATGGCTTTTATAAGCATTGCCATTCTAAGCACAGCCATCTTATAACTTTCATGAATCAAATCGTAGTTTGTTGTTATACGAGAATAATTTGAAGGATTTAATTCAAAATACCAATGTGTATGCTTTTTCATCTCTATATAATTTTAATGTAATCGCTGAGCATTGTCTGTAATTCCCTGAAGGATTCTAGGTCTTGGTTGATGCCTTTAACGCCTTCTGGGTTTTCTTCGGTTGGTTCTGCCCCGTGAATCCTAGTGTCTAGTTCATCCATCTGGGCTTGGTGGCGCTTGGAATCTTCTTCTAGTCTTTTAACCGCCATTTCTGTCTCTTCTCTTTGTTTTTTTTCCATCGAAGGCTTATCACTATCTGATTCTAACTGCGCCTTTAAGATAGAAAGCTTGGCTTGGACGTTATCGTATTGCTTCCGAACCTCTTCCCTAATTTCGGCAGTCTTGAACCTATCGAATTCCAGGCTCCAGATTGCTTTTTGAATCCCCCTTATCTTTTGTTTGAAGTGTCTCTTTTGAGACCATTTTGTAATCATCTTTTTGGTACCTTACTAATTATTAAATAACCGAATGTTTTTTGCGGGTCTCCCCCGGGCCAAGCGCTTTCAGGTATCTTTACCGTTGCCGTGTCATAGAAGCCATGTTTTTTAAGTAGTTTCTTGTAGTTATAGGCGTTGTAACCGGAATTAAACTTGAGCTTCAATCTGTTCCAGAGCGATTCGGAGTGAAACTCACACAAGACCACATAAGCCCTCGCCAGTCTCTTAATCTCTTTAATGTGCCGGTCTATGTCTCGGGGTGAAACGTAAATGAGGCACATGTCAGATAACACCACGTCAGTTGATTTGTCAGACATCATAATGTCATCTGCGCTGCCGACTTTGAAATGCCCGCCTTGTAAGTATTGTCCGGCCATCTCGATTGCCTCAGGATTTACGTCTATCCCACCAAGCTGCCGTCTGGGAAACTCCTTGGCAATCCTGACTAAATTCGGACCTGAACCACAGCCTATTTCAAAGAGTGAGAACCAGTCTATTCTTCTCAAGATTTGGGTAATCATTCCCCGGTGGGGATGGTTCCAAGTATCTAGGTAAGAGGTCTTCCAGTCTATCTTCCGGTTAGCCCACCAGTTAATGTGGTTTTTGGTACCTCGGAATAATTTAGGAGCGGAGAAATTCATATATCTTTTGCCAAAACCTTTCTCCCAAGTAATATCTTAATTTCCTTTGGATGCGGTGGGGCAGCATCCTGAGAATATATCTTCTAACTGATAGTCTGATTTTTAAAGGCTCAACACTTTCCAATCCAAAATCTTCTAAGATTCCTTCAACTCTTTGACCCTTGTACGGATGGTTAAAGACGGTTGAAATGTTTTCCCCATGCGTGCCTACTAGAAACCCCCGAGCTTCAATAGTTCCATAAGATAAGTGGTCTGGAACATATTCATGGGATTTATAAGGACCGGTGTATTCAAGGTGCTTATAGGGATTAACAAAAGTCTCTCTCGGAAATTTGATGGTAAAGAATGGCGGGTTGGTTTTGGGGTTATACTCCGCAGTCTCTAGGGTCTGGTAGTTAATCATGTAGCCCCTTTTGAATCCGATAGCTTGAACTGGAAGTTTGGCAAACATCTCCTGAACATTCTTTACAAAATCCTTGTGGTAGCAATCATCTGAAGGCTGGATTGTCATTAAAACCGATTCTGCTTCACCGACTGTATCAAACAACTCTCCCATGGAACCATGAAGTGCGGCCATTAATCTTCCTTTAGCAATCGGGTCTGGATACTTATCATCCCAGAAGCACACACCGTGCCAAGTATTAACCAGCCTTAATACCTGAGACATCTCCTTAATAAATTCTTTGACTATCGGATTGTTTTTTTCCTCAGGCCGCCAAGAAAACCACACTGTAAAATTCTGGTTAGTCTGAGCCAGTAAGCTTGGCAAGACGAACTGCTTAAAGACCTTGATACGATTCTTGAGCCACCTGTTGCCCCGAAATCCTCCGTATAGCCCCAGTCCCGTCCAGGGGACATACATAAAATGAACTACTTTTTTGTCCATGGAAATTGATTAATTGTTTTTAAGTAATGGTTTCGTCCTTCGATATTTGGTTCTTTTTTCTCAGTAATGGTTCCAAGTTCTTCTAAAGAAAGCATGTAAGGGTATTTGATTAACGAAACTGGGTACTGACCCATCAAAATACTTTTTGCCAATATCTCTGAGAAGCCATCAAATTCTGTAAGCCTCAAGGCTCCCTGCATCTCTTTAATCTCAGTATTCATCTGCTCTTTGGGTACACGGCCATGAACAATAGTATTACTTGTTCCTATCCACGATGACTTACTATTACCGTATAAATGAAATTCAATATCTGGATTCTGTCTAGCCAATTCAGATATCTTATCCCACCCATAGAGCCTGAAATTATCTCCACTGACTGAGGTATAAACTTTATTACCTGGTTTAAACGACACTTCAAACTGATTCACGTCCCCTAAAAATGAAGGACAAACCTTGGATAATATTCCCAGTTCTTGTAATTTTTGGGCCTCAATATCGTTTTCAACCCAAGATGTACAATTAACTCTTATCCAGTGAGCAAGTTCATAAGGAGACACTCTTATCTCCCCGTTTTCATCTAACCAGTAACCGTTCCTGAAATGGGTTATATCAGTTCCTGCCCAGAGGATGTGCTTCTCACCTTTATGTCGCCAAAGAGCGTAGAAGTCAGGCAACCCATAAAGCCCAAAAAAGACTGTTGGTCGCTCATTATCCGTATAATCGTCTGTTCCCCAGACGTTTTGGTGGGTATCCTCGAGACTTCCTAGAGTCGGAGACCACCGGCACTGCCAGTTTTGCATACCTGTATAAATTGTTTTAATAATGGATGAGGATTGCCTTTCATACTTTGATATTCCGGATGATATTGGACTCCCAAGAAGAAGGGATGGCCGTGTAAAATTGCCATCTCCAAGATATTGCCTTCGTAATAAAGCTTCCATTCCTTTGAAAATATCTCTTCATATTTATTGTTGAACATGTACTGATGCCAGTGGGTCTCGAGCTTGCCGTTTACTGGGAAAGCGCCGGTTCTTTTCTGGTTCATCTGGACAAATAAGGGATTCTTTTGGGTCGGGTTAATCTCTTGGGAGGTAACATCAAGTTGCAAGACATTCTGGGCATATTCAATCATCGCCAGTTGCATGCCCATACAAATCCCTAGAAAAGGTATGCCGTTTTCCCGGGCATCGCGGATTCTGTCCATCTTCAAATCCACATCAGTCGGGTTATGGGAACCGTAGACCACCAGTCCTGGATAAGATTCCCATTTGGAATCAATCTCTTGGAAAGCCTTGCCGGGCGTGGTGTAAAAATCGCTGTATGTTTTTATTACTTCCATTTTCGAATCGTCCTAACTATCGAACCGATTAATTCGTAAAGCTTCATATTGGTCGGGAAATCAAAGTGAGACCTTTTCGGGTAACTCATAGCCCTTTTCTCCAAACCCAATATCGGGAACACTGGCTTATCTGCCACCAAATCCACCGCCTCTTTGCGGGTCATCTGCCCTGAGTTAATCAAGGAAGAATAGTGAGCCTTGCGTTTATCAAACCCAAATTTCTCAAACAAGTAGAAGTTCTGGAACCACCAGGTAAAGTAGGACTCGCAGTGCTTTTCGTGGTAGTCCTGGTAGCCGTATTCCTTCTGGAGCATCTTGATGCTCTCGGCTCGGTTGTAATCTAAGAAATCAAGGAGGTAAAAGGTCTTAATCTTTTTAATCCACTTATAGTAATTAAATTTAAAGAGCGACATTACCGGCAATCCTGTTAAGCGCTTGCCTGTCGCCCATTTGTAAATGGCCTTAATGTGCCTCAAGTCCCGGGCATGGTATCCCCAGGAAAAAGGCATGATGGATTCGGTCGCCACGTTCCCGCCTGAGAATATCCATTTAATACCGTACTTATCCGCCATTTCTGATAGAGTCGCACCCAATACATGGTCAGTCGGAATCTCGATATTAGGAACGCCTGCCTTAATGAAGGCCGACTGTAAGTCCCGGAATTTCTCAAGGTCTATGGTGTAGCGGTAAAAAGGGACTTTAAGGGTCTCAACCATCTGATGAATATTCTCATCTGCCAAGGGGTTATTCCAGCCATTGTCTATGGAAAAACAAAGAGGCCGAAGTCCGAGTTTGACGGCATGATGCAGGACTGTGGAAGAATCCGCCCCGCCCGAGAGTCCGATAATGCAGTCATATTCCTTGCCTTCCCCGTCTTTTTTAACCTGCTCGATTATTAAGGGAAGCAAGTGTTGGTCTGCCTTAATTTCTGCCAACTGCTTCTGGGCTTGGTGGCAAAAGTTACAGACACCCTTCTCATCAAAAGTTATCTCTTCGGCCGACCCGTCCATAATGCAATTTGAGCAGAACTTTAACATATTGATTTAATCATTCTTAATATCTTTTCTTCCTCTTTGACGGTAATCCCTTGTCCCCACATAAAGTTTTCATAGACCTTGATGTGAAGGTTTTCCTTCTGCACCAAGTCAAAGACCTTTTTCCCAATGGTTAGGCTTCTTTCATAATTTTCCTTCTCGTCAGTTAGGGCAAAAGACCAATAGATGTTTTTATCTGGATAGATAAGCTGACCACAAGCTTCCGTTTCAGTATTAAGGAAGACTTTGGACTCAAAGCCCTTATAGCCAAATAAGTGGCCCAGGAGGTCGAAGTAGTGCGTGCCAATGTTAATCAGAAGCCCGCCTGATTTCTCCGGGTTCCCCTTCCAAGATTCGTAATATTTGGAAGAGCGCTTCATCTCCACCCGCAGAGTCGCTTCTTGGCAATTCCTGGCTTCGTGCCTCATCTGGTTAATCTCAGGGAGGTAGCGAAGCTGGAATACGCCAAACAGATTCGGAACGCCTTTCATCAACTCAAGCTCTTCTAACTTAAAAGTAACCGGCTTCTCGCAAAGTATCTTCTTACCCCTGCGGGCAGCCTCTAGGGCGATTTCCGCATGCAAATGGTTCGGGACACAGATAGCGACCGCTTCAGACTTATCAATAGCCTCTTTATAATCCGTGGTGAACGGGTAGTCTTGAGTTCGTTTGCCTTCGTCAATGTCGCAAACCATGACGACCTCCCCGCCGACCGTGTTGATGGCTTCAATGTGCTTTCTAGCAATAAAGCCGTTGCCGATAACGCTATACTTCATAAAAATTCCTAACCATCTTAATGACATAATCTACTTCTTCATCCGTAAGTAACTCATTGCAAGGCAGTCTCAATGTCTCGTCTTCGTATTTCTGAGCCATGGGAAGTTTAGGTACGGGGAACGGATAATTGTTCTTCATAGTCTCCACCCCGACTTCTTTTAAGTAGTCGTAGAGCATGTCCCTTTTC
>Ga0196964_10000192_pt1 | contig 43647 bp, 76 predicted proteins | sample S1_10metaG_FD_148615 | JGI IMG/M metagenome (GOLD analysis project Ga0196964, IMG submission 148615) | Soil microbial communities from Anza Borrego desert, Southern California, United States - S1_10 | ecosystem: Environmental > Terrestrial > Soil > Desert | place: USA: California | collected...
CGCCGATGGCGGCGGCGGAGTCGGCGGCGTGGTCGGCGAGGTCGGCGGCGTGGTCGGCGAGGTCGGCGGCTTATTCGAGATACGCAAAGGAGCTTCTTCGTCTTTTAAGGTCTGCTAAGTAAGAAAGGGCGGGGAAGTGGCTTGGATTGAGTCTCACACGGTTTTATTAAGGCATAGAAAAATAAAGGAGCTGGCGAGGGCTTTAAGACTTCGACCCGCCTACGTTATGGGGCACTTGCACTCACTCTGGCATGCAGCCTTGGAACAGCAGGAAGATGGTGATCTTTCATCGTGGTCTGATGAATTGATAGCGGAATCTTCCGACTTTCCTGGCGATGCGCCTCAGTTTGTCCGACTGCTTCAAGACACGGGGTGGCTTGATGGCAAGCTCATTCATGACTGGCTCGATTATGCAGGGCGTTACCTGACCACAAAGTACAAAACCTCTAACCCTAAAAGATTAAAGGAGATATACAAAAAGCATAAGTTGGTCTTTAGTCAGACTAAAGTCGAACCTAAGTCCGACAACCTAACCTTACCTAACCTTACCAAACCAACCGGACAAAAAGAAATAACCGGCATCGGCCCCTGGGATGAAATCTACGAGGCCTATAGGGACAAAATCAGGGCCGGGGCAAGAGAGGACGCGGTTAAAAGCATAAGGCGTTTGATCCAGGGCGGTATTGAGCCTGCGACGCTTCTCGGGTGCGTGGAAAACTACGCGGATTATGTCACGGCCCAGGAGACAGAAACGCAGTTCAGGATACAGGCCAATAATTTCTTTGGGCGAGGGGCGCGGTACAAGGAATTTTTAAAGCCTGTGGTTTTGCAGGACAAGTCAGAAATTCGCCGGAAAAAAGTAAGTCAACAGCTAGAGGAAATCGACTATGCAGCAGGGGGAATTTCAGAGAGCGGTAGCCCTGTTTTCGGAAGCCTTCCCGAAGCTTGAGTTTAACCCCAAGCTTTGGTGGCCCGTGGTGGCAGACCTGGACGGAGAATGCTTTATTTTCTCGGTCGGTGAAGTGGTAAAAACCGTGAAAGAATTTTACCCCGGTTCAAACCCCCTGGCTGTCTTGATCGAGAAGCATGACGAGCTTGTGAGTGAGAGAAGAAAGTTTCAGCAAAAAAAGCTTGCGAAAGAAACGGACTTGGAGCGCATGGACCGGTGGAAATCGGAGGCAGTACCAATGCCCGCGGAATGCAGGGAATACCTTCAAAAAAAGGGGCTTTTGAAATGAGAATCAAAATCGACCCCCTAGACCGTCTGTTTAGTCTCTACATCCGGACTCGAGCAGGGTGGAAGTGCGAAAGGTGTAGGGCTCAATACGTGCCCCCAACAACAGGGTTACAAAACAGCCACTTCCACGGCCGGCGCAAGCGTTCTGTGAGGTTCGATCCTGAAAATTGTGCGGCTCTCTGTCACGGTTGCCATCGGCACTTCACCGAAAACCCCTTAGAGCATACGGAATGGTTCAGGAAGAGATTGGGGGAGGAAAACTTTAACCGCCTGACTTTAAGGGCAAACACCCCAAAAAAACCGGACCGGGAAATGATAAAAATCTGGCTTAACCAAGAATTAAAAGGTGTTCAACGTGAAACAGCGTAAGAATCTTGAAGAAATCGTAAAGAGAAACCGCAAGGCCGCGAGGACTCGGAAGAGACTGAAAGAATCGCGGAAAGTGGAAACCGGAACCATTAAAGTCTGGATGAAATAACATGCACGACCTAACCAAGCGAATAGACGAGGCGTATACGGGCGGTTCCTTTGCCGAGGCGGCTGAGAATGTGATAAGGGCATGGCTTGAGGAGAAGGCACGGGAGCTTAACTGGATCGACGTTACGAGCTATGTTGATTATCACCATAAGCCGAGTCACGATCTTAGAAGTGCGGCAGATATTAGGCAAAATAAATCAGGCTTTGAGGAAGCGAAGTGCTGGGAGAATAACCTCCCTGTATTAGTGCTGCTGTCATGGCAGATACGGCAGTTTACGCCGGGCGCGTGCAAGGTACCCCACGCAGCAACCGTAAAAGCCCGCAAGGATGACGGACGGTTGCAGCCCGGCTCCATTTAGAAGCGCTGGCGGTGTCCAACAGAATTTTGAAATGAAACCATTCGGCGTGATGTTGGCGAAGATGGCCGAGCGGTCAGCGCCCAAGATTGTGCTGGCGTGGCGGAATAGGTAGACGCTAGAAAGCCGTGAGATTGCCAGTCAAGATCGGCTATAACGAGCCCTGTAGCTCAACGGGTAGAGCGCAGGTGGCAACCTGAGGTTGACGTTTCGAGGCCGTCCAGGGCATGCGAGGTGCAAATCCTCGCCGCCAGCGCGTATTTGAGGAGGGATGATGGAAGATAAGGGAAATAGCGCAGAAGAAGTTCTGATAAAAATAGAAAAAGTCCTATTGGGGGCTTGTGTCAGTCTTGGAAAAGCGGATCGTCAAGAAATCAAAGAAATTCTTTCCGAGGCTAGCCGCGCCGCCTACGCCCACGGGCTGAGGAAAGCGGCGGAGATTGCGGACAATTCAGAATGCAAACAATGCGCTTCGGAATATGGTCCGGGTGAAAATAAAGATAAAATTGATTGCGATGAAATCGCCGAAGCCCTCCGCTCCGAAGCGGCCAGGATGGAGGGGGCATGACGAAGAAACGGGCAAAGGAACCCACGGACACGGAGCGGTTGGATTGGTTGCTTTCTCGTAAAGATTTAACGGTCCAGGTAATGAATAGATACTCCGCATTGGTTTATGTGCGGGACCGCCAAGCCATCGACGCCGCCATGAAGCGCCAGCGGAGGGAGGGGAAATGAGAACCGTGCTTCTACTTAGCATTGCCGCGTTTTTTCAGGGTCTTTCGATGGGTCGGGAATGGTACCAGTGCCTACTTGGATTGATCGCTTTCAATATCATGGCCTTTATGATTTTGGTGAAGTCGTGATTCCGCTCGACAAACAAGTCGCAAGCCTTGAATGGTCGAAGAAACTGAAGGCGCTGGGAGTGAGGCAGGAGAGCGCGTTTTATTGGCTCGAAATTGAGGATGATGAAAGCGCTTGCGGCGCTTCTGATTGGGAGCTATCTGCAAACTGCCTTATCCCCGAACGCGCAGTTGACAAAGTTTCTGCCTTCACCGTCGCGGAGCTTTTAAACCGCATCCCAAAGATCATTGAAGGTCATGAGCCAGAGCGTCGAAGCAAACCGTCATACAATCCCTCTTATCTTCACATTTTTACAGATCATTGCATTGCGTGGTGCGTTGCTCACAGGGGCATTGATTATGATATTTATTCTGATAATTCAGATGATGAAAACTTGGCAAACGTGCTCGCCAAGATGCTTATTCACCTGATCGAGAAAGGAATTGTGAAGGTCGAGGGCGTGAACGCGAGAGCAGAGCAGAAATGACGCTTCGACATGCCAAAGAATTCAAATGCTGCGTGTGCAAGCGCCGGAAAGCGGTAGCCTTCTGGCCCTGCATTGATCCGGATATTCAGTCACATCCCTATTGCCGGAAATGTTTGGATGAGGCGAAGCTTCGGGTAATCACCGACATTGCATCTTTTAACAACGAAAGGACTAAGGGGGTATGAGTAGGCCAGAAGTTTACGAAATCAAGGGCAAGCGAGTGACGAAGAAAAAGTTTATAGAGTGGATGATGAAGGACAGAAAAATACTCGCTACTCAACCAATGCCAACTGACAGAGAAGGCGTTTTAGCTTCTAGGTGGTTAGCTACGAACGGCCATGAAATACGCGAATTTGTTGAATATCAAGATGCCCGTAAATTTGCGGAGCTTTTAACCAAGTAACGTCTGCGGAGGAAGGATAGTGGAAGTCTACGAAACGGCAATAAAGAAATGGGGCGAGGATTCGCAGATCGACATGATCGTTGAGGAGTGCGCCGAGCTTATCAAAGCTATCCAGAAAATGCGGCGGAATAAAAGTCCCGAAGCACACCAAGCCGTTTTAGAGGAATTGGCCGATGTGCGGATAATGGTTGAGCAGGCTTATTATATTTTTGGCCGTGAGGTTTGCGAGTACCAATACAAGCAGAAAATAAAACGGTTGATTGAAAGACTCATGCAGCAATGATGCCCTTAACAATAACAAAACCCAAAGGATAGACTGTGAGTGATCGTATTCATATATACCCTGTGCATGGCCGCAACAAATCAGACCACTGGACGGGCAAGAAAGGCTTCTGCTGGTGCGATCCCGATGAGCGCAATGTCTGTCCTGAATCTGACGAAAAAGGCAACTGTAAGGCGGGCTGTTTTAGATGCGGAGGCTCTGGATTGGTCGAGATTTACGACCCCGAACTTAACGTGCTGATCATCCATAAGCCGGGCCAACTAAACGACAACATCGGATGCCTTTAAAGAGCACTCAAAGGAGAGGCATGAGCAAGAAGGAGTTTCAGAAAAACGAAGCGTGTGCCGGCAAGCATAGGCATGAAGATAAAAATAAAGCTCTCGCCGCCGCCTCGCATTATAGGAATAAATTTAAGGACAATGTGAAGCCATACAGATGCAGATTTTGTGATGGCTGGCATATTGGCCATAGTCGATTTTAACAGCCAAAGGATAGAGGGATGAGCTGGTTCACTAAACTAAAATGCAAGCTTGGGTTCCATTGGTGGTTACAGCATCAAGAAGAGATAGAACGAAATAATGAACTGGTGAAGAATGGAATCATCAACGAATATTATGTTCCGGGTATTTGTGGATTTTGTTTGAAGAGGTCAGCACCCCCTCGCGGAGGAAGTGATGGCGTCACTAGATGAGCTGCCGATAGTCTGTGAAATCTGCGGCCAGAAAAACTGGTCAGACTATGGAGCAATTCAGCACGCAGTAAATATGCACGGGCTTTTAAAGCAGTTACCGAATCGCGGAGGAAGTCGTGATTGATTTAATTTGCCTTTGGATCGGGCGCGTCTTTTTAGGCTTAAGCGCAATTTGGCTGATGCTTTATTTGCCCTTTAAAATCGCGGAAGGAATTTACAGGTTAGGCGGGCACTATCCCTTACTTTTGGCCACTCTATTTGAAGTAGCGAAGAAAAGAAAATCCAAAGCAGTCACCGGAGGCCGTGATGCCTAGCTGTCACACAGAACTACATCCGCTTAACAATGTTTATGGCATGAAACGCAGAGAATGCCCCGTATGCGGCGGCTACTACTACGAAAAAATGGAAGAAACTGTAATTTTGGATGCTTTTAATGGAGGCCGTGATGGAGCGGAATGAGCTTGTTTATGAAACGCTCAAAAAGTTCGCCGTGGCTGTTCTAAACGAAAAGGGCGCAAGAACAGCGCAAAAGGCTCAAGAGTACCAAAGGGAAATGAATGATTGTGTTGCGGCCATACTCGCCGAATTTAACGCCAAAGACGCCGAGATCGAGCGTCTTCGGAAGGATTACGAAGAATCAGACAAGATTTACATGAAGAACATGAATGGTCTTAACGAAGAGATCAAGCGGTTGAGGGCGGAGCTTCAAGAGGCCAAGAAAGCGAATATCAAAGCTGAGAGCTACATCGACACGCTGCATTTAAAAAGAAATGATCTTGAAGCGGAGCTTGCGAAGACGAATAAGGAATGGGGCGCGATATGTGACAATGCCTACAAGAAGCACCGGGAGATTGAAGACCACCTGGAAAGGATGCGGGAGATCGTGGAGGCGGCAAGGGTCTACCTTGAGCAAAGCGAGGGCGGCAAGGCTTCAATGGACAGCTTTCTTGACGCATCGGCCTCATTAAGAAAAGCGCTTATGGCCTTCGACGAAGCCGCTAAGGGGGATGCGCGATGAGATACGTTGCGTTATTGATTATGTTGTTGGTTTCGGGAAGTGCGTGGGCGGAGGAGGATTGCTCAAAGATTGATCGCTATTATACCTTTGGTCAAGGACCGCAGCAGCAATGCCGCATCGCAAACGCCCTTGAGAATATCGCGGAGGCGCTGGCGAAATGAAGTCCATCTGGTTATTTCTAATTTACTTCACACTAACCCTAATCTGGTTCACGTTGCTATCGGTCGGCAACTCGCTCGACAAGATCCACGACGATCTTTACGGGATCATGGTGGAGCTGGGGAGATAACAAAGTCCTCCATTCGGGAGGCGAAAAAGAAAAGGAGAAAAGAAATGTTCAATCTACAGGATGCAATTAGGGATTTAATCAAGCACCTAAACGCTAATGCCGATTCTGGCGAAAACGGACGGGCCAAAGCTCTTACGATTACGAAGCTCGAAGAAGCATTGATGTGGTCTGAGAAGATTTAACCACGCCAAAGGGAGGCGGAGAGAGGAAAAAATGAGTGAAATTGAACTAGGCGATTTAGTCAGAGACGTTGTAACTGGATTTGAGGGAATAGCTGTTTCGAAGCATATTTTTTTGACTGGTTGTAACCGCTGGGGTGTTCAACCCTTGCCAGAACCCGCCAAAAAGGGCGGCAAAATCACGTTTAAAGTTGATTCTACGGCCTTTGACGAGCCGCAGCTTGTAATCGTAGAAAAAGCAAAGGTGAAACTGCCTGAAGCGAAAACCGAACCCGCAGCTCCGGCGCACCGCAAAAAGGGTGGCCCGATAGATTTACCGAAAGAAAAAAGCATTGAGAGAAGGTAACCCCCCACGCAGCCAAAGGGAGATGTGAAGATGTTTGAGGATCAGGAACATATAGGCGAAGAAGCGCTACACCATATCAGGACTATGTATCCTGGCCTTTGGGAAAAGTTTTCAGAATCAGCTAAGAAGTCTTTAAAGAATCATATCAATAACAGCTCAAACCTTGACATCCGCACCGCCTACGCCAAGGGACTCTTGAGGGCGGTTAGAATCTGCGGGGATCATTGCTGCGATAAGAATTGTGACATGGACGCTGGCGGCGGCTGCTATAAATGCGATTCGGTTTTAGCCAAGACCATCCGCGCCGAAGCCGAGTCTTTAACCAAGACCCAAAGGGAGGAAGAGTGAGCGACGAGAAGAAGAGGTTTAAACGCTATATGGTTTGGGAGTCAGAGCAATATTATCCTGGTGGTGGCCTTCAAGACTTTGAGCATAGCTTTGATACGTTGGAAGAAGCAATCGCTTATATTAAAAATTGCAAAAAGGAAATGTATTCTCCCTGGCGTGGAATCTTTGACCGCATTGAAGGCGTAGAGGTTGACCTTAACCCCACCGAGGCTGAGAAGTGAATAGCACCTGGAAGCAATGGCAATGCCCTAAATGCGGGCCGGTAAATTCTGGATACTTTGGGACTTGTTTAAAATGCGGAAGTTTACTTAAGCCGGTAGAGGCTGAGAAGGAGTGAGGATGGAACAACGAATCGGAAGTTGCTCAATTTGCGGAAGTGACGTGGTTGGTTGGAGGGGTGTGTGGATGTCGGTAAATCCTCCCCCGCCTCCAAAATGCACTGGATGTGGGGCAAAACCGGCTGGCGATGTAATCCCAATGGTGAGGTGAGGCGTGAAGACGCTAAGAGAACTAATCGAATATCTTGAGGCTGGCATTGATCGGGCCGAATCTGACGATTGGTGTGTCCTGTCTTTAAACGTCAAAGACGCAAAGGAGCTTCTTCCCGGTCTTTGCGCTGCTCTTAACCCCGAGGCTCCCGATGCGTAAGAAGGCCACGGGCGGAAAAAGGCCTGTTTTTGAAGGTTTTTTGATGCAAGCGCTTGAACTAAATGGACTTAGCCATGGCCAGAAAGCCGAGGGTTTAAAAGATGCGTAAGCGGGTGCGGACTAAAAGAGTCGAGTCAAGAAAATTTCAGGTAGAAATTAAGGACGGTAAGGTTAAGACGTTTCGGTATCTGTGTCCGTATTGTGAGCAACCCTACCCCTTTAAAAGTCGCCATAGGAAACCCCGTTGACCCCCCTCACCCGCCGCTACAGATGCCGGTCCTGCCGGAAGGAGTTTACGTTTAAGAGCTTTCACCCGCTGAAAGACTGCCCGAGGCCGGATTGCTTTGGAATGCTCGACATTATCGAGGTCTTGATGGGTGATAGTCAGGTATCAAAACATGAATAAAGTGGCTCATATTCAAATATGACGCGAGGAAATACCGTTTTAAGAGGACGAAAGTACGCTTTAGGACTCCTAATCTTAAAAGAAATCCTGCTTTTCGGGTTGGATCTTCTGCTTTTTGCACTTGTGACCGCAATCTATTACCTCCTATTTTTTATAAGCTATCTCTTTATCCCATCAAAGGTTATGCCATGAAAAAAGACTTTGGAATATGGTTTCTTATATTCTTAATGCTTTGGGTTGTCTGGATATGTTCAGTCGTAAACGACAGTTTCATGGAGGTAAAAGAGAAGTTCGAGAGAAGGGTCAATATGAGGATCACCGATTTCGTGTGGTATTTGGTGGAAAACAAAACCGTTCCGGAACAGGTAAGGGTGGCGTGTAGGAATCTATGACGGTCGCGCATTACAAGAGCCCTTTCTTTTTTGTTTGTGCGAATAAGTCCTGCGGCCGGCGCATGAACCAAAACATAAAATTGGGAGTCTCGCGTTACTGCAAGAAATGTAAAAAAAACATGAAAAAACGTTTGACGAGGAAAGCAATTCGCATAGATTAAGATCAAGTCAGCACAAGACTAAAATTTAAAACGCTCGACTGTGCAGAGTTGAGCAGTGTTAGGGAGAATTCCCATAAATACTGTCTCTTCTGCACAAGAGACTTTAGCCCGTTCGTAGGTTAATCCCTATGGACGGGCTTTTTTTATGAAAAAAATCGCCGCGGCCGTCACCGTTTTGTTGTCGCTTATCGTTATTTACAACGTTGCTCTTTCGGTCCAGGCGAAAGTCATAGGGATTTTCAGCAACCTAGGGCTTTCATCGACTGATATAAGCGCCATGAGGAATTTTTTAGACCATTACGAGAAACGTCTAGAAGGCATGATGGGCGGGCCCTTGGAAGATATAGCCTATCTTGAGTTTCAAAAATTGCAGTATGAAAAAGAGATCATCGAAAAAGCCGAGAAGTTTGTAAGAAACCTTGAGAGCGTGAACCAAATTTCATGAGAATCCCACGGCTTGATTTGGTTTGTCTATTCCTTTTGTTTTCATCGTCATTTTATAGCGGCCTGCTTCAAAACTCGCTTATTCGGGAGCAGCAGCTTTTTGTCCTTTTGTTGGGCGTGGTGATTTTCGCGGCCGTCCACCACTTTAATAAAATCATCGGCTACGGGCTTCTTTATTGCGCGGCGCACCTAGCCTTATTCCAAGAGGCGGGATATGTAAACTCGATGTGCCAGGTCATGGCCCATGCCTTGATTTATCACTTCATCGCAAGTCATTACAAGGGCAATAAGTATCCCTGGGCATTGCTTGCGGTGCTGATTGTCAACGTGATCTTGGGCGCGCTCCAAATTTTAAAGCAGGATATTTACCTTCAGCTTGACCTTCAGCCGGCCGGCCTCCTAACGCTTCCGGTCTATATCGGGATATATGCCGCCATCGCAGCGCCCATTCTCTTTAGGATCCATCCTTTGACCCTGATACCCGTCTTGATTGGCCTATGGTTTTCAAGATCGAGCTTTAGTTTCGGGGCATTCGCCATTGCCATGACGTTTTACTTTTGGAAGACGAAAAGCAAACTCCTGATCCCGTTTTTAATTGCCGGACTTATCGGGGGAGCTGCTTATGCGGGTTTTTACGACGCGCCGAGCGGGGAATGGGGCAGAAGAATAAAGATATGGCAGATGATCGGATCGCGTATTGCCGTGAACCCCTGGGGAGGATATGGGCTCGGGAGCTATAACTCGCGTATAAGATTTTGCGAATTAAGGGGCTTTGATAAAGAGGAATATTTCAATTTTCGTGTAGTGCCCGAGAACGAAGAAGCGGTCTTTAAAAAACTGCGGAATTTCGCCGCGGAACTCTACGGAGAAACCGAAGCCAAAAAATTCGACACCGTAACCAATATGGCAGACGCAAGGTCATGGCTTCTTGAAAGGGGAACGTCTTTAAACGCCTGGCAAGACCCGCACAACGAATATCTCCTTGCTTGGTTTGAATTGGGCCTTCCGTTTCTTTTGCTTATCTTTTGGTACCTTTATGACCTCTATAAGAGGTTCAGGATCCCTAGCCTTGAAAGCATTTCCCTTATGGCGTCCGCAATATCAATAGCCGTTGTATCCGTGGCGCACTTTCCTTTTGGGGTGGCGAGAATCAGTTTTTTATGTACGGCTATCCTTGCCATTTTGGACCGAAAACTATCAATTACCGGAAACCGGAAAGGTGTGACGGCGTGAATAGAAACGTAGAAAAATTTATTAGTTTATGGGTTGTGGTGATTTTGCTCGTTTTTATGGCGCATTTCCTAACCTCGGCAATGGGCGAGAAAATAAAGCAAGGAAGGCAAATTAAAATGCTCTCTGACTTGAGAGCGGAGAAGGCGGCTAAGTTTTCTCCGGAAGTAAAAGAGGCCATTAAATTTTTAGCCCAAACACCAGAAGGCGGGGAAAGGTTTTGGAGTATTGAACAGCCTGGCTTTGAAGAGATTCGGGTGCTGCTTGCGAAAATTAGCCCCTTAAGCAATGACAAAAATTCAAGACTCCGCGGGGTCTCAACAAAGCATGGAACTGTTTTTTACTGCCTTTCGGCTATCAACCAGAATACCGGAAAACCGGAGGATGAATACTTCGGCGCTGGATCGGTGGATTATCTCAGTCAAGAAGTGGGTTTGTCGTGAACGGCAGAACCGCTAAAGCAATCCGTCGAAAAGCCTTTTCCTTTTGGCTGAAGATCGGGAGGTCGGCCCCGTTACGTGCGATCTATAAGCGAATGAAGAAGATTTGGAAAGAAAAATGAGCATCAAAAAAATAGTTGGAGCGATTCTGGTTTCGACTCCTTTCATACTGTGGTTGTGGTTATTTAAAATATCGCTTTTTGAAACATGGCGAGAAGCATTTATAGCGATAATCGTAGCTGCTGTGATAGGAATTGCCCTTATTTCATTCCTGCATTTAACAATTGGCTTAGGCCTTCGGCTTTTAAGAGATGATCGAAATAGCCAGTAACGGAAACGGTCATCCAAAAAAAAGAAAGCTTCCCACCAAAAAGCAAGCGGCTCTTGTTAAAGCCCTTTCTGATCCTAACGTAAAGACGATTGCTGAAGCTGGGAAGATGGCCGGTTACAACACAAGGCAGCAAGCGCATGAGTCTTTACAATCCTTGACGGTACAGGAGTCTCTGAAAGGACTTATAAACGAATTGAGGTCTTGCGGAATCGATCAAAAGCTTTATGCCAAGAAAGCAAAGGAAGGTTTGGATGCTGGGACGCCGGAAAAGCCAAATTTTAAAGAGCGCCGAGAGATGCTTGCTTTGTGTTTTAGGTTAGAAGGCTTTCTGAATCAAAAAGACGAAAAAAGCGATAGAGAAGCGCCGGCCCAAATACTGATCGTAAACTATGCAGATTCAAATCCCGGTCGAGGCATTCAAGCCTCTTCCTCCGGCCCTAACGGTTCTCAGGGACTCGTCAAGATTTCAGATGATTACCTGGCACCGAAGGGCAAGAAAAACAACTCTAACGGTCAATAAGCTTGTTTTGGAGGCTTGCCAGAGCCCCAAAAGAGTCTTCGCTTATATCGCCCCCACTTACAAACAAGCCAAGAGCATCGTTTGGCGTGACCCTAGGATGCTAAAGCAATATTGCCCCCGTGAGGTTCTTAAAAAAGACCCGAACGAAACAGAGCTTTATTGCCAGTTCTTCAACGATGCGATTTTGCAAGTCTTAGGGGCGGACGATCCTGATTCTATCCGTGGTAAGGACTTTGCCGGGGTCGTGCTTGACGAGTTTGCGCTTATGAAGCCTGAGATATGGACGGAGATTCTTAGGCCGGTCCTTGCGGCAAACGGAGGCTGGGCTTGGTTCACGTTCACGCCAAAAGGCAGAAATCACGCTTATAAGCTTTGGCGGGATAGCGAGTCTTGGCCTGATTGGTCGAGGCATTTCTTATCTGCTGAGACAAGCGGGATCATCCCTTTGGAAGAATTAGAACAGGCAAGGCGTGAAATGTCCGAGGCCTTATATCGCCAGGAGTTCCTTTGCGAGTTTCTAGAGGGTGAAGGGACAGTCTTTCGGCGAGTTACGGACTGTGTTTTTGGTGATTTCAGAGATCCCGAGGAAGGGCATCAGTACATCGTTGGTTGCGACGTAGCAAGGACGCATGACTTTACGGTGATCTTTGTTTTGGACGTGACGGTTAGGCCTGTGCATGTGGTTCATTTCCAAAGGTTTAACCAGATTGATTGGGGATTCCAGAAGGAAAAAATAAGGTCGGTTTGCAAGAAATACAACGATGCATTCCTTTGGCTTGATTCAACGGGTGTAGGGGATGGCATCGAGCATGACTTACGAAAGGCCGGCGTGAGGGTTTGGGGATATAAGTTCACGAACCAGACCAAAAAAGAGTTGGTCGAATTTGCAGTTATCGCCATCGAACAAAAGCTTGTCACCTATCCTCATATTGAGCAGTTCATAAAAGAGACCCAGGACTTTACTTATGAGCTCTTACCAGGAGGATCGATCAGGTACGGAGCCCCGGAAGGGGAAAGCTATTTCGATGATTGCGTGATTGCCTTCGGCCTTGCCCTGCAGGGTGCGAAGCAGATCATCTATAACCCTGAGAAGAAAAAAGAAGAGGATAGGCTCAAAGACTTACCGCTTAAGGATCAGGCCTTTTGGCAGCGCTGGAATGACGAAAGAGCACAAGAGAAGAGGCGAACCGGAATCCCTGGTCTTTTGGAGGATTTGGCAATATGAATAATCTGAAGCGTTATTTGCTTAGGCTTGCTTTTAAATCTAGAGTTTACCCTATGCCAATTAGGCTGAAATTCGAGAACCGAAAAAGATATATTCGTTCTATCAGAATAGAAAAAATGAATAGTGAATTAGATGGTCTTTTATCAAGACCGTACACATCATGAGCCATACATTAAGCTTTTTATGTCCAAAGTGCGGGAATGCGGTTGCGTGGGTAGCGCCCAAAGGTGCAAGCGAAAATACCGTAATAACGGCTGTTTGTAATGGCGTTAATCATAATGTCGAGTATGAGGGGTTAGTTATAAAAACATGACCGAGAAAAGCCCTTTTCTTAAGTTTTGCCGGTTATGTAAGAAAAAAAAGACTTTCGGACGGGTTTGTTGTCATTGCCGAAGGACTATAAATAGACTCGGAAGATTCACGGTCTCGGATTACAAAAAAATATCAAAAAATATTTGACAGTGCATTAGTGTCGTTACACTAGCCTTGTGAAAAGCGTCCGGTGCCAGCATTGCGGAAGGGTTTTGGGGAAGCTTGACGAAGACGGTTCGTTTCATGTCAGGATCGGAAAAGACGGACCGCAGATTTTTGTAAACCTAAAAGACCTAGCTGAATCGCACTTGATGCTTGTTTGTCCTAGTTTTGTGTACACGCCGGCCGGGAAAGTAAAGTGCGGGACTAGGCACGCAATCGGGATTGACAGCTTAAATTAAGCGCCTTTTGAGCGCGAGGAGAATTATGGTTCTTGATTGCTTAAACGACTAATAGTTTTCCTGTTTGGGCCGATTGAAAAACCGCAGGCCCAGGCCATCCTCGAATCCGAAATATCCTTCCTCCGAGATCAAAACAAACTCCTTTTAGAGACCATTAAGGGCTTCCAGGCTCCTAAGCCTGTTACGTATGGTCCTGAGGCTTTCAAGCCTCGCAAATTCGATGCGAACTCAAAGTCTTTTATCCCGAAGACCGACGAAGAAATCAATCAAGACATGCAAGGCCTTAAAGAATTGGGGATCTTGTGAGCGCCCAAATAGACCTTCGCTTGTCAGAGGCAGACCTTAAAGACCCTTCGAGCATCGTTTCCATTCTCAACTCCTGGACCGAATCAGACATCCATAACCGGGAAGAACGCATTAAAGCCTTCTCTGAGGCGATCAACTTTTTTGTTGGGAATCAGTGGATCCGCTACAACCAAAGGGAGCACCGTTTTGAGCCTATTCCGGTCACGGACTCGAACCGGATCATAGACCGGCCGGTTACAAATCATATTTTGAGATGGGTAACGGCTGCGGTTTCGAGATTCACAAATAGGCCCTCCATCATCGTCGATCCGAACTCGGAGGAAATGGCGGATAAGACCGCCGCAAAGCTTTGCGAAATCATCAATCAATATCTTTGGGAGGAGCAGGATAAGGACACGCAGTATTTAGAGGCTGCTCTTTGGGGCACGATTTGCGGGACGGTGTTTCGGAAGTCGATCAAAAAATACACCGATAGGGTGATCGATATTCCGGGCGGGGATAAGGCCCCGGTTAGGTGCGTTGATGCGGACATCATCTCTCCTTTTCAGATCACCTTTGACGGTCTTCCCCAAAGATGGCGCGATGTAAACACAATCATGCACTGTCAGGTGCGAAGAATTGATGACATCAAGCGCCAGTTTCAGTTAGACGAGCCGGGATATTTCCCGGAAGCCGCCGAGAAGGTCGAGGAAGAACAGATCGTCTCGACGGCGATGATTTACAGCGAAGGCCTTAAAAGTATCGTTGACGGCGCTGGGTCTTATCATCCTTCCTCTGGACCTCAGAACGAACTAAAAGACTCCGCGATTTACAAAGAAGTCTATGCGAGGCCCACAAGAAATCATCCCAAAGGACTCATGATTTGCTCGGCCTCGAACCAATTGCTTTATTTTGGTCCGAGCCCTTACTACTACCTCGACGGGAAGATCTGGAACCCGTTCACGTCTTGGACCTGGGGAACCATGCCCGGCTCTGTTTGGGGCTTGGGACTTGTCCAGCAGTTAATCAAGCTTCAAAGGCGAATCAACACGATTGATGCGCTCTTAGCCTACAACCGCAAAACCATGGCGGTTGGGATGGTCTTCGCGCCCCGCGGCTGCAATATCCCTGAAGGTTCATTTGTCGGAACCCCAGGCCTTGTCTTGCAGTACGACGAAACCCCGTTAGGCGGAAAGCCTATTAGGGATCCCGGCGTACCGCTTCCTAACCAAATCCTCGACGAACGAAACATGATCCTTGCAGACGGGGATCGTATCGCATTGGCAGGCGATATTCGGTCTGGTGAAAACCCCAAAGGCGTTAATACCTTGGGCCAGCTCCAAATCCTCACCGAGCAAGCAGAGCTTTCAAACTCCAAAACCGTTGAATCCTGGGAGAAGTTTATCGAAAGGAGCGAGACCCTTGACCTGCTCAATTTTAAGGACGTTTACCAGGCGCCTGACCCTGCAATGGTTAAGAGTTTCAAAAAATATTCAAAGGACATTACGGAAAGCGACTGGCAGACGTTTACGGGAAACGAGATTCGGGACAATGCCTCGATACGCGTGGAGAAGGGATCGACTATCGCCAAATCAAGAATTTTAAGACAGCAGATGATCCTAAAGCTTGCCGGGATGGGTTTCTTCCCGGATATGTTCAACGACCCTTATCAGTACAAGAAATTCTTGGAAGAGTTCGGTATGTCAGAGATGTACAAAGACGCAAACATCGACGTGAAGTTTGCGGAAAAGGCCATCGAAATGATGCTGGCCGGCAAGTACCCGCCAGTACTTCCCGAAGTCCACAACGCAGATATTCAGCTTCCCGTCCTTCTCCGGTACATGAAAGACCCGAAGTATTTAGAACTCGATCCCAAGATCCAGCTTTTGTTTGAGCAAAGGCGCAAAGAATTAGTGGCCGCACTTGTCCAGGCCGGTCCCGTTGTTCCTCCTGAAGAACAAGCCCCGCCCATGAATAGGGCAAGTCAAGGGTCGCAAGGCACATTTTTACCAAATGAAAAAGAACTTATTTAACGCGAAGTTCAGGAATTTTAAAGGGAACCTCTACAAAAAGCTGAAAGTTCCAAAGCTTCCCACTTTACCAAAGGTGAAAAAATGAATCTCAAAAAAGGAATGGTGAAAAATGGGATTTAAGTGGAAAGACGCGCTAATGCACGGCGGGGCCATGGGATGGTCGCAGGACGTTTCTAAAAAAATGTTTGGCGATAAGCATTTTATTAACGATTCAGCGGATACAGCCGCATCTGCCATGACCGGCATGCCTGTAGGTGGTATGCGAAATATGTTTTTTAGGGGTCGGAACGAAACGCAAGGAAGCCCTCGGGGCGGAATGATGAACCTTTTTTCTCGCGGAGGATCCAGGGGTGGCGGGTCAATCGCCATGCCCGGATCTCCGGAAACGTCCGCGGGTGGCGGCGGGATTGATTTCGCCACCATTTTTAATCTGCTCAAGATGAGCGGGCAAATGTAGGGAAGGAGGTAAAGCATGGCTTTTACGTCAGCGATCACTGAGAGAGGCGTTCAAGGCAATAAACGCGTTAACAGGGGAACTTACACGAACACCGCTGGAAGCACAGGTGGAGACATCACGACGGGGCTTAATCGTTGTGATGAGTTTCGGTTAATCCCGAATGACACAAGCGTGGAATCAAATGCAACGGTTGTGAACGAAACGTTGCCGGTTGCGGGCGGGGTTGTGACCATCGTTACCGATGCCAACCAGTCCGGGTATTGGACCGCAGAAGGCGTTTAAACAGTCTTAATTATCCCTAGAAAGGGAAATGGAGAACACGATGAGCGAAGAAAACAATCAAGACAATAACGCAGGTGGAAATTCCGGCTCGCCCTCGTCAGGCGTAACAAACGACGTAAAGCCGGAAACACATTTTGCGGACAAAGATGGCGTCCCTTACTACAACCGCGTGCAAGAGCTTCAAAGAAAGCTCGACGGGTTTAAGGACGTGGATCTTGATTTGTACAGCCGGGCCAAGGAACTCGACCTTGACGAAGCGGAAGAAGCGCTTCAGTTCAAGCGAGAACTCCATTCCGACCCTGCGAAGCTTGCAAAAGTCCTAGAGATTTTGAAAGGACAGCAGCAGGCAGATGCCAATGCCGGAAAAGAAAAGAATCCGGAATTGCAGGCTGTCATCCAGGAATTGAACGCGATCAAGGCTCATTTGCAGGGCCGGGATCAGTCTTCTTGGATGAAGGAATACGACTCATCTATGGAAAATTCCATCGCAGAATCTTTGAAGAATGAAGCCTTTAAAGACCTTGGCGGGAAACTCAGCGAATTTGAAAAACAGGCTGTCATGAAGTTGGTGGATGACACGTTTCAAGCTGATGCCGCGAAGGGAAAAGCTGCGAAGCTCTCCATAAAAGATGTCCCGAATGTGGTTCAGAGCGTCCTAAAGATGGTTTTGGACAATCGGAAGGGCGCTTTGGGTGGGATGGTCAGAAAAGACACCAGCCCCGAGGCCATGAAGGGATCGGGCAGTACAGGGCAACCGAAACAAAAGCCCATGACTGATGAAGAACGAATCGAAGCAATGAAACAATTTGTAAAAGACGCGGACTCCGGGCGCGTCCCGGTCGCGTAAAACGGAGGATTTATGCCAGCTACTGAAAGTTCAACGCTGGATGGGCTGCTGAAACGCTTTTACGGTTCTGAGTTTACGGACCAGCAGCAGCTTGTCCCTGATTTTTTAGAAACCATTCCGAACGCTCCCGAGAAGCCGGGGGGTGAGGACGGCGCGGTGCGCTTCGGCGTCGGGATCCAGATTCGCCAGTCTGGCGGAGCTCAGAACCAGGACGAGCAGTTCAGGGCCAACGAGTCGGGCACCAAAAAGCAGTTCTCGATTTCCTCGAAAATCAATATCTGGCCGGTGGAAATCACGAACTATGCCATTGCCATCTCGAAAGGTTCGGAGCATTCGTTCATGTCTGGTCTTGACCGTGAGATGAAAGAGGCTTTGACGGCTTTTAAGAAAGACGAAAATCGTCAGTGCTTCGGGCCTGGAACGGGCCAGCTTTGCCTGGTGAACGGCGCCATTACGAACTCCACGTCTCTTGTCGTGGATACCCCCGGTGGTCAGTATTTGCTGCCTGGGATGCGTATTGACATCGTGACGGCTCTTAACGGAACCGTGGAAGCGTCCAACGTGAAGATTAGCTCGATCTCCGATGACGAGCTGACGATCACGCTTGCGACCGCCGTTACGGTCTCGAACAACTCTCTGGTCTTCCGCAGTGGCGTCGGTTCAAACGCACCTACGGACGGAAAAGAGATGATGGGTCTTGAGGGTATGTCCGATGACAATACGATCTTCACGACTTTCCAGGGCCTGAGCCGTGCAACGTACCCGATTCTTAACGGATCGATTACGGATGCAAATTCCGCGTCTCTGACCGGGGATTTGCTTCAGCGTGCCTCAGACAAGGTTGAAAGGCGCTCTGGCAAGAACGTGGATATTGTGGTCAGCCATCGCAACCAGCGCAGGCAGTACCTTTCCCTGGTGACGCCTCAGAAGCGCTTCATGTCAGAAAAGCTGGATGCCGGTTTCCAGGTTCTTGAATGGAACGGTATTCCCTGGCTTGTCAGCCATGAATGTCAAAGGGCCAACGTGTATCTCTACAACAAGGCTGTGGTGCGGAAGTTTAACACCCTGCCCTTGAAACTGGATGATTCCGGAGGCTCGACGGTTCACCACATTCCGCGCACCGATACCGTGGAATGCTATTACAAACATTACGGCAATATTGGGACTTACCAGCCCAATGCTATCGGCCGCATCGAGAACCTTGCAACGCTTACGGAATAAGCGAAAGCAGAAATGGAGAATAAAATGAAGAAATTAGGGTTTTTTCTGTTGGCGCTTATGCTTGTTAGTTCGCAGGCGTTCGCGTACACGATCACGAAGGAACTGACCGAAAGGCTGACCGACGCCGAGACCGGCGATTCTTATGTCAGGGTGACTGGCTATTTCGCCCTGGACACGTCTCACCCGGCCGAAGGCGAGACCTTGCTGCCTACCCAGCTTGGTATGGCAAGCATTTCGCGTATTGAAATCGGTCCCGGTGCTCCCGGAACCAATACGTGGACGCCTTGCGGCAGCGGATCGAACTGTCGGAGCGTGCGGAGATTTGGTTTTGACCGCGTCAACTCCAGGTTTTTCGTGATTACGACCCGTCAGCAAGGCTCTGGTGCTGGAAACTTCGCAACGGTTTCCGTGGGTGTCGATATTTCGGGTGAAGTGACTTACGACCTGGAATATCTGTCCCGCGTTCCGTTCCAGGCAATCGGCCCGATTTCGTAAGGTCATGGAATTAAGCGAGTGGTTTCTTGCCGGGCTCAAGGAATACGATGAAAGTCTTTCAGCCCACTTTGATGATATTGAAGACACGATCCATCTGTATTATCACAAGTCCGGTAAGAAATCCCTCGCTTATTCCGTAAAAAGGCAGTTCGGGGAATTGTACCCTGAGCTTCAAAGGAGGATCTTAAAAGAGCTTCCGCTGCATGATGTGTGGAAGCGGTTCGGAGACGGAAAAGCTTACGATGATTGGCTTTACGAAGAGGAGAAAAAGCATCGTGAGGCCGCGCAAAGAAAGCTTGATAACGACCGCATGGAAAAGATGAAAGAAAATAAATGGGCTTTTAAGGCAGCGATTGAGAATGCAAGGCGTGGGATTTTAAGCGGGTCAGGCAAGGCAATAGAGATTCCGAGTGTTTCAATGTACATCCCCAAAGAGGGAGAGGAGAAGAAATGATTCTATGGAACGTGGCATCCAAAAAAATTGAGGCTCGTTGCGCGGGTGAGGTTTTTGAGTTCGCGCCGAACGAGAGAAAGAAAATTTACAATCCCGACATCGTAAACCATCTTATTTTTAAATTGCGGGACAAGGGATTAACTGCGATTGATGAAGAAAATTCAGGTCCGGAAGCGGAGAAGAAAGCACTTATTGATGGCCTAAAGTCCAGGTGGAAAACGCTTGATCGAGTGGTGAGGAACTACCGCACCATGAACAAGGAACGTGAGGCCAATAAGATGACTGCGGAAGCGCCCACGGAGCAAGTCCAGGAAGCGGCTGAAGAGGCATCCGACATCCTCGAAAAGCTTAAGACGTTGGAAGCGGAACGTTACCAAAAGATCGAGAAATACCTGAGCGACGAAAAGACCAAGCGGGCCGTTTCTGAAATTGAAGAGTCTGAAAAAATCGTAGAAACCAAAGGTTCCTTCGAGACCGAAATTAGGGCCAAGCGCCCTGGGCGGCCTCGGAAAGATGCTATTCCATCTCCCGGCAATTCGTGATTACGTAAGGTCTGAATTCAATCAAGCTTCTGCTTTGGGTTTTATCTCCAATGATGAAATAGATCGTTGGGCGAACGAAGGTTATTACAAGTATGTCTTGATGCTAATGAAAGCGCATCAGGGCTATTTTGAGACCTCGGCGCTTTTAGACATCGTTGCTAATACCGAGACAATCGCCCTCCCTCAAAACTTCACGGCAAACGAAAAAAGCCTACTCGATGTGGTTATCGTCGAGAAGGTTGTGTCAGGGGCAAGAATTCCGCTTCAATACCGGAAAAGATACGACCAGCCGAACCAGACCACCGGGGGCTCGGCGGGAGAAACCTACCTACCGACCTACGATTTTCGGGGGAACAATCTTGTTTTAGAACCTACTCCGGTTAGTGCCGAAACGGATGGTATCAGGATTATCTACAAAGCCCTCCCTCCAAGGCTAAGGTCTGGCACTGCATCGGCCGGCGCAGCTTCCACCATAACCCTCGATTCTTCAGCGGATCCGAGAAACGATTATTACAACGATAACAGGATATTTATTTATTCCGGAACCGGCGCGGGGCAGATCCGCACGATTTCGGATTATGTCGGCTCTACGAAGGTTGCGACTGTAAGCTCTACCTGGACCACAAACCCCGATTCCACCTCAGTTTTTTCGACGCTTATTCACGACGATTTCCCCGAGATTTTCCATGAGCTCATTCCTTTGTTTGCTGCTAAGAAGGCGTTTTTAAAAGAGAGGTCACATAACCAAAAAAGCAGCTATGACGCCTCCTGCCTAAAGGAATTGGAATCTCAGTTCATCAAGTTCGTAGACGAACGCACCCAGGGCCGTAAGTTCGTCCAGCCCTTCAATATCGAAATTTTCTAAAAGGAGAAATTATGCAGCCGTGCTCAATCTACAAATCCAAAGAAGGCGCAAGCGGAGTCATAACGGATACCGACATTACGACCGTTGCCGCATTCTCGGCACTATTTAACGACGTAAGAATCTCTAGAAACACGATCATACGAACGGATGCTGCTATTACGGTCCGCCTTAATTCGGTGGACTCTGACGCAATTAGCCTAGCTGCGAATGAAAAGATGGAAATCGACTGGCTGATGGTTGCAAAGATTTTTGTCACGGCAGCTTCCAGCGCAAACCTAAAAATTGTTGTCGCTAGATAAGGAGAATTTATGCCTAAGAAAACGAAGGAAAAGGAAATTACTAGCCCGGAAGCCGTGGAACCCGCGGCGCAATCGATAGCCGAACGCGAGGCCTTTGTCCGCAATTACAACATGGCCTTAAATGAGCGCGAGGAGCGAATCAAGAAAAAGGAAGAGGAGCTTAGAGCTAAAGAGATCGAGCTAAGGAACGCCGGTCCAGAGCTAGACAAAAAGCAGGGAATTATAGCTGCCAAGATCGCGCAAAGCGAGGAGCTTCTGGAAAGAATCGCAAAAGAAGAAAAGGAAATCGAGAAAAAGCGAGAAGGCTTGAGGCTGAACGCTGAAGTCAATGAGAAAAAGGAAAAGGAAGTTTCCGAAAAACTCGCTCTTTTAGCCAAAAGGGAAAAAGCGGTTGCGGACAAAGAAGCGGAAATAGAAAGCCTCAGAAAAGGATTCGACGTTACCAAGGAAAAGCTTTCCGCAAAGGAAAAGGAGCTAAACAAGAAGCAAGATGACCTTGATGCGATGAACAAGAATTTCAGGATTCAGTCCGAGGAATTCGAGTTGTATCAAAAAAAGGTCCAGAGACTTATAAGCAAGTACAAATTACAGGAGGAACTAAAGAATGCGTAAGCTCCTTCTGGCCTTGTTATTGGTCTTTCCCCAAGTCCTGCACGCCAGCACGTTCGGAGACGGGACGTTTTCGAGCGACATAAATCCAGCCCCCGCGGCAGAGACTATAGCGGCAGGAGGAACGATAACGGCTAATGCCTGCGGGACGATTAAGCAGATTACGGCTGGGGGAGCAGTTACGACAAGCACGACGAATACATTTACGGCTCCGGCGTCTGGAAATAGCGGTTGCGTCATGTACGTCTGCAATGTCGGATCCAACGCAATCACCTTAGATAACAATGCTAATTTTAAGTCGGCGGCGGCTGGAAATGTTGCGGTCGGAGCTGATGATTGCCTGACTGTTGGATCGGTCGGTTCTGTTTGGTATCAATTAACGACCCTTTTAGACAATTAGGGGAATTGATGCGGTTTATTTTAACGGTTCTCTTGATTCTTTTGGGCTCAGCGCCAGCCCACGCTCAATTCGGAGAGACGTTTACTTCCGAGTCTTTTCTAGGCCTAAAAGATACGCCTGACTCTTATACCGGAGAGTCGGGAAAATGCGTTGCCGTGAACGGGACCGAATTAGGGCTTGAATTCGCCGTTTGCGGTTCTGGCGGGGATTCGATAACGGTCAATGGTTCGGCCGCTACAAACGCGAATTTCTTGGACAACATTTATTTCGATTTCAGCCTAGATACGAGCGCAACGCCCGATGACATCACTATAAAACCGAATTACAACGCCGCGTCCGGAAATATCGCACTTGCCGCCAATGAAGTCGCCTTTTCCTTAAATGGCCTTGTTTCCGAAGGTGCCACGGCAAACGACGTTGAAGGCCGTTTCGCTTTCCCTGATTGGTCTTCTTCGGATAAGGACATAACCTTCCAAGACGCTACGCACACCGTTGTTGGGCGAGATACGACGGATACCTTGACCAACAAGACCCTTGCGGCCGCGAACAACGTAATCGGCGCGGATACGGCCGAGGCCATGAGCGGATCCGGGCAAATCGATGATGATGACCTTGCGGCTGCGGCAGTAGATGGTGGAACCGGCGGGGAGATTGCAGATAATTCCTTGACGCCGGCGGACATAGACGAGACTCAGGATTTTTCATACGCAACGCTTTCGGGAAAGCAGGATCGCAACAATACCGCTGTAAGCGATGATGACTGTAGCGGAGAGCAAGGGCTTTGGTGGTACGACACTACGGACTCGGCATTTGAATTTTGCAATTCAAATACCGGGACGCCTTCAACGCTTGGCGGGGGATCCGGATCTCCAGGGGGTTCGGATACTCAGGTGCAGTTCAACGACGGTGGTACTTTTGGCGGGGATGCCGGACTTACCTATGACAAGACCAACGACATCCTCCAAGTTGGCGAAAACGGACTGGATGGAGTTTTCAGAATTTACAACGAATCTGGTGCCACAGATTATCAGACCTCTTTTTCTCCGGGTGGGAACGCCTCGGCCAGCAACACGGTAAGCCATCCCGTGACCGTGGGCGGCATGCAGACAATCGTAATCGACCGTGACGTTACGCCGACAGCGTTTAATACGAGTGCGGCCGAGAATACGATCTACACATACACCATTCCGGCAAACTCCTTAGACTCGAATAGCTGCTTGCGCCTGACCCTTGGCGGAACCTACCTCAATAACACCGGCGTCAACACGCCCGATATGACGGTGCGGTATAAGCTTGGCGCCTCGACCGTTTTCACGACGAGCTTCACGAACATCACGAACAGCGCAAACCGCCGCCCAGTCTCTGTCGTTTGGAATATCTGCAACCAAGGCGCTACGAACGACCAATCTCACATTATCCGCGAATGGGATGTCAGGGACGCCAATATGGACGTATCGGCCGGTTCGAGCGCGATTGACATGACCTCCGACCAAGCGATCACGATTACGGCGCAGCATGATGCCTCAAATGCGAACCAGGAGGTAGCCCAGGAAGACGCCTTTTTGGAGCTAATGCAATGATTAGGAAGCTTGGATTACTTGCAGTTGTCTGTTGCGTATTCGTCTTGACCGGGGCTGAGAGCGCACAGGACTTCAAGATTCGCCAGCAGTGCGAAAACGATGTCATTAAAGCAGTGCTACTCGTTTTGAAGGAAAAGAACCCAACCCTATTTCTACCGACAGTTTCGGAAGTGGTCGCAAAGGTTAAGGAATTGAAGCAATGAAACTTTTAATAAAGGAGTTTTGAAAGTGAATTCAAAAATGCCGCCGTGGGTCGTGCCATTCCTAATAGCTGCTTTAGGGGTCGCTGTCGCTTGGGGTCAGGCTAAGGCTGAAACGACTAATCTTAAATCTGAGAATAAAGAAATCAAGGAAACCATCAAGCCTTTGGTTTTAGCATTCGCCGAAATTCCTAGAATCAAAGAGGACATATCCGACATTAGGAATACGCAAAAGGAAATGCAATCCCAGCAGATGGCATTTCAATCTGAAATCCAAAGGGACATTAAGGCTTTATTGGCAAAGAGGAATTGATGGGTTTTAAAAACTGGATTATCCAAAAAGTGATCGAGAGGGAGGCTAATAAGATGCTCGAAAAAATGGACGGAAAAAAGACCTATCTTGTTATGGCGGCAGTAGTTATCTTCGGGGCTATTGATGCGTGGAACGAGCATTGCGGGTTTGCAGGATGCAAGTTGATCGAGGTTCCGAAATGGATTTACCCGATTCTTGGGACGCTCGGAGTCTATACCAGAAGTGTCGCAAAGCCCAAGTAAGCCTTGGTATCTAAAGGTTATTGAGCTTTCAAGCGTGATCTCATTTAGCTGGGACGATGAACACGAAACATGGATTGTGAAAGTTAAGCCGAATTGGTTTCCGGGAGATAACCCGTGAAGATTTTAGCGTTGATCCTTATCGCATTTTTCGCCGGGGCATGGTGGTTTAGCCATGAAAACCTTCCGACCCATAAAAAGAAGTGGTGGATGCCGTGAAATTCCTGTGGGTTTTTGATATTGACGCGGTCTGGACTCTAGCGCCAATTTGTGCGGTTCTTTGGGCGCTTGGGGGATCGGGCATCAAACTTCTAAGAAGGCTCGGCGTAGGGCTTATTTTATGCGTGAGTTCGCTATCTATGGGGCTTGTCTGGTGGATGGCTGGCTTAGAGACCTTAGCGATGTTCGCGGTAACAAGCCTGCCTTACGGAGATTCTTTGAAGCGTAGGATAGGGGGCTTTTACTATTTGGCCCTTTTCTTTATCGGAGCAGCGTTCGGGGCTGCGCTCCTTCCCATAGCTTTTTTGAAAGGGAAATGGCTGATCTATGGCCTGGCCCCGATCTTTACTGCCTGCGCGTTCGGACCCTTTGCTTTTAGCAGCCAGCAGTTCGGCTTTCCAATTTGGAAGTGGTGCGAAATGCTAACCGGTTTTACGGTTGGCCTCATGGCAAGTCTTTTAATGGTCTAAACGCTTTAAGCGTGCATGGTGACTTATGAGTGAATGAAGGCGATTGAAATTTCAAGTTTTTATGGACTGAACAGCAAGACCTCTAAAGCGAAACTCCCGCTTGGCTTTAGTCAGTCCTCTGACAATTTCCATGACATCGATCTCTCCACGCCCGGCAGGGCTCGGGTCCGCGGAGGCATTGATACGATTGCCACGATTTCCGGAAATCCGACCATTCGCAGAATCCATGATTGGTACAAGCCTTCAAACGATACCCATACGACCATTATAGGCGCCGGCACCAAGATTTACTCGATGACCGATGCCGGCGTGACGGCCGAGATCGATACGGGCCTTACCAACGACCTTGTTCCGGACTTCCTTAATTTTAGAAATGAGCTTTTTTATGCGAACGGCACGGACAACCCAAAGATTTATAACGGGAGTTCAGCGAGAAGGTGGGGGATTGCTAAGCCCTCTGCTGCTAACACATTTGCTGCAAATTCCGGAACCGGCCTCACCGGAACTTTTAAGTACCGGTTTGCCTATAAAAATTCTACCTCTGGCCATGTTTCGACGGCAAGCACAGCCTCCGCAGGTCAAACGGCCGCCAACGAGACGATCAACTTAACAGGCCTTACCGCCTCTGCGGATTCGCAGGTGGACAAGATTCGGATTTACCGGACCACGAACGGGGGGGCTATCTACCTTTTTCTGGCCGAAATCAATAACGGCACTACTACCTACGCCGACAACACGGCAGACGCCAGCCTCGGCACCGAAGAAGCCCCTCTTTATAACGATACCCCGCAGACATTTCTTGGGATCGAGGAATGGGACGGACGGATTTTTGGATTTAAGGACAACGATACGAAGGTCTATTTTTCAAATGACGAGTACTACACGGAAGTCGGAAACCCTCAAGAAAGTTTTCATCCAGATAATTATGCCGAAATGAATGCGCGTGTTTTTGGGATAAAAAAATCGCCAAATTTTAATGAGATTTGGGTGCATACCTCAAAGGGACTTTACGCGCTAGTGCGGACCGAGCTCGACCAAGACCCCTATAGACCGGTTATCCGCAACTCAAACTGGCATTCGATCAATCATTACACGATCAAAAATTTATACACCGAGCAGTATTTCATGTATGCGGCCGGGAAGTACATGAGCATCGATTCCTCCGGCAACGTGGGTTATGAGAGTTACCTAATTGAGCCCGACATATCGGCCGGAAACCTGACGCGATTTGAAAACCTTCAGGCGGCAAATTACCGAAAGGGCACAAAGAATCAATACGTTTCCAATTTCGTGAGAAGCGGCCAGACGAACCCTGATCGTATCTTGATTGCGAATTATCTATTAAGGACGCCCCCCGATGAAACCGGGAGAACCTACCCGGTTTGGGAATACCATCGGATTTCAAGCACTGCCCTTGGGGTTGTAGTCAATTCGAGCGGCGAAGACGTGCTTTATATCGGAACCTCGGACGGAAAGATCAAAAAATGCGATACCTCGGAAACTGACGATGACGGCACTGCGATTAATTGGGCGTTTTCGCTGGGATGGATGCGATCAAGCGAGAAAGTGGATAAGTCCAACGTAGCGAGAAAGATCATTCAATACTTCAATCCGTTAGGTGATTGGAATATCAATCTTTTAACGAACATCGATCACGGCTATTCCGGGGGCCAGATTTACTCGGTAAATTTTACACAAGAAGGCGACTTGCTAGATGTAGATTTCACGCTCGATGTCTCGACTTTAGGGGCTGAAAACTCTCTAAAACGTGTCACGACAGACATTGCCGGGGTCTACACGCATTTAGAACTTGTTTGGTATGGAAATACCGCGAACCAGATCATGGAACTTCACACCGTAGCATTGATTTGTAGCGAAATTGAGGGATTCCGTGACTCCAATCGGTGAAGAGGATGTCCGCAGGATCGTTGGGGAAATGCTTAAAGATTATCTGTCCTCAAGCAAGGCAGATGACGGGTATGTGCAAAGAGAAACGAATGATTTTTTGATCGGCCATAAAGTGGATTCTAGAAACATCGTAGACCACACCTTTTCAGGGACTACGGCAGAGAGTTTTGAGCATGAGCTGGGCAGGATTCCGAAAGGCCGGATTGTCCTAAACCAGACCCAAGACGCACGAATATATGGAGATATGACCACATGGACAAGCAAGAGAGTGACGCTGCGCTCGACGGTAGCGAACAACAAAGTACGGTTCCTGTTCCTTTAAAGGGAGAGCCGCTTATTGGATATTGGAGGATCGAAAAGAACCCTCCGTTTGGTTTTGTGATCCGGAACATCCATCCCCAATATACGGAAACGGAATATCACTTTCATCATGATTCAAATGGATGGATTACGGGGCACGCTAAATCAGGCTCTAGCGTCATGAATCCGACCGGAAAGCTAGATATTAACCCGATCTTTGTGGACGAAGAATCGCTTAGGAAAGAAGAACGAATGGAGCAACTTAAAAGAATGGGACAAGCCTTAACGATTGAACAGGCGAAAGAGCTTCTAGAGCTCGCAGGACTTTTGAAGCCGGAGGCCTGAAATGGCATTAGTTACCTTAACCGCCCACGTCGCCAACACGGTTTTAACCGCTGCGGCACTAAACAACAATTTTAATGCAATCGTAAACCAGCTTAACGGAAACATAGAGGCTGCGAACCTTGCGAATCTGGCGGTTTCGACGGCGAAGATTGCTACAGGAGCCGTGACCGGACCCAAGATCGCTATGGGATCAGATGCTTTAGGCGATCTTCTTTATCACAACGGGACAAACTACGCCCGTTTGGCCGGTAATACCACGACCGCAAAGAGATTTTTAACACAGACCGGGGATGGGTCAGCGTCCGCTGCTCCTGGGTGGAATGCGATCCTCTTTTCCGATCTCCCGAGCGGCGCAGTTGTGAAGGTGACGAGCACGGTAACGGGGGCAACGGCAAGCGGGGCGACAGCCATCCCTTACGATGACTCAACCCCTCTCACGGATTCCGAAGGATTCAATTTCTCAGGGCTTGATACTTCGCATACACCTCTTGCGACTACACACGTCCTTATCATCGAAGGGATATTTCACGTTGCGTCTTCCGCCGTGGCGGACGTGATAGCAGCTCTTAGGCAAGACTCGACCTCGGCTGCAATCGCTACAGGCATCGAGACGGCAGACATCGCAAATACTGAAATTTATCAAGTGAAGCTTTATCACAAAATGACGGCGGGAACGACTTCGGCGATTTCGTTCAAGATTTATATCGGAACGAATGGCGGCGCCACGATCTACTTAAACGGAAATAGCGGGGGCAGGAAGATGGGCGGTATTCTGTTTTCTTCGCTTACCGTGACGGAGGTAAAGGCATGATTACCAGGTTTCCAGCAGAGGCCTTAGAGCATTGGCTTAGGGGAAAAGGTAAGTGGCCGGCAAAAGTCGGCACTTTAGAAGTTGAGTTCGGGAAGTACCAAATCACGGTTTGGGAAGTGCCTGGCGTGCCGAAGCCGACCGATGCCGAAACGGAAGCGATTATAGATCAGTTCTTAGCTTCCGAGACCACCAAGAAAGCGGATAAGGCCGCAAAACGAGCGGCCGTCCTTGAAAAGCTTAAAATCACCGAAAGCGAACTTGCGTTACTTTTGGAAAGGAGGATTGACTAATGGGTCTATTTGATATTTTTGGCGGTAAAAAGAAATCCTCCTCTCCGGAACCGTATACGCCTCCGCCGTATGTGCCGAGTCAGTATGACGCAGGAAGTTCATCGGCTATTTACGGGTTTTACGAGCCTCGGGTAAGGGGTGAAAACTTAGGATTCTCAAAAGAAGACCTCGGGACGATGGAAAGCCAGGCGCAAGACCATAGCACCCGAATGATGAATGAGGCGATTAGACGGGGCGCTTCTGGTAGAAGGGCTGGGACCGGCGGGACGTGGACTGGCGGCCGGGACACGATGCGGGACGAGGCGATCCGCGGCGGTCTTGAGTACCGGTCAAATGCCGTGCGAGATATTGCGGTCAGAAACGCCGTTTTAAAGCATCAAGACCAATGGAACGCAGCATCTGGTCTCGGAAACTTCCTCGGCAACGAACGGGCTCATGCCTTAGCGAAGTGGTCCGGGAACACGCAGGGAGCGCAGACGGCTTACCAATATAACCGGCTTTACCCGATGCTGATGGACCAGGAGAGTAACTTATTTAATCGGGCGGCAGGTTACGGCGCTAGTTCAGATATGGCTCAGATCGCCTTAAACCTCTTTAACCGTTACCAGGCATCTCAAGAAGGAAGCGGCGGGAGTTACGATCCTTCCACGGGTGCTTTTATTCCTAAATTCAAAACGAACGCGGGGGCTTAAATGGCTACAAAATCAGAATTAGACTACAGGGTAAAGGCTGCCGGAGGGCCTTTGGCGGGTATTCTTTCGGGATTGAATAAAGGCTTTGAGACAGAGAATAAGAATATGTTTAAACGCTCCGAAAAGATGGATGATAGGCGGTTTCAGATTGCGAAGATGATGGCTTCTGACATGCTCGCAAGAGAGAGGCAGGAAAGCCAGAATATGTTTGAGCGAATGACCAAAGACCGGGACGCCGACAGGACGCTTTCCGAAGATTTTCCCGACCAATGGAGTCCTATTCGCTCGGTATCGCCGGCTGATTCTTCCAATAATTTTATGTCCCGGGAAGAATTGGAGAAGGTTAACAAGGTTTATGAGGCAATAAAAAATGAAAGGTCGAGACGGCTTAAAGTAAAAGAGAGTGGGTTTGGTTGGCCGACTTAATAGGTTGTCGTGCTTTATGTTTTAGGATAAGAAATCAACTGATTTAGGTCGCCATAGAAAGGAAATGCAGCATGACAATTGGGGCAACCGAAAGATCCGCGAGTGAATCCGGGGTTGTTGTTGACAAGAGCGATTGGCATACGAACTTTGTTAAAACAGACGTTGCAGAAAAGCTCAGACGTGCCGGTGAGACGATAAACGAAAGTAAATTGACAAAGCTCGAACTTGTGATATTTCTTCTTTTCTTCCTCCCATCTGTCGTAATCGGCTATTTTATTCTGGAGGGACACTATCGCCTTATCCTTTTCAAGAACCTTATCACGAAGATCAAATATTTGAGATTGAAAATCGTTAATGGTCGTTTGAAGGTCGTTTATGAGAGAGACAGCTTGGAGCTTATCCGCGCCTCCAACGAACTTTTGAACAAGGTCGAGAAGTTTCTTGGCCGTATCAATCATGGTGTCTCCTAAAATAAAAAGCCCCACGGAACCGACCAAGGAAACGTGGGGCGAAAGGGCATAGCCCTTTTATAAAGCAAGATTGTCTTTTGGTCGGTTCAAAAACGATTGGATAATATCAAATATGTCGAACATTGAAAAGAAGAAACCGAGTCTTGAAATTGCAGCACCCGAAAAGGAAATCGGATTCCCTATAGAATCCGCAGGCCCCTTGCAAATTGGGGCCAACCTCTTTAAAAATCGGACACTTAGCGAAGGCGTTCCGTCAGGCGTAAAATCTGGTGGGGCGTCTTTGCTTCGCGGGTTTCTTGAGGGCGCCCCGATCCTCGCTAGGGGCACAGCTATGGGAGGATTTTCTCAGGCAGCGGCCGGGGAATTTTTACCAGCTCCCGACATCCCCGACCCTTTGGCCGATTTTAAGGGGTTCCTGAAAGACGTAGAAGACTCAAACAACTATACCGCCAAGCATTACGAAGGCGAGAGCTTTCCTTCCTTATTCAAGAAATTCGCCGAAACCAAATCGCCGGATGACTTTAATAGGTTCGTAGATTACACGGTAAACCGCGTTTCTCAGCAGCTCCCCACCCTAGCCGCGCTATGGGGCGCTGCTTCGGTTGGCGTTCCGGCCCCTCTTGCTCTGTCGATCCTCGGGACTTCTGCGGCCGGCAATCAATACTCCGAAGATGAAGATGCCGATCTTTCGGAAAAAGACCGCATGTCGAGGGCGTTCCAATCCGGGCTTATGGAGGCCGGAACCGAAGGGCTTTCTTTTGGACTGAAAGGTGCAGCAATGGCCGGGAAATCCGCATTAGAAGCGATCCCCGGCATTAAACCTATCCTAGCTAGGGCAATCGCCAAGGGTGGGGCGGGGGTTTTTAATAAAGCAGCAAAGGCCATAGGGGCAACTCCGGCACGAAGGCTCATATCAAATACGCTTATTAATATGTTCGGCGAAGGCTCTGAGGAAGTCGTGAACGAAATAGGTCAAATCATGTCTGACGAACATTATGGCGTCCGCATGTATTCGACCCAGGAAAAACTCTATGCCGCAATCGAGGCCTTTGGAATAGGTTCTATTGCAACTGGAGTTGTGGGTTCTCCCATGATCGCAGCCGTCGAACTTCAAGACCGCAGGCAAGCCGGAAACCTTCCGACACCCGAAGAACTTTTCACCATTTCAACGATCATCAAGGTCTATAAAAATGGCCTTCCTGGTTCGGTAAATCCTGAGAACCAGATCCATATCGTAGACGGAGATGTGATTGTCCTCGAATCCCTAGTAGACGATATGATCCAAAAGCAGGAATGGCGAGACGACCAGGGTTCGGGAACACTTGAGGCTTTGGGCGGCGAGATGCTTAAAGCGGTTCAAAATGAGAGAGGTAGCATTCGCCTTCCTGACATTGATCCTGAGAAAGTTCAAGGGATCTATCAGGGTGTTATGAACCGCATGCAATCTATTGAAGATACGGTCAAGAAGGCGAAGAAGTTGGGTGCCGAAATCCTACCCGGGGAAGACCCTGCGCTTAGAGCAAGATCGTACTTAGGAATCGAGCAAAAGGTAAATACGATGCTCGAAGACAAAACTTTCCATATTACTCGGGATGGAGAGATCCAGATTAGCGGAGAAGGCTTAAAGCCGATTCTTGAAGACTATGAGAAAACAAGCCCTATTAAAAACGAAAAGCGGCGGCGGCAAGACCTCAAGGATTATCTTATCTCCAAGCGAATTGTAGAGGACTTGCAGCGGGCAAAAAGCGAATTTGACGATGACTTTATAGCCTCCCCCCAGCAGACGGCAGACGCAAAGCAAAAACTCGCCGAGCTACAATCAAGCTATGGCAGGGAATTTTCCGTTTTAGAGAATACAGCCAATAGGCTTTATTCATTCCAGAGAAGGGTCTTATACAACCTTGTTGATAGCGGAAATATGTCTCCCGAACAGTTCAACAAGATCGTGGCCTTGAACCCTCATTACGCCTCTTTCGAGCGCGTGCTTGACGAGCAGGAGAACGCAGGGACGCCGATAAGCCGGCGACGTTTCACCGGGGCAAAGTCGCCTATCAAAAGAATCAAGGGCTCAGAACGCGAGATTCACGATCCCATTGAAAGCGTTATCAAAAACACTTACCAGATCATGGACCGGGCAGAAAGAAATTATGTTGCCCGCGGCATCGCCAATCTAGCAGATGTGCTACCGGATGAAATTAAGCCAATGGACCCGAGGATGGTTCCGGTGGCTACGGAAGACTTCCAAGTGCAGGTAGACCCTATCCTAAAGGGAAAGCTGACCCAGGTTATTAAAAACCTTCACGGTAAGTTCGAGCAAAAATTTAATATTGGCGGCGCAAGGCTTGGGTACTACGTTCATCCCTCGAATGAAATCGTGACAAAGATAGGCTCTAGAGAAGACGTATTGGCCCATGAGGTGGGCCATTTTCTGGACATGGTTTACGGGCTAGAGGAGAAGCTGGTAAACAACCCCGAAACCAATAAAGAACTTCGTATTATCGCGGACAAACGCTATGAAGGCGCAGAGGTCACGGAAGGCTATAAAAAATACGTTAGGAAGGGAAGCGAGAAGGTCGCTGCGCTAGTGGACGCTTTTATCACGAAGCCTTACCTAGTCGATGAACTCGCCCCAAAATCCGGGAAAGTCCTTAAAGACTTATTTGAACAGCATGAAGAATTAGCACCATTGCGTGGTGCAAGACCTGGACTTGCCATTAGTACGGAAAAGTTTAGCAAAACCATATTCAGGCCGTCTCCGTTTGTTCCTAAAGGAAACGTGATCGAATATTACGATAACGGGAACCGCCTTTTTGTAGAGGTTAGCCCTAATCTTTATAAGGCGATGACGGGCCTAAATGAAACCTCCCTTGGTCTTTTGACTAGAATTCTTGCCGTTCCGGCGCAATGGCTTCGCAAAGGCGCAACGCTAACGCCTGAATTTATGGCAAGGAACCCCATTAGGGACCAATTCACGGCCTTTTTAAATACGAACATAGGCTTCATACCGTTCGTAGACCCAGCATTCGCCTTAGCGGACATACTCGGCAAAAAGCAGGCTTATTACGATTGGATGCGTTCTGGCGGGGCCTACTCCGGATTTGTGGAACTCAACCGAAAAAGCCTCAAGAAGAGACTCGATAAGATCATGGATAAACCTGATCTCTTAAGGAGTCTTAATATCATCGCAACCGCCGAGAGCCTAAGCCAGCTATTCGAGCAAGCAACGCGTGTCGGTGTCTATAAAGCGGCCGTTCGTAAGGGGCTAAGTCCGGTCGAGGCCGGGTTTCAAAGCCGGGAGGCAACGACCGATTTTGCAAGGCGTGGTTCGCAGACCAAAGAAATCAATGCGGCCGTAGCCTTTTTTAATGCCGGTCTCCAGGGCGTCGATAAGGCGTTCCGAGCGGCTGCAGAAAATCCTATAGGTTTAACCGTTAAAGCATTGGCAACTATCACCTTGCCGTCCATTTTGCTTTATATGCTTAATGCAGACGATCCCGACTATGAGGAAATCCCGCGATGGCAGAAGAACCTTTTTTGGTTAATCAAAATCCCCAATACGCGGACTTTTATCAGAATACCTAAACCGTTCATGTACGGCCAGATTTTCGGAACCATGCCCGAGCGGTTCCTAGATTATATGAAAACTCATAACAAAGAGGAGCTTCTGAGCTTGGCGAAGTCATTGTATGATTCGGTGAGCCCCATAAGCGGGGATCCGGCAACCGGGCTATTGGCGACGGCAGTAAAGCCATTTGTCGAATATGGAGCCAATTGGAATTTCTTTCGTCAAAGGCCTGTTGTGCCTTATTGGAAGGCTAAACTACACCCATCAGAGCAATATGATTCTAAAACCACCGAAACAGCAAAGGTTATCGGGCGAGGTCTTAAATTTCCTCCGGCTCATATCGAAAACTTTACGCAAGGTTGGTTCGGTGGATCCGGAATGTATGCCCTTCAATTGTCTGACCAAGCCTTGAGGGCAGCAAAAAGGCTATCAGGCGAAGAAGTTGCGCCTGGCAAGCCCTTAGAAATTGCGGACATTCCTCTCGTTAAGGGGTTTTTAACTAAGCCGTCGGGCTCTCCTGAAAGCGTAGCGACTTTTTTCAAAAATTTTCGCCGAATCGAAACCTCTCATTTGACTGTTATGAAAATGCTCCGGGACGGTAGAGCTGAAGAGGCTAGGTTATTTGCCAAGAAGCATGGGGAAGGTAGATATTACAAAGCAGCAAGAAAAATTTCCCGAGCATTAAACCGGGTGGATCAAAGAATAGAAGAAGTTTCTAAATGGCAAGCAAGCGACTTTGAGAAGAGAGCTGAATTGAACAAACTGAATAATTTCAAAATAGGCATTGCCAAAAAGGCGAATGAAATTTTTAAATTTTAAGCATCTCGCATATCTGCCGCCGGCAAATATCGCCCTTCGTGGATGGGATCCATTATAAGCTTAGCGAAAAGAATCATAAGGATAAAGAAAATTACAAATCCAACAACATTGACCATCCACCTGAATAGAGTCCCAGGCGCTGTTTCTGATTTATATAGCTCTATCAAATCCATCTTCCTATCGTTTTGGCCCATTTTTTACACTCTCCTTTAAATAGAACTCTACTTGGTTTATGAATAGCAAGATAAGCTTTCTGGCTTTTCTATAGAGGAAGAAGGCGCAGTAGGCCCATGCAATACCCGCGATAAGGTATGCTGGTTCTTCGGAGTTGTCATGCTTTATTGAAAGAGAAACCCATTTTTGGATAACAAGGAAAAAGAAAAAAAAGAAGTAATCGGCTTTGCTTTTCATTTGCCGCTTCCTCTTAAAATAAAACCAAAGATGAAACAAATTGTGCAGAGAATGGCCATGGCATTACGGTGGGAAAGCGAATCAAGCCACGACGAAAAAAATAATACGCAAAAAAAGAACCCCGAAAGCCCCACAATGTTAACTGCCCAACGAAATAATGTCCCGACCGTAGCCTCAGATTTATAGAGTTCAAGGATGTTCATTTTGATTGGTTTATTGCTCTGATGAATAGCGGATGCTTTCCCGATGCTCTTTGAATTGAGTTTCCAAAATCGTTACCTTCTTCTGAACTGATGGGAGCCTATCATCGTAAAGAGAATTTATCCGGCCGTTCATGTAAAGAACCGCACTGCTAACAGCTGCCACAACTAGCGCTATAGCCCAAAGGAAAATGGCTAACGGCGTTTTCGCTTCAACCTTGGAATCGATCTTTTCGATCTTCTGCTCGAGTTCTCGGCGAAGATCGTCTTTATCGCTCGATTGCCGCGGGATATTTTCAGGCATCAAACGCTCTTAAAGTGCTGAGCTTGCATCTCGATTTTCCTAAAAAATACGTCTAGGTCCTTCGAGCTGCTAGGATAATGAAGCCCGAAACTATCATCTTTAAATTCAAAATTTATCGCAGCCATATTGTCCTGATCGACTTGGTTCGGAATGGTTCTATTTACACCCGTCATGTCCTTGAGGTAAAAGGTGAAAGCCTTTGTTTCTTTGGGGTCGATTTCAAGCTTTATGACCTTAGCATTCGTCAAGATATAGGCCAAAATTCCAATGCGATCTTTACTCAAAAATGCTTTTAGGGCAATGTGGTTGATTATTTCATCGCCATTGATGGCGCTTGAAAGGATGCTGGAAAGGCTCTCTCTTTTGATTGAGGAAATGCCCTCTGCTTTTGCGATGACATCGGCGACTATTTGATGGATGCTTTCTCTCTTGTCCGTAGCCATTGGCGTCTCAGGTGCATTTAAAATACCATGCTTAGCCTGCTTTGTGGGGAGAATTTTACAAAGATTTGTTGTCCGCCAATGTCTGACATTGTGTTCCTTTAGAATCTGCCGTTTTTTAGGGTATGCGCTACCAGAAAAAGACGGTAAGACATACCATACGGATGCAACCCGCTTTAAAGAAAAAGCTTACGTTAAAAGGAAAGAAGCAAAACCGCAGTTTAAGTGCTGAAATCCTCTATAGGCTTGAGAAGTCCCTCGAATCGGAAAAGTAGCACATTCTCCCGGATTTGCACCGCAAAATAGGCAGTTCTATTTTCCCGCACACCTAACCTTTTCGGCATTTTTTTAAATCGGTTCACGCTGTTTTTTGACCCCAAAAAATACCTCTTGAAACATTCCTTTCAAGCCTTACACTCCGCTAAAAACATTGAAAAATAAAGGAAATTCTCCCCGCAAAAATGAAAAGACCTTCTAAAATTAAACTCATGTCCGAACAGGAAAGCATGCTCGATAGGTATTTAAACTACCTTCATTACAACATGGGCTTTAAACGCGCCACGCTTCAGAATAAGAGGCAGCATTTAGGGCTTCTCTATTCCGTTCATGGCGGAGAAATACTTTGGATCTCGGACTACAACACGATCCACGGTTTAATATTGAGGGCCGCAGAAAGGGGATGTAGAAAACCATGGGACCGGAACACCACGCATAAATGTTTCTGCTACATGAAAGACTATTATTGGTGGGCGAACACCGTAGCGAACGTCGTTCCGCACAATCCCATGGCGAACGGGTTTAAATATAGAAAGGCCCCTCGAAAAGAGCCGGTTGTTTTAAGAAAGGAATTGTGGACTAAGTTATGGGCCTCTCCGTTTATGACGGTAAGAGATATTGCGATCCATATTTTATTTGAAGCAACCGGAGTAAGAAAGGCGGAGCTTGTGAGTTTAAACGTGGGGGATTGTGATTTCAGGTCTGGCGCGAGGATGATTCACGTCAAATGCGGCAAGAGAGATAAGTTCAGGTGGATACCGATTAATAAAAGGTACTCCATGTATATGAGGATTTATTTGAACTTCCTAAAAGAGCAGGGCCTTGCAGGACCGGAAATGCCGTTATTCCCAAGAGAGGACGGAAAAAGGTTAAGCGGAAACCGCGTCCATAGGATGATCCGGGAACGAGGATTAGAACTCGGAATCCGCGCTTTCCCTCACGCCAAAAGGCACGGCTATATCACCGAACGCTTGGAAGACGGCATGCCGATCGAAGCAGTTAGGGAAGCGGCCGGCCACGCGAATATCAGTCAAACCGCAGATTACACCCACCTCGCAAAAGAGCATTTAAAGAAAGAGTTAGACCGGGTATCGGCGTAGAAGCCTTGATAAATAAGGAAAAAATAACCCATTGACTTTATGATGATCATCATTTAAGATTTTACTTGTTCGGTCGATAACCTATTACAGAAGGGGAATATGAAGCCTTGCAAATGTAAGAAATGCGGACACGAATGGCCTTCCAGAACCAAGAAACCGAAGTCTTGTCCGCGCTGTAAAAGGTACGATTGGGACGTTCAAAAAAGTGGTTGATTTTTGATTTTAAGAAGGTAGAATTTGGTCATGAACTTGGCAAAACTTGCGGAATCTATAAAAGGCTTGAAGGCAAACCAACCCCTAATTCAGTCCACGGGTGCGGGCCGTTTCTTGTCTTCAAGCCGGGGACCGCAAGCCCTCTGCCACGGTTCGCACCCTTTTTCTACCTCAAGGGCTGCTAGGCCTTCCTATATATCGTATTTGGCGCAGTAGTACCCGTGTCGGCGGTTCGATCCCGCCTCCCGCCAGATACACAATATAGATAAAAGCCTAGCAGCCCCCAGGGGATAAACCTGGGGGTTTTGCTTTATCGGCCCCTTATTTCAGGTTTACCCCTGATTTAAGGGGCCGTTTCTATTTGGGCCCAGAGGAGAAAAAATGAAATGGGAAGGTTCAAAGGAATCCATGAAGAAAACGCAAGGATCGACTTACGAATCATGTGCGAAAAGCTCGAAGGGCTTTTCTCGGATTACGAGGAAAGCAAAAACCCGGCTTTGCTCGGAGAAATACGCCTATGCCTGGCGGCGTATGGTGGTTTTTGGCGTGGGGTTAGGGACTCTCGTTCTAGCGATGAATTTGAAGGGTTTCGCACAAACCATAAACGGGACGGCAAGCTGGTACTCAACGGAGGCGTGTCAGTTCAATCCGAACCCGGCATGTCCTACGGCTTCCGGCAGGAGCTTGTATGAGCTCGAAGAAAAAGGCGAGAGGTTCGCGGCAGCGTGGGGCTTTCCTTTCGGAACACGAATTCGTGTCTGTAATGTGCGATCTGGCGATTGTACGACTGTCCATGTGTCAGATCGAGGCCCAGCTAAAAGACTTGGAAGGGTCATTGACCTCAGCCGGAAAGCTTTTGATGAAATCGCAGAACCGGAAGAAGGACTTATCCAAGTGAGGATGGAGGTTTTGTCATGAAAATCAAAGTTACGTCAGAGCATATCTCCAAAGGGGTTTGTGGGGATGAAAAGAATTGCGCCATAGCCCTTGCCGTGATCGAGGCGCTTAACCTAGACCCTAGCTCGGTTGCGGTGGATACGGACGGCATCAGGTTTTACGACGGCGAAGAGTTTTTCTGCCTTCGGAAAACCCCCGAATACGTCGCGGACTTCATCGACCAATTCGACGCAGACTTACCCGTGGGGCCTATCGAATTTGAATTAGAGCCTCCGGATTGGAGGGCGGCATGACCACCAAAGAGCAGAGAGAGGCGCGGAAGCTAAAGAACCGCTTCAAGGCTTTAAGGGATTTGAACGCCTGTCTCCAAAAGAGCATCAATGGCTATTGGAGGGAGTCATGAAAGACGGAGGCCCGGCGTTTCCTTGCGCAAAGGAGCGACATGCGTGGTTTCCCGGCATGACCCTCCGCGATTACTTTGCGGCGAATGCTCTGCAAGGCATGATCTCAGCAAATGTTGGGTTTTTTGATACCAACAAAGCAAGGGAAGATGCGAATTTGGCTGCTAGGTCTGCCTATGAATACGCCGACGCCATGCTGAAAGCGAGGGAATTATGATCCCCCTCGAAATCAATCTCAAAGAAGGCTATCCGGTGAATGAACAAAAGTGCCGGAAATGCCTCCGGCCCCAAAGGTCACACGGAATGCTTTTGATCTGCCATGTGCCTACATGCGGGGGCTTCATGACCGCGCCGGTGGAAGTATGAGGCCGCATTATTTCGTCAGTGGGTCTACAAGGTGCCTTTCGTGCGGGGCGAACATTTTTGATTATTCGGAATGTGAACCTAACAGGGATTGGGCCGAAGACGAACGCGAAGAGGAAGCTTACGGACGCTTCCAAGATAGCGAGTTTTAAATGTGGTACTGCGCTCATTGTAAATGGCCCAACAACGGACACGAAGGCAGTTGCACTTTTTGCGAGATTTTGAACCGGAATTCGGTCTCTCAGGTCTTGGAAAATGAAGAAATGAGGCAGAGGGTAAGAGAAGACCTGAACATTCATCCGATGGTGAAGTTATGCAATTAGAGAAGTATTACCGGGAGAGGAAAAAAGAACTTTTAAAACAGAGGTTCCGGATTTCAAAGGATTTTAAACCGGAATATTTTGATTCAACTGTCCGCGAGACGACGGACAAAGGAGAATAAAATGACGGATGATATTGTGAAGGAAGCCCAAAATGACCAGGTTGCACTAAGACCGGAGGATATTGACTCACTTGCTGTAATCAGGCGCGTGGAGGCAATCACGCGCTCTATCGACGGTGCGGTAAAGGTCTCTCTACAAAGAACCAATGCCCAGGATTGGGTAAAGATGGGGGATAAATATTACCTTCAAGCCTCTGGCTGTCAAAAAATCCGCTCCGTTTGGGGCATCTATTTTAGGGACAAGCAAGTTGTCCGCGAAGAATACCATGACGGTTCTTATGCCTATTACGTCACCGGCTTGGTCGGAAGCCAGCTTCTTGACCGCTTTTACGGCAAGGAAATCACCGTAGAGGCTGATGGGGGCCGGTCCTCCAAAGACCCTTTCTTTACCGGTCGCGACGGAAAGAAGGAGCCGGACCCGATGGACGTGCGGAAAGCTGGGATTTCCAATTTCGAGGCCCGTGCAATTGCCGCCTTCTTAGGTCTCAAGAATTTTACCGCCGAAGACCTGACGAAAAACGGCATTGACGTTAACAAAATCCAAAAGGTCGATTACCAAAAAGGCGCGGAAGGTGGCGGTCAAACAACCCTTATCTCCGAGCCCCAGCAAAAGCGTCTTTTCGCCATCTGTAAATCGGTGGGTATTTCGACGGACTCCCTCAAGAAGTACCTAAAAATCGTCCATAAGATCGACTCTACGTCACAAATTCCCCGGGGCACCGTCTATGACAGCATTTGCAAGGCCGTGGAATCCAAGGCGATTGTGGACGTGCTTCTAGAATCCGAAAGCGAAAAGGTTATCGACGTTGAGAAGGAGGCCTAAGCCATGAATGCCCTTGAGAAAATCCATAACTATCTCTTGAGCGAAAGAAGGTCTTGGGCTCCGGCTGCGAATTATGCCTATAACGCTGGGTTTCCGTGCGCCAGGAATCTTGTTTATCACCGCCTGAATTGGCAGGAAAAGGCGCTCCCTAGCACCGAAAAGCTTTTAATCTTTAGGGAGGGTGATTTACACGAAAAGTCCGTTATTCAGCTTTTGACGGACGCAGGGGTGGAAATCGTTGAGACCCAGCGGCCCTTTGAGATTAAGCAAATCCAGCTTCGAGGCAAGATCGACGGTCAGATCCGCGGGGACGATGACAAGCTTATTCCTTGTGAGATAAAGAGCTTAAATCCGTTTGATTTTGAAAAAATAAATAGCCTTGAGGACATGAAGAACTCCACGAAGGTATGGATTCGTGGCTATGTTAGCCAAATGATGATCTATCTCCTTGGGATGGAAAAAGAGGCTGGGCTTTTCATCCTAAAAAACAAGGTGAACGGGGAAATCAAGTTTGTCCCGTGCGCCCTTGATTATGAGTACGCCGAAAAAGACTGGAAGAAGCTGGAATTGGTCAACGAGCATGTTGCGGCAGGAACGTACCCTGACCGAATTCAAGATCGCTCGGTCTGTAAATGGTGCGATTTCCGGCACATCTGTTTACCGGACGAGGTGTCGGCCGGCATCAACATCACCGAAGACCCGGAACTTTTAGACCTGCTTGAACGCCGGGAAGCAGTTTCGGCAAGCGCCTCGGAATACGAGAAGCTAGATAAGCAGATCAAGGACCATTACTTCAATGGAAAATCAGAGGGGGATTATCTCGTAGGAGGGAAATACCAAGTGAAGGTTTCCTTGAAGCCACGGAAAACCGCAAATGTCCCTGACGAAATCAAGAAGCAATACGAAGAAACCAAAATGATTACCTACGTAAACATTACCGCCCTGAAATGACCCTCCCCGAAAGAATCAAATTTATTCGAGAGGAACGCTTTCAAGACCTCAACGATTGGGAACGGGACTTTATTCAGGATATTTACGATTCAATGACGGCTGCTGGCGAAGTCACGGAAGAGGAAGTGAAAGAATTCTTCACGCGGCGGCAGGTGGAAAAAGTAAACGAAATTTGGGAAAACCTTGGACTCTAAATCTACGCTCGGCGAAAACGCGGCTTGGGAACCGGCTAACCGATGGGGCAAAGCTCCCATGCCGAGCGTGGAGTATAACCGATGATGCAACTCGACTTCTTTTCCTCCGCGGCCTCTCACCACAAAGACAAGCTAGAAACCGCCAGGAACATCGCTATCGAACTCGCAAGGGTCAAGGGTAAGGTGAGCGTCGAAACGGTCAGAGAAGCTATTTTGACGCGAGGAATCAATATCTTAGAAGGCGAGTATAAGAACTGGATGGGGAGTATTTTTAGAGGAAAAGAATGGGTCTCGGTGGGTTGGGAGGCTTCGAGGCATTCGGAGGCCCACGGCCGGCCGGTGAGGGTTTGGATGTTGAGGGATATGTACGAAAAGAGGGTTGCGTGATGGCGTACAACCTTTGTGACGGAATCGAATTTCTCCGCTCCTTACCGGATCAGTCAGTGGATGGCATTTTTACGGATCCTCCCTGGGGATCCGGACCGAACATTAAAGGTCAAAAGATTTGGAAAAAACTTATCCGTCAAATGGCCGGCGAATGCCTCAGGATTTTAAAGCCAGGGGCCCGGGTATTGATATGGGTTGGATCCCGGATGGTAGGAGAAACAATTTGGGCGTGCCGAAAATCCTTAGAGTATAAAACATTTTTAATTTGCCATTATATCCCGCCACGTTTTATCGGTTGTTTTTACAACGATCACGACGCAATCCTATATTTTTCCAGACAAGGCGAGAAGATGTTTTTCAGGAAAGGAAAACCAATTCTTCAATACTACGTGAACCCTTCAACTGGTCGACCAGACACAAAACATCCATGCCCTAGACCGATAAAGGTTGTTCGAAAACTAATCAATCAATTCTTTGAGCCTGGCGAATATGTCATAGACCCTTTTGCTGGATCCGATACGACCGGCGTAGCGTGTAGAGAGCTTGGGCTTAAATACGACACCTGCGAGTTAGATCCGGAAATGTATCAGAGCGGTATTGACAGGAATAGGCAAAGTTTTCTATTTGAAGCTTCTCAACAGTTATGCCCTCAAGCATAAGCTGTTTACTGCATCTTTGCGAAGAGTGCGAAGTTGATTTTTGCGATCATCATTGTCACCAAAAGGAGGAAGGATGTTGACCTATCAGAACGACAAGAAATTCAAAAAAGAAATGGTTTCCGAAATGGTTTGGCATCGAAAACAAGATAATTTAATCAAGGGAACTTATGCCAAAAACGGTAAATTTTGTGCGGTGGGCTGCGGTGTGGAGTCCTTAAACCGCAGGAAAGGTTTAGAAATTAAGCATGACGATCATGCAGCCTACGCTAAGGCTTTAGGCATCCCCGAATGGCTGGCGAGGCTTGAAGACACGCTTTTTGAAAACCTTCCGAGCGAAGAATCGAAAGAATTCCCCGTGAAATTTCTAAGGGCTATCCCGGTCGGGGTTGACCTTGAGCCGGTGAAATGGAGATTTTGCGCGTTTATCCTCAAGGAAAACATCGAGCGAGTCCTTGCCTTAAAAGACATTTCAGAAGACCTGAAAAAACAAGTTGTGGACGCGATCCGCGGCTGTCTCGCTTTACACGAACAGGCTGTTAAGTCTGGAAATTGGGACGAGTCGGCGGCGGAGTCGGCGGCGTGGTCGGCGAGGTCGGCGGCGTGGTCGGCGAGGTCGGCGGCTTATTCGAGATACGCAAAGGAGCTTCTTCGTCTTTTAAGGTCTGCTAAGTAAGAAAGGGCGGGGA
>Ga0196964_10000193_pt1 | contig 43642 bp, 58 predicted proteins | sample S1_10metaG_FD_148615 | JGI IMG/M metagenome (GOLD analysis project Ga0196964, IMG submission 148615) | Soil microbial communities from Anza Borrego desert, Southern California, United States - S1_10 | ecosystem: Environmental > Terrestrial > Soil > Desert | place: USA: California | collected...
GTCTCTGCGCAATTGTAAATAGGGTACGCAATCCGTAGGGATCCGATTTTAACGCACGGACCTTACCATTGATGGTCCTTGCACGTGACCCGGTGCTGACGGCTATAATCTCACTGTGTAGATATGGTGTGGTCATTTGATTCGCTCCTCTGCTGCGCGGCTACCCCCACGCAATGGGTGTATCAGTCATCCCCTGATACTGGGTTGCCAGCTCAATCAATAAGATTGCCATGGTCGTCAAACCACTCTGCAACCTCACTGCTCACCTCGACTGACCAATACTCTTGGCTATATGGGATGCCAGTGCTCTCATGGACTGGGCGATGGATCGTAATCAGCCCAGCCTGCTCCATCTGTTCCAACCACTCGCCGCGATGGACCGAGGTAAAGTGGCGACCGCTCTCATCTCTGGTTGCCAGTTTCCCTAATGCGATCTTATCTGCGCTGGTTAATGTTGTCGTCATCTGCTTATCCTCCTTTATACTGTTGTGCCCCGAATTCGCCTAACAAAACCCTAACGCGACTCTATTTTAGCTTTTGCTCTACGTCTGGCTTCCAAGGCTTCTTTAAGGAGGAGGACTAGCATATTCGACAAGCTCCTTGACTCTTCCTTAGCCAGCCTCTCAGCCTCCTCTTTTAGCTCCTTGCCAACCCTAAAACCTACGTACTCAGTCATTGCTGCCTCCTCACATGCTTGACAAACATATATTACCACAGCCCAAAAACGATGTCAATAAAAATTTTTATTTGTTTAACGATTAGGTATATATTAGCGTATCGGCAAAATTTTCCACTGTAAGCGCTACTGTAATTTTGCAGTACTGCATTTAAGCTGCACTACTGCAACTGCAAGTACTGCAGCTCCCTACGGGAGAGCTGCGGTTTACACCTCGTACTGCAGTACTTGCAAGTAGCAGGTAGTGCTTGTGTTCGTTTTTACACCTACACCATAGGTGCACATTTGTAAGAATTTAGGGTATTTTTAGTATTTTCTTAACAAAGCGGGACGCTCTGTTATAGCTATGGCTTTCATAGGTAATTCGCGCAAGGTGCACCTATGGAAAATGTTTGCCAGACCCCCACCCCAAATCCAAAAAAACCTTTAAACCTACCCCCTCCCCCTAGCTCCCACTTTTATGCACAATGTTAAATAAAATCGATAATGTTAAAGGTAAATTTTTTTATAATATAAAATTCCAGTACGCACATCGTGCAAACTTAATTCTAGGCGTTTTTATATCAGACCTGAACAATATCGCATATGTGTAAAAATAATTGCTTATAGCGCGAATGTGTTGAAATTTCGCATATTTTAAAGTGGCTCGATAACCCTTGGTTGCAGGCTATTAGCTGTTGTGGCAATGTGGCCCGCGTTAGGGTTTTATTAGGTTCGCATTGTGACGTATGTGTATAACTTGATAATTTACTTATGGCTGATATATTTTTTAGTTATGGAAGAGATTGATTTTGTTTCAGTAGTTGAGCAGGCTGCCGAGAATGCGGCCAAGAAGCGGCGTAAGCAATTAATCGACAAGCATATTTGGGATGGCAAGCCAAAAGCATCTGAGCGGGTGATCGTTCAGTTCGTGTTTGATCATATGGACGTTGATGTGAAGCCGGAGGATGCACCGTCAGCAGGGGCGTGGGGGCTACTGATGGCGGTGCGCAATGATCCGACCCTGAAGATGGACTTCTACAAGACCATCTGGCCGAGGCTACTGCCAAGCCGGTCGCAGATTGAGACTGGGGACAAGTTCACAGATGATGGCAGGGAAACCCTGGAGATTATCGGTAAGGTCGAGCGGGCGTACCTGAAGGCGACGCAAGGATGATTTTATGACATTTGGAATGAATGGTTTGGTATGCGATGGGCGAGAGTCTGATTATCCGAAAAAACGGCGCCATTACTCTGGGGCACGCGAAAAGATTAAAGATAACACGAAGGTGCATTCCGCCGCTCTTAAAAAAGCCAAGCTGGCTGCAATGTCGCTAGATCTTAGTCTTGAAGAATATTTTAGAATACCACGGCAAAAAAGGCCCGTATGACTGCAACACCGCAACTTGTGGAGCCCCCACAGCTCCCGCCAGTCGATCGCACTAAATACTCGTATTATCACCTCGTCCCAAAGGAATATCGTGCTAATTTAAAATTCCGTAGAGAGCTGGTCGAGCTTGGTGGCTCGAGTAAGCGGCAGGCCGAAGAGCTGTGGCTGATGTGCGCACGCGACATGCTTTTCTATGTCAATGCGTTCTGTTGGATCTTTGAACCGCGGCAGGCGAAGGTCATGCCGTTCCTGACATATGACTTTCAGGACTACGCTCTCGACGAGATTGATAGCGCGATCGGTCATCACGATTTGGTTGTCAGCAAAAGCCGCGACATGGGCGCCAGCTGGATGTGTGTTACGGTCTGCGAACATCGGTGGCATTTCAAAGATATGGAAACGTTCCTGCTGGTGTCACGGAAAGAGGACCTGGTCGACAAGACCGACGATCCGAAATCCATGTACTGGAAGCTGGACTTTTTACACAAATACCAACCAGCATGGCTGCTGCCGCAGATGGAACGGCAGAAGATGCATCTTAAAAACTGCGACAATGGCAGCACGATCGACGGAGAAAGCACATCGGCAGAGACGGCAACAGGCGACCGGCGAGCAGCAGTCATATTCGATGAATTTTCGAAGATGCCAGACAGCCATAAGATCGCAGCAAGCTCGCGTGACGTTTCGCGCTGTCGAATATTTAACTTTAGTGCATACGGTACAGGCAACGCTGCGTATGACCTAACGCGCAAGCCAGAGTTTCGGCAGTTGCGTCTACACTGGTCGCTGCACCCGGAAAAGAATAAGGGACTGTACAAAGATCCAGATAACGGGAAGTATCGGTCGCCATGGTACGACGGCGAATGTAAGCGCGCGGTCAATCCGCAAGAGATTGCACAGGAACTTGATATTGACTTTCTGGGCTCGAGCTACCAGTTCTGGGATATACCAAAGCTTGAGCTTTATGAGCGTCAGTTCTGTCGTCCGCCGTTGCGTATGGGCGATGTTACTTTCGATAAGGAAAAGATGAAGTTCTTGAGGTTCGTCGATACGCCAAATGGTTCTCTGCAGCTGTGGCGGCAGCTTGATGAGATTGGCAACTTTCAGCGGGGCGACTATGTTTTCGGCGTTGATACGTCATTTGGTACCGGGGCGAGCAATTCCAGCGTCTCGATAGGTGATCGCAAATCAGGCGAGAAAGTGGCAGAGTACACGAGTCCAAACCTCCCGCCGCATGAATTTGCAGAGAAGATCTTCATACTCGCACAAATGTTTAAGTCGCAATCGGGAGAAGGGCCATATGTGGTCTGGGAGGACAATGGGCCAGGTGCTATCGTTGGTCGCAGGCTCATAGAGCTTGGCTACCGCAATATATACTATCGCAAGAAAGAGAAGACGATCACTAGAAAGTCCACTCAGACTCCAGGTTGGGCGAGCAATGACGAAACAAAGTTGCTATTGCTAACGGAATATAGACAGGCCATGCATCAGAATGATTTTATCAACCATTCGATTGAGGCTGTCAGGGAGTGTAAGCAGTACATTCGGGGTAGCGGGTCCGAGATCTACCATGCTGAGTCGCAGTCTACTATCGATCCAACAGGCGCACGGGAAAACCATGGTGACAGAGTGATCGCAGATGCACTATGCTGGCTTGGTATCAAGGAGACACCCGTCGAGGAGAAGGAGCCAGAACCAGAGATTCCCGTCGGTAGTCTCGCATGGAGACGAGAAAGATACCAGAGAGAGAGTTCAAAGGCTAGGGAGGAGTGGTAATGAGCTGTTATCTCGTCAATTTGTTGGATACGAAAACCAATGAGCAGTGTACCGTCCCATTCTTTAGAAAATGGAATAAGAAAGAAAAGCAGATATTGGAGTCTGGCCCATATAGTTTTGATTACGGAAGAGGGTATCTGTTTATGTTGGGGATGGGTGTTCCAGAGCATATCGCCGATAAGAGAACCAAGAAAATAATCTCTGATGACATAAAGCTTGGTCGCCGGGCAAGCAGGGGAAGGTATCGCGTAGAGTCGGTTATTACAGGAAAAGGCAGGGTTGGATATAGCGAGTCAGAAAATAACATTTGCCAAGATACAAGATAAGTGGTAATAGTTCCATCGAGATACTACACATAGTGGCATTTACATTTGAATAGGTGAACTTTCGCAACCCGGCCAGGTAGCGATAGGTTGAACCAAAAATTAACAGCAGCCATAGCGGGCGCTATACCGTTATGGCTGCTTTTTTTTGGTTTCACTTTCTTGAGGTGGAAGTGATCAACCCGGAAGACAGTAAGCATATCTCCCGTCTTCGTCGCGCAATGGAAGCGTCGCGCAAGCAGCTGATACCATTCAGAAACAATCGCACTGCTTCAATCAGACAGTTTGTTGGCAGACACTATGGTGACAATGGCTCAAACCATCGTGTACCAGTTAACTTAATTGAGTTGGCGGTAAACACTTATGTTCGCCAGCTTTCAGCAAACAACCCGCGACTGTTGGTTACTACTCCATCGCTTAATGCCAAGGCCAAGGCCGCTAAGTTCGAAATCGCAATTAACAATCTTATTCGAGAGATTCGCTTTAATCAGACGATGAAAATGGCTGTAACCAATGCCGTTTTCTCCATAGGTATCATTAAAACAGGGATTACTACCATTGGCGAAGTTGAGGTTGATGGCTTCACGCACGACCTCGGACAGCCATTCGCGGATTCTGTCGATCTCGACGACTGGGTGCACGACATGTCTGCCAGACGTTGGGACCAGATCGAGTTTTGCGGGAATAAATACCGTCTGCCATACGAAGTAGTCATGGATTCCAAGGCGTACGACAACAAGAAAAATCTGAAGCCAGACAAGAGGTCGGATACGCTCGATTGGGAGTATGGCGAAGACAAGGCTGAAGATCTCTCCAAAGACAACAGCTACGACGATGATGAGTACCAAGACCATGTGGAGCTATGGGATATCTGGCTGCCGATGGAGAATCTGGTACTCACACTCCCATGTTCTGGCGGCCAGCCTATCAGAGTTGTCGAATGGGAAGGACCTGAGTACGGACCGTTCAATACATTAAGCTTCTCTGAAGTACCAAACAATATCATGCCTCTGCCTCCAGTGGCTATCTGGGTGGATATCCACGAGATGGCCAATGCAACAATGCGCAAGCTGGCGCGGCAGAATGATCGACAGAAAACAGTGCTTGGAGTACAGCGCGGAAAAGATCCAGATGGCAAGCGGATCGTCGAGGCAAGCGACGGTGACGCTATTGCGATGGACGATCCAAACTCAGCACGAGAGTATCGTTACGGTGGTATCGATCAGCAGTCACTTGGGTTCCTATTACAGCTCAACAATTTGTTCTCGCGCCATGCTGGTAACTTAGACATTCTCGGTGGCCTGTCGCCGCAAGCCAATACTCTGGGGCAAGAGGAACTGATATCCAAGACTGCATCCAAACGCATGAACGAGATGCAGGATAGGACGCAGGAGTTTGCGCTCAGAGTGTGTAGTGATCTTGGCTGGCACCTATGGCATGACAAATTCATTACACTACCAATGTTCAAGCGCATTCAGAATACGAACATTGATATACCCATGTACTTTTCTCCTGAGGATCGTGAGGCCGATTACTACGAGTACACCATCGATATACATCCGTACTCTATGCAGGAGCAATCGCCTTACTCAAAGTTACAAACGATCCAAAATTTCTTTGGTCAGATCTTAGCGCCATTTGCTGGCCAGCTCCAACAGGCGGGAATGACGATCAACTGGGAAGGTCTGATACGCACATATGCCAAGTACTCAAACCTGGCAGAGTTAGAAGATATTCTTGAGTTCGCGCAGTTGATGCCTCAGATGATGGGAGCCAGTGAACCGCAAGCCGCAGGCAAACCAGCTCATACAAAGCGAACATACGAGCGGGTCAATCGGCCGGGTGTAACCGCAAGCGCACAGAATGCGATTATGTCTGCCGCACTGATGGGTGGCACGCCAAATCCACGTAACGATCAAGCCGCATACGCAGGAGCACCATCGTAATGGAAGACAGTGAATTAGTGAACATCGTACGCGAAAAGATGAACTCTTTTCGCGGCAAGAAAAAACAGTCAAAGAAGAAAAAGAAGCGCTCCTTGTCTGAGTACGTGAGCAAGAAATCGGGGTATTAAAGTGCCAACGTATTGTTACACATGTTCTTGTGGTCGCCAGTTTGAGCGCGTAATGCCGGTCAAGCACGCGGCGCGTCCAAAGCGTTGTCCAATGTGTGGCAACATGGCACCACGCGACATCGTTCGTGACCATGCGTCAACTGCACACGAGCCAGGTAACTGGCCAATGGTATCAGAAGCCGTTGGTGTCCATCCGTTGGATGCAAAGGCGGCAGAAGAATACGCAGCAAAGATCGGCGTTCCTACCAGATTCACAAAAGACGGTAATGCAATATTCACATCGGCCAGGCACAGAAAAGAGTACTGCGAACGGCATGGATTCTATGACCGCAATGGCGGTTACGGGGATCCGCAACGCAAATAAAAACCGAATAGGGAGTTAGACATGGAACGAGAAATCGAAAATGAAACAGCAACTCAAGAGCCTGAGGTTCAAGGTGACTTCCAGGATATTCCCGAGCCACAAGAGCAAAGCGAATTTCAGCCAGAGCAAGAGGACAAGGAGCAAGTCGATGAAGATCCGGTCGAAGAAACGCAAGCCTCTACAGAAGAGAAAAAGCCAGAAGAAAAGCAGGACGAGAGCGACCCGAAGATAGACGCGCTGATCGATCGCGCACACGACCTCGGATTAAGCGACAAAGATATTGGCGAGTTCGATAGTACCGAAGCACTTGAGAAAGCCCTTACGGTCTACGAACGACGCCTCATGGCTTCGCTGCGCCAACCTGAACCGCCTCCGCCCATACAACAACAAGCGGCTACGCAGCAAGCCAGAGTTCCTGTGGAGCTACCAGATCTCGATCCAAAAGAGTTTGATGAAGGTCTGGTAAAAGCTTGGGGTAGCATGAAGGAGATGGTCCGTTACCTCAACGACCAGAACCAGCAACTTGTCAATCATATCCGCGCTGAGCAGGGGCGCGCAGAAGATGCACGGTTTGACGATCACATTGCAAAACTGGGAGATCAATACAAAGAGATTTTCGGAGCTGGCTCCGTTTCCGAATTAGATCCAAAAAGTACGGAGTTCAAAAACAGAGCAGAAGTCTATCGGGCGATGCATTCGCTTAAGCTGGGTTACCAACAGCTTGGCACGAGATTACCGTCTGAGGGCGAACTGTTCAAACGCGCAGTTAACAGTGTCTTTGGCGACAAAATACTGAGCAAAACTGCAGCGACAGAACGACAGAAAATAGCTGCGACTCTCAAGAAGCGCAGCAAGCAACACATTGGTCGCGCAACTCATCGTGAAGGTATCGACTCTCGTACTGGAGAGCAACGGGCTATCGATGCTGTGCGCGCCAAGCTACGTGATAGAGGACATTCAGTCCAAGCTGAACCTGAAGAATTTTAGGAGATTAAAAATCAATGGCTACTTTAACCACTGATGAGATTGCCGATCTCATCACTACCACGCAAAAAAATCTCGGCAGAATGAAATGGACAGACCTCAGCACTGATTTGCAAGAATACATTGCAATGCCAAACCTAATCAAGAAGGAGAAGGTGCAGTTTGATGGCGGGCAAGCAATTCAATGGAATTTCATGGTCAATTCCAACGGGCAGGCTCGTAATATCGGACTGTTCGAAGTGGATAACTACAATGTAACCGATGTGATGAAGACTGCTAGCATCCCATGGCGGCATACAAACACAAACTACTCGATCGACGCTCACGAAATCTCAATTAACGGCGATCCTGCAACACGCATTGTTGATTTAGTAAAAGTACGTCGCGTCGCAGCTCTAATTGATTTGGCTAAGCTGATGGAGACGAATTTCTGGGGCGCACCATCATCGTCCTCCGATGAAATTACACCCTACGGTATTGATTACTGGGTCGTCAAGAATGCAACTGAAGGGTTCAATGGAGGCATTCCAAGCGGGTTTAGTGACGTCGCCGGTCTTTCTCCAACGACGTACCCACGCTGGAAGAACTGGACGGCGCAGTACACGACTGTATCGAAACCAGACTTGATTGCCAAGATGCGTCAAGCGTCCACCAAGACAATGTTCCGACCTCCAGTAGAGATCAGCGATTACAACCGTGGTAACCGATATGGCTACTATACAAACTACGATGTAATCGGAACGATGGAAACGTTGCTTGAAAATCAGAATGAAAACCTGGGTAACGATTTGGCCAGCAAAGATGGTGAGGTCATGTTTAAGCGCAATCCAGTCAAATGGGTTCCAGAGCTTGATTCGGACGCGCAGGACCCTGTTTATGGTATCAACTGGGGTGTTTTCTACCCTGTGTTCCTAAAAGGTTGGTACATGAAGGAAGACAAGGCTCGTCAGCATCCTAATCAGCACAATGTCTTAGTGACGGACATTGACATTACCTACAACTGGAAATGCTGCGATCGTCGCAGACTGTTCATCATCAACAAAGCTTAATTCTGAATAGATGATTGGGAGATAAACAATGAACAAGGTCAATTACGCCGGTGGAGTAAACACTGAAAACACCAGTGCTTCTCCGTCGAAGGAAATCTGGGGCAGCATGCCTGCCGACATCTTGTACGATCCATCCGTTGGGTACCATTTCTACGATGACTTCCTGGAATTTCCGACGATCACCACGCCGACAATTACGACTGAAATCGAGTGGGGAAATCGGGGGTACAAGGCATTCGGAAGCGCAGGCGGAACAATCACCAAGCTTGCCGTGTCAAACGGTGTTGGTGGCGTGGTGTTCACTGAAACCGATGACAATCAAGGTTTGTCGTTGGCCACAATCGCCTTGCCGTTCAAGATCGATATCGGACAGGGCAAGTTCTGGTTTGAGGCCAGAATTAAATCTGACACAATCACCGATACGCGCAACGGCTGGGTGTTGGGATTGTGGGAACAGCAAACACTATCGGCGACTGTGCCGATTGCTGCAGCTGGAACTTTGGCTGACGCAAACTTTGTTGGTTTCCATCGTCTTGAGGGTGACGGCGATGCAGTTGATACCGTGTATAAGGCCGATGGAGTAACGCAGGTCACCGTCGGTACTGATGCGGTAACATTGGTCGCTGACACTTATGTTAAACTTGGGATGATCTTCGAACCGGCAACGAACATCTTGACGTTCTACAAGAACGGCGTTCCTCTTGCGAATACAAAGACCATTCCGACTGCAGATGGTACGGACTTCCCCAATGACGTTCAGATGGGTCTCTGCTTCGCCATGCTCTGCGCGAGCAACGATGATGCTGTAAATACACTCGGTTGGTGGCGCGCAGCTCAGTTGCGACCGTAGTCTAAAGTACTAGGCGTCCGGCTGGGATATGCGGGTATCTCAGCCGGACATAGGGATTGACTATGGCTGAATCAACTTTATCACTTGGATATTCTGACTACCGATCTGAGATTGGCTACTATCTCGGTTATGGTCGCACGTCCGGAAATTGGACGTCAGACCAAACTTCAGATATCAACGCAATCTTAAAGATGGGACTTCGGCAATTCTATTACCCGCCGGTGCTATCGAAGGGAGAACCGATCTACGACTGGAGCTTCCTTCACATCAACACCACGATTGCAACTGTCGCTGATGACTATGATCAGACATTGCCAGACGGCTTTGGCGGACTTGAAACAGAGGTATTCACATTTGCTACGACTGATGGTGCCTATAATCCAGTAAAAGTAATTGGGGAGAGTCAAATAAGAACTTTGAGGCAAGGCAATACGCTAACTGGTATCCCGCGGTTTGCTGCCATTCGAATGAGATCGACCGATGGTACCACTGGTCAGCGTTTTGAGGTGATCTGGTGGCCAACACCGGATGCAGTCTACACGATGGGATACAGATACAGAGTGCAACCTGACAATCTGAGTGATGCTGCTCCGTATCCATATGGTGGAATGGTTCATGCCGAAACCATTCTTGCCAGTTGTCTCGCTATAGCTGAAGAGCGAATCAAGGACGAACGTGGAGTAAAGTGGGACAGCTTTATGACTAAGTTGGCCCAAAGCATCGCCTACGACCGGAGTCTCGGACAGCAGTACTTTGGCTACAACGGAGATAGGTCTGATTCCAGAGACTCTCTGTCAGATAGATCACATCGGTACATCGGCAACAATAATGTCACATTCAACGGCGTCGAGTATCCGTAAGGAGAGTTAAAATGGCCAGTGCGGCAATTACTATTAGCGAGCAACCTGCAACTATAGAAAGCGATACAAATGAAGCCGTCATCACAAAGAACACATCTCTCAAAGATATGACAGGAACGCTCGTCAATGCGGGGACTACGGACGTGTGGTGCAAGGCTTCTGTATCCAGTACTGCGCCATCTAGCGTAGCGACTACAGGCGCACAAGCACAACTGCAGTTCCCTCTTTCGGCTGGCGCGTCCATACCGTGGTTGGCTCATTATACCGCGATTGCACATAAAACGGCTTCTGGAACATCTACATTGGCTTGGTTTCCTGATAGGGAGTATAGACGATAATGCCTCCGACTGATGCATCTGGCGGCGGTGCCAACTTCATGGTCAGGGGCGTCATTGCGATGCTCGCTGCCGGAATCACCGCTATTGTTGTGACGACTTTAACAGCAGACAAAATTGATTTAAACGGGACAAGCGCGCCATCCGCGTCTGCAGCTGGTGACGCACGAATCTACTACAACAATACTGATGACAAGCTCTATCTATCTAAGAATGGTGGCGGGTTCTCCGAGCTTGGTGCTGGCGGTGGTGGATCACTACCAGTTACCGATACGACATCTATTGTTGAGGGTAGTGCGGATAATACGAAGGAAATTCGGTTTGAAGTGGATGGTTTGACTACAGGCACTGTCCGGGTAATCACTCCGCCCAACTCTAATTTCACAATGGCTGGCATCAATATAGCTCAGACATTCACCGCGAAACAGACATTCTCATCTGCAGTTATTACAACGCCAGTTGTGCTTACTGACGGCGCCAACATTGCGACAGATGCGTCGTTGGGAAACTACTTTCGTGTGACATTGGCCGGCAATAGGCAGCTGGACAATCCATCGAATGCTACAGATGGACAAAAAATAACATGGGAAATAATTCAGGACGGTACTGGCAGTAGAACCATAACACTGGATACCAAATTTGCATTTGGGACCACGCTAACATCTGTGACGCTAACTACGACCGCGAGCAAAAAAGATTTTCTCTCCGTCATCTACCATGCGTCTGCTGACAAATTCTACGTGGTTGGTTTTGTGAAAGGATTCTAATGAAAAAACTGTTATCGATTCTAGTACTGTTCGTCAGCGTATCATGCTTCTCCGCGACGATTAGCGATCCGGTAAAAGTAAAATACTGCAACGAACGGGTGCGCGTATCGGCCAACAAACTGCAAGACGCCTATGCTCTCTGCGATGCAGTTGCAGACAGGTGGACAAGCCTTGGCGGTGGTGCAACGGCATTCAATGTAATGCAGGATGATATTCGCCAAGCGGCCAATGCTGTCGTGGATGCGTATCAGTTCTGCTACCTCACCGAGAAGCTATGGTTCCTGCATGGTGACAGTTCATTTATTCCAAATAACGCAGATACGGTGTCTGATGGAGCGCCGGCGGATGGTAGATCGCAGATTACTGGCGCGAAAGTTCATGGTGTGCTGACGAGAGTAATCGAGTTCCAAAACTGGCTGCTGTCATCGGCGGGTTCTTTTACCGACTCTACTCGCACAAATGTAGCGTACATAAATACCGTAATGGCTGTATGCGTTGAAGGGCCCACTCAAACACAGGCAGCTGCAGAAAATTTCATCAATCGATGCACTGAGCTGAGAACCAATTACGAGGCCAGTAGCAACGCGAACCTGAACACGATTCTTTCAGTGTATGTGCCGAACTGATGGAGATGTACATGAAACGATTACTGCTATTTTCCTTTCTTTTCCTACTCTGCAACAGTGCTTCCGCGGCATGGACAGAGAAATATGTGCGTGCCGATGCAGCGGGCGGAGGAACTGGAAACTCTGACACAGCTGTAGATGCATATCAGCTGTCTGAGGCGATCACGCATAGCACTACAAATACGAATGTGCGGTACAATGTCAGGGCCGGTACATACACATTTACGACCACGACCCACACGTTTAGCGGAGTTGGTCTGACGACGGCACCAAATTGGTGGCGTGGATTTTCTGCTACCCCTGGTGACCTCGACACTGACTATTCTACGACGCGGCCACTGTGGAGTTATACTACCGGCCGTGTAGTGATCAGTGGTGCGCATCAAATATTCTCAAATATTAATATCGAGAGTCAATCTACCACAGTGAATGCTGGTGCAGTTAACGTTACTGCCGCAGCTATTCGCTTGGATCGAATGCGATTCACAAATACGGCTGCGAACGCCAATAGTACCGCGTTGCGTACGGCTACTGGTGGTGATGTCGTTGTTACTCGGTGTTGGTTTACGGCAACGTCTACAGCCACTCAGGTTTGTACCATCGCTGCGCGCACGTATTTCGTCGGATGCGTAATTCGCGGCGGAGGAAATGGTATCGACATCAATACGAATTTAATTGCGATGTATTGTGTGTTCGATGATGTGGGCGGAAGCGGCATAAATATTAGTAACACCTCTGCAGCGGTAACGGCAATAAACTGTATTTTCTATTCCGCTGGCAATGACGGGATACGTGTGGCAGCTGCGCCGAACGGCGGAATCATTGCGTATTGTATTTTCGATGCGAATGGTGGCTATGGGATTAACAACAACACCGGCGCCAATATTAATACACTGCAGAGATTCCAAAACGCTTATCACAACAATACGAGTGGGCAAACAAACGGATTTTCGGACCAATTAATGGTAGGTCCAATTACAGAGACTGCTTCACCATTTACAAATGCGGCAGGTCGTGATTTTACCATGGTGCCTACGGCACAATCGCGTGGGAGTACACTGCCTGGCAATTTCGACAATGAGACGTATTCGCCATACATCGATTTGGGTGCTGTACCCAGGAAAGAGAACGACAACCAGGGGTTCATACTCATAGGGTTCTAGTGATGGCCGATCTCGATAGTGACATGCAAAAGCTGTTCGGGTCAATCGAAAAACTAGTCGCAAGAGTAGAGTCGCTATACGAGAGCATTTCAGAGGTCAAAGAGGAGCTGAGACAGCAAGTGCATATTGGACAGAAGCTTGAGGCGTGGAAGGCTGAAACGAATGAGCGTCTGGCTCACGGAGTACAGCGCATGGACAGAATCGAAGAGTCTTTCAAAGCGTGTGTCAAAAAAGAAACTGCCATGGCGTATGTCGCAGGAGCGGCAGGTGGTGCGGCGTTACTAATGAAGATGTTAGGAGGAGGCTAAATGAAGGGCTCATGGAGAACGACGACGCTAGGGATTTTAACAATTGTTATAGCCGTCTGCACCGGTTTAAAAGCGCTCATTGACGGAGATCCGACGACAAACGTGGATATCCCAGTGCTTGCTACTGCGATTACATCTGGCTTTGGACTGATAAAGGCTAGAGATGACAAGGTAACGAGCGAAACTGCAGGCGCTAAATGAACCTGATTAGCGAATTGCTAAAGGTGCTTGTCGCAGTAATCAAGAGTCTTTTCGGTATCGACAAGCCGGCAGAGACAGAGGTAAAAAATGCAAAGCCTAATAAGCCGCTTAATGACATTAACAGTGATGATCGTCTGCTTGGGGAGCTTGGGCTGCGAGGCTACCTTCGGGCCGCGAGTGAGGACGACGTACGTGATAGTACACCCAGGCACACCGATGCAAATACTAGAGAATAAGGCCGTCCGCGGGAGGGTTCTCGATGGTGGTGGCGACGCTGTAGAGCAGGACATTGGTGGCTGGATCACGATGCCGCCGGATCATTGGGACGCGGTAAAGCGAAAACTCGAATCCCGGTGATAGTGACATTAATTGTCCTTTTACTTTTCATCTGTGCAATCTGGATTGTACACGAGAGGAAAAGTAAATGAGAAGACCTTGGCCACGAATCAAGCAGCTTGAGTTTTGCACTGGCTGCGGGCGAACACGAATGATGGTTGGCCTTGAAGGTGATCCAGAGGGTGTAATGAGATGTTCGTGGTGTGGAGTCAAGCTGTATAAAAACCGGAGCCAGCGGCAATCTGGCGTGAATAGGGAGGTACAATCATGAGTGCGGGAAATGTGATGCGGAGATGGCTGTCAGGCGCTCAGGGCGGTGGAGGGGTGTCCACAAATTTAGGTGCTGGTGAAGACACATTGCAGCTAAACACAACTGGCGCAAACAATGTAGCCGTTGGCTATCAAGCTCTCGATGCGAATACAATCGGCGATGGCAATGTTGCCGTTGGTTCAGGAGCAATGGGTGCAAACACAACTGGTGCAAATAATGTAGCGGTTGGCTATGCGGCTTTAGATGCTAACACGATTGGCGACAAAAATGTTGCGATTGGTAAAGACGCGATGGGTGCCAATACGACTGGTGCCGATAACGTAGCCGTGGGTTATCAAGCGTTGGATCTCAATACGATTGGCACTGCAAATACGGCGATCGGATCTGGAGCTATGGGAGCCAATACCACTGGTGTCAACAACACAGCAGTGGGTAAGGATGCGCTTCTGGCGAACACGGTCGGTACGGGTCTAACTGCAGTTGGCAAAGGTGCCTTGGACGCAAACACGACTGGTATCGACTGTACGGCGATTGGCTTGGATGCATTGGGTGGTAACACAATTGGTACCGACAATACTGCAGCCGGCAAGGATGCTTTGAAGGCCAACACTACAGGCATCAAGAATACGGCTATCGGATCTCTGGCCTTAGATGCCAATACTATTGGGACTGAAAATACAGCAGGGGGCTACGATGCTCTTGGCGCTAACACGACAGGTATCAAAAACACGGCTGTCGGATCTACGGCTTTGAACGCTTGTACTATAGGAACTGAAAATACAGCGTTTGGATTTGATGCATTGGGTGCGGTGACCACTGGTGTAAATAACACTGCTGTAGGTTCGAGCGCGGGAAATGTCATTACGACTGGAACTGGCAATACGATCATTGGTCGCGATGCAGATGCGAGCGGTGCGGCGGGAGTTGATCAGATTGTGATTGGTCGCGGAGTCACTGGTGTGGGAGATAGCAAGTGTACGATCGGAGCTGGTGCCAATACCGCGACAATTGACCTGGATGGCGCTGATACTTCCTGGTCTGCTGCATCCGACGAACGTCTAAAAAAGAATATCGATAGCTACAATGTTGGTCTTGATTTCATCAGCAAGCTTCGTCCGGTTACCTATCAATGGAGATCGAAAAGCGAGGTTCCTGCATCCATCGAACGTTACTACGATCCGCAATCCGACGAGCCATGCCGTGGTGTGCGCGGCAAACGTTACCATGGGTTTATCGCGCAGGAAGTTCGCGCTGCGCTGCAAGAGTACCCAGAGATTCCTAATGGTCAACATTTCTGGCATGAGGAAGAGGACGGCGTTCAAAGCGTAGCCCCCAGCGATTTGATGCCGATCATGGTTAATGCCGTCAAACAGTTGAACGACAAGTTCATTCGATTGGAGAACAAACTTGGCCTCGCGTAAGGTGATGCTTGGTACTCCAGCGTATGACGGACGTGTAGATGTAGGTTACACGTTCAGTCTGGTGAAAAGCATTCAGGCTTGTGCGGCTTATGGTATCGCGCTTCATCCGGTTTGGTGGCCGGGTGAAGCGTTGATACAGCACGCGCGAAATATGTTGGTCGGTCTTGCCGTTGAAGGCGGAGTTGACGATTTGATCTTCGTTGACTCCGATGAAGAGTGGGAGCCAGATCATATTCTGGCGTTATTGAGTCATCCTGTAGATGTGGTTGGTGCTGCTGTAAGGAAGCGCACAGACGAGGTAGAGGCCTATAATGTTCGTAGCAAAACTGCGAATATACCTGTTGATATTAAAACCGGATTATGGCTTGTTGATGGAATCGGAACTGGATTTTTAAGGTTGTCTCGAAGAGCTCTAACAGCACTGTTTCAAAACAGTGAGCCGTATGACCATAGTGGAACTAAATGTCGAATGGTGTTCGATGTCGGAGTGGTCAACGGCAGACTCGTCGGAGAAGACATTTGCATGTGCGACAAGCTCACCGCGCTGGGCTTTAAAATTCACGTCGATCCTTCATTCACAATTACACACGTCGGAACCAAGAAGTTTAAGGGATGCATCCAAACATACGTAGAAAAGCTGAAGGCATCTGAAAAAGTTTCTAGGATTAAAGCGTGTGGGTAAAGTCAGTGCACTAGAGCTTCAATTTCCAGCAGGCGGACTACTGAAGCGTTACAGCTATCAGCAGCAGCCTCCTTTCACCACACCATCGTGTAACAATGTCAGGCCAACAGAAACACTAGAGGGGCGACAGCGCGGCGGCTCGCGTCCTGGGTTGGGCAAGGCATTCTATCAACAGCTCGGTAGCGGCAATCCAGTTAGAATGATAAACAGTGTTGGAATTGTTCAGGAAGACGGGAGAACGTTCCTGGAGGATAGCTTTGAGGGATCGTCTCTTGGTGATGCGTGGACTGTTGCTAACTGGGGTGGCCTGGTTCTGCCTTCCATATTTCCGATCAACTACGCGGATGTGACGTTCGGAGTAAATGGCGGAGCAGTACATTCGGCATTATCGAATTTCGACACTTCTTTACCATACCTGCTCGAAATATTTATCTCGCCATATCAGGGAGCTCATCACGGTACGTACTCGATATTTGCGCGGATGAACAATAATACTCCTGTGGCTACCACGAATGGTCTCGTTATAGAGTTGACCATGACTGGGACTGGTGGCGGTTGGACGGGTAGGCTGAGGGATTACTCCTCTGGAACACCAACGGATACGAGCTTTACATCCGGGAATCACGGGTCGCCACAGGCGGGATGGTTCTCAGTTCTGATTAATGGAAACAATGTCAGCTGCACTTGGCTTGGAACAAGTGTTCTCGGATCAACTGCTGTAAGCGCTGCAGCGGGCGCACGCTTTGGTTTTGGAATGAACTGTACCGTGTCCGGTGGAGTGTGTCTGGTTGACGCGTTCCGAGTTCAATATCAAACGAACAATAATTCTCAGGCGCGGCGTCGATTACTGGTATCAAGCTCAAATGGTACCCTATACAGAGAGACGTATCTGAGCACGCTTGAGGCGCTGACGTCCAATCTATCGTTGGCAAGCGACAGGCAGCTGCAAACAGCAGAACGGGCTCAGCGTCTGTATATCGCCGATAACGGTAACCCCGCCGCCACTGGCACAGATGGAGTAAGGGGCACTGGCAATGATCGCCTCGATGCAGCCAGTGTAGCTGACTGGACTGCGATCGGTGCGAATATCCACGACTATGTAGTTGTTATCTCAAATGGTACTGGTGGAGGCGCAATCGATGGCACATACACGATATCAGCGATTGCATCTGGAGAGTTAACGCTTGGCTCTAATTGGTGTACTGGTGGTGGCGCAACATGTGATTATCGAGTTGAGCGCGCTCCAAAAATCTACAATCCAATTGCGGACACGTTGACACTTTTGACGGCCACAGCTGGTCTTGGCCAGGTCCCGACTGGCTGTCCATTAATGTGTATATGGCAGGATAGACTGACGCTTGCAGGCGCACCAGTCGCACCGCACGTATGGTACATGAGTCGCCAGGGAAACTTTCAAGATTGGGACTTTGCTGCGGATGAAACGGATAGAGGTAGGGCGATCGCAGGTACCACATCGTCCAACACAGGCGCAATCTTTGGCGAGGCAATGACATGCCTTGCTCCGCATAGTGATGATTATCTGTTCTTTGGCTATGCTTCATCCTTGTGGGTGCTCCGTGGCAATCCAACCCTTGGTGGCCAGCTTGATAACCTTTCACGAATTGCCGGCATTGTTGACAAGCGCGCATGGTGTAAAGGCCCAAATGGCGAGTTCGTGTATTTGAGTCGTGACGGTCTATATTCGGTCAATCCAGGCGGTGGATATCCAGTTAGTTTGTCTCGAGAGCGGCTGCCAATAGAACTTCGCGATGTGGATAGCTCGGCATATACAGTACTGCTTGCCTATGACTCGCGAGATCGCGGGGTACACATTTACCTCACACCGGTCGCCGATCGTGGTCAGACGCACTATTGGTTCGATTGGCAAACACGTGGGTTCTGGCCATTAACATTGCAGGGTGAGCATGAGCCACATTCGATTCATGAATATGTATCAGAATCATCTTCTGCTTCTGCCGTCCTGCTTGGTTGCCGCGATGGATACATTCGCCGATACAAAGACGACTACGAAGAAGACGACGGTGAGCCATTCACATCCTTTTACTACTATGGACCGATCATGCTCGGAGATGGTTACAACGATGGAATCATAAGAGAGATTATCGGTTCGCCAGGAGCAAACAGTGGTGACGTAGACTGGAGCCTGTACGTAGGAGAAACGGCAGAGCAGGCGTTTAATGCTAGCGCTTTTGAGACCGGCTCGTGGGATAGTACCGGTCTGAACTACAAAGCAAGACCCCGCGGAAGAGGCGCGGCGATGTACCTCAAAGTGACAAATGGCGAGACGCGGCGCTGGTCGATGGAGCGTGTTATGATTTCCAGAGAAAAGATTGGAGCGCAGCTCAAGATATGATTACTCCAATCAGGCCAAGCGAACTATCTGCACTTGAAGTGCGGCGTGCACTGCAGGGCATTAGTGACGCTGTGATTCAGACGCAATCATATCCATGGGTGAAGCAAAACATTCCAGAGAATAAGACATTAACCATACCTAATGGGTTCGGGCTCGTGGTGATTGGCCCATTCACAATTGATGGCAGTTTGGTTGTTGACGGAGCTCTGGCAACGATATGAGCGGCGAAATTAATCTGGCACAACAGGCAAGCGGCAATACTCCAAGCTCTGGATACACGGCGCTATACTCCAAAACAGATGGACTCATGTATTTTAAGGTTCCGGCGGGGACAGAGTATGCCCTTCTTCCGATGGCGTCTCTGACACAAGGATCAGTTTTATTTGTTGGTGCGTCTGGAATCATCACGCAAGACAATTCAAATTTCTTCTGGGATGATAGCAACAATAAACTTCGTGTTAGTGGAATTGTGGGTATTACTGATGGCTCAAGTGCGGCCGCGGGCAATATCGGTGAATTAAAGCGTTCGTATCAGGCGCTGACAAACTGTGCTGCTAGTGGCACGTGGGGCAATGTGACGTCGATTGAGTTGACCCCTGGTGAATGGGATGTTAGCGCAGTCGTTCGTGTGTATGCTAATAGCGCGACTCTGACCGGAAATAGTAGTGATATGGCGATCAGCGTCAATTCTGGTGGCACTACTACTGACCATGTCGGTGGAGACAATGCAGTGGAGTTTAGGTCTCCGACAAGTGGCAGTACGGAGCAGAATACAGTGTCGATACCTAAATATCCGCTTAATCTTACATTGACCACGACTGTTTTTTTGAAGACAAAAGTTTCATATTCGGCCGGTACACCGCAGCACTCAGGGCGCATTTCCGCGCGGAGGGTACGATAGTGGCAGTTGCATACAGAAAACCCGGCAATTCCATCACGTGTCCACCTGGCCAGGTGCTGGTGATAGTATCTGTGCCAATTGCGTCATTACCAACATCCGCACCGGTTGGTTCAGACTTGTTGTCATATAAGAAGATTGCCGCAATCGATGATGCGCAGAAACAGCTGAGTGAGGCAAGGCTGATTGAGTCAAAAACAGATGCGGCGCTTGATCAGGATGCGACAGATTTTGCCTCTCGAATGGCTGCGTTGAAGGCCGCGCGGCCGGGTGGAGCTTTCGAATGAAACTCGCACAGAAGAAAAAATATTTGGTGGTGCCATCGAAATCCAGGCCGATTGACTGGCCAGATGGATGGGCGTTTCCTGGTGTGTGGCCTCCAGGTTGGCCAAAGGACAATCCTGTAAACTTCACATTCGAACTTTCGTTTAAAGATTCTTTCCTGACAGCTCGATGTCTTGACGAACACAGCGAAGATACAGATGAGGCTCTCGGGCAAATGTTGCATATTGGCGTGTTCAATGGGGCTGACAGGTACCGTCTATCGGCCGATGGAGATACATTTTCTGCATGTGGTCTATTTCAGATTAACGAATATCAGCCAGGGCGATTTGGGATAAAGCAAAAACTTGTCTTCGATGTTCAAGGTCAGCTCGATATCAGGATTAGGTTGTTCGGCTGGGAAAATGGAAAATGGGCGGTTTGACTGTAGAAGATCTTTTAGTTGATCATCAGCTGTACCACAGCGAGAACCAGATGGACTGGTTTATCACGGCTCGCTCAGGCGGTTTGACGCCGTATGGTCAATACAAGCAGGCATTGCGAGAGCTTCACGGTAGACATCGAGGATTGAAGGATCTTGGATTTCAGCGCGAACTACTATTGCTTGAAATTGAAGAACTTCAGTGTTCTGACGGCAATTACTTTCAAACAAAAAAGAATGAAATCATTTTAAAGCAGAAGAAGTTTTCTTTATTGGAGCTTGATCGGAATATCGCAGACACAAAACGCGAACTAGATCATTTTTACGGTCAAGCTTTACGTTTAAAAGAAGTCGTAGGCGATTTAACGCCAGAGAAACGTAAGCAGTTAGACTGTGAGATGTGGATCGTCAATATCAAAGTTCAGGCTGCGGTAGATTGCCTTATACGCGGCGGACTAGGTGAATCCGTGCTGACCATGTTGATGTCAATCCCTAGTCATATACGCAATCCGATCTTAAAAGAGGTAATGCAGCCCAAAGAGAAGCTGATTGCTTGGTTGGAGAAACAGGAGCCTCTAATGTTGGAGGCGAATGCATAATGGGCTATGCTTATTTGGCAAAAGTGGCGGAATCATCTGAGGATCCTATTCCAGATGATTGGCCATCTGAATGGAATTACATCAGCGTCGATGCTTTTGACGATAATGATTTTGATGCAAATGATGTTGCGTGGCCCCCAGGCTGGCCGGTGGACGTAGATGACCAAGATCTTTCTTTATCCCTAAACATACCGTTAACAGCACCTGTTGGAGGAACAATAACGGCTACCTTAGACGTATTAGATGGTGGCAGTGATACCGATGTCTTGGAGTATCATATTATTGTACTCAGTGCTGCGATAGGAGGAACAACAGTTGGAGTCAAAAAGAACTCTGGCGATTCTTATACCAATAGAATTGCGTATTTAGTCACAAATTACACTGGATCTAAGTATGGATTTAGTGAAGCATTGTTCGTCAACACAAATTCAGGTCAGATAGGATCTGTGTTAACGGTAACGGCCTCGGTTTTTACTATTAGCGACACTCTTGGTACATCAGACACATCTACTATCGCCAATGCGGGTACATTAAATTTGTCTGCTTCGACCTACTCTGTTTTAGAGAGTGGCGGGGCTGTTACGGTAACGGTGACAAGGACAAGCGGTAGCAGTGGTGCGGTTGGAGTTTCGTATGCGACCTCTAACGGCACTGCTACGGCTGGATCTGATTACACGGCAACTTCTGGCACATTATCTTGGGCGGATGGAGATAGTGCGAGCAAGACATTTAATGTGTCAATTACTGATGACTCAACAGTTAATGAGGGCAACGAGACCTTTACGGTTATAATCAGCAGCCCAACTGGCGGCGCAACACTGGGAGCTACTTCATCAGCAACGGTTACAATCACAGACAATGACATTGAGCGCATAGTAGTTTTCGGAGGCGATAATTCTTCTCCTATTGCAGACTGCGATTCATATACATCCAGTACAGATGCGTGGTCATCTAAAACAGACATGCTGGGGGTTAGGCAACAGTTTACGGCTTCGACCATTTCTGGAAAAGGCTACACCTATTGTGGGCATAACGGATCATCTACACTAAGAACTTGTGACGAGTATAACATTAGTACCAATGCTTGGGCAAATAAGACTGATGCACCAACTCCTTCGAGACAGTCTCACGCTGCGGCTACAATATCTAGCGCTGGTTATATATGCGGCGGGGTAAGTGGGGCTCCTTCCCTCGCTGATTGTGATGAATTTACCGCAGGAACAAATTCTTGGTCATCAAAAACAGATTTTTCAACAGCAAGATCAATTATGCCGGCAACGGCAATAGGATCCTCTTTATATATTTGCGGAGGCTCACTTAGCGGTGGCAGCGTCTCCAACAAAACAGATCAATACACGCCAGGCAGCGACACCTGGACGGCAAAAACTAATATGATATCACAAAGGGCGACTAGTGGTGGATCTACTATAGGAAGCAATGGATATGTATATTCTGGATTGAATGGAGTGCTTGCTTTTGTTCGAACCTGTGAAGAATACAATCCTTCTGGTGATTCCTGGTCATCTAAGACAGATACGCCGATCTCGATGAGCTTGCATACAGGAGCTACCGCTAACAGTTTGGGGCATATAATTGGCGGTCAAGACTCTTCGTTCTCTGCGCTTCAGTCATGCTACGCGTTTGATGCAAATACAAATTCATGGTCAACAAAATCGTCAATGCCGTCTCCAGCACGCTTTAGACTTGCTAGTTGCACATTACAAGCTTGATGAAAGGTTGAAGCAATGGCCAAGAAAAAAAAGAAAGTTGTACAAACGCAAGCGCAACCAAAGGCACCAAATAAGCCTGCTCAACCATCTAAGGCTAGCGCTGGAAGGCCAGGGGTTGAGGTTGAGAAAAAGCCTATTGATTTCTCACCTGCTGGCATTCTGTCGCAGTATGAGCAGAAGCAAAAGGAGGCCAATGCAGCCAATGAAAAGCGCTACGCCGAAGGACTGGCTGGATACGATGCGCTAATCAATCAGCAGGCCGCGGCCAATCAGGCTGCGCAAGCTGGTTATCAGCAACGCTACGGAGACTACATCAGCGCGTTAAAGGCGCAACAACAGGCTGGCCAGGGAATTATCGGCGGATATCAAGGCCGCTATGATGATTATCAAAAAGCCTTGGCTGCAGCACAAGCGGCTGGAAATGACATCGTCGGTGGCTATCAGAGCCGATACGATACTGGCATGCGGAATCTCGAGGGTGCTGGCGTACAGGAAGCCGCTGACATCAATGCTGCCGCTTCGGCCAACTCAAGCAACGTTCTAAATTCGCTGAGAGACTCAGGGCTTGCGGGCACAACTATCCTGCCAACACTGCGCGCAGGAGTAGAGCGCAATCGCATTGCAGAGCAGGCGAGACTCAATGAGCGGCTGCGACAAGAACGCGCAGCAGCACACGCCAACTTATCCGCGGATGTTCTTGGCGCGAAATCCGGTCAACAGGCTGTTGGCTTATCAGGCGCTCAAACGTTAGCTGGATTGAGATCTGATGCTCTCGGTGAGCAGGCTCGGCAGCAGATAATCGGACTGCAAGGCGCGCAGAATACGGCTGGGCTGAAAGCTGACGAACTGATTGCTGCTAACGCAGGACAGGCTGCTCAGTCAGCTCTGGGTGTTGGCAAGCTCGGATTCCTTGAACGCAGAACAGACCAGGCGCCAGATGTGGGTCTATATGCAAGTATGATGCAGAATATGGGATCTGGTGGTCTCTATGGCGCACCGACTCAGACAGGTGCGCCGCCAGGACTTTCGCCATCGGGAACTATTCCAAGTCTGACGCCGGCTACCCCTGCTGCTCCAAAACCAAAAAATGATTCGATGGATGATCTCATGGGAAAATACAAGGCGTATGTGGCTGAGTTTCAGCGCACCAATTATTCTGGGGTCTCTGGTACTCCAGGGCGCATGATGACGCTTGATGAGTTCAAGTACAATCGTCCGATGAAGTATTCATAAGGGGTAGCCATGGCGATAAACGTTAGCTACGAACCGATAGCTGCAATAGGCGCTGGATCTTATGGTGCTGGTTACGGCCAGTACGCCCAACGCATTGCTGCTCAGCAACAAGAAGAACGTATGCTGCAGCAGAGACTAGCGGCAGAGGCTGCTCGACAGCAGGCGGAAATAATTGCGAACCAACAAGCGCAAGCAGCGCAAATACAGGCGCAGAAAGAACGCGACTTTTTCAACGCCAAGGCGCAGGCTCTTCGCGATCGCTTCATGGCTGGCCAAGATCTGCTAGAAAAGGAGAGTGCGCTTAAAGACGCACTGGCCTTGCAAGAAGCGCGCTATGGGCTCGAGGATAAGCAGATACAGAAGCGCTTCGATTTGGGGCAAGAGGAGCTCTCGCAGCAGGAACAGCGACGCATTGCTCAGGCTCAGAAAGAAAGATTCGCATTGGATGAAGCATTCAGAAATCAAGACATCGACGAGGACACCTATCGCAAGGGGATAGAAATTCATGCCGCGAAGAGCGCAGGCTTACCATGGCAGGCGGTGTTTGAAAAACCTGGGCGTCAAACAATCAGATATGATGAGGATCGTGGGATTGCTGAGGTAATCGACGAGAAAGGCAATGTTTTAGATTTCAAGCCGTATGAGCGGCCAGGGGTCGTCTATGGATCAGAGGTTGATCCTGAGACGCACGCAGTATGGGGCTTGGACAGAAAAGGGCAACGTATTAAACAGCTGGCGCCAGGGGCCAAACAACAACAGTCCTATCAGCCGGAGCTTCTAACTAAGCTGACAAAAGATGCATACGATATCTTGAAAACAAAACAGGACGACGAAGAAGTTCCTCCCTCTGAAGATCAGGTAAGGACATGGGTCAAGAATCAACTAAAATTCATGGACGATCTAAATGCATCCAGAAGACAGCTGTCAAGTCTGCCTCCACCAGAAACATACAAACTCCCTGAACCTGCAGCTTGGCCGGCGCCAGTTCAGCAGGCTGCGTTCAAGGCCATGGATGAAGCTCGTGAACGAGGAGTAACCGGGCCAGAGGATCTTGATAAAATTGGTTTTGCTGCAGCGAATGCAGCTATGCCTACAGTGGGGTCTATTCAGGAAGCGATGAGCCTTCCACCAGGTACGGTTTTCAGGACTCCAGATGGACGAGTCAAGGTGCGATAATGCCTGACGAGTTTGACATTTTTCAAGATTATATACCAACAAATTCGGCGGATCCATTTGATCAGTTCGAGGATTACGTTCCATCAATATCAAATCAAGCAGCTTTAGATGCAGAAGCAGATGACCTCAAGCGCATTGGCCAAGAAGAGTTTCAGAGACGTAGGGGTGAATATCTTTCAGGATTCGGTTTGTCTAATGAAGAAGTTCCTGTCGGTCAGTTAAAGAGCAAAATCGCAGAACAGACAGCCGCTTATCGGATTGGGAAACTTCCAAGTGCTATAAGGCCAATAGCTGCCGGTGTCGCCAATATAGGCGGGAGTATAAAAAGTCTTGTTGAACGTGGTGGCGAGATGGCTGGGGTTCTGCCAAGCGGTATTGCAGATCAAGAGAACAGGCTGATTGGCGCCGTTAGTGAAGGGGCGAAGAAGTCGTACCAGGATACATTCTACGGTCCTGATGTTGGATCATTCAGTGAAGGGCTCGTTAGTGGGATAGGCAAGATGGCCATGGCCGGAGCAACCGGAGGCATCGGGCTTGCCGCTTTAGGTGCAGATGCTGCTAATCAGGCTGCAACAGCAGCTGAAGACTTTAGAGATCCAACATCAGGACAGGGTTTGTCTGACGGCGCCAAAGCTGCATACATTGCAGGTACTGCAGCGATTACAACATTGACTGGTCATCTGTTGAAGAAAGTGGCTGGCTTTGCTGGCGGCTCAGGTGGAGCAGGCGTAACAAAGAACGCGTTTGTGAAAGCTCTGAAGCATGTTGGAGAGACGGGCGGTGTGCTGGCGGCTCAAGCGCTTGCGACTCAGGAGCTGGCCAAAGATGTCGGGCTGGATGATAAACCTTGGAGTTTGGAAGAGGCCGGAAAGCTCATCGCACATTCGATGATCGAGGCTCCATTCTTTGTAGCTGGTGGCGCACTGACAAATAAAGCGCTTGGGTTAATGGTCAAAAAACCGGAAGCAGCCGCAGCCTTGGCCCAGACAAAAGAACCAAGCCGCAGCCTGTGGCAGAAATTTGGTCTCGACAAGCTTGTAGGCGAGAGAGTTAGCGCAAAAGAGAGAGCTGAGTTCGCCGAAGAGATTCGAAAGAACATGAATCGCCCTCAGATCTCTGAGGATCAAGTGCAAGAACGATCTGACTTCGGCGGATTCAAGAAAGCAAAATTAACAGAGCTACCAGAATCAAAAATGCCTGAAATTGAAGGGGCGCAGATTAAATCATTGAAAGAGGTGGCTGGTCCAAAAACAATTGATGAGATGTCTATCGTTGAACTAAAGGACGAACTTTTTAAAAGTCCTGTTCAGGGGATGCCGCTAAAAAATAAAAGGGCTTACGAAGAGGCGCGACGGAACGTGCCTGAAGCAGAGCACGTCATACTCGATGGCGACGGATTAAAGTCGATCAATGATACTTTCGGTCACGAAGCTGGTGACAAACTGTTAAGCGCAATAGGGACAGCATTAAAGAACTCTGGCTTGGAATCCTATCATATCAGTGGCGATGAGTTCTCGGTAATACCAAGATCCAAGGCTGACATTCAAAAATTAGAGATGGTTCAAAAGGCACTACAGGACACCGTTTTGACTTACAAACTTCCTGATGGTACTATTTATGAACACAAGGGGGTTGGATTCAGCTATGGAACAGGAACAGACTCAGTCTCCGCAGAGCGAGCCCTCCAAGCCAACAAAGTCCAAAGGGAAGAAGCTGGCCTCCGACCAAAAAGAGGGGCTCAGCTTACACGAGTGGTTCAAGAGCCTTCCACCGGGGGGCGAGTTGACAATAACCCTCCCGGCCAGCCTGCAAGCGAAGTCATAACAGAGCCGATCCAAACAAAGAAACCGATTCAAACATTGGGAAGCATGGGTGGCGGTGAAGTCGAAGCTCATGCTTTTGATTTTTCTGCAGGTCCCAGCAGAGGCGAATCTGCAGTCAAGAGGTGGTTAAAACGCAACTTTATTGGCGACTTACCAAAAGAAGTTTTCGAAAGAAATTTACGGAGAGAGGGCGCTCACGACGCGGCCGCTACAGAAACGGCAGTGGCCGTCAAGAAATTTGGCCAAGCTGTGCGTGAATCTTTCGGAACAAAGGAGCTAAATCCGGAACAGCAGGTTGCAGTCAATAACGTATTGCAGGGCGCCAAGCCAATTGAGTCTCTACCTCAGCCACTACGTGAAGTCGTCTCTGAGATGCGCAGCAATATTACGGCATTGTCGAGAGAGTTGATACGTTCTGGCGCCGTACAAGGCGACCTTGCTGCAGTTGTCGAAAAAAATGCAGATACCTATTTACATCGAAACTACCGGGTTTTTACGGAAAAAGACTGGATGAAAAAGATTGCGCCAGAGGAGAAGAACAGAGCTCTGTCAGCGTTGAGAGCTGAAATGAAAGGTGCGCCAGAGGCTGAGATCCAAGGCGCATTAAACCGCCTCTTAGATCCCCAAGCAGATAGTCCACTTGGTTTTCTGGCCAAACACAAAAATCTTGGCGGTAAGGATCTATCCATTCTCAAGCATCGACAAGATCTTCCGATGTGGCTGCGACGACTGTGGGGCGAGGAAACAGATCCAGTTAAAAATTACGTTCGTACAGTCACGAAGCAATCAAACCTCATAGAGAATCATAAATTCCTGTCAGATGTTAAGCGGGAAGGTCTTGGTAAATATTTGTTCGAGAAACCGACCGGAGATAATTACGTACGAATAGAACACAAGGGCGACTGGTCTTACTCTCCGCTGGCTGGACTATACACCACGAAGCCAATTGCCGAGGCGCTTGGCAGGGTCGGTGAGATAACGTCTGGAAATAATCCCATATGGAATGCGTATCTCCATGGCGTGGCTATATCGAAACAGGCGAAGACCGTACTCAATGTTCCGATGGGAGACATCAGGAATTTTCTAGGGAATATTGGGTTTGAAGTCGCGAGTGGACGCATACTGTCAACAAAAGGTTTGAAGGAAGCCATCAAGGGGACGTATGATTCTGCCTTGGCTAATGATACTGTAGCAACCAAGCTGGTGATCAAGCTGCAGAAGCTTAGAGTTCTTGACGGTGGCGTTGAGGCTGGTGAAATTGTAGCCTCCTTGAGGGATGCCAACAAACAACAGATCGATATCGCTGAGATTTTGATGCCGGGTAGAGGTGTTGGTAAAGGGATCAAAAAAGTACTCAACACGTCATCTAAGCTATATCAGGCGGTTGATAATTTCTGGAAGATTCGCGCTTTTGAGGTCGAAAAGGCACGCTATCAAAAGGCGTATCCGGAATGGTCTGCGGATAAAGTTGAATCGAAGGCCGCGGAGATTGTTAGAAATACACTGCCGTCATATTCAATGTTGCCAGAAATAATAAGGTCTATGCGAAAAATTCCATTGACCGGAACATTCGTATCATTCCCGGCTGAAGTCGTTCGCACAGCTGTACAGACCGCGAAATTGGCAAAGGCTGAAATGGCCGATCCGAGAACGGCATCCATTGGTTCTCAGCGTGTCGCTGGGATGCTGGCTGCAGCATTGATTCCGGCGGGGATAGCGGCGACATCACGATATCTGTCTGGGGTAGACAAGGACGACGATACAGATCTTAGACGGTTCGTGGCCCCATGGATTAAGAACTCAACGATTGTTTGGTTGGGCAAAAATGAAGACGGAACTCCAAGCTTTGTTGATGCAAGTTACATGGACTCTCACAAGTATTTGCGAGATCCAATCATAGCCATGCTGTCTGGAAGGGATGTTTCCGAGGGAATTGAATCTGCTGTGTCAGAGGCAATGTCTCCGTGGCTACAAGAGAACATGCTTGCATCAGCGATTCTGGATGTGGCCAGAAATAAGCGCGGGACGACCGGCCGGCCTATTTACAACGAGCAAGCACCGGTCACCCATATCGTAGGTGCATCAGTGAAGCGGGTGTGGGAAGCGTTAGAGCCAGGTGCTATGACTCAAGGCAGGCGAATTAAGATGGGACTGACGGGTGAGATAGAAGATACTGGTCGCAAATATGATCCAGAGCAAGAGATCGCAGCCATGTTTACCGGCTCACGCATTCAGTCTGTAGACATAGAGCAGAGTCTGTTTTTCAAGGGTGTGTCGTACGCAAAAGATAAAACTGAAGCTCAACAGATTCTACGTAGCAAGCTGGCCAGCAAGGGCGCCGTAACTCCACAAGAAATCTTGTACGCCAAATCACTGACAGAACGTGCCCGCGAGGAGCTGTTCAAAGAGCTGTCTGAAGACCTCCAGGCGGCAATAAGACTCGGAGTCACGCGGGATAGGATATCAAAAAAACTGAAGGAAGCTGGACTTTCTAAGGAAGAGATAGCCAGACTGTTTAAATCAAATTATCGAGAATACGTGCCAAGAGAGCAAGAGTTTAAAGCGAAGATCAAACGGAGCAAAGCAGAGCCACATCCAGTTCTACCGTTCTAAAGCCGAAAAAACAAAATGCCCGGTAGATTTAAGTCTGTTTACTCTTTCGCATTCGTAAACATTTTTGATGTACTTGTTGAAGTAGCGGCCGTTAGAAGAGGCGCTTAAAATCCCATTGTAAATATCTTCAGGAACCTCGTAGTATCTGTAAATATTCCCGTCCTTGAATTTAACGTATAGCAGCCCCCTACTGCCATCATATCCGATGCAATCGATAAAGGTCGACGACACCTTCTTCATTTCAATTGGAGGAGGTTTCATCGCCTCATAATAATTTTCGACTGGATCGTGAGGCCTCCCGTACATTAGATCTGGGTTTGAATTTATGGATAAATATGCAACCCCTAGGATAATGAGTAATGTGACGCCATAGTCCGCAAACAGGTAATTGAATATTCTCTTTATCATGCATCTCTCCTAAATTTAATATATACCACGGACATAGATCGGTTATGGGACTGTCACATACTGTCACAGGAAATTCTATAAGTCGTTTAATACCAATACACTTTCAGGGATTATGAGTCCCTTGCTCTCACCGCTGAGCTACGGGCCTGAAGTCGTTTTAGACGCACTGTTTAAATTGTAACTTATTTCATATATTGAACTTGCGCTAATATCTTCTTTTGCACAATTTATGGGGCTATGTGTTGAAATATGCTTAAATTTACCAAGCTTGCCACAAACTGTCACATGATCTTGGACTGGGCGACGGTGCTTCTCGTGTGTTTTCTCGGCCCTCTTTAACACCTCTGCAGCCCTCAAATACCGCTCTGTGATAGCAGTGGTAGAATGTCCCAACTTGGTTTTAACCTGCCACAGACTATATCCATCTGCCAGATCCCAACAGGCTCTAGCATGCCTGAGGTAGTGTGGGGTAAACACCTTTACATTGGCATCTCTGGCAGCTTTCTTAAAAGCTTTGCGCACCATTGAATATGTCCAAGCTTTACCATCTTCTCTCGGACACAGATATTCATTGTCCTTATTTCTCTTGGCAGCTTCAATTGTCCACGGCTCTGCATCGATCATCAGGCGCTTTCCAGGTTTGACCACTTTTGTCCAGACGCGACGATCTATATCTATTTCAGAAACTTTTGCCCGCAAAAGCTCATCAATACGCGCTCCAGTCTCGGAGAGAACTTCAATCAGTAGTCCAAAACATGGCCTACTCCACGCAGCATCTGCAAACTTGCAAAAGTCAATCCAGTGTAAAAGCCGCAGCGGTGGCTCAATCTCCTTTATCTTTGATACATCATTGGCTGGATTGCTATGACAATAATCTGGCACACACCATTTGAAAAAAGTTCGGATGTGTGCCAAGCATTTATTTGCGGTGCGCGGCTTTGTTGGCCTTCCGGCTGAGTCTTCTCTTTTTTTATCGATCATGGCTTTGCGATGCTCTTGCCAGGCCATGATATGCCGCCTAGTAATCTGATAAACAGGGAGATCGCCGACGACATCTTTTAAAACGCGAAGGCTCGCACAACTGGCCCGGATATGATCTGGAGTCAGGCAGAGCGTGCGCATGTGCTCCTCATATTCGGCGATGGCTTTTGAGAGCACGACCTCTTTTGTTGACGGCTCAAACGACAAGCCAAATTTAGAACGATTCTTTTCGGCCAGTAAATCCAAATATACCTTTTGAGCCTCGAGCTGCGTTCCCCTCAAATGAGAGTGAATGCGTCGATTGGGCATCCGAAGCTCTATCTTCCACAAAAAAATGTCACCGGAAATCTTATAGAGTTTTCTCAGCATCTTCTTCGCTCTTCAAGAACTCCTCGTCTAATTTTGCCCGAACGCGTAGGGCCGCCATTTTTTCTTCATTGGTCATGGATTGTCTCACACGCTCAGAAGACGACGCTATAAGTTTTGTACTTCTGCTGATGAGAGATAGTATATTAACCAGCTTTGCGATTTTAATGTCAAGAACCCCAAGGTGATGTTCGCATGCGCCAACCAACACAGATATTGGAGGTTCTTCGATTCCAGGATTGTCTTTAGTTACTGGTTCCTTATTTTCAATCAAGGGCTCTTTTCCTTCAGTTTCTACTTTTTTCAGGGCGCGAGGGGTTGGTGATTTTGCAAGCATATCGTCAATATCAAAACAGCCTAGTGCATCGGCTATTTTTTCTATAGAGCCCCAATCGTTTACACGGTCAGTATTCTTTAAGAACTGTTGGACATATCCGGGATCTAACTCAGCCTTCATGGATAGCTGCCTCATTGTCCAGTCGTATGCCTCCAGAAATTCCCTTATTTTATTTTGTACTGCCCGCAAATCGTGCATTGCACATTCCCTCCTATATAAATATAGAAATAATCAATAAAAGTATTGCACAATGATGTAAAAGTAAACAAAATTTTCAAAAAAGAAAATTTGTGTAAATTGTGTACTCGTCGTGTTTTACGTTGCCATATTGAAAAATTCTATATCAAAATAAAATATCATCTTGTCAATTTGATTTTTAAACACTATATTTACTTCACAATAAATTAAAACAAGTGCGTTGGAGGCCGGTATGATTTCGGTTCGTTCCATTTTGCGTAAATTCAACGTAAAACAGGAAATAATTGCCGAGGCAATAGGGATTAGCCAGCCTCATCTATCTGCAATCAAGAATGGAAAAGCCCGTTTAACGCTCAATGTCGCCAAGAAGTTGTCTAAGTTGGGAAAATATAGAGTGGTTATTAACCGCTCTGGAGAGATCTGCTTTGAGGAGAAAAAATGAATCTCGCACCACAGATCGGAATGAGATCAGTTTATTCGTGGAAAGAGGTTGCCTCTTTCTTGGGCATGAAAGAGGAGCAGGTAAGGTCCTTGGTAAGAACCAATCGTTTAATTAAACGCTATACAGGGATGTTCCCTTTCGCTCAAAAAGACGTCAATCAATTTTTGGTTCGATTCAATGCCGGCGAAATACAATTTGGTGTTCGCCGAAAGGGCAAGAGATTTCAGGAGGCACAATGACAAATCAGGACATGTTTGAACAGCAAGCCGAGCTCTTGCTGAAAACGCAGGATCAGCTGCTCGAGCAGATGAATATCTGCGACAAGCTGCGATGGAAGCTGGCGACGGCCATCGGTCAGCTGGCGCAACTTCGGGCTGAGAAGTGGGCGCTTCTGGAGGAGAACGAAAGGCTCGAGAGGCTGATTGACAACCACTGGCTGGCGGTCAAATCGGAGCTGCCAAATGGAATCTAGGGACAATGATGAACGTCACTCGGTTTTATTCTCCGTCGTATTTTTGATTATCATATTCTGGATCACCCTGTTTCTCTGGGGCTGCGCTCGCAATCTAAGGGAACTTAACACACTTTAAATTTGGAGGTGTACGTTGGCTTCTATCCTCGCAATAGATCCGGGGACAAACTGTGGCTGGGCATTAGATTTAGACGGCATAGTTCTCAGCGGAGTATGGAACTTGAAGGGGGGTCGCTATGAGGGTGGCGGGATGAGGTTTATACGGCTGCGCAAGTATTTGGCTGAGACATGTTTTTCTAGCAACGTCAACCAAATCTACTTCGAGGAGGTACGACGACACCTGGGGACGGATGCTGCGCACATCTACGGCGGAATCATCGCCACAATCACCGCATTCGCGGAACAAAATCAAATCCCCTACGAGGGTATACCGGTGGCGACCGTAAAAAAATACGCAACTGGCAAAGGTAACGCAGACAAAAAAATGATGGTTGAGGCGGCGTGCAAGCGCTGGCCAGATCAATTTATTCAGGACGACAATCAGGCTGACGCGCTTTGGATTTTGGCAACTGGAATCTCACAGATGGAGGGAGCGAAAAAATGAACGAGCTGGCAGTACAGTCGAATCAGGTGTCGATCTACGATCGCATCCAAAACCCAATGGAAGCTATCAAACAAATGGGAGACTTCTTTGCCAAATCCGGCATGTTTGGCTGCGAGAAGGTAGAGCAGGGCATGGTCATCGCTATGGCCTGCATGTGTGAGCGCCGCAATCCAATCGAGATCAGTCGGATGTACCACATCATCGAGGGAAAATTATCGATGAAATCTGACGCGATGTTGGCTGGCTTCCGTGCGCGGGGCGGAAAGGTCAAGTGGATCAGAGCGGACCACGAGGCGGCTGTAGCGGTGTTCACGATCGACGGTAACGAGACTGAGATCAGCTACACCATTGAAGACGCCAAAATGGCCGGTCTATATCCGGGGAGGCCCAACAGTAATTGGGTCAAGAGACCAGATGCCATGCTGAGGGCAAGACTGGTCAGTAAAGCAGTACGAATGCTGACGCCGGAGGTGAATGCTGGAATGTACACTCCAGAAGAGGTGGAGGATTTCGATAGGCCATCACTACCAGCGATTGTAACCACGACCATAACAGATGTTCCGGCTCCAAAAACGAATGAAAGAGAAGTGGAGAAAAAGCGCCGCTTCCCAGCACCTGAGGCACCGAAACCAGAGGTTGCCGTAACACTCCCAGAGCCATTGGTTGATACTAAATCTGATACCAGGGAGCTGCCTGCAGTAACGACATCAAATCTAAATCAGCTCCAATCAGAAGTGGCAAAAGCGCTTGGTGACAAAGTAGATAAGGCGGTTCAGTACTTAAAGTCAAAATCATGGATACTTCCAGACCAAGGCCTGAACGCACTGTCTGAGGAGCAGTGTTCGCGGATTTTGGCGAGGACTGGACCATTTTTAAGGGCGATTGAGCAATAATTTCTAGGCGTGACGTGGCATGACTCGGCCTTGCGAGGCCTGGCAGGGCATGACTCGGCTTGGCATGGCACGGCGGGACAAGACAAGGAGACTTTAATGAAGACGGTAATTGCAAAACTTCGCGGCGTATCGCCGTACAGTCAAAGTAAACATTACGACAAAGAACAAGTGCCAATGCTCGAAAAAGAATCACACCATGCGTATGAGGCGCGGACATGGAAGAATAGGTTGCATATCAACGATTCTGGGAAAGTTTTCATTCCTCCCATGGCATTTAAGAATTGCATTTCTGAGGCAGCTCAATTCTTGGGGGAGAAAATACCTGGGAAGCGAAATGCAACATGGACGAAGCATTTCTTGGCAGGAATCTTGGTGTCTGAGCCTCTGATTTTAAAAATCAAAAGAGATGAGGTTGGTGGCGAATGGTTCTTTGTTCCTTCTGATGGAAAGAGGGGTGGAGGATCGAGAGTTAATAAGTGTTTTCCGGTTATTAAAGATTGGGATGGTGACGTTTTGTTTTACATTCTCGATCAGACTATTACCGAAGATGCATTCCGACATCACCTGGAAGAAGCGGGTAAGTTCATAGGTATCGGCCGATTCCGTCCACGCAATGGTGGATTCTACGGAAGATTTGAGGTCGTAAATCTGAAATGGAACTAGTTTTAGCGCGGCGCGGCTTGGCTTGGCTTGACGAGACCGGGCCAGGCGCGGCAAGGCAAGGCTTGGCGAGACGAGGGCAATTTAAATGGAAGAGAAAAAGTCAATTTTTGAGATTTCACCCGACACGCAGCTTCTTATAGCGAGACTTGAGAAGATGCAAAAGGGAGAATGTGTTCAGTACGACGAATTGAGCAAGATAATAGGTAGGAATGTACAGATGAATCGCAGTTCGCTTTTATCTGCCAGGAGAATACTGCAGCGACAGGGGATGGTTTTTGACGCTGTTTCAGGGGTAGGCATTAAGCGTCTGGATGATATTGGCATTGTCAAGGCCTCGCAGGGTCACGTTTTTAGAGCTTATCAGGCTGCAAGGCGGGGCGCTCAGAAACTATCTTGTGTAGATTATGATACATTGAATAACGAAGATAAAATTACACACAATACATCTGCATCGATACTGGGTGCAATTGCGTTGGTTGCAAAACCATCAAACACAAAAAAGTTGCTTAAAGCAGTTCAGGAAGCGCGCGAAACGCTACCAACAGCCAAGACTCTTGAGCTATTTTCAAAGTAGCTAGGCATGACTGGACGAAGCGCGGCATGGCTTGGCAAGACGAGACAAGGAATTCAACCATGAGTCATCACCCATTTTCCCCATCAAATCACCCGGCTTGGCGTCGGTGTGTATGTTACGACGGCACAGAAGCAGGAGAGGCCGCTGAGCGTGGTACCATCCAGCATAAGGCACTAGAGAGTTTGTTGGTTGGTAGGCTTGGACAACCAATAATGCCACTCGGTATCACGGATGATGAGCTGGAGATGGTGGCGTGGGCAGAAGATTTTATCAAAAAAACTGCCAATGGTGGAAAGGTGTTCCCGGAGAGACGTGTAGTTTACTATGAGGATCTCGACGATTTCGAACCACTATATGAGGGTACCGCGGATGCCATAGTAATCAATGCGGCGGGAGAACCGACCTGCCTCTTCGACTACAAATCTGGTGCCGATCACGATTACTATCCCCAAATGGCCGCTTATGCAGCAGCGGTCTGTCAGATGTTTAGGGTTAGATACATTAATGTGTACGTTTTATTTGGTTTGACGAGGACCCATCAATACTATCACTTTGATGCGAAGGAAGCTGCCGAATATGCAAAAGAAACAATCAAGCAAAGAAAAGCAAAAGACAAAAAACCAACGCCGTGCTCGTACTGTAAATGGTGCAGGCATGCAGCAACTTGCCCAGCTCTTGCAGAGCGCGCCATCGCAGTTTCACAGGGCCATCCAGATTGGCGATTGTCCACCTACGACCCCGGAAAAATAACCGATGGTTCCGAGATGGCCAAGGCTCTTAAACTTTCGCGGTTTATGAAGGCTTGGTGCGAATCCGTAGACCATCACGCCAGGGAGATGGCTGTCAAAAACGGGGAGGTGATACCTGGATTTTCTGTTGCCAAGCGGGCTGGAGCTAGGGAGGTGACGGTACCAACGAAGGCGTACGAACTGTGTGGGCTACCGCTTGATAGATTTTTGAGTTGCTGCACGGCGAAGGTGACGGCTCTTGAGAAGCTGGTTGGAGCCAAAAAGTTCAAAGAAATAGAGAGTGAATTTGTGAAACGCAAATCAGACCAATACTACCTCGTAGAGGAGAAGGAGAAGGGCAATGCCGAAAATAACGTACAATGATCGAGAGGATACATTTGTGCCAGTACCAGCGGGAGACTACATCCTTGGAGTGGAGGCTGCAGAAATAAAATTTTCAAAATCGTCTGGAAATGAGCAGGTTGAAGTTAAATGTCGAATTTTGACCGTAAGGCCAGATGGATCTGTGTCGCATGGACCTTTGGTATTCGACTACCTCCTCTTCGACGAAAAAATGGGGTGGAAATTCGATATGTTTATGAAGGCTATCCGCAAGGCGCCGAAGAAGGGAACTGAAATAGAAGTTAATGAGCAATGGCTAAAAGATACAGTCGTTGGGTCACTTGGTTGGGCAGCGATATCTATAGATGAACATAACGGGAAGAAGAGGAATAAAATTGTGAGGTGGATCACATCTGGCAAAGACAATCCATACGATTGTATCACATTTGAGCTACCGAAAACTAAAAAAGAGGAGTTGCCGTTTTAGTCAAAATGAATCTCTTTTCGGATACACATACCCCAACTCTTCAGCTGCGTCCGTATCAGCAGCAGGCAGTAGACGCAGTCTTCAAATCGTTCGAAGAGTTTAATAGAGTTCTGTTGGTTGCCCCCACGGGTAGCGGAAAGACGATAATGTTCTCATCTATAGCAAAAAGAATGTTGCCGAGGCGAACACTGATTCTGGCACATCGGGAGGAGTTAATTGAGCAAGCTATTGATAAAATCTACACCAGCACGGGCATCGAGGCGGGGAAGGAGAAGGCTGAAGCCTACGCTTCTCTCAGCGATAGAGTCGTTGTCGGGAGCGTGCAAAGCCTTGTCCGATCAAAACGGCGGGAAAGATGGCCGCAAAATCACTTCGATCTCATTGTCGTGGACGAATGCCACCATGCCATGGCAGAATCCTATACCCATACTCTCGATTACTTTCGAAGCGCAAAGGTCCTCGGAGTTACTGCCACTCCTGACCGGGGTGACCGGAGGAATTTATCCAAAATATTTGAAACGCTCGCATATGAAATCAGTCTCATCGATTTAATCAAAGAGGGGTACCTCTCGAAGATCACCATTAAAACGATACCAATCAATATCGATATACGTAACGTTAACACTGTCGCAGGAGACTACGATGCCAAAGAGCTCGACCAAACAATTTCAGCGTATCTGCACGAAATCGCACTGGCCATCAAAAATCACGCATCCTTCCGAAAAGTGCTTGTGTTCCTGCCCCTCGTGCAGACTAGCAAAACGTTTGTATCTATTTGCGAGCGCGTGGGCTTGGAAGCATCGCACGTTGATGGTGCAAGTGGAGATCGGCAAGATATTCTGCGAGCGTTCCAGGAAAACAAAATAGATGTGCTATGCAATGCGATGTTGCTGACGGAGGGGTTCGACTGTCCCGACATTGACTGCGTTGTTGTTTTGCGACCAACCAAGGTGAGATCATTGTACGCTCAGATGATTGGTCGTGGTACCCGTGTGGCAAAAGGCAAGAAGGATCTGCTGATATTAGACTTCATCTGGCTTCACGAGCGCCATGATTTAATTAAACCCGCAAGCCTCATTGCGAGGACAGACAGAATTTCGAACAAGATGGCTGCCATTGCTGGGGACGGCAAGGAGCATGATTTGCAGGAATTGCAGGCACGGGCTGTTGGCGAGATTGAAGAGGAGATCGAGACCGAGAATGACGCCAAAAAAGCTCGTGAGGAAAAGCTCAAGGAAGCTCTCAGGGAGAACAGGCATAAACGTTCGAGGATGGTCGATGCTATTGAGTTCTTCACGTCTCTCCATGAAGTTGAAAATGCAGAGTACGAGCCCGAATTTGCATGGCAACGACAGCGGCCAAGTGACAAACAGATGGCTGCTCTGATTAAGTTTGGTATCAATCCAGAATCAATCACATGTAAAGGGCAGGCATCTGCAATACTCGATAGATTGTTTTTGCGTAGTAGGGAGAAGCTTGCTACGCCGAAGCAGCTTAGGTTACTGAGAAAGTTTCGTTACGAGAATCCGGAGAGAGCGACATTCGAACAGGCCAGTAAGTTCTTGGATGAGAAGTTACGAAAGCCGGTGTTTGGAGGTGTAAAATGAACATTAAACCCGATGATAGAGTGCGAGTGTATACGATACCAATGGGCTGTACATGTATGCATGAAGAGAAGCCAGTGGAGCCAAACACCGAACCGAACGATGAGATAAAGATCGGTGATATGGTTCAAATACTTGGCCCCCAAGATGAGCATTGGGGCAAAATTGGTTTAGTTAAGGATATTAATTTTTGTTCGAGAACTTGGGGATCATTAGTATTAGTGGAAAATGTCGCTGTGCCTTTGAGCCATGTAAAGAAAGTATCACTTGATCAACCAGCCACTGACCCCGACGCTACCTTCTGGGCCGCACACAATGAATCTGTAGCGCGCCGCATGGATTGTACTGGGAAGTACGGGCAGGATAGACGGGGGATGCTGCCGAAGAGGGGTATTGAATACGAAATAACTCACTCAGACGAGATGGGCATGATAGCCTGTCTTCACAAAGACGATAACTACAGCATGCGTAAAAAACAACTCGTTGCGCTGCAACGGAAAATCGCGGAGTACGAGCGGAGGTATGGGAAACCAGATGAAAATCGCAATGATTAAATTCGCAGATATCCCTGAGGAACGTTACCCGCCAAACGGATGGCGTTATGTCAGCGGTGACGATGAAACTGGGACGCACACAATTATTATTAGCGGTGACGAATTGGTTTGTAGCTGCTGGTTAGACGCCATTGCGCAACGCATAGTGGCCGAACACAACTCGGTCGAATGGGAGTTGATCTGCTGTAGAGAGATCAATAATAGCCAGCAAGACATTGAGAAAATAAAGTCAGCTCACGACAACGCTGATTATTGGTATCGATTGATCGAGATGATTGGAGACGCGGAGTAATATGGGTATCGACGCAATAATGCTGCTAGAGCTCAAATCCAAAAGAACGCCAGATGAGATCGAAAGTGTCAGATATCAAATGTGTGAAGCATTTGGCCATGGACACTTTTTTCAGGATCGGGAACTAAATCACAGGGCTCTGGAAATTGTCGATCCTAAGCCCTATGGTATAAAAAGCAGCCATGCTTTTTTAGAGGTCAACCTATGGACCAGATACTACGGTATCGGCTATGAACGCGGCAACTTTCCTTTTATTTACACCTTGGCTATATATCTAGAAAGAAAATTGTCACCATGCAACGTCTACTATGGCGGCGATCATACCTATATCGTAGAGCTTTTTGACACAAGTAAAAGAGATGACTTGATGAAGCATTTCGTCAAGGTCGGTCGCAGGCCATACCGCCGCCATGTAATTGCTCCTATATGTACATTCTGCAATGCGCATCCGACTCTCCTCGAGCGTGGTGGCAGCTATGAATCTGTATATTGCCCCGGTTGTGGCTTGTCAGAGGAGACTCGTGATGGTGGTATTTCTTGGAAGGTAATAGATGATACCATACCCCGCTGAATGGCCACGGCGATACAATGCCAGTACTCAACCATGCGACATGCTGGTCGGTCCATGTGTTTGCGGTGCGTGGCACAAACTGGAGGATTGGTACGTGGGCAAAAATAAAAAGAAACCAATGCGAGTAGCTACACGAAAGCGTAGGTCCCCACTGGAATACCTCGATGCACTGCAGGACAAAGTCGAACTGCATGAGGACGTTGGCCGGATTGCGAAGAGTATTAGACCCAACAAGAAAAGGAGAAGGCGAATAGCTAAGAAAGAAAAACCAATGCGAGTAGTATACGGACGGCCAGTGTACCCAATGAGTGGTGTCCCGGAATGGGCCAAACATCCTGACGGGTGCAATACTGTGGAGGAGCGTTTGCAGTCAATAGAGGAGCGATTGGATAGGATTGAAATGCGTATCGAGCGGCGTGGACAGCGACACGCACGCAAATAGCCCAGAGCTACTGTGAGGCTACAACAATGAACGTCTATTTTAAGCATCCCAAAAAGCCTGCATTGCGTGTTGATTTGTACAAAGCCGGAAAATGTCCGTACTGCAAATGGGGGATCTTGTTCGCCGCTCGAGGAGCTGTGTGTAAAGTTTGTCGCGCAAAGATTGTAAGAGTCGTCCTTTCGCCAATTGAAAAAGCCGCCGATAAAATGGAAAAACGCTTTTGGACGATGAAAAGAAGATCCACTAACTCTAGTGGTGTTGAATATTGGATTGCAACAGGTATCGGACCCTTCGTAAGGCCGAAAAACAGGTATCAGAGCTACCACAATGGCTAAGAATCAAAAAGTAATGAGCTGGAGAAACAATGAAAAACTATCGTAAGCAGGATGGGTGCCGTAACTGCAAGTATGTATTCGCATGGCGCGAATACGACGACGAAACCATGTACTATTGTACATTTGGCGCGCCCAAGCGGCCTCCGTGTCTATCTTATTTGATGGGTGAAATACCATACAAGGTATTTGACTACGAGGCGAGCGAAAGGGCCAGTAGAGAATGGCGCGAATGGTCTAACGGTAGGATGGTATCACGGGAAGGGGTATGTGACCATTGGGAGAAACAGAATGACAATACCACCGATACCACCGAATCACCCGAGATTCAGAACTAATGAAGACGGCGCGTACTACTTTGGCCGGGTATGCGACACATGGGGCTGGATTAAGGTTGGTGACAGCATACAAGGTATAAACATAGCCGAAATGTGTGACCACGCGATTATGGGATGGCTCGATATGATCAATGCGAAAAACATTGATTGGGCTTTCGACAATGCGGTTGCGTGGCGAGAGTACAAAAAGGAGCATTGCGGATGAAATTCAAATGCCAACGGTGCGGTTGCGTAGTCACTCACGATTTGCAGCATGAAATATGGGAAAGGAATCAACGAAGCGAATGAAACATTGTTACCATGTCGTTGGATCTTATTTGTCCGGGTTTAGACGCCATTTCGAATATCGAGTGGTGGCGAGCTCTGTTGTTGCGGCTACCAGGGTGGTTCTAGAGGAGCATCCAAACGCCGATATCACGAGCATCAAACAGGAGTTTGAAGTTGATTTTGTGGGAGAGTAGTAATGGGCGATAGCGACAAATGTAAGCACAATCACATGTCACATTCCTGCGTCTACTGTGAGCGCGACATGTTGCGCAAGGACGTTTGCAGATTGCTCAATCTAGCCCATGGTGAAATGTTAAAGCGAAGTTGCCTGGAAGATGATCTGAGATCGTTGCACCGTTTAGCGACTAGTCAGGAATGGGAGATACTGAAATTAAGTCTAGATGAATTAATTAGCAGAATTGATGGGTAACCGAGGAGCAAAGTTATGATTCAAGTTCATGAAGAAGAAAAGTTTTATAATAGTATCATCGCCCAAGATGACGACAATGACTATGAAGAAAATGGATATGTCGCTTGTGTTATCGGTAATTGGGCTGCGCTCGCGCATTATGGCCATTGCTCGTGTTATGGTACATGGACCTCTATCACTGGTGGCGATTATAGCGGGCGTGGCACAATGCCTCCGGAGTGGGACTGGCAGGGTACCCCAGATGAGTTAGTGGCAATGGCCATTGCTAAGCGGTGTATTACAGTTCCAGATCGAACCATCAACGAAAATGACGAAGATTACGACCATCTAAAAAATGTGTACGACCAGATCGTAGAGTGGGATAAATCAGGGCGACCAAAAAGGGAGGAATAAATGTCAGAAAAGTTAGAACAGACACATGCAGAGTGGATCAGTGCAACGGCCAATTGCATCCATATGAATGCCCGTGCCAAGGGCTGGTGGGACACCGAGCGTAACGACGGCGAGATGATAGCACTCATACACAGCGAACTGTCAGAAGCACTCGAGTATGCACGCAAGGGCAATCCGCCAGATGATAAAGTGCCTGAGCTATCCGGGGTTGCTGCAGAGCTCGCAGATACAGTCATTCGTATTATGGACCTTTGTGTGGGTAGAGGTATCGATCTTGGTCAAGCCATCGTTCTTAAACACAACTTTAACACAACCCGCGAGTACAAGCATGGAAAGAAGTTCTAGGATAGATCTTAACATCGCTCAAAGGTTCTGTGATGTCTTCTCAGTTGGGAAGCTGACATTCCAGACCTTTGACGATGTCGATGGCCGCAAGAAGCCGCGCTTGACAGACGTCATACACGGCACCTTTGCGGAGAGTAGAGACAGGTTGTCAGATTTAAATCATTGTGGTGCGGGTATATTCCTGACTATCAACGAGACAGACCTTCAAGGTCGCAGTGCTGCCAACGTTGTCTCGCTGCGCGCACTGTTCATTGATATGGATTCCAAGCCTTTACCAGCCAAGTGGCCATTGCAACCAGATGTGATTGTTCAACGTACACAAGTCAGGTGGCATGCGTATTGGTTGCTTGCTCCAAAGCAGCCACTTGCGAGATTTTCAGAGGCGCAAAAACATTTAGCAAAGTATTACAATTCAGATCCACGCATATCAGATCTCTCACGGGTAATGCGCATACCAGGTTTCCTGCACCAAAAAGATCCAAATAACCCTCAGAAAGTGGAGTTGATTCGGTGCATCAAACCAGATTTCACATGGACGATAGACGAAATTTTAGAGGCGCATCCAATAGCAGAGGCTCCCAAGGAGCAAGCGGTCCACAGAATTTCCGTACCTCAAAACTCTGATTCGAACCTACGATTATTCCACGCTTGGGTTAGCAAGGTGGCTCCCGATGTTGTTGAAGGCCAAAGAAACAACAAACTTTTCAACATAGCTGCCGAGGGGGCGGGGCGCGGTATCCCAAAAGACGAAACGCTACAAATCTGCATGTCAATCAGAAACGGGTTACCAGAACGTGAGGTAACAGAGCTCGTCAAACAAGCATACTCAAAGGAACGAACAGCCAACATGCCAGAAACAGAAGAGGTAGAACACTGTCGGTATTTCTTAAGCCCAAGCGTCACCCACAACAACGGGTTTAGCCAGGATTTTCCATGGTCTCAGCATGAACCAGAGACAGTAACAGATGAGGTAGGTTTCGACGAACTTTAAAATT